>Ga0315274_10001487_pt1 | contig 35971 bp, 31 predicted proteins | sample YL17G02_20_MG_FD_203700 | JGI IMG/M metagenome (GOLD analysis project Ga0315274, IMG submission 203700) | Sediment microbial communities from Yellowstone Lake, YNP, Wyoming, USA - YL17G02_20 | ecosystem: Environmental > Aquatic > Freshwater > Lake > Sediment | place: USA: Wyoming | collected...
CGGTCTCCTGGGCCTGGGCCATGACCGTCATGAGGGGGCCTGCGACCAGCGGGGTGGGCGTCAGGGTTGGCGCCGGGGTGTCCGTGGCCCGGGGTAGAGCGGTTGCTGTGGGCAGCAGAGTGGGAGAGGCCGCCACGATGGTCGCAGTGGGCGTGGGCAGCAGCGAGCCCTGCGGAACGAGGCTTTTCAGGAAACGCAGACCCACTGCGCCCATCAGGATCAGAACGGCCACCACCACGATGGCCATGACGATGATCCAGGGGCGAATGATGGCATGGCCTCTGCCGGGCTGGCTGGCTGCCGCGGGCGGCGCTGCTGGACGGGACTGCTGCGTTGCACCACAGAAGGCACAGAACTTGGACTGATCCGGTATGGTCTTGCCGCAGTTCGAGCATCTCATCATCGCGCTCTCCTCTCTAACGACACCAGCGGGCCGGCTGGCATTTGGCGAAGTCAACGACCGTTCTATCCCAGAACGGGCCAAGAAGAACACACTCGTCAGAGTCTGGGCGCAGTTTACCACGCACGGAACCGAATGTCAACAGCCGCCTCCAGAAATTCACCCATTTCGTGGCCTTGGAGCGCCACTCCTGAGTGGCCTTGGAGCGCCACTCCTGAGTGGCCTTGGAGCGCCACTCCTGAGTGGCCTTGGAGCGCCACTCCTGAGTGGCCTTGGAGCGCCACTCCTGAGTGGTTTCCGGCTTGTGTCCCAAGATCAGTGCGGATACTTCACGAGAGCTGGAATGCGTGGTATAATCGGGCTGACAAGAAGCCCGCCAACCCTCGAGGCGGGGTGGGCCAGTCCGTCCCCGGGGCTGTCGCAGAGCACACTGCATAGGCCATCATCGCGGCACCAGTCTGGGGACTGAGCATCGACTGCGTCGGGGAGCTGACGCGCCCAACCACAGACGGATCCACAAGTGATAGGAGGAAGCGCATGCCTGGCACAATGAAGGTCCAGCCATTCAGCACTCTTCTCAGGCGGATTCTGCAAGAGTACGAGACGACTCAATCGATCTTCGGAATCCACCGGTCCTTGTTTTACACCCCTCGTAGCGATAGCCCTTACGCCTTCCCGGACCTCTATGGCCAACCCCTGGCCACCCCTATCGGCCCGGCTGCAGGGCCGCACACCCAGTTGAGCCAGAACATCATCTCCGCCTGGCTCTGCGGCGGCCGCTTCATCGAGCTCAAGACCGTCCAGATCATGGACGAGCTGGAGATCCCGCGGCCATGCATTGACATGGAGGATGAGGGCTACAACGTCGAGTGGTCGCAAGAGCTCAGACTCGAGCAGTCGGCCCGCGAGTACGTCAACGCCTGGGCGGCCATCCACGTCTTGCGCCGGCTGCTGGGCTGGGAGACGATCCCCTTCGGCACCATTTTTAACATGAGCGTCGGCTACAACCTGACCGGCATCCAGGACCCACGCATGACCCGCTTCATGGATCGCCTCGCGGATGCCTCTGCAGATCTCGCCGAGATCAAGGCGGTCCTGCGCGAGCAGTTCCCCCGCTTCGCTGACGTCGAGATCCCATCCCGCCTGGTGAACAGCGTCACGCTTTCCACCATGCATGGCTGCCCACCGGACGAGATTGAGCTCATCGCGCGCTATCTGCTGGAGGAACGTGGCCTGCACACCATCGTCAAGCTCAACCCGACCCTGCTGGGCAAAGAACGCGTGCTGGGCATCCTGCACGACAGTCTGGGCTTCCGTGAGATCGACATCCCGGATGCGGTGTTCGAACATGACCTGCAGTATGGCCGGGCGACCGCGCTGATCAAAGCACTGCAGCGCGCGGCGGCAGCGCAGGGCCTGACTTTCAGCGTCAAGCTGAGCAACACGCTGGCCATGCGCAACCACAAAGGGAACCTCCCCGGCGCAGAGGTGTACATGTCGGGACGCGCGCTCTATCCTATCACCATGAATCTGTTTAGCAAGCTGGCGCACGATTTCCACGGCGACCTGCGCGTCTCCTACTCAGCCGGGGCCGACGCGCTCAACGTGGCGACCATTCTTTCCTGTGGCGCGCGGCCCGTCACGGCCGCCTCGGACCTGCTCAAGCCGGGCGGCTACGCCCGCTTCGGGCAGTGGTTGGACAACCTGGAAGAGGCCATGCGCACGCGGGGCGTGGCCAGCCTGGATGAACTGGCTCCCAGGGGGGACAAGCTGGCGCATGTCGAGCAGGCTGCGGCAGAGGCGCTGCAGAACCCGCGCTACAAAAGGCACTACAGCCGCTTTGGTCTTCCCAAGGCCGTGTCGGGGTTGAACCTGTTCGATTGCATTGCCGCCCCCTGCGTCGAGCAATGCGCGGTGGCGCAGGACGTACCCGCCTATGCCCGGCTCATCGCCCAGGGAGATTGCGACGGAGCGCTGGAAGTTATCCTGGCCCGCAACCCGCTGCCGGGGGTCACCGGCTACATCTGCACCCACCTGTGCCAGACGCGCTGCACTCGCAACAGCTACGATGAAGCGGTGGCCATCCGCGCCCTCAAGCGGTTCGTCGCGCAGCGTGGAAAGACAGCGCTGCACGCGGCACCACCCACGGGCAGAAAGGTAGCCGTGATCGGCAGTGGCCCGTCCGGGCTGGCGGCTGCCGCGTTCCTGGCTCTCAACGGGGTCCAGGCCACAGTCTTCGAGGCCCGCGACCAGGCAGGCGGCATGTTGAGCCTCGCACCGGCCTTCCGGCTGCCCAGGGCCGTTGTTCAGGAAGATGTCGACCGCATCACAGCACTGGGCGTAGAGATCGTGCTCTCCCACCCCATCGCCCGTCCACCGGAGGAGCTGCTGCAGGCAGGCTACGACGCCGTCTACGTCGCCACCGGGTTCCAGAAGGACGCCCACCTGGAGATCGAAGGCATCCAGAGCCCTGGCGTCTACTCGGCCCTAGACTTGCTGGAGCGGGTGGCCCGCGGCGAAGAGCTCGACCTGGGCTACAAGGTGCTCGTGATCGGCGGCGGCAACACGGCCATGGACGCCGCGCGCACGGCGCAGCGCCTCACCGGGCAGCCGGTCACGGTGGTTTACCGGCGCACACGGGCCGAAATGCCCTGCACAGAGGATGAGCTGGCCGACCTCCTGGACGAGGGCAACTGCCTGGTCGAACTCGCTTCACCCGCGCGGGTCATTCGCCAAGGTGGACGGGTGGCAGCCCTGGAATGCCAGCGCAACCGCCTGGGCGAGCCCGGACCGGACGGGCGCAGGGAGCCGCTCCCCGTGCAGGGAAGCGAGTTCCGCATGGAGGCGGATGCGATCATCGTCGCCATCGGACAAAAGCCGGACGTTGCCTTCCTGGACGGCAGCGGTGTGACGTTGCGCAAGAACGGCGCTATTATGGTGGACCCGCTGACCGGACTCGCAGCCCCAGGCGGCGTCTATGCCGGCGGGGATGCTGCGCGCGGGCCCGCCATTGTCATCCAGGCGTGCGCCGACGGCCGGCGCGCCGCTGAGGCGATCTGTGCCCGCTTCGGCATGCCCTTTGACCGGCCGACAGCCCACACGCCGCAGCTCACGCCGGCGGAGATTCTGGCGGTCAAGCGCGGACGCACTCGCAAGCAGGCATCGCAGACACCGTCGTTGCTCTCGCCTGCCCTGCGCCAGGGCTGGGATCTGATCGAGCACACCCTCACCGAGGAGCAGGCCCGGCTGGAGGCAGCGCGCTGCCTGCAATGCTCCACGCTCTGCGACAAGTGCGTGGAGGTCTGCCCCAACCGCGCCAACCACACGTACTTCACCGTGCCCGTGCAGTGGATTCTTCCCCAGCTCGCCTGCCGAGACGGCCGGCTGGCCGTGACGGGGTGCGAGCCGTTTCGCGTGGACCAGACCCGTCAGATCGTGCACGTGGCCGATTTTTGTAACGAGTGCGGCAACTGCGCCACCTTTTGCGTCCACCAGGGCAAGCCCTACGCCGACAAGCCACGGCTGTTCTTGGATGAGGCTGCCTTCGGCAAGGCAGACGACAACGCCTTCTACCTGGAGGGACAGGCCATTCGCCGGCGGAAAGGCGGCTGGGAGTCACAGCTCACGGTGCAGGACGGTCTGCTGACCTTTGAGAATGCGCAGGTCCGCGTCAGTCTCACTGCGGCGTTCCAGGTCAAGCAGATGACCCTGAAACAGCCCTTTGAGGGGACGCTTTCATTGAAGGACGCTGCCGAGATGGCGCTACTGCTTGCAGGAGTGAGCAACTCGCTGCCTTTCTTGATGATCCATCAGGAGGATAGCTATGTTAATCGCTAACGGCAAGGTAGTCACCTTTGGGGAGACCAACCGCATCATCGAAAACGGCGCCGTTCGCATCGATGGTGCGCGCATCACGGATGTAGGGGACGCGGCCAGGCTGAGGGCGGCTTACCCGACTGACGAAGTCGTGGACGCCCGTGGGCAACTGATCATGCCCGGCAACATCTGCGCCCACACCCACTTCTACGGGGCGTTCGCGCGCGGGATGGCCATCCCCGGGGACGCGCCGCGCGACTTTCCCGAAATCCTGGCCAAGCTGTGGTGGCGGCTGGACTGCGCCCTGCTGGACGAGGACGTCAAGTACAGCGCTCTAGTCTGCCTGGTGGATGCCATCAAGCACGGCACTACGGCGCTGACCGACCATCATGCCAGCCCATCGGCCATCCCCGGCAGCCTGGACCGCATTGCCGAGGCGGTCACCCAGTCCGGCGTGCGCGCCAGCCTGTGCTACGAGGTGACCGACCGCAATGGCAGGGATGAGGCGCGCGCCGGCATCGCCGAGAACGTGCGCTTCCTGCGCCGCGCGCGTCAGGAGAAGAACCCGCTGCTGGCGGCGTCCTTCGGCCTGCACGCCTCCCTGACCCTCTCCGATGAGACGTTGGCGGACTGTGTGGCGGCGGCCAAGGGGCTGGACACCGGCTTCCACATCCATGCCGCCGAGGGCCTGGCCGACGAAGAAGACAGCCTGCGACGCAGCGGCAAGCGCGTGGTGGAGCGGCTGCACGCCGCCGGCATCCTTGGCCCCCAGAGCATCCTGGCGCACTGCGTGCACGTAGACGCCTGGGAGATGGAGCTGCTGCGTGACACGGGCACCTGGGTCACCCACCAGCCGCGCTCCAACATGAACAACGCCGTGGGCGTGGCGCCGGTCGAAACGATGTTACGCGGCGGCGTCAAGGTGGCGCTGGGCAATGACGGCTTTTCCAACGCCATGTGGGACGAGTGGAAGGCCGCCTACCTGGTGCACAAGCTGTGGCACGGCGACCCACGGCGCGGCAACGGGTACGACATCCTCAAGATGGCCGTGACGAACAACGCGGCGCTGGCGCGCGTCTTTTGGCCGGATGCGCCCCTGGGCGAACTGTCGCCTGGCGCGTATGCCGATCTGCTGCTGGTGGACTACCATCCCTTCACCGCGTTGACCGCTGGCAACCTGCCCTGGCACATCCTGTTCGGCTTTGAGGCCAGCGCCGTCACGTCCACCATGGTCGCCGGCAAGTGGCTAATGCGCGATCACGTCCTGCTGACCCTGGATGAGGCCGCGATCGCGGCCCGCGCGCGGGAACTCTCGGCGGCCGTGTGGCAGCGGTATCAGGAGCTGGTCTGAAAATCACGTAACATCCCAGTGCGAAATCATTAGGGTTGAATTGCTGGGGATGGCAGCCGGTACGGGAGAGGAGGAGTCATGCTTGGCCGACCTGTAAGGCTATTCGGGACGCTGGCGGCTCTGGGGTTGGTCGTGTTTGTGCTGGGCTTGGCCGCCGGTCTTGCTCTCCAGCGCACTTTGGTAGGTACACCTCTTTTCTGGGCTGGTATGGGTGGCTTCTATGCTTTTCTCGGCTTCGGCCTGCTGTGGTTTGCGTGCTGGGCACTGAGCAAGCTGTGGAAGAGATGAGTCATGTCAAATGACCCTGGCCATGCAGCAACTGGGCATGAGCGCCCGTGCCTTTCACCGCACTGCGTAGCGTCTTGAGCGAAGCGAGAGGCTGCGTAGCGTCAAGCTGGCGCGCACCATCGCCGATTTGGAGGGCGCGGCGGAGATCGAGACGCATCATCTAGCCGAAGCCATTTGATATGGGCCTCGTCGACAGTCCTGATCGCCGCTAGATGCGGCGCGCTTGATAGGGGCGGAAGGCGTACCCCCGGAGCGCAGCGGAGTGGGGTGGCGGGGCGATCCAGTACCGGCCGCGCAGATAGATCTGATTGCCAACTCTCTCTTTCATACCTCTAGGTGCAAGTATTGCGGGCAGCCGATTCCTGATGTCTGGTTATGAGGATAAGAAGGGTCGTAAGTCAATGCAAGTGCAACGAGTACTAATGGTCGTGCTGAGCGTGATCTTGATCACGCTGCTGGCTTGGACAATGGCTGCATCTCATCGAACACTGCAAGCCCAGACTGGCGTGCTCATCTACCTGCCGTGTATTGTCAAGGGTTGGCCACTACCAACGGTTACTCCAACCACAATGCGCTCCCCGACTTTGACCTCTACAGCTACTCGGACGCCTACAGCCATGGCGACACGCACGCCGACTCCTACAGCCACCCGGCGCTTCTCTGTGACGCATCTGCCAGGGCCAGCGGGTATCAGCCCAGCGAACCCAATCGCGATCAACCCGAGTGACGACTCGCAGGTCTACGTGGGCGGCGACGGCTATGTATGCAGGACATCTGATGGTGGCAACACGTGGAGTGCCGTTCGGCTCGCTCCAACCGGGTGGAAGATGTGGATCTCGACTCTTGTTGTCAACCCAGTGACGCCATCCACAATCTACCTGGGCGCGGACAGGCTCATGCGATCGCTGGACTACGGAGAGACCTGGGTACAGGTTGGCCCAACCTTCGAGAATTCCCCCGTCATGTGCATTGCCATAGACCCACACACCGGCAGTACCATCTACGTAGCCACACAAGGGAACGGGATCTACAAGTCCACCGATGGCAGCGATTCCTGGTCTCCGGTCAACTCTGGCCTGCCCACGTTGACCGTCCGGTCGCTGTTGATCAATAGGCGTACCCCCTCCATCGTCTATGCCGGCACGGCCCTGGGCATATGCAGGTCCACAAACGCTGGAGCGACATGGGCTGATACTTCTGGTGCGATCGGTGCGAGTCCCGTTGACTCCATGGACGGGTCATTCACGGCTCAGGGCAACACCATCTTGGCGACCGTACCGGAGTGGCGTGACAAGGCGGGCGTCTGGCGTTCCATGGACGACGGTGCGACCTGGACTCGGATTGGTGCGGCGGTGGCTCCAGATGAGAACATGCCCTCCTGGAATATGAATTCCATCACACTGGACCCAACCAACCCTCGCGTCATGTACAACAACGTCTGGATCCCGGGACTAGGGGTGCACAAGACCGTAGATGGCGGGGATCATTGGTTTCCTGTCAACGAAGGCCTTTTCAATCCCTGGGCTGAAGACCTAGCTATCAGTCGACAGAATCCATCCGTTTTGTTCTGCACTGCATACGGCGCCGGTTCGATCTTCAAGACCACCGACGGCGGTACCCACTGGTTTGAATGCAATACAGGCCTTGCATACCAGCGAAGTGACTCGGTTGCCATCAGTCCGGACGGGCATTGGCTGTATGCCAGCTCTGGCGCCGCAGGCGTCTACCGCTCCAGTGATGGAGGAGACACCTGGCAGCTCGGTGAGGGCATGGATTTGGCGGATGAGATCATGGAGATCGCCATCGACCCATCTGAACCGAACACTCTGTATGCCGCGTCCTATGGCATGGGTCTATACAAGACCACCGATGCTGGCGCGTGCTGGTCCCGCATTCTCTTCTACCGTGACAGGATCCCTGTGGGTCTAATGTCACATATCCTGGTCGACCCTGTCAATCATCTCACACTCTACCTTTCTGCCTACTCCTCTGGGGTGTGGAAGTCACTTGACGGGGGCATCATCTGGAGCCAGAAGAACAGCGGGCTTGGCGACGCCTCTGCCACAGTGGTCGCGGTGAACCCGCTGCAGAACCATGTGGTGCTGGTTGGCACCGAGGCGAGCGGGATCTTTTGGTCTGCAGATGCCGGGGAGACCTGGACCCGGGCGGCAGGAGGAATGAACGGCAGGATCTGGGATATCGCCTTCGACCGTCGGCACGCGGGCCATGTCTACGCCACGGTCGGCGGTGAGGGCACGTACTTTTCCACTGACGCTGGTATCACATGGTCTAGGCTGGGCGGCACATGTCCCGGATGGCGGATACTGTTTGATCCCCACGACGACAGCGTCTACTACACGGTAGGCGGACCTTTCTGGATAAACCATCGTGTTGGGGAACAGTGGGTTTGCAGCTACATCGATGACGGATTGGGTTGGGCATGCGATGCAGTGCTCGATCCTTCAGCCCCTAACATCGTCTACGTTGGAGACCTTCGAGCAGGGGTGTTCAAACTAGAGAATGTTGATCTTATTCTCCAGTAGCTCGCAGATCCTTCTTTGCCAAATGCCAGATAGCTGGGCCCCTATGTGCGCTGAACAGGGAAGAAAAACGGACAGTATGGTTAGAGCTGCAGATGCACCGGGGTCTGTGAATGAACGTCTTCTGAACATCTTGCCCGTCTCAGCCCTGCTGGTTTCTTGCGCTACAACTGGTAATCCTCCAACTAGCACGAACCTAACTCCCACTTCCACAGCCACCATCGTCTCCAGCGACATCGGCGGCCATGAGTGGTCCTAACACCGCTCGATCTTGGGATGCCTCGACATGGTAACCAATCGCAATTCTGCAGAGCATGGGACCGGTGCACTGTGAGGTTCAGTCGTGATGGCAACAGATTACGACACTCAACCGCAGTGGTGAGATTCGCATCTATGCAAACTGTATCACGGATGTATTAGATATGGCCCGGCAGCACGCTACACGTGAGTTGACTTGTGAAGAGCGGGCACGGTTCCCGCATCAGAACCTGAACTGTAGTGGTGTCGGCTGCCAGGCAAATCACCCACTTGAGGGCACTTTGTGCCAAGTAGTTCACCCACCCCTGTGCCAAGTTATTCACCCAGGCTGAGGGGGGGCGTGCCAAGTAATTCACCCACCCCCGTGCCAAGTTATTCACCCACCCTTGGGCGTGCGGCGGCAACTTGTGGCATCATGGCTCCATCTTGTTGTCAACGAGTGGAGCCATGGTCAGAAGGAGCTTTGCCGTGCGCGACATCACCGAGATTCTCCTCCACTAGCAGGCAGGCCGCCCACTGCGCCGGATCGCCCGCAGCCTGGGGGTGGACCACAACACGGTTCGTAAGTATGTCGCCCTGACCATTGAGCTTGGCTATCGTCCCGGCGAGACCAAGCTGTCGTATCAGGAGTGGGCCGTCATTGTGGCGCAGCATGCCCCGGAACTCGCTGACCCCGCCAAGCGCTCGGCGGTCTCTGCGCAGATCGCCCGCTACCATGATGCCCATCGTAGCGGCGCTGCAGACCAATGCCGTCACTGCCGTCTGGCAGCGCCTGCACGAGGCCGAGCAGGGCGAATCAGGCTACCTGCAGTTCCTGGAGCTGATGCTCGAAGACGAGATCACCCGCCGCGACCAAGGCAGCCCAGCACGCCGCATCGCCCAGGCCCATTTTGAAGAAATCAAGACGCTCGAAGAGTTCGACTTTGGCTTCAACCCCAAAATCCCTGCACACGAGTTGGTGGGCGAAAGACATCGCCGTTCCTTCATGATCATCGCCTCCAACCGCACACCACAGGACTGGTACCCCCTTTTCCCCAACCCTGTACTAGCCGAGGGAGTCCTGGACCGTCTCACCAACCGGTCACATCACCTGCTACTGGAAGGACGCAGCTACCGCCCTCTGCTGAGGCCTGACCGACCTCAACTACTTGCAAAGGAGGAAAACTCACAGTAGGATCAACTCGACCCGCACGCCAGGGTGGGTGAATTGTTTGCCCCTGGGGTGGGTGAATATCTTGGCCAACGACAGAGACTGGACATCACAGCGGAATGTGGTACAATATGTGCAAGAGATTACCATATTGGTAAGGTTGTGCTCATATGAACAGCAAGCCATCGAATCAGTCCTCTCATGAAGCCCTCTACCAGGTTGCTGGGCAGCAAGCCGGTTACTTTACCGCCACGCAAGCGAGAGCGTCTGGCTATAGTCAGCGCCAACTCACGTACTATGTAAAGACTCATCGTTTCAAGAGGATACGGCCCGGCATTTATCGAATGAGCCAATACCCATCTTCGGCAAACGAGGATCTTGTCATCGCCTGGCTCGAGGCTGGGCCGACCGCGGTCATTTCCCATGAGAGCGCGCTGGCGCTGTACGAACTCTCTGATGCCCTTCCCTCAGAAGTCCACCTCATTATTCCACCGAAGGCCTCACGTCGCCACCCAAGCCTGCGGCTGCACACGAATCGTCTGAGTGCGGACGAGACCACCTGGTTTGGGGGACTGCCAGTGACCACGGTGCCACGCACCATTATGGATGTGGCTGTGAGCGGTCTTGCGGAGGAACTGGTTATCCAGGCCGTTCATCAGGCCATTCAGCGGGGACTCACAACGATAGAAAGCCTGCGTGCCGCCGCCGAGCGCCGCGGTGGGCGGGCATGCCATCTAGTCCAACGTGCCCTCCAGGAGGTAATCTCTTGAAGTATCAGAGCGGTGGGGCTTTTCGTAAGGCACTGGAAGACCGGCTTAGAAGCCAAAGCTATGAACTCGGGCTACCGCTTGTTCGCTTGCGCAAGATGGTCACGTTCGAACGCTTCCTGGCACGCCTCGCAGTCGATCAGCCGGGCAGTTGGCTCCTCAAAGGCGGTTTGGCCCTACAATGGCGGCTCGGCAACCTCGCCCGCACGACCAAGGATCTGGACATGCTGCTGGCCGTGCCTGTCCAGGATATCCATCAGGCCCTCGTGCGGGCTGCGCTGTTGGATATCGGGGATTGGTTTCGTTTCCTGGTACAACAGCCGACAGGTCCGGTTGCACAGAAGACTGGGACCGAGCTGCGATTCCACGTGCAGTCTTTGTTGGACGGTCGACCATTTGAGGACTTCCACGTTGATGTTGGCTGGGGAGACCCAATGATTGAGCCGCCAGAAGAACTGACTGCGCCATCGCTGCTGGAGTTTGCGGGTATCAACCCGGTCACCGTCTCGTGCTACCCCATGACACAGCACATCGCCGAGAAGGTCCATGCTTACACTCGCCCACACGCCAGTGGAGGCAGCAGCCGCGTGAAGGATTTGGTGGACATCTTACTGATTGCGCAGGCGAGTGCGGTCAATGGGAGGATATTGTCCAAAGCAATCCGGGCAACGTTTGAGGCGCGAGGCACTCACGCTTTACCACGAGGTCTTCCTGATGCCCCCACAAGCTGGGCCGCACCATTCCTCAAGATGGCCAGGGATGTCGGCTTACGCGACGTTACCCTGTCTACCGCTGCGGACATGGCTCGCAGATTTATCAACCCCGCGTTGCAGGGAGAAACGCAAGGGATGTGGGACCCGGTAGCCTGGGAGTGGCGCTAGGTGAGAACGTAGAAGAGGCACTTGCCAACAAAAGCCACACGCAGTGTGCGTTTGATGGCAAGGCTAACGATTCTCCATTTTCATGGATTCTAGAGTCACGATGACCTGGTTCGTGTCAACCGCTTGTCCAACCGTTACGGGCATTTCAATCACCTGCCCATACATCGGCGCATGGATCACGGCTTCGCCGACAGGGGGAGCGCCCGCGCCTTTCGCCGCACCGCGTAGCGTCTTGAGCGAAGCGAGAGGCTGCGTAGCGTCAAGCTGGCGCGCACCATCGCCGATTTGGAGGGTGCGGCGGACATCAAGACTCATCATCTAGCCGAAGCTATTCAGTACCGTCCTCGCCGGCAAGTGTGACCCCTGCTGGGCACAAGGCATGTGAGGCGGTAGAAGGCGTACCCCTGAAGCAAAGCGAAAAGGGTGGCGGAGGCGATTCAGTATCGGCCGCGCAGGCAGCTATAGTACATCAAAGAACGATACGCCGAGACGTTGTGTGGCTAGACGAGGATAACCAAGTCCCAAGTACCGTTTGACAGAACAGAAGGGAAGCAGTAGAATAGGGCCGACCAAGAATCTGCGATGTGTCAACAATGTGGGTCTGCTGTGATCGGTGCGGCGGACACCCTTGCAGATACATTCTACACAGACCAGCCCGTCCACTGACTGCAGCGGATGGGCTTTGCCATCTGTCTGGGCAGGCGCCTTTTCCGAGCAGGCATCCTGCTGCATATCACAAGGGTACCTGCCATATGGCGCAACTGTAGTTGGGCGGCCCACGTGGTCAAACAGGAGAGTCTGCTTCTTTGTCCCTAACTCGTAGATACGCCTGGCGGTCGATTGTTTACTCGATCTGGTCGTGAGCGTGCAGGCCGGCGGATGTCCGCCGCGTGGCGGACATCTCCGTGCGGCAGGTATTAAGGAAGGAAAGAAGGGAGGAAGACTATGTTCACCGGGCATTTGACTCGAACGCTGGTACGCGCGGTGCTCGTGGCCAGCCTGCTGGCGGGGCTGGCCTTGGCCGCGCTCCCCGCGCCCACGGCGCGCGCCCAATCCCCCGACGATGGCTTTAACATATGGGCGAACAACACGGTCCGAGCCCTGGCAGTGCAGGCGGATGGGAAGATCGTGGTGGGGGGTGACTTCACTACGCTGGGCACAGCGACGCGCAACCGCATCGCGCGGCTCAACCCCGATGGGACGCTCGACACCACCTTCAACGCCTGGGCGGACGGCACGGTCAGCGCCCTGGCGGTGCAGGCAGATGGGAAGATCGTGGTAGGGGGTGACTTCACCAGCCTGGGAGCGACGCGCACTTACATCGGGCGGCTCAACCCCGATGGGACGCTCGACACTACCTTCAACCCCGGGGCGGACAGCACGGTCTACGCCCTGGCAATGCAGGCGGATGGGAAGATCGTGGTGGGGGGTGACTTCACCAGCCTGGGCGGGCAGCCGCGCAACGGCATCGGGCGGCTCAACCGCGGTGGGACGCTCGACGCCAGCTTCAACCCCGGGGCAGACAACACGGTCTACACTCTGGCAGTGCAGGCGGATGGGAAGATCGTGGTGGGGGGCGCATTCACCACGCTGGGCGGAGCGGCGCGCATGTGCATCGGGCGGCTCAACCCCGCTGGGACGCTCGACACCACCTTCGACCCCGGGGCGAGTGGCTCGGTCTACGCCCTGGCGGTGCAGGCGGATAGGAAGATCGTCGTGGGGGGCTGGTTCACCACGCTGGGTGGGCAGCCGCGCAATTACATCGGGCGGCTCAACCCCGATGGGACGCTCGACACTACCTTCAACCCCGGGGCGAACGGCACGGTCGACACCCTGGCGGTGCAGGCGGATGGGAAGATCGTGGTGGGGGGTGAGTTCACCACGCTGGGCGGAGCGACGCGCAACGGCATTGGGCGGCTCCATCCCGGTGGGACGTTCGACGCCACCTTCAACCCCGGGGCGAACGACGCGGTCAACGCCCTGGCAGTGCAGGCGGATGGCAAGATCGTGGTGGGGGGCCAGTTCGCCTTCCTGGGCGGGCAGCTGCGCCCCTGCATCGGGCGGCTCAACCCCGATGGGACGCTCGACGCCACCTTCAACCCAGGAGCCGATTGGTACGTCTACACCCTGGCGGTGCAGGCGGATGAGAAGATCGTGGTGGGGGGCCAGTTCACCATGCTGGGCGGGCAGGCGCGCAATTACGTTGGGCGGCTCAACCCCGATGGGACGCTCGACGCCCCCTTCAATCCAAGTGCGAACAACTGGGTCAACGTCCTGGCGGTACAGGCGGATGAGAAGATCGTGGTGGGGGGCGGCTTCACCAGCCTGGGCGGGCAGCCGCGCAATTACATCGGGCGGCTCAACCCCGATGGGACGCTCGACGCCACCTTCAACCCCGGGGCGGACGGCACGGTCAACGCCCTGGCAGTGCAGGCGGATGGCAAGATCGTGGTGGGGGGCGCATTCGGCTGGCTGGGCGGAGCGGCTCGCAGTTGCATCGGGCGGCTCAACCCCGATGGGACGCTCGACACCACCTTCAACCCCGGGGCGGGCGGCGCGGTCATCGCCCTGGCAGTGCAGGCGGATGGGAAGATCGTGGTGGGGGGCGATTTCACCACGCTGGGCGGAGCGACGCGCAATCGCATCGGGCGGCTCAACGCCATCGATGGGAGCCTGGACACGGACTTTAACCCCGGGGCGGACAACACGGTCAACGCCCTGGCGGTGCAGGCCGATGGGAACATCGTGGTGGGCGGCAACTTCACCACGTTAGGCGGGCAGGCGCGCCAGCGCATCGCGCGGCTCAACGCCGCTGGGACACTCGACACAACCTTCGACCCCGGGGCGGACAACTGGGTCCACACCCTGGCGGTGCAGGCGGATGGGAAGATCGTGGTGGGGGGCCAGTTCAACACGCTGGGCGGAGCGCCGCGCAGCCGCATCGGGCGGCTCAACGCCAATGGGAGCCTGGACACGGACCGTAACCCCGGGGCGAACAACGCGGTCTGGGCCCTGGCGGTGCAGGCGGATGGGAAGGTCGTGGTGGGGGGCGCATTCACCTCCCTGGGCGGAATGACGCGCAACTATATCGGGCGGCTCTCCAGTGCGGCGGCCGCGCTGCAGCACCTGGCGGTGAATTCCAGCGGCACGGCGGTCACCTGGACGCGCAGCGGCGCCAGCCCCGAGGTGGGGCGCGTTACCTTCGACTCGTCCACCGACGGTGTGGCCTATGCCCCGCTCGGGGCGGGGACGCGCATCTCCGGCGGCTGGCAACTGACGGGCCTCGTGCTGCCGCGCAACCAAAACCTGTGGATCCGCGCCCGGGGCTATTATGCCACGGTGGAGTCGGTGCGCAATATCTATCTCGTGCGGTACACGGTCTACTTGCCGCTTGTTCTGAGGTGAACTTGCCCTGAGCACAGGCGAAGGGTCGATGGGCTGGGGTTGGGGGGATACCTCTCGCCGGGGGCGGTAAGGGAGCACAGCAACAACACAAGCAAGGGCCGCCCAACCGTGTGTGGAGCCGACGCCCACCCCTGCGCTTTTTGTGGTGTGTCTTGCCCGCGAAGGCGAGTGGGCGCGGCCCATACCAACCGTTGGGCCGCCGTGCCCGTCTCCGCCCTGCTAACTTCATGCTCGTGGCGGCGATGAACCCCTGCCTGTGCCGTTACTTTGGTGACCCCATCAAAGAGTGCACCTGCTCGCCGATGATGGTCACGCGCTACCGCAAGCGCATCTCGGGCCCGCTGCTCGACCGTATCGACATCCACATCGCGGTGCCTCGCGTCGAGTGCGACCCCGTCGTGGCGGGGCGAACCGTCGCCGTTGGCGAGACAGGCGGCAAGCTGACCGACGAGCGGCTGGGTGAACCCAGCGCCAGCGTCCGCGCGCGCTCTATGCGCGCGAGGGAGACCCGGCGGCAGCGCTTCGACGGGGCGCTGAGCGGAGCGCGCGGCGACCTGCCCCTGCTGTGCAACGCCGACATGGGACCAGCGGAGGTGCGCGAGCCTTCCACCGCATCCTGAAGCTACTGCGCACCATCGCTGATGTGGAGGGCGCGTATGAGATAAAGACACATGATCTGGCGGAAGCAATCCAGACTTCACTGCAAAAACAGCATCTAAACACGGAGGCACGGAGGACACAGAGGGAATCTGAAGATCCAACGTAGGACTATTCGCCATCTCCCCGCCAAACACCGATTTCTCGCAGGGCAATATCAAGAATCTCCGTGCCTCCGTGTTGAATCTGAGTGGGTGCAGTGGAGTCAATCCAGTATCAGCCACGCCGGCAGCCGTGACTGCTGTCCCTTTGTCTACCTCTTCTGCCACCATTAACCTCGATGCGAACGATCACCATGTCCCGCTCATGGGCGCTGAGTCGAGCCTGTTCGATTCCCTCAACAATCTGGTGTATAATCGCGTTTGAGGCGTCAGTCCCCCATCCTTGTTGCGGTGCTTGGTGAGAGACTGCCCTGACTGCCGCAGGACGGGCCCAATGGACGTCCCCACTCCATGCAATGAGGCGAGAGGAGAAAGCGATGCAGGAACAGAGCCCAGTCCCCCTGGAATTCCACGTTTCGCGGGAAGCGCGAGACATCTATGGGTTTGACGAAGGGTTGTTCTCTCTCGACGGAAACGTCATCCTGGCTGACTTTCACGGCGCGCGGGTGTTGGCGCAAAAGATGAACGAAAAGCGCGACCTGCTCCACTTCCCAGAGCGGGCTGTGAAGGCCGGGCAGATCAATGCCATGGGACTGATTGACGAAATCCTGCACTATGTCGTCGGCCTGTACCGCGAGCAGAGGAATGCCCAGGTCATGGCGCAGGCCCTGGCCTGGCTGGTGGAGAGGTTCGGCCAGGACGTGCTGGACGAAACCCTGCGCCGCTTCGCAGACGAGTTTCCTCCGCTGGCCGTCTATCGGCGGCAGATCGAACCTGAAGCCTATCTGCAAGGGGAGACAGCCGGCATACCTCACCGCCAGATTGTGTTGGAAGAAATGTTGATGCTGTGGCTGGCCAACATGAACCCGGCCGCTTCGCCCTTCTTGGAGCTATTCGACGACGCCGAATTGGAAAAGGTGACCGCCTACCGGCAGATCATCGCTGCGCTCGCCGACTATTTCGAGTCTCAACCCACCTTTGGCCCCGCGAATCAGCCTTTGGTGGACATGCTGCGCGAGCCTGCCATTGTCGTGCCCCATTCCCTCACCGGCCAGTTGGAATACATCCGCGAGAAATGGGGGGCGTTGCTGGGGCGGTATCGCTTCCGCCTCCTCGGCGGGCTGGACCTGATCCAAGAAGAAGAGAAGATGCGCTTCTGGGGCGCTGGCCCTGGCCCTGCCCAGCCGTACGAGTTTGCTGAGCTCAAGGTGGAACCCGAACGCTACAGCCTCGATCGCGATTGGATGCCCCGCGCGGTGCTCATGGCCAAAAGCACGTATGTGTGGCTGGATCAGCTCTCCAAGAAGTACAAACGGGCCATAACTCGCCTGGATCAAGTCCCCGACGAGGAGCTGGACACCCTGGCTCGCTGGGGATTCACCGGCTTGTGGCTCATTGGCCTGTGGCAGCGCAGCAAGGCGTCTCAGCGCATCAAGCAGCTCTGTGGCAACCTCGACGCAGTAGCTTCGGCTTACTCGCTGTTCGACTATCAGATTGCAGACGACCTGGGTGGCGAAGCCGCCTTTGAGAACCTGAGATCGCGGGCCAGTCAGCGCGGGATTCGCATGGCCGGCGACATGGTGCCCAACCACGTCGGCATTGACTGCAGATGGGTGATCGAGCACCCAGACTGGTTCATCTCGCTCGATTACAGTCCCTTCCCTTCGCATACCTTTGCCGGGCCAGATCTGTCTTGGGACGAGCGGGTGGGCATCTTCTTGGAAGATCATTACTACACCCGCACCGACGCAGCCGTGGTTTTCAAACGGGTGGATCGCTGGACGGGCAGTGTGAAATACGTCTACCACGGCAACGATGGCACCCGCATGCCCTGGAACGACACTGCCCAGTTGAACTACCTGAATCCCGAGGTGCGCGAAGCGGTGATCCAAACCATCCTACAGGTAGCGCGCAGGTTTCCCATCATCCGCTTTGACGCGGCCATGACGCTGAGCATTAAGCACTACCAGCGCCTGTGGTTCCCGGAGCCGGGCACTGGGGGCGCCATCCCTACGCGGGCGGAGCACGGGCTGACCCGCGACCAGTTCGACGCCGCCATGCCGCAGGAGTTCTGGCGCGAGGTGGTGGATCGCGTGGCACAAGAAGCGCCCGACACCCTTCTGCTGGCCGAGGCTTTCTGGCTGATGGAGGGCTATTTCGTGCGCACGCTGGGCATGCACCGCGTCTACAACAGCGCTTTCATGAACATGCTCAAGGCCGAGGAGAATGCCAACTATCGCACCACGATCAAGAACGTGCTGGAATTCGACCCCGAAATCCTGAAACGCTTTGTCAATTTCATGAACAACCCCGACGAAGAAACCGCCGTGGCCCAGTTTGGCAAAGACGACAAGTACCTGGGCGTCTGCACGATGATGGTGACCATGCCTGGATTGCCCATGTTCGGCCATGGTCAGATCGAGGGCTTTACCGAGAAGTATGGCATGGAGTACCGGCGCGCCTACGTGGACGAGCAGCCGGACGAGCACTTGATCCAGCGTCACGAGCGAGAGATTGCCCCGCTGCTACACCGTCGGCACCTCTTTGCCGAGGTGAAGGACTTCTCCCTGTACGATTTCTACACTCCCGAAGGATACGTCAACGAAGACGTCTTTTCCTATTCCAACCGCTGCGGTGACGAACGGGCGTTGGTGGTGTATCACAACAAGTACGCCACCGTGCGAGGTTGGATCGGCACCTCGGTGGCCCACTCGGTGAAGAGGGGCGACGACAGCGATCGCATCCTGGTGCGAAAGAGCCTGGGTGAGGGTCTGGGACTGCACAACCAGGACGACTATTTCTGCATCTTCCGCGATCACGTCAGTGGGCTGGAATACATCCGAAACTGCAGAGAGTTGCACGAAAAGGGCCTCTACGTCGAGTTGGGCGCCTACAAGCGTCACGTCTTTCTCGATTTCCGCGAAGTGCAGGACAATGTGTGGCATCACTACGCCCACCTGACGGCCTATCTGGACGGGCGCGCGGCGCCAAGTATCGAAGAGACCCTCAGGGAGACCTTTTTGCAGCCCCTCCATCAAGCGTTCAAGGAGCTGGTCAACGCCGCCACGTTCCGCCGATGGATGGACGCCCGCCTGACCGAGACCCCTCAGAAATTGGATGAGGCCCTGCTGGAAGAAGCGGAGCATAAAACCATCCACTTGTTACAAGAGATTCGGCAGTTTACCGGTGCGCCGGGGGACAACGCCATCCTGGCGCGGCAGATGCGTCAGGAGTTGGAGGCGCTGTTGCCGTTGCCCCTGCTGGGAGCCCGCGCCCCCTGGTCAGAGTCAGAAGAATACAAGGCAGTGGCAAAATATCTGACAGCGGAATTGAATGCCGACCCCGTCGTCTGGGGCTGCCTGTTGGGCTGGTGCTGTGTGCATTCCCTGGGCAAGATCGCGGGGGAGACCGGCTTCGAAGGGCAGAGCCGCAGTTGGATCGACGAATGGCTGCTGGGCAAGGTTCTCGCCGGCGCGTTGCGGGACCTGGGGCTGGACGAGCCTACGGCCTGGCGGGCAGTAACGGTGGTGAAGCTGCTCACCAGCCATCAGCGCTGGTTTACGACCGAGGCTCCCGATCCTGCGGCGCGGGCCTATCGGGTTCTGGAGCAACTGCTCCATGACGACGAGGTGCAGCAATTCCTGCACGTGAACCGCTACCGGGATGTGCTATGGTTCAACAAGGAAGCCTTTGAGCAGTTGTTGTGGTGGCTGCTGTTGGTGGCCAAAATCAGCATGGCTCCGCTTCACCCAGAAGCCAGAATTGCGCAGGAGACTCTGGCCGGCTACGGGATCGTCCAACGGTTGCGCCAGGCCGAAGAGGAATCCGGCTATCGGGTGGAGGAGTTGATGACGCTGCTTTGGTCGAACACTCAGCAATCCTCCCCTACATCGAAATCTCCGCAGCAAGGGGGCAAGTAGAGGAGAGGGGCCGATTGAGATGAAGGAACGAAGAAGCACAAACAAGGTCGGACTGGTTGGCACGGGCATGGTGGAGGCTGTCTTGCGCGACCAGCACACGGTGCTGACGGTCGCCAGTCCGCTGCGGGGACAGCATGGCATGACCGACATCGCCATCAGTCTGCCGACGATCGTCGGGAGGAAGGGGATCGAAGAGGTGCTCAACCTGCCGCTGAGCGAACGCGAGCTTGCGGCATTCCAGAACTCGGCGCAGACGCTGAAGGATCGGCTGCCCCAGGTAGGCTGAGGCCCTTGAGACCGCTGGCTACCCAGATGACGCCCTCATGTTGGTGAAAGCCGGCCTGTATCCACATTGAGGTTCCGCGCGTGGAGTACGCCCCCGTCGGAGCAGAGCGAACCGCAAGCTGACCGACGACCGCCTGGGCGAGACCAGTGCCAGCATTCGCACGCGCATCGAACGTGCGCGCGAGATCCAGCGCCGGCGCTTCGAAGGCGCCATGGGTGGCGGACGCGGCGACCTGCCGCTCTTGTGCAACGCTGACATGGGCCCGGCCCAGGTACGCGAGTATTGCAGGCTGGACGACGCCGGCAAGAGCCTTGTGCGCTCGGCCATGCAGCAACTGGGCATGAGCGCCCGCGCCTTCCACCGCATCCTGAAGCTGGTGCGCCCCATCGCTGATCTAGAGGGGGCGGCGGAGATCAAGATGCATCATCTGGCGGAGACGATTCAGTATCGGCCCAGAAAGCAGACATAATTCGTGCCTTTGAAGCTGGCACCAAGGGGCTCTTTGGCTTGCGTGCCCCCATGCACTATAATCAAAAGTCTTGCGGCAAGCGAAAGAGCCGAACTTGGTTGTTCGTGAGGAAGGGAAGCAGAGGTATTGCCTTTTGGTTTGCCATCCAGCACAATCTCGACAAGAGCAATTCCGACCGAGAGGCGAGGCCTTGCAGCTTCAGCGTGTGGTTGATAACGTGTATTGGCTACCCGGGGCGAGCAACGTCGGGCTTGTCGTAGGGCAGGGCCAACAGGCCATCCTGATTGACACGGGCGTGGGACAGCGCTCGGGGCGTCAGCTTCTGCAACTGCTGCAAGAACGGGGCCTTGCCCTGGCGGCCATTCTGAATACGCATTGCCACGGCGACCACGTGGGCGGCAATGCCTATCTGGTCGAGCACACCGGCGCGCGCGTGTATGCTCCTGTCTACGATTCTGTGGTGCTGCAGTACCCGGCATGGGGCACGATGTGCATGTTCAGCGGTGCCGATCCCCTCGACGAGCTGCGCGTGCCCCGCTTTGCCGCTCAACCCTGCGCGGCGGACGTGCTGGTCACGCAAGGCACATTGGAGATCGCCGGAGTGACGGTGCAGGTCGTGCCTCTGCCCGGTCACACAGGCACGCACACAGGCTACATTGTCGGGGACGTCTTTTTCACGGGCGACATTCTGGCCGGCGAGGCAGAGCTGGCCAACGCGCCCATCCTGTATGCCTACAGCATCGCCCAGCGCCTGGAGAGCCTGGACAAGCTGCGTCACTGCTCTTGCGCCTACTATGTGTTGGGCCACAGCGAGATCCAGCGCGACATCACGACGCTGATCGACCGCAACATCGCCCAGGTCGAGGACGTGTTGAGCTTCATCGGAGCCTACCTGTCGCAGGGCGGCGCCGAAGCCAGTGTGCTGTTTCAGGCCGTCTGCCAGCACTATGGCATCCAGGTACACAACGCCAAACAGTACTTCCTGCTGTACCCAACGCTGCATTCATTTCTGAGCCATCTGAGCAATCACGGCGAGATTACCTATGAGATTCGGGACAATCGGTTGTTCTGGCGCGTCGTAGAGAGGGGCTAGGGAATGCTGATCGTCAATGGGACGCTGCTAACCTTTCGAGCCAAGAACCGCATCGTGCATGATGGCGCGCGCCCTCGACGTCGGCTTCCACGTCCACATCGCGGAGGGCCTGGCCGACGTGCAGGACTCCCTCGACCAGTACGGCGTGCGCGTGGTGGAGCGGCTGGCCCAGCGCGGACTGCTGGGACCCAAGACCATCGCGGCCCACTGCGTGCACGTAGATGCTCACGAGATGGACCTGCTGAAGGAAACGGGAACGCGGGTGGTGCACAATCCGCGCTCCAACATGAACAGCGCGGTGGGCGTGGCTGGCAGCCACTGCGGTGTGGCTGGCAGCCACTGCGGTGTGGCTGGCAGCCACTGCGGTGTGGCTGGTAGCCACTGCGGTGTGGCTGGTAGCCACTGCGGTGTGGCTGGTAGCCACTGCGGTGTGGCTGGTAGCCACTGCGGTGTGGCTGCGTCTCTAGTGTGTCTACCAGAGACGCCGACCCCGGCGGAGAAGTGCTAGCAAGGATTGGATGGCGAATCATGAGTCAATCGAACGAACGGCAAGGCGCACTGGAGGTGCCCGGGCCGCGGCGAATTCGCTGCAGCGGGCCCGTGCTCGTGGGTGCTTGCTTCGCAGGGCTGGCGATCCTGTTGACCCTGCTTGGCCTCTGGAGGGCCCACAACCTGTCACTGCAGAACGTTCTGCTAGCCATCGTGCTGTGTGGGGGCGTCTGGGGGCTGGTGAGCTGGGCTATCGCCACCGCGGTGGTACAGGTCGAAGAGGACGTCGCCTCGGGGAGCGATGAGGATGACTGAGCAGCACGCGCAGGTGTGCGGGCTCGATTCCTGCTAGAGAACGAGTAGCCCACATGCAATTGTGGCAAGCCCTGCGGGTTCACAAGGGCGAGGTCGTCTCACTCGTTGGCGCCGGGGGCAAGACCACGGCCATGTACCGCCTGGGCCTCGAACTCGCCGCCCAGGGGTGGCGTGTCGTCACCACGACCACGACGATGATCCGTCCGCCTTCTCCCGAGCAGACAGCAGACCTGATCGTGACTGATCGGCTAGAGCGGGCCCTGATCCTCGTGCAGGAAGCATTTCGCCGCAAGCGCCTGGTCACACTGGCCGCGCATCGGCTGCAGGCTGAGAACAAGCTCAAAGGCATTGATCCTGCTTGGATCTTGGGGCTGCTGCCCTTGGCCGATGTCATCATCGTCGAAGCGGACGGCGCCAGAGGTCTGCCTCTGAAGGCCCCTGCCGCGCACGAACCCGTCATTCCGGACCGGACGACGCTGCTGGTGCCGGTGGTCGGCATTAGTGCCGTAGGCCAGTTGCTGACTGAGGGGACGGTCCATCGCCCCGAGTTTGTGGCAGAACTCACCGGCCTAGCATTGGGACAGGTCATTCAGCCCTCCACCCTGACCGGCCTGCTGATGCACCCGCGTGGGGCGCTCAAGGGCGCACCCGAGCGAGCGCGAGTGGTGCCACTGGTCAACCAGGTCTGTGACGAGCAGACGCTGGCGGCGGCGCGCCAGGTTGCGGCGGAGGCTCTCAGGGCCAACCCGCGCATAGAGCGGGTGCTCCTCGGTGCGGTCGCGCGCGAGGAGCCGGTTGTGGAGAGCTGGCGGCGTGTGGCGGCTGTGGTCCTGGCGGCAGGCCAATCCACACGCTTTGGCCGGCCAAAGCAGCTCCTGCCGCTCGGGGAGAGCACCCTGATCGAGCAGGTGCTGAGCGCGGTGATGGCCGCGAGCGTGGATCAGCTGGTGGTGGTCTTGGGCAGCTCAGCCGCGCAGATTGCCGAGCGCATCCCTGCCGGGTGCAGGATCGTGGTCAACCGGGAGTGGGAGAGTGGCATCAGCTCATCCATTCGCGCCGGGCTCGAGGTGGTCGATCCCGGGGTGGAGGCGGCGCTGTTTGTCCTGGCAGACCAGCCAGGCATCACGGGCACGGCGCTTCGGCGTATCTTGCAGGCCTACTATGCTACGGACAAACCAATCGTCGTCCCCACGGTTCGCGGGCAGCGCGGCGCGCCCGTCCTATTCGACCGGCGGCTGTTCCCCGAGCTGCAGGCGTTGCGGGGCGATGTAGGCGGTCGTCAGGTTCTGGCGTGCCACGAGGACCAGGTGCAGGAGGTTGAGATGGAATCATCGGACGTGTTTCTTGACGTAGACACGCTTGCGGACTATCGTAGGTTGTTGGGAGAGTAGTGGCAACCTGCGTGCGCGACAACTCGCATCGGGGGACGGACACCACAGTGCTGGTTCAACTCGCACAATTGCACAGCCTCATTATCGACATGGATGGCGTGCTCTGTCATGGGAACGAACCGATCCACGGCGCTCGCGAGTTTCTCGAATTCCTGCGCCAGAAGGGCCTGGCTTTCATCCTGGTGACGAACAATTCGACGCTGACCACGGCGCAGTACGTGGCCAAGCTGGCGCGCATGGGCATCCAGGCCACCGCAGCCGAGATCCTGACGTCAGCGGAGGCCACGGCGACGCACCTGACCCGCACTGCGCCTCCGGGCGCGCGAGTCTACCTGATTGGCGAAGACGGCATCCGCACAGCGCTGCAGGAGCGCGGTTTCGTGCTCTCGGATGATGTGGACGTGCCCTACGTGGTAGTGGGCTTTGATCGGCAGCTCACCTACGCCAAGCTCGTGACGGCTGCGCGCGCCATCCGCAACGGCGCTCAGTTCATCGCCACCAACGCCGACCGGACCTTCCCAAGCGAAATCGGGCTCGTACCTGGTGCGGGAGCGACGCTGGCAGCGCTCGAGGTCGCCACGGACACGGCTCCGCTGGTGATTGGCAAGCCACAGCCCGCCATCTTTGAGCTGGCTTTGCAGCGACTGCATGGCGGCCCCAACTGCACGGCTGTCATCGGCGATGGCCTGTACACCGACGTCCTGGGCGGGCACGGTGTCGGGCTGATGACCATCCTGCTGATGAGCGGCGTCACCGGCCCCGAACAACTGTTCAAGGCGTCGCCTGCGCCCGATCGGGTCTACGCCGACGTCGCGGCGCTGCACAACGCCTGGCGCGCGGCCCCGCCGGCGTAGGACGGAGGATTGCACGGTGACCGAACGGGCCTTGCTAACCGATATGCCGTACGAGCAACTGGAAACGTGGGTGGCCGAGCTGGGCCAGGCCTCGTTTCGCGCCAGGCAGCTCTTTGAGTGGATCTACTGCGCACTGGTGTTCGATTTTTCCGCGATGACCAATCTGCCCGCTGCCTTGCGCGAGAGGCTGGGCGAGCTGGCCCTGGTGCAGTCCGTGCAGCCCCTGGAGAGCCTGACCTCCGCAGATGGCCTGACGACCAAGACGCTGCTGCAGTTGCGCGACGGCGAAACGATCGAGAGTGTGCTGATGCGCTACGAAGGGCGGCAGACGGTGTGTGCCTCTTCGCAGGTGGGCTGCGCCATCGGCTGCCCGTTTTGCGCCACAGGCAAGGGTGGCTTCAAGCGCAACCTGAGCAGTGGGGAAATCGTGGAACAGGTGCTGTATTTTGCGCACGAGCTCCAGCCACAGGGCAAGCCCATCACCAACGTGGTGCTGATGGGCATGGGGGAACCGCTGGTCAACTACGAAGCTGTCTGGCAGGCCATTCGCATTCTGAACGACCGCCGGGGCCTGAGGCTGGGGGCGCGGCGCTTCACCATTTCCACGGCGGGCCTGGTCTCCGGCATTCGACGCATGGCGCACGAGGACATGGAGGTGGGACTCGCCATCTCCCTGCATGCCCCCAGTGATGCCCTGCGCGACCGCCTGGTGCCGTTGAACAAGCGCAACCCCATTGCCGAGCTGATGGAGGCCTGTCGCGAATACGTGCAATCCACCAGCCGACGCATCAGTTTTGAGTACGCCATGATCCAAGGTGTCAACGATGCCCCGCAGCAGGCACGGGAGCTAGGCCAGCTCTTAAAGGGGTTGATGTGTCACGTGAACCTGATCCCGCTCAACCCAACCATGGCGTGCGATTATCGGCCTTCCAGTCGGGGGAGGATCATGGACTTCCGGCGAGAGCTAAACGGCCTGGGGATTGCCAACACCGTGCGCCTGGGACGCGGTGTGGATATTCAGGCCGGCTGTGGCCAGTTGCGTTCGCGGCACCTGCACGAGCTCGCGGCAAAGGAGCCGTGACAGCGGGTGTCGAAAAGCCCTCTCGAGAGGCGGCACCGCGACACCTCGGGGCGCTTGCCGAAGGGACTCTCGGAAAGACAACTATATTCTCGCAAAAAGGTCTTGCCTTTTTGACGATAACGGAGTATGATTGCCTTATGAAGAGTGAACCCCGGATCAGAATCGCTCCATCCATCCTGTCAGCCGATTTCACCCGTCTTGGAGAGCAGGTGCAGGAGGTCGAAGCAGGGGGGGCTGACTATATCCACATTGACGTGATGGACGGCCGTTTTGTGCCCAACATCACTTTTGGCCCTGTGGTGGTCAAGGCGGTGCGCCGCGTCACTGCGCTGCCGCTGTATGCTCACCTGATGATCGTCGAGCCGGAAAAGTACATCCCCGACTTTGTCCAGGCGGGTGCCGATATGATTCAAGTTCATCAGGAGACTTGCCCGCATCTTCATCGGACCATCCAGCAGATCAAGGCGCTGGGCGCTCGGGCAGGAGTCGTCATCAACCCGGCCACGCCGGTGGTGCTGCTCGAGGACATTCTGGAGGATGTTGACTCTGTTCTGGTCATGACCGTGGACCCGGGCTTCGGCGGCCAGAAGCTGAGCCCTGGCACGCTGCGCAAGATCCGGCAGGTGCGCAGAATGCTGGACGAGCGCGGCCTGGCAGCGGAGCTGGAAGTCGATGGGGGCATCGATAGCGAGACGGCGCCGCTGGCTGTCGAGGCGGGTGCTACCGTGTTGGTCGTCGGCCAGGCGGTGTTCAGCGCCCACGGGGGGGTGCGCGCGGCGATCGCTGGCTTGCGGCAGAGCATCGGGTGCTAGCCCTGGGCGTCAGACAAAAAGGAACCAGCACCCCATTGGGAGTGCTGGTTCTCGGAGGCGGCAGTAGATTGCTAGCTCTTACGCAGTGTGCGCAAACAGCGAGTACAAACCCTGATACGGAGCGTGGTCTGTCCGTCTCGAACGGCTACCCGCTGAATATTGGGCATCCAGCGGCGTTTCGTGTGCCGCTTGGAGTGGCTGATCGTGTTGCCGTACTGTGCCCCTTTTCCGCAGATATCGCATTTCGCTGCCATCGGCAAATACCTCTTTCTGGCGTGAGTAGAGCTCTGAAAAAGCCGAGGCATGATACCACAAGAAACCGATTTGTGCAAGTCTTATCCCCCGAGACCTGCAGCCAAGGAGCGCGTGGATGACTGAGGAAGCCAGGATGGGCCGAATTGAAGTTGCACCTGCGGCGATTGCCGGTCTGGCCGCCGCAGCGGTGCTCGAGTGCTATGGCGTAGTGGGAATGGCGAGCCGCACTCTGTACAGTGGCCTGGTCGATGTCTTGCAGCGCGAAAGCTATCGCCGCGGTGTCCAGGTGCGCGTAGTAGACCAAAAGATCTTGATTGACCTGTACGTGGTGCTTGAGTATGGCGTTCGCATTAGCGAGGTGGCACACAACATCATGGAGAACGTCAAATTCCGGGTCGAAAAGGCGTTGGGCGTTCCGATTGAGGAGGTCAACGTCCACGTGCAGGGATTGAGGATCAGCGTCAAGTGATGCTGCACCATGCGCTTGCGCGCCCAAAACTGACGGGAGGTACGCCTTATTGACTGGATACCCTGGCGCATCCAGGAGAGGCACAGTCGCAGCCGTGCCTGGCAGAAGTGACAGCGGGGCGCAGATGCCCTGTGACGGACAGGAGTTGAGACGACTTATCGAGAGTGGTACATCCTGGCTGGAAACGCACATTGACTTTGTCAATTCTCTCAACGTCTACCCGGTGCCCGATGGCGATACGGGCACCAACATGTATCTGACCATGCAGGCAGCCCTGCGTGAGATCTCGACGATCTCGGATTCCTCGGTTTCAACCGTGTCAAAGGCTCTGGCGCATGGCGCACTGATGGGAGCGCGCGGAAACTCGGGCGTGATCCTTTCACAGGTGTGGCGGGGCGTGGCCAAGCAACTCGATGGCCGTGAACGCATGACGCCGTCCGACCTGGCGCTTGCTCTGCGCGAAGGGGCAGTCACCGCCTACAAGGGAGTCATGCGTCCCGTGGAGGGGACCATTCTGACGGTCGTCCGAGAAGCCGCCGAGGCCGCCGTACTCGCTGCGGGAGAACGTGATGACATGACGCACGTTCTGGGGCGGGCAGTCCAGGAGGCACACACCACTCTGGACCGCACTCCCGACCTGCTGCCCGTGCTCAAGGAGGCGGGAGTTGTGGATGCCGGCGGTCAAGGCCTGTGCTTTATCCTCGAAGGCATGCTCCGTTACCTGCGAGGCGAACAGACCACGGCGACGGCTGCCGCCAAAGCCGAGGCAAGGCTCGAACAGGAGCACGAGGAACACGGTGGGTATGGATACGACATCCAGTTCTTGATCGGTGGTCAGGGCTTGCCCATCGACGAGATCCGCGACAAGATTGCGAGCATGGGCGACTCTGTCCTGGTGGTCGGCGATGGCGAGACCATCAAAGTGCACGTCCATTCTGCGGATCCAGGCGAGATCATCAGCTATGCCACCACGCAAGGGGCCTTGCGCGATGTGGTCGTGGAGAACATGCAGGAACAGTACCAACAGTTCAAGGCCGGCCACCCAGTGGCGCTTCAAGGCCACCCACAGAAGTCGGGCGTGCCGCCCCCGCAGCCACTGAGTGACATCGCGACGGTGGTCGTGGTCAATGGCGCGGGCCTGCAGCGTGTGTTTGAGAGCCTGGGTGCCAGTGCGATCGTGAAGGGTGGGCAGACCATGAACCCCAGCACCGAAGAGCTGCTCACAGCCATCTCTGATCTGCCCAGGGACAAGGTAATCGTACTGCCCAACAACGCCAACGTGGTCCTGACTGCGCAGCAAGCGCAACGCATGTCGGACAAACAGGTGGTGGTGATTCCGACTAATAACGTGCCGCAGGGCATCAGTGCGCTGCTGGCGTTCAACTACCAGAGCGACCTGAAGACCAACGTGGACCTGATGGAGCGCACAGCCGCGCATGTCCAGACGGCGGAGATCACCAGGGCTGTGCGCTCGGTGCAGATCAACGGCCTACAGGTTGTGAAGGGCCAGTTCATCGGGTTGCTGAATGGCGAATTGATCGAGGCCGGCGATGACCTGCAAGAGGTGACCCACGCCGTGCTCCAGAAGATGGACATCGGTCGGTATGAGATCATCAGCGTGTACTGGGGCAGCGATGTCACTCAGGAAGAGGCGCAGGCGTTGTCCTCCTGGATGGGCAAAGGCTATCCCGACAAAGAGGTCGAGCTTGTGGAGGGTCAGCAGCCCCACTATCATTACATCATCTCGGCAGAATGAGCCGACAAGGAGATGTGGCAGTGATCAAGATAGTGACCGATAGTGCGTCAGACATATCACTGCATCTTGCCGCAGAACTAGGAATCACTGTCATTCCTATGAGGATCGGTTTTGGGACGCGGGTTTATCATGATGGCGTGGACATCGACCGGGCCGACTTCTATCGGCATCTGACCAAGAGCATGGTCTTGGCGACCGCCGATCCACCAACGCCAGAGGAGTTCCAGCAGGTTTACAGCCGCTTGCTGAAGAGCGCGGACCAGATCCTGTCCATTCACGTTTCCTCCAAGCTCAGCAAGACTGTGCAGGTGGCTCAGGAAACGGCCAAGGCATTCCTGGGACGCAGCAAAATCACGGTTGTGGATTCACGTCTGGTGTCCTGGGGGCAAGAGCTGCTGGTGACATCGGCGGCAGAAGCAGCGCAGAGGGGCCTCCCCGTCGACGATATCGTGCGCCTGGTGCGCGGAATCATCCCGCATGTCTACATGGTCTTTTTTGTGGAGAACGTCGAGTATCTGGAACGGCACGGCCATTCGGGTCGGGGCCGCATCCTCACGGATAACCTGCCCGGGGTTCGGCCGCTTCTGATCATGGAAGACGGCGAAGTAGTGCCCATGGAAAAGGTGCGCACGCGCGGGAAATCAGTGGACCGCCTCCTGGAGTTCGTGAGCGAGTTCGCGCGCTTTGACCGGGTCATGATTCTACAAGGCCGGCCCTCCGATGAGGCACAGCTTCTGTTCGAGCGACTCGTGGAGCTCTTCCCCGAAAAACGCCTGGACATCAGACCCTATGGCCCGACTCTTGCGACTGTTCTAGGCCCGGATGCCCTGGGGATTGTGGTGCACGAAGGGGCTTAGTATGCCTCAAGTGATTGTCGTCACTGACAGCACAGCCGATATTCCCGCCCCGTTGGCCGATGAGCTGGGCATCGTGGTGGTCCCCTGCTATGTGCACTTTGGGCGAGAGACCTTCCTCGATGGAGTGACCATGAACCGGGAGCAATTCTATGCGCGCCTGGCATTGACCGGCAGGCCACCCACGACCTCTCCGCCACCCGTGGGCGAGTTTGCGAGCGTGTACCGGGGGCTGTCGGCGCGGAGCCGGCAGATCGTTTCAATTCACCCTGCTTCGAATCTGAGTTCCCTATACAATGCGGCGTGGCTGGCTGCCAAAGAAGTGCCCGACGCCGAGATTGCGTTGATCGACTCGACGCAGGCGTCCATGGGCACAGGTTGGCTGGCCGTGTTGGCAGCGCGTGCCGCGCAGATTGGACAGAGCCTGGATGCGATTGTGGGCATGCTGCGTGACACAATCCCTCGCCTGCGTCTGCTGGCGGTGATTGATGATTTGCGATACATGCAACGCAGCGGACGCGTGCGTTGGGCGGATGCGTTGCTGGGCTCCTTGCTCAGCATCAAGCCCCTTGTGATGTTGCGCGATGGGCAGGTCACCCTGCTGGACAAAGTCCGCAGCCGATCCCGAGCCCTAGAGCGTCTGGTGGCCATGGCCGTCGCTCTCGGCCCGCTGCAAGAGGTAGCGGCTCTGCATGCGGACGCCCCGCAGGAGGCAGAGAAAGTCGTGCAGATTCTGGACGCATCGTACTCGCACACTCGAGTGCCTGTGGCCGAGGCCGGCGCGGTGATGACCACGCACGCCGGTCCGGGGGCAGTGGCCCTGGCCTGTGTGCTGGCCAAGACCGTGCACGGGGCGTAGCGCATGTCGGAAAGCATTGCAGCTCCCTCGAGGGAGACAGCTCAGTCGCCCTACCTCCAGAAGTTGGCCCGCATTCTGACAGCAGAACGCAACGACGGCTGCCGCAACCGCATGGTCGTGGGGGGCCTGGACAGATTTCTGGCGGTCTGGCTGCGCGAAGTGGAGGCCGCAACCGGTCACGCCGGGCGACCCACATGGGCGAGTGCAGTCGTTGATCACCTGCAGGACTATGCCGGCAAGCCTGCAGCCGAGCGCGCCGTGGTTATCGAGCAGGCCCTGCGGGCAGTCGAGGCTTGTCCGCCGGAGCCCGCCGCAGTCCAGCAGCCAGCACCTGCGCCAGGGACGGCGGTACAGAGAAGGCGTCGGCCACCCGCACGCCCCGAGTTCACGCTCCAGTCTCCTGTGACGACGGTGCCAGGCATCGCCACCGCCCTGGCCAACAAACTGCAACAGCTCGGCGTGCACACGATTGCGGACCTGCTTTACCTGTTTCCGCATCGTTATGAGGACTTTAGTCGCCAGAAAAAGATCAGTGAGTTGTTGTACGGCGAGCAGGCCACCATTGCTGGCGTCGTGCAGGAGGTAAGGAACCAACAGACCGCCAGAGGTATCCGGCTCACCAAGCTCGTGGTCTCGGATGGCACGGGCTTTATCCAGGCCACCTGGTTCAATCAACCTTTCTTGGTGCGGCAGTTGCCAGCCGGACGGCGGATCGCACTCAGCGGGCGGGTCGAGGAATACATGGGCCGCCTCACTCTGCACTCGCCCCAGTGGGAGCCCTGGACGCAGGACCTGACGCACACCGGGCGGATGGTGCCCATCTATCCGCTCACGGAAGGGCTTACGGTGCGCCGACTGCGCACGCTGATCAAGCCTGTGGTGGCGCGCTGGGCTCCGCGCCTGATCGACAGTTTGCCGGCGGATCTGCGTTCGAGCTACAATCTGATCGATCTGGAGATGGCCATCCGACAGATCCATTTTCCGGATGACCAGAGTTCTTTGGAGCGTGCCCGCTATCGCTTGTGCTTTGAGGAATTCCTGCTCATCCAGTTGGGAGTGATGAAGCAGCGAGTTGCCTGGCAACAGCAGCCAGGCCGCCCGCTGGACGTTGATCAGACGTTGCTGGAAGAGTTCATCGCCGCCTTGCCGTTTGTGCTGACCGGGGCACAGCGGCGCGTGCTGGGTGAGATCACGACTGACCTACAGCGCGCCTATCCCATGAGCCGCTTGCTCCAAGGCGACGTCGGCTCGGGCAAGACCGTTGTGGCCCTGGCGGCCATGCTGGTGGCGGTGGCCAATGGCATGCAGGCTGTGATGATGGCTCCCACCGAGGTCTTGGCCGAGCAGCACTTTCACACGCTGACCAGGCTGCTGCAGAACGCCACGGGCAAGCTGAGCGCTGAACGTAGCGCGCTTGCGCGCGTGCTGCCTCGCGTGCAGGTGGGCTTGCTGATGGGACGCCAGAGCCCGGCCGAAAAGCAAGAGTGCCGCGCGCAAATCGCGGCAGGTGAGATCAATGTCATTGTGGGCACACACGCGTTGATTCAAGAGCAGGTCGGCTTTCAGGCGCTGGGCCTGGCGATCATCGACGAGCAGCACCGTTTTGGCGTTTCGCAGCGCGCAGCTTTGCGCCAGAAGGGGTACAACCCGCATACGTTGGTCATGAGCGCAACGCCCATCCCGCGCACTCTGGCGCTGACAATCTATGGTGACCTCGACATTTCGATCATCAACGAGTTGCCGCCCCACCGCCAGAAGATCATCACGCGCTGGCTTGAACCCAATGCGCGAGAACGGGCCCATGCGTTCGTGCGTGAGCAGGTACAGAAGGGTCGGCAGGCCTTTGTCATCTGCCCTCTGATCCAGGAATCTGACAAGATCGTGGCCAAAGCCGCAGTCACAGAGTATGAACGCCTTCGGGATGCGGTCTTTCCCGATCTGCGTCTTGGTTTGCTGCACGGGCGCATGAAGGGAGCTGACAAGGAAAAAGTCATGGCGCGCTTCGTACGGGGCGCCCTGGACATCCTGGTTTCCACAGCCGTGGTGGAGGTCGGGATCGACGTGCCCAACGCCACCGTGATGCTGGTGGAAGGGGCCGATCGTTTTGGCCTGGCCCAACTGCATCAGTTCCGTGGGCGTGTGGGGCGGAGTGAACATCGGTCCTACTGCCTGCTGCTGGCCGAGGCGCCGACAACGGAAGGCGGACAGCGCCTCAAGGTCATCGAAACGACGCACGATGGGTTTGTGCTGGCCGAGGAGGATCTCAAAATGCGCGGGCCGGGCGAGTTCTTTGGCACGCGCCAGGCCGGACTCCCGGACCTGAAAGTGGCCAGGCTGTCGGACACCAGGGTCCTTGAGCAGGCGCGCAAGGCTGCGACTGAACTCTTCCGAGAGGATCCCGGAATGTCGCGTCCGGATCATCAATTGCTGGCCCAGAAAATGCAGGTCTTCTGGGAAGCGGAAACAGACTTGAGCTGAAAAAGAGGAGTCCCAGATGACCATTGCTGTCTACCCCGGTACTTTCGATCCGATCACCAACGGCCATGTGGACATCGCCACCCGTGCCGCCGCGCTGTTTGACCATCTGGTGGTAGCGGTCTATGATCGACCACTCAAAACCCTTCTTTTCTCTACTGCGGAGCGCGAGGCAATGACGCGGGAGGCTCTGAAGGACATCTCGAACGTCACAGTCCAGAGCTACCTGGGATTGACGGTGAACCTGGCGCAAAGCGTGGGCGCGCGCGTGATCGTCCGTGGGCTTAGGGTGCTGTCCGATTTTGAGCTGGAATTCCAGATGGCTCTGACCAACCGCAAGCTGGCTCCGGACGTCGACACGGTATGCCTGATGACCGGGCAGAGGTATGCATTCCTGAGCTCCAGCATTGCCAAGGAAATCGCCATGGTGGGGGGGTGTGTAGATGGGATGGTCCCACCCCACGTCGCGGCGGCCCTAAAGGACAAGTTCCGGCGCCTGGGAGCCGCAGCGGGCAGCAAGGTGCAGATCGTTTCATTGCGGGACTAGATAACGCGGATAAAGTCGGTGAAAGGTGGTGATCCACATAGACATCCTCGAATTGGTCGACAAACTAGAAGCCCTCGTCAGCGCGGGGTGGCGAGTGCCTTTCACAGTTAAGACTGCCGTCGACGAGAATGCCTTCTTTGACATCATTGACCAGATGCGCGTTGCAGTACCGCAACAGTTGCAGCAAGCCAATGAACTCTTGCAGCAAAAGGAGAAGGTCTTGGCTGAGGCGACTGAGGAGGCCGAGCGCATTGTCGCGGATGCACAGGAAAAGGCCGCGCGCCTGGTGGATGAGCACGAAATCCTGGCTGCGGGGCGGGCTCAGGCCGAGAGCATCCGGGCTCAGGCACAGCGCGACGCCGAGGTAGCGCGCAAGGGCGCCGATGACTATGCCTTGAGTGCCCTCAGCGATCTGGAGTCACGCCTGGGAGCCCTACTCAGAACCACGTCGAATGGGCTGGCGACGCTGAAGCGACGGCAGACTGAAGCAGATGCCGAAGGTGCAAAGAAGGCTTCATAGATCGCTTTCTTCAACCATGGCCCGGTGTTTGACACAATACCCTCAGTGTCTTATAATGCTGCCTGCGATAAGCGCCTAGGAAGCAGCTCGCGGGGGCTGGGTGTTGGTGTGATGAAGTTCAACGTAGCGCAGTTGCTCAAGTCCACTGCTGGTGCCAGCAGGGAGTATGGACTCGAAGAGGATATTGCCGGAATTGATCCCGATCTGGACATTGTCGGGCCTCTGGTGGGTAAGGTCAAATTCGTACGCACCGGCACGGGGATCCTCGTCACTGGGCACGCACACACCGAGGCCCGCGTGGCCTGTCGGCGTTGTCTCGCACTGACAAGCGTGCCTGTGGAACTGGACCTGGAGGAGGAATTCCACCCATCGATCGACATGATCACCGGAGCGACGCTGCCTCTGGGCGATGGTGAAGACATGGCCACCAGGACGGACGCGCACCACATACTGGATTTGACAGAAGTGGTGCGCCAGGGCCTCTGGTTGGCCTTGCCCATGTCAGCGGTATGCAGCCCCGATTGCCAGGGTTTGTGCTCGAATTGTGGCGCCAATCTCAACGAAGGTCCGTGCGGCTGCCAGCGTGTCGAGGAGGACCCCAGGCTGGCAGTGCTGCGCGGCTTGCTGTAATCTGTTTGGAAAGGAGTATTCTTCGTGGGTGCACTACCGAAAAGGAAAATATCCAAAGGCCGCCGGGATCGCCGGCGCAGCCATATGGCTTTGAAGACGACCAGGCTCGTAGCCTGCCCGCAGTGCCACGAGTTGCGTCTGCCGCATCGCGTCTGCCCTTCGTGCGGCAGCTACAAGGGCGTCGAGGTCATCAAAATCAAGACCAAGAAGAAGGAACAGTAGGGAAGCCTGGATCTATGACTCTGGCTTCCGGTTTCAAGACCAAGGCCGTGTGCGGCAGAGCATTGTCCAACACGGCCTTCGTCGCTTAGAGCAAGAGACACTCTGGGCCGTTCCGCCCCGTCGGGCGGACGGCCCGAACGGGGTAGAGGCGCGATGCGAAACCAAGTGGAAGCGATGCGATGATCAGAACGCCTCTCTGTGATTTGCTTAGTATCGTTCACCCCATCGTGCAGGGAGGAATGGCCTGGGTCTCGACCTTCGAATTGGTCGTGGCTGTTTCGGAGGCCGGAGCTTTGGGCATCCTGGGAGCTGGCAATGCCCCGCCCGATTGGGTGGAGGCCCAGGTGCGTCAGATCAAGGATAGGACCCGGAAGCCCTTTGGGCTGAACGTGCCGCTGTTCTCGCCTTTCGTGGAGGATGTTTTCAATATCTGTGTGCGCGAGCACGTGCCCGTGGTCACCACTGGCGCAGGCAATCCCGGCCCCTACATTGCTGCGCTCAAGCAGGCGGGGGTGTTCGTGATGCCCGTGGTCGCGTCTGTGGCGTTGGCCAAGCGTCTAGAACGTGCCGGCGCGGACGCGCTGGTCGCGGAGGGGAGCGAATCCGGCGGGCACATCGGAGACGTGGCGACGCTCCCGCTCGTGCCTCAGGTCGTGGATGCGGTCAAGATCCCGGTTGTGGCCGCCGGCGGGCTTGCTGACGGGCGCGGCCTGGCAGCGGCGCTGGCGTTGGGCGCAGTGGGCGTGCAGATGGGTACGCGTTTCATCTGCACCACCGAGTGCGCTGTGCATGCCCACTACAAGGACATGATCGTGCGCGCGGGTGACCGGGCCACCATTACCACGGGCCACAGCCTGGGCCACCCGGTGCGCGCATTGCGCAACCCGATGACGCGCAAGTTCGAAGAGCTGGAAAAGCGGGGCCTCACCGAGGCCGAGTTGATCGAGTTTGGCACAGGCAAGCTGCGCCTGGCCACAGTAGACGGAGACATGGTCGGAGGATCGTTCATGGCCGGGCAGAGCTGCGGCCTGGTGAATGACGTTGTGCCAGCGGCCGAACT
>Ga0315274_10001489_pt1 | contig 35961 bp, 39 predicted proteins | sample YL17G02_20_MG_FD_203700 | JGI IMG/M metagenome (GOLD analysis project Ga0315274, IMG submission 203700) | Sediment microbial communities from Yellowstone Lake, YNP, Wyoming, USA - YL17G02_20 | ecosystem: Environmental > Aquatic > Freshwater > Lake > Sediment | place: USA: Wyoming | collected...
TATGGGTTACGGGATGAAGACTACTTACGACTGAAAGTACTGACAATGACATTGCCGTTGATCTAAACCGTCAGAGAGCTATTTCCATGCCCAAATCACCCACTCAAATGCGCGATGACCCATAAAAAGTAACCTTGTTTAGCTAGTAAAATTCCCCCTGGTTTGTTCTATTCCCCATTCTTTATTCCTGACGAATTCCCGGTGGTTCGCCTTCGCCGCGACCCCAAATTGCGCCTACCGGACATTTTTCAATCGCAAAGCCGGCATCGACTTCTTGCGAATCATCCAATGGGGAGGAAACTAAAACTTCGGCTTTACCGCCGCTCCCAATTTTGAAAAGTGTTGAGTATTCTTCGGTACAAATTTCGCACCCATTACACTTTTCGTCGATGAAAAGCTCTCGAACTTTCATTTAGCCTCCTTTCGGCTTAAATATACTAAAAACGAAATATTTGTCAATATTGGATATGCTGCTAATTTATATTGACAAACCGAAATTTTAACGATACCTTTACCACAATAAAATGGTAAAAATTCGACCGTTTGAGAAAATCGGCATTTTAGCAAATTCCGATTTACTCAAGTTGAACCTAACCCCTTCACGCCGGCGGTATGACCAAGGACCGGTGGTAATTGTCGAATGTATTCAGGAAATCCCCTGTGACCCTTGCGCCGCCGCCTGCCCCAAAAAGGCAATCACGATTGAAGGCAATATCACCAATATCCCGAAAGTCAATTTTGAACTTTGTAACGGCTGCACACTTTGTATACCAAAGTGTCCGGGATTGGCGATTTTTGTCGTGAATAAAAATTACTCGAAAAAAGAAGCCGGTGTCACGCTACCTTACGAATTTGTCCCATTGCCCAAAAAAGGTGAAATCGTTTATGGACTTGACCGCGCCGGGAAAAAGGTCGGTCGAGCTCGCGTCGAAAAAGTCCTAACCAATAAAACGTTCGACCATTGCGCGGTTATTACCATCATAGTTCCAAAAAAATATTGGAATAACGTAAGAAATTTTAGTTTTTTACGAGAGAAAAAAAAGTAATGAATCGATTGGAGGAGCAGAAATGACCTTTTTATTGATTTTAAGTCAATTATTAAGTGCAACCCCGGTCATGCCCTTATCGGTAACGGCAACCGATGACGCATTAGCTATGTTTGCCAACCCAGCGGGTTTATCGACTTATCGAGGATTCAACATTTATTATCTTTATAAAATTGAAAACTGGAAAATTACCGAAAATAGTTCTTTGGCGGGACAAATCGGACCAGTCGGATTTTCCTGGATTCCCGGGGCACCCTTCTCCTACGGACTCGGTTTGGGGCTAAAATTAGGTGACTATATATCTTTTGGTACCCGATACTTTCACCGTTATTCCAATTACTGGTGTATTGGTTTGCTAATCCGCCCATCTAATAATATCTCTTTAGGCGCAACCTGGCCCGATATAAACTTTGAAGACTGGCGAGCGGTAATTACCGGCATTGGAATTCGACCATTCGGTAACCGGCTAACTCTCTTTGCTGAGACAAAACTTGACACCATAAAAAACCCCTGGTTTGGTCTATACGCTCAACCGTTCAATGGAATTGAATTAAAGGGGATGGTAAAAACCGATTTATCGTTCAGCGTTGGCATTGACTTAAGCTTCGGCAAAACCGGTATCGGTTATTCTGGTTCGAAACTGAAAACTTCCGCCGACTTTGAACATTCGGTTTACCTTCGATTCAATAAAGATATTCGACCTTCGATCATTCCGGCGGAATCCCGATTTCTTACTTTAAAACTTTCGGGTCCGATTCAAGATATGAAACCGGGATTTTCTTTGTTGGGACCAACCGTGAAAAGAACTACATATGATATTCTTAAGCTACTCAATCAAGCTAAAGATGATAAAAAGATTAACGGTATAATCCTGACTTTAGAACAGCCGGATTTGGGTTATGCTCAAGCTTCGGAGTTGCGAGAAGTTTTACAAGCCGTCAAAGCCCAAGGGAAAAAAATTGTTGTCTATGCCCCCCATTTATCAACCAACACCTATCTTCTTGCTTCGGTGGCTGATTTAATCGTTTCCCATCCTTTGGGTGACGTGATTATTCCAGGAATGTACAGCCGGGTAAGTTTCGTAAAAGGAACTTTGCAGAAAATGGGTATCGAAGCCGAATACGAAAGAGTCGGCAAATACAAAAACGCACCCGAAATCCTGACCGAGGATTCGCTATCGCCGGCTTATCGGGAAGTCGTAAATTCGGTGCTTGACGACTATTACGGATATTTCCTTGACGCCACCGCCAAATCGCGAAATTTTACCAAAGAAGAGTTTAAAAAGAAAATTAATTACGGTTTTTTCACGGCTGATTCAGCCAAACGCGAAGGGCTCATTGATACCTTTGCCTATGCCGATAACCTGGATTCGGTCTTAGCGGTCAAGCTTGGTAAAATTCGCCAGGTTTCAGAAAGAAGCTATCTTAATCGAACCTTTCATAAATTTAATTGGGTTGAACCCTCCAACAAACTTGCCGTAATTTACGCTACCGGTTCAATCGCTCAAGGCGAATCCGGCACCGACCCTCTAAGTGGTGATATGACGATTGGCTCAAATACTATTTCACGAGCGATTAAAAAGACGCGGCAAGATAAATCAGTCAAAGCGATTATTCTAAGGGTTGATTCACCCGGCGGCGATGGCTTTGCTTCGGATTTAATCTGGCGAGAGCTGGAACTTGCCAAAAAATCTAAACCAGTAATTGTCTCGATGGGACCGGTCGCGGCTTCGGGTGGTTATTATATTTCGTGCAATAGTGATAAGATTTTCGCCCTCCCGACGACCATTACCGGTTCAATTGGCGTATTTAACCTAAAATTAGTTTTAGCCGGATTATATGACAAAATCGGGATGAAGAATGAAGTTATGAAACGGGGCGAACACGCCGACGCGATGTCGGGAAATCGAAAATATACCGAAGAAGAACAACAAATTATGCAAAAATGGGTGGAAGATTTTTATGCCCAATTTGTCAATAAGGTAGCTAAAGGAAGAAATAAAACTTACGAGTTTATCGATTCCATTGCCCAAGGTAGAGTTTGGACCGGGAATCAAGCAAAAACCATCGGTTTGGTCGATACGTTAGCCGGATTTTTCGCTGCAATTGATTATGCCAAAGAAAAGACAAAAATAAAAGAAGTTAAAATGGAATTTTTACCAAAACCAAGAAGCGGGTTCTTCGGACCCATGCTATCCTGGGTTTGGAATATGCTTTTTACTTCTCGCTACCAATAGAAATTAAAAATGCGGCAGAGAGTTAGAGTTAAAAAACCCCGAAAAAGAAAAAGCAAAGAAATAATAATTTGTCGGTGTGAAGAAATAACCGAGCAAGAAATATTGCAAACAATCCGACAGGACTATCGAAGCCTTGAAGAATTAAAACGAATCCTACGCTGCGGGATGGGACATTGCCAGGGTAGAACCTGTTTGAAAATTATCGCTCGGATGATTGCACGCGAAACCGGTACGCCGATAGAAAAAGTAAAATTACCCACCGCTCGACCACCTTTAAAACCAATCCCATTACGAGTCCTTAGCGAATACAATCAATGAAAAACGAATCGAACGAATGACATCGAATAAAGCGAATTCGGATTTAAGGCGTAAGCCTTTTATAAAATCCTTACGGATTAACTCCATCTTTTAATTGGTGTATTCTTATTAGTTAAATTCGCAATCCTTTGAGTAATGCGTAAATAATATGAAAAATACTTGTGATGCAATAGTGATTGGCGGTGGAATCATCGGTGCTGCTACCGGTTACTATCTGGCTAAAAGAGGACTAAAAGTATATCTTTTCGAGAAGGAGTTTCCTTGCTCCGGTTCAACTGGTCGATGTATCGGTGGAATAAGGCAGCAATTCAGCCATGAACTATCAATTCAAGTAATGCAGGAAAGCGTCAAAATTTTCGCAACGCTGGAGCAGGAATTCGGAAAACTGGTAGAATGGTTTCCGGGTGGTTATCTTTTTCTTGCCCATTCCGAAGAAAAAAAGAATGCCTACTTACAAGCGATAGCAATTCAAAAAAAATATAAAATACCGGTTGAATTCATTTCGGTTGATGAATGCTTAAAGATTGTACCGGGATTAAATCCTTATGGGTTAATTGGCGGCGCCTTTTGTCCAACCGATGGTCAAGCTAATCCATTCGCTGTTACCTATGGTTATCTGGATGGTATAAAACGACTCAAAGGCAAAATCTTCGATTTTACTGAAGTTAAAAAGATAAACCTTGATGAAAATAAGGTCATATCGATAACATCTCATAAAAATGAAGAGTTCTTTTCACCCGTCGTCATCAATGCGGCTGGACCATTTGCCCGAAGCATTGGCAAGATGGTTGGTTTCGATATCCCAATTTATCCCGACCGCCATGAATCTTTAGTCACTGAAGCTTGCGAACGGCTTTTCGAACCGATGCTGGTTGATTACCGAGCCGATGGCTGTTATTTTATTCAGAATTATGGCACTGGTCATTTTATCGGTTGTTACACTCCAGTCCCGATTGTCCCGGGTGAACGGCTTGATGCAACTGATGAATTTCTCACCGAGATGCCGCGACGGATGGTTCGTTTAGTTCCCGCGCTCAAGAAGTTAAAAGTAATAAGGCAATGGGCGGGTAGTTATGAAATGACCCCGGATGGCAATCCGATTGTTGACCGCACGCCGATTGAAGGGTTCTATATTTCATCTGGTATGTGTGGTCACGGTTTTATGTTCGGTCCGGCATTAGGGAAATTTATGGCTGAGATGGTTACTGTTGGCAAATCTTCAATTCCCTTAGCTGATTTTGCCCTAAACCGGGAATTCCAAAAACCCGAAGCAATGAAATAAGTAAAGCTATTTTCTTTCCAAGCATCTTCAACCATTGAAATTAGAGTTTTGTCGCCGGTAATTCTAAAAAGTTCGCCCTTAGAACAAAAAGGCACTCATAATAGCAGAAAATTAAATAAGTTAAATAATCCTTGAATTTTCAATTTTTTTAGGTATAATTATATTTTAAATATTTTGAATGAAAAGGAGATAAGATGAAAAGAATATTTTTATTGTTAACCGTGGTATTCTTTTGTATCGTACTGGCACAAACCGAAGAACCGGTTATTGCTGAATCAACTCAAACTCAGCCCGCGGAGACGACCAGAACTGAGCAAGAAACATTTTCCCAACCATTGATTACCAATGTATTTTATGATACCGATATTCTCCAAGCTTTACGGGATATATCAGCTCAAGCCGGTATACCAATCATACCGGATGGTTCGGTTCAAGGCTTGGTTTCAGTGGAAGTTACCAATGTCCCGCTTGAAGAGTGTTTAACTCGGTTACTTGCCCCTCATGGTTTTACTTTTCGACGCCTTAAAGATTATTATTTGGTTGGTTCACCTCGACCGGATAATGTTTCTTCGTATCTTTTGACCGTAACTGAGCAAGTAAAACCTAGTTACTATACGGCAAAAGAACTGGCAACTTTGATATCCGATTATTATACCCCATTTATCAAAGTGGAAGAAAATTCAAATATTTTTGCTATAACTGCTTCGCCGGATATAATCGAACGTTTCAAAAAGGATGTTGCCGCTATCGATAAACCGCCCCGGCAGGTCTTGATTGAGGCATTGATTACCGAAATCTCCCGAGATGGCGCTCAATCCTTAGGAATTGACTGGTCCGGAACGGTCACCCGCCGCAACGATACTCTATTTTCTTTACAATTGCTTACTAATATTGCCAAAATTGCTGACACCAGTTTTGGTCTTATCTTTAGTAATGTCACTAAAGCTCTTGGCGGACTCACTTACAGTTTAACTCCTTCAATTCAAGCTTTGGTCACTTCGGGCAAAGCAAATATTCGAGCTAATCCGAAGATAGTAACTCTGGATGGTCAGAAAGCGAGCATCGTGGTCGGCAAAGAGGCGTATTACGAAATTCTAACCGGACCAATCAATTATCAATATACCCAGTTACAGATGATTAAATATGGAATCTCTTTAAACATCACGCCCTATATCTCCGAGGATAAAAAAGAAGTAACGTTAGATGTCGAACCCGAGGTTAGCGATGTGGCAGGTCAAGGTATCACCAACTTACCGATTTTGAGCACACGTTCGGTAAAAACGCAAATACGAGTAAAAGACGGAGAAAAAATTGTAATCGGCGGGCTTTTTCAAAAAAGCGAAAGAACGGTAATGCGTAAGATTCCTTTTCTTGGCGACATACCATTTTTAGGATTATTATTCCGAACCACCCAAAAAGTATCGCAGGAGAACGAGGTAGTTATCTTTATCACACCACACATTTTGTAATAAAGAGCGCACCCTCAATTTCTTAAATTCATTTGAAATAACTTAATAACCTAAGTTATTTTGTCGGTTTAGCAACCGGTTCAACCAAATTAACTAAAAACTAAAAAATTTCGTGAAAATTCCTTGATTTTGGCACAAAATTACCAACTTTTCGCTAATTTTTTCGATTTTTTTACTTGACTTTTTTGAAATAAACTATAAAATTAATCAAACAGCAAAATCCGACTTGGGCAAGGGTTACCCCATGTTATAAGTTATAAATTATGACAATTTAATTTTCCCTTGTTACAAGCGGAAAGGAGGTAAGATGAAGTATTTTCTGCTAATTCTGACCTTATTGGTCGGAATCGGTCTCAGTGCAAACCTATATGTCAATGGCACTTATTACGGTGCTACTGCCAATACGAACTACGACTGGACACTAGACAAAACTGCCAACAATTACGAACTCGTATTCAGTCCTGCGCCTGACCCAGCAGCGCAATCGGTCCTATTCACGATTAATATCACGAGAAGTGTACCATATTCACTAGTTAACTTAAATGGTCATATCGAAATCACTAATAACGGTTCCACTCCGGCAACTATCACCAATGTAACCGACTCGATTGCCTATTTTGACCCCTCGACCAGTACCTGGCATTTCGTCTATTTAGCTGCTCTCTTTTCCGGTAGCCATATTCTCGATGCCGGGGCAACCTGGGCAGTACCAATGAACATTACCTTTAGCAGCCCTTATCCACTTGGTCCTTTTGCTTACCATCACAATTATGTTAAAGTCTATACCGACGATAATGGTATCTTTACTTACGAGGATGCTTTCCATGTTGATTTTCCCGGCGTCGTAAATGAAACGCTTCATGTCTGGGACCAATATACGGTTCCAACTGGATTTACCGCTACCCCGATTTGGAATCCGGATTATAATGGTAGCTACTGGACAACCGTTAGCGGCAATGCCACATTGTATCTTAGCCTATCTATAACCAATGCATCGGCACCAGTAGGCACTTTTGTATTAAAAAATAAGGGTTCCGGAATTAATGAATGCGGTCTCTGGCAGGATTCGGTTTTAATCACTCTTCGTGATACTACACCCCCTGATACTGGTTTTCATGGAACAACCCTCACACCAGGTTATTGGAAAAATCATCCCCTTGCCTATCAAAACTGGCTACCGATCACCTTCGCCGGCGTAACGGTTAGCAACACGAACCAAGGATATACTATTCTTAGTCGTTCCGGACAATCCTCTAGCCCCTGGTATAAGTTCTTATGCCACTTCTTTTGCACTATTTTAAATACCAAGAATTCCCCAGGCATGCTTAGCGCTTACTACAATGATATGACTCACTCTGGCGAATTTATGGAAGGACAGCAAGTTGCTTACATCATTAGTGTTGCCAATACTTATAGATCCAACACTCCAAGTGCTACACTTCTCGCCATGAAAGATGTCTGTGATGCGATGAATCAAGACAATCAAAATGTTCTCTGGAATACTCCAAACGGTGGTAGTGGTTCAACTGTCTCATTACGAAACTCTTCTTCTATCATCCTTTATCCAAATCCGTTCTCAAGTGGAACTGAAATCAGATTTTCGACTAATAACAACGAACCGGTGACGCTAAAAGTCTATGATATTAGCGGAACTAAGGTTCGCGACTTGGTTAAGAATGCAAATTCTACCCTCTACTGGGACGGCACGGATAACAACGGCAAAATGCTGACCCGCGGCGTTTACATTATCCGAACGAACAACACAACTCTGAAAGCGCTAATCAACCGATAACTAAAAAATAATAATTAGGGGGGGGTCGCTTTCGACTCTCCCCTTTTCATTTTCTATTTATCAAGATTTTTCTAATTCTTTTATAATTTCGTTTAACCCACCGGATAATTCTTTCCTCATTTTAGGACCAATCATAATGATGTGATTTTGCTTTAAACTGACACGTTGCAGGTGATTTTTTCTTGCCAAAACTCGAATTCGAGCAATTTTAAATAGATTTTCTATAATTGCCGGATATTTTCCAAAACGGTCAATAAGCTCCTCTTTAATCGCTTCAATCTCTTCCGTTGTCTCGGTTGCTAAAAGCCGTCGGTAAATTGCGACCCGTTCGTAAGAACCTTGGATAAAATCTTCCGGGATATAGGCTTCAACATCAAAAGATAAATCGGGCTCAATAGTCGGCTCTTCCCCTTTTAGTTTTGCCACCGCTTCTTTTAAAAGTGAAACGTAAAGGCTGAATCCAACCCGAGTGACATGCCCGTGCTGTTCAGCTCCTAAAAGATTCCCAATTCCTCGAATTTCCATGTCCCGCATCGCCAATTTGAAGCCCGAATCAAGCTGAGAATAAGCCAGAATTGCTGAAAGTCTCTTTTGGGCGGGTACCGAAATTCTTTCCGGTTCCGGCACAATAAATAAGGCATAAGCTTGTTCCTTTGACCTCCCCACTCTACCTCGAAGTTGATGCAAATCAGCCAAGCCGAACCAATCAGCCCGGTCAACTACAATTGTATTAACCTTTGGCATATCAATGCCGGATTCGATTATTGCAGTCGTAATCAAAATGTCGTAATTACCTTCAACAAAATTTAGATAGATATCGGCTAAAAGTCGCTCCGGCATCCGACCATGGGCACAAACAACCCGCAAATCCGGACATAGTTTTTGAATCCGCTTGACCAGTTTAGGTAGCGATTCGATACGGTTATGAACAATAAAAACTTGCCCATTACGGTTGATTTCCTGACGAATCCGAGCCCTTATCGTTTCACTATTCCAGTGAATAACTTCGGTATTAATCTCTTTTCGCCCAATCGGCGGCGTATGGATAGTTGAGATATCACGCAATCCCACCAACGACATATATAGCGACCTCGGTATCGGGGTTGCCGTCAAAGTTAGCACATCAATTCCGGCTTTAAGCAGTTTGATTCTTTCCTTTTGACGAACGCCAAACTTTTGTTCTTCATCAATGATTAAAAGTCCTAAATTTTTCGCCGATTTGACCACATTGAGCACCGCATGGGTTCCAATCACAATATCCACTTTTCCGTTTTTCAGCTCTTCGCTAATCGCTTCCCGTTTCTTGGCACTGACAAATCGTGAGAGCATTTCCACTTTTATCGGAAATTTCTCCAATCGCCTGCGAAAAGAATTATAGTGTTGATAACAAAGGATTGTGGTTGGTACTAACATAACTACTTGTTTTCCATCCATCACTGCCTTGAATGCGGCACGTAAGGCAATTTCGGTCTTGCCAAAGCCGACATCGCCACAGATTAGCCGGTCCATTGCCTTGCCACTTTCCATATCCTTTTTAACTTCCTGCCAGGCTTTCAATTGATCCGGTGTTTCCTGAAATGGAAATGATGCTTCCAATTCAGATTGCCACTCGGTATCCGGAGAGAATCGAAATCCTTTGGCAACAATCCTTTTCGCATACAAATCTAAAAGTTCCTCAGCATAAATGATTACCGCTTTAGCTGCTTTAGCTTTTATCCATTGCCAACTTTTGCCCCCCAATCGGTCTAAAACCGGCAGAGTTTCTTCCGAACTAACATAGCGGTCGAGCAAACCAAGATTTTCTACGGGCAAAAAGAGTTTTCCCTTGCCGGCATAACGAATGTAAAGAAAGTCCTTTTCTTTATCGGCGATTCGTAATCGCTTAGTCCCTTCAAAAATCCCGATACCATAATCAATATGAACCACGTAGTCACCTTTTTTGAGTGAAAGTAAATCATCGACCGGCAGCCCTTTAAACCTCCTTTTCGGCAATCGCGTAACGGGTACACCATAAATTTCCTTTTCGGTCAGCACACAATAGCCATCTTGCTTTGCAATAAAACCGCTATTTAGGGTTCCGGCAAAATAGGTTGGTTTTTCGCCTAAGATTCTTTTCAAACGTTCTTTTTGATAATCGTCGCGACCGATAATAAAAAAATTTAAATTCGAAGATTCGATTTCTGAACGCAGCACTGCAAAATTGCCAAGATAAATACTCGGTGTTAAAAATCCTAAATCTATAACAAAATTTTCTTCATCGAAAGTAACAATTGTGTTTTTTTGATTTTCGATATCTACTTCCGTGAAAATAATATACTCCTCGGGAAGGTTAAAAAGAAATGGTTGGTCAGCCGTCGTTTGAATTTTTCGGACTGGCAGTTCAATGCCTTCCACTTTTGCGATTGAACGTTGCGTTAGGGCGTCGAAATTTCGTAGTGACACAATTTCATCGCCAAAGAACTCGATTCGCACCGGATTTTCCGCTTTTTGCGGGAAAACATCAACAATTCCTCCACGAAAGCCAAATTCACCAGACTCAGTGACTAAATCTACCATTTCATAGTTTTGTGTATCAAGCCAGTCCAGGAGCTTATTGCGGTTAAAATCTTTGCCCTGGTATAGTTTCAAGCTTAAATCTTCTAATCGTTCTAATTTTGGCGCCGGTAGTGAAATAACTTCTTTCTGGAAGATCGCAATAAATTTTTGTTTAGCCAAAACTCGATTCCAGAATTCAATTTGGGTTGTAGCTTCTTCGGTAACTCCAATCGTTGCTTCGCCGCCAACTAAAGCTGAGATTTCTTCCAACCGTTCTTCGAAATCAGTACTATCTTTGGCAATGAAGGTAACCGGATAATTATCTAAAACCCGATAGGCTAGAAAACTTTTAACTGAACCAGGAATATTTTTAAGAGAAATTTTTGTTTTTTGATTAATTAATTTTAAAAAAGATGAAAGTTGTAAGTTTTGAGTAAATAGGCGGAAGATTTCTTGCATAAAAATTTAGGAGGGCGGAGTTTCCGCCCTCCTAAAGCTTATTACTACTTCTTCTTCTTGGCGGTCTTCTTTTTTGCAGCCGCCTTGCCGCGTTTCATACACGCCATTGCTCCTCCTTTTTTAAAATAAACAATAAACTATAACTAAAACTTCTTAACTGTCAAGAAATTATTAGAGTGTGTTGGGGGGACAAATTACACTGAAATCTCGATTATAACTTTAGCGTCGACAATCGGGAAAGCCGTAATACTTGTCCATTCCTACTGCCAATACTTAGTTGTTTAGATTTCGGTAAAAATGGTAATCGCCCGCCAATTCTAAACCCCGAATGTTCATATTTCGTCATTTAATTCATAAACCATTTCGGTTCTTACTTCGTCACGTTCAATGTCATTATTGTGATAGCAATTCAAATCGCAACCGAATAATTTGAACCCGCAACTCTTATAAAATTCAATTGCATTATAATTGCTGGTTTGGGTTTCTAAAATAACCGCATAACAATTTTTCTCTCTCGCTACTTCTTTTGCTTTTTCAATTAAAGTCTTTCCGTAGCCTCGGTTTCGGCAATCTTCCTGAATCAATATTTCATAAACCCTTAACCGGTTAGTCCAACCTTCTTTCCCGATTGTTAGCCAGCCGATAATCTTATTATTGTCTTCGAAACCAAATATTTGACAGCCGCCATCGCTATCAGTTTCCATCCAATCAGCAAATAAATGTCCTTCCCAGTCTCTTACAATCTTTTCTTGAACACTGGTTAATTTAAACTTAATTTCCCAGCCATCTTCAGTCGGAGAGTAAATCACCTTATAGTATTTATCGCTCTCATAGTGAAAATGAAATTCGGCATTCTTAAAATCTTCCTTGTTTAATTCTAATATTTTCATCCTATCATTAAAAAATGTGTATCAGTTTTGTCGTATTGTTTAAAACCAAGCTTTTCGTATAATTTTTTGGCAAGGTTATTTACTTTTAGGACTCGCAAATAAATAGCGAGATTCCTTTTGATTGAAAATCCTTGATTAATGCGATGGATTCGAGAAAGATTTTATCTTTTCCACATTCTATTTTTAAAAAACCGATTGGTTTAATATTACCGATTATCAATTTGGTTTCTTTTAAATCGTTTTCTTTGTAAATTCTCGTCCCAGCCCCAAACTTTTTCTACATAAGGCTTAAACGCATCTTTGTTGATACCGTATGGTAACTCATAATCTTTAACAGTCGCTTTTTTAAAATTATATTTCAATTTTACTTACAATCGAAAATTTTAATTCTAATTTTGGTGTTGTCAATAATTTCGTATCAGTTACCAAAAAATTCATTGATGACGGCGATGTTGAAAATGATTACAACGATAATAATTACAAAGGTTACTAACTTAATAGAATAGTTATTGGTATAACCTGAAAAAGGGGAAGATGTGCAAGATTTTAAAACTGAACAAAAGGCATACCGCATATTGAATTAATCTAAAAATACCGATTAGAAGGTAACTTAAGGAGTGACATTCTAATCTGTTTGGGGAACCACTTCATAGGCAACCCCGTGGGTGACTCCCTAAGTCGCTCCGTAGGTCGCTCCCGAAGTAGTCCCCTAAGTAGCTCCCCTGGTGACCCCCTAAGCAACCTGGGAAGCAACCCACCGAGCAGTCTCCTAAGCCGCCTAAGAGACTACTGAGGGGGCTAGCCCGTAGGCTACCCCCTAAGCCGCTTCCTATACCGCATAGGGACTAGCCTATGTCTAGTATTAGGCTAGCCCCTAACGAGTTATCAATAATATCTGCTATTTAACGAATTCGATTCAAAAATCAATAACTTACACGAAAATACCTTCAATATCAACTTTCAAGGCAATTTAGAGAAAATATTAATAAAATTAATATAATGTAAGATTTTACTTGACAAAGTTAATATTTTTATTAATATATTTAACATGAATGACCGAATTATATCAAAATGTCCAAAGTGTGGTTCAAATATGTTCATTTCTGAGTTGAAATGTCCGGATTGTGCAACTCGTATATCAGGTGATTTTGGGATTCATAAGCTTATGGAATTACCGGATGATATATTTAATTTCATGCTCGTTTTCCTAAAGAATCGAGGAAATATCAGGGATATTGAGAAAGAGCTGGGTATTTCTTACCCAACGGTGCGAAGTCGGCTTGATACGCTATTAAACCTGTTAGGATTTGAAGCCGAACGGAAAAAAGAAGAGATTAGCGAGATTCTGGATAAATTAGAAAAAGGTGAAATAACCGCGGAAGAAGCTGAAAGAATGATAAAAGAAGCTAAATAGGAGGATAAGCAAAAATGGTCATTGCGTTACCTTTAAATGAAATAGTTGATTTCAAAATGAAATCATGTAATCAAAAGAAACCAAAAGGAGTAAAACAATCAATGAAAAATTTTCCATTAGCGAAGAGAATAAACAATTGCTCCAATTTGGGCAATGACAAAAGTAGAAATAAAGGAGGTTTAAAATGAACGAAGAAAGAGCTCGCATCTTAAAGATGCTGGAAGATGGTAAAATTACGGCAGAAGAAGCCGCTAGGCTGCTTGAAGCCTTGAAAGAAAGACCGCGCGATACAGAAGGGATGCATTTCCATGGTCCGCGGTTTCGAAAAAGATTTCCAATGGGGTTAGAAATGATTCCAGAAGTAGTCGCGCGGACGGTTGAGCAAGCAGTTGAATCCGGTATCGGTGAAAAAATGCACTTGCGGGAACGAAAGTTCTCTGCCAAAAGCGAAGTCGGGATAAGAGCGGTGAGCAGTGATATTGAAATTCATGGCTGGGAAAAAGAAGAAATCTTTATGGAATCAAGCGGATTGGGTAAAGTTACCGAAGATAATAATCGGCTCGATATCAAAACCATATCGGGTGATGTGAAGCTGAATCTGCCGATTAAAACCAGATTAGTACTCACAACGGTTTCGGGCGACATCGAAATTGAAAAGATACAGAGCGAATTCGAAATTCGAACGGTTTCGGGCGATGTCGAACTTGAAAATATTGAAGGTGTTGCCGCAATCAATACCATATCGGGTGATGTTGAAGGAAAGGATTTGACCGGGAATTTCATGGTTAAATCTAAGAGCGGTGATATCGATTTAAGTTTCCGAGCATCGGACCAAGGTGAATTTGAGACAGCCAATGGTGATATATCAATTACTTTACCCAAAGATGTGAACTTAATCTTAGAACTCGAATCAGAAGAAGGCGACATCGAACTCGATATCCCGGAACCCTATGATAAAATCGAAGAGCGCGAAGGATATTTGAAGATTGGTCTGGGCGATAAGAAAGGAAAATTCATCTGCCAGACCGCAAGCGGTGATATTGAAATAAAGAAATAAGATGAACCACAGAGAACACAAAGATAAATTTAACCACGAAAATCGAAAAGAGATAAAACCACTGAAGACACTGAGGTCACAGAAAATCTTTTTCTTTTACCTTCAGTGCTTTCAGTGTCATCTGTGGTTAAAAATTCTTGTTTCTGATTCGGTGGTAAAGTTTTAAAAGGAGGAAAGATGGTAAGAACAATTATCTGGGGACTGATTGTTACAGCAATCGGGGTCTGGATTTGGCTGGGTAACTTAGCGATTATAAGACAAATACGATTCAGTCGGGATTGGCCATTAATTATCGTCATCATCGGACTCTTAACCATTGGCGAAGGAATATCTCATTACATAAGGAGGCATAAATGAGGAGACGCTACTGGTGGGGAATTATTCTAATAATCATCGGGCTTTGGATTTGGCTGAGCAGTTTAGGCGTACCCTATATTTCATTCAGCAAAAACTGGCCCTTACTGATTGTTGCCTTAGGGCTTTATATCATCATCCGAAGATTAACCCGACGTCATCGTTGGGTGCGTCGGAGTCAAGTGATTAGTGATTTAGAACAAGGTAAAATCAATGTTGATGAGGCAGTTGACAAATTAAAGGAGGGAAAATGAGTGAAGAGATGATGAAAATTCTCAAAATGCTCGAAGAAAAGAAAATTACATCCGAGCAGGCAGCGAAATTGCTTGATGCCTTAGGTGAACCGACTACAACTGGGGGAAGTAAATTTTTAAAGGTTAAAGTCTGGGATATGCACCAGGAAAAGCTGAAGGTTAATGTAACCGTACCGCTAAGTTTAGTGAAGTGGGGGATGAAGTTTGTGCCAGAAAAAGCTCAGATAAAGATGCGGGAGCAAAATATTGATATGGAAGCGGTCACCGAAGCAATCGAAAAAGACCTTACGGGCAAAATTGTTGAAGTTGATGATGATGAAAAAGGGGAACACGTCGAGGTATACATTGAGTAAATAAACGCAAAGCTCAAAGGTCAAAACTCAAAACCGAAGCTAAAACGAAAAAATAATAGAAATAAGCTTTGAATTTTAACTAGTGGCTTTGCAATTTGAATTCTTAACTTTGAGTTTTTTACTTAGATCTTTTCGCGACTAAAAGTCGCTCCGACACGGTCAGAAAATTAATTTTTGCCAAATTGGAGTCTGTTTCCTCGGTGGTTAAATTTATATAGATTTGTAATTTCCTTGACTTTAAACCAAATCTAATTTAAACTGAAAGGTTAAAACAATTGAATAGCGACTACCCCGGTTGCTACTTGTAAAAGTTAATATTCAAAGTAGCGGTGCGATTTATCGCACTGAAAGTCGTATAAATGCGACCGCTACAATTTATCAAGAAATAATGATAGCTACATAATTGGAGGTTATAGTGAGTCAAGTTTTAGAGATACGCTGGCATGGTCGAGGCGGACAAGGTGCTAAGACCGCAGCACTACTCTTCGGTGAAGCGGCTTTGGAAACGGGTAAATATATTCAGGCATTTCCCGAATATGGACCGGAACGGATGGGTGCACCGGTGTCTGCCTATAATCGGCTTTCCGATGAACCAATCCAAATCCATTCCGCAATCAAGAACCCGAAGATTGCAGTGGTCTTAGACCCGACCTTGATTGATGCGGTTAAAGTCTTAGAAGGCTTGAAAGAAGACGGTATGCTTTTGGTGAATACCAAAGAAGAACCAAAGGCTTTAAAACAGCGACTCGGATTAGGAAAAACCAAAATAAAAGTTTTTACGGTTGATGCGACTCAGATTGCTACCGATACGATTGGACGACCGATTCCCAATACACCGATGCTTGGCGCATTAGTGAAAGTTACGGACGTTTTACAATTCGACACGATGCTCGATTCAATCAAGAAAAAACTTTTTGTTAAATTCCGGGGCAATGAAAAATTGGTCGAAGGCAATATTGCTTCGGTTAAGCGTGCGTATCAGGAGGTAAAGTCAGAATGACGAAATTGAAAGGTTGGAAAGAATTACCCTGCGGTGCAATCTTAACCGATACCAAGGCGGTATTGGAAAATAAAACCGGCGCCTGGCGAACCATGCGCCCGATTTTAGATAAGAATAAATGCATCCATTGTCTGGCGTGCTGGATTTATTGCCCGGATGCAGCAATAAAAGTAAAAGATGGTAAGGTGGTTGAGATTAATCTGGATTATTGTAAAGGCTGCGGAATCTGTGCTGAAGTCTGCCCACCTAAGGTTAAAGCAATTAAGATGGTCAAGGAGGAAAAATGATCGTTGCGAAAACTGGTAATGAAGCGATGGCTTATGCGATGAAGCAAGTGAATCCAGATGTGGTGGCAGCTTATCCGATTACTCCATCAACCGAAATTGTTCAGATATTTTCCAGTTATGTTTCCGATGGCTTGGTTGATACTGAATACGTGGCAGTCGAGAGTGAGCATTCGGCGATGAGTGCCTGCATCGGTGCTGCCGCAGCCGGGGCTCGAGCCATGACTGCTACGGCATCGCAAGGACTTGCCTTGATGCATGAAATGTTATTCATCGCTTCGGGTTTAAGATTACCGATTGTGATGTGCGTGGCGAGTCGTAGTCTTTCTTCACCATTAAATATTCATTGCGACCATTCGGATTCAGTTGCCTCGAGGGATTCGGGCTGGATTCAAATCTTTTGCGAGAATTCACAAGAAGGATATGATAGCGTGATACAAGCGGTAAAGATTGCGGAAACGATATACCTGCCGGTGATTGTGGCAATTGATGGCTTTATTTTATCCCATTGTATGGACCGAATCGAAGTGTTAGAAGATACTCAAGTAAAAAAGTTTGTTGGTAAATTGAACCCGAATTACTCTTTGTTAGATGTGGACAATCCGATAACGGTCAGTCCGGCTTGCTTACCGGATTCTTATTTTGAGCATAAACGGGCACAGGCACAAGGGATGAACGAAGCGCTGCCAGTGATTGAAAAGGTGATTAATGATTTTTCTAAGGAATTTGGCAGAAATTATCCCGTGATTGAAGGATACCGAACCGATGATGCGGAGGCGGTAGTCCTGGTGATGGGGTCAACCGTCGGAACGGCACGAATTGCCGTAGATGAAATGAGACGAAATGGTAAAAAGGTTGGTATAGTAAAACTAAGGATATTCCGACCATTGATTCATCAAAGTATCAAGGATACATTAGGAAAGTTTAAAGTGATTGGAGTATTGGATCGGGTCGAATCGGTTAATTCTTATGTTAGTCCCTTGACAACCGAAATCCGTTCTGCCCTTTATGACATTAGTCCTAAACCGATGGTTCCTTCTTATGTCTATGGTTTAGGGGGGCGCGAGATTACCCCTGAAGACATTATCGATGTGTTCGACCAATTACTCGAGATGAATAAGAGCAATAAAATGAAAGATGAAGTGACTTATGTAGGAGTGAGGTAAAGATGGCGTCATTAAAAGAACTTTGTAAAGAACCCGAACTTTTTTCTTCGGGTCATCGGGCTTGTGCTGGCTGTGGTGAAGTTTTAGCCGTCCGACAAATCCTTTTAGCGGCATTGAAACCAGTTGTCTGCGTGATGCCAACCGGCTGCTTGGAAATCGTTTCGACCATCTATCCCCATACGGCTTGGCAGGTGCCGATGTTACATAATGCGTTTGAAAATGCGGCAGCGACGATTTCGGGCGTGGAAGCGGCTTATAAGGTTTTTCGTAGAAAAGGTACGATTAATAAAGACATTAACTTTATTGCGTTCGGTGGTGATGGTGGAACATACGATATCGGGTTTCAGGCTTTGTCCGGGGCAGTAGAACGAGGGCATCGTTTCTTATACGTTTGTCTGGATAACGAAGCTTATATGAATACCGGTATTCAACGTTCGTCCGCAACACCGCTGGGCGCCCATACGACAACTTCACCCGCGGGACAGAAGATTCCGGGAAAACTGCAATGGAAGAAAGAGATCGTTGAGATTATGATTGCTCATGATATCCCTTATACGGCACAAGCGACGATTCAGAACTGGAACGATTTATCAAATAAAGTACGTAAGGCTTTGGCTGCGCAAGGACCAAGTTTTATTAATGTGCTGGTACCATGTCCGCTGGGTTGGGGTTATCCTTCGGAGAAGACGGTTGAGATGTCACGCTTGGCAGTTGATACTTGCTTCTGGCCATTATATGAATATGAAAATGGAACTTATCATTTAAACTATACGCCGAAAGAGAAAAAGCCGGTGGTCGAATGGATGAAAGGTCAGGACCGATTCCGCCACTTGTTCAAACCGGAAAATAAAAGTCTTCTGGATCAATTCCAGAAAGAAGTTGACCGACGATGGGATAAACTAGTTAAGAAGTGCCAGTCCCAAATCTAAAGACAGGTAATTAGCCGATTCACTTCTATCGTCCAGTGCACGTCTTTACCTTTATTTGGCTATGGCTTAAAAATATTCGGAAAAAGAAAACGGTAAAACGACGCATTTAGCTTAATACCATTAAGTCCTGAATTGGCGATATACCAATCTAAAGTCTTATCGACATTCCATTCATAATACCAACCCGAAGTCCCGACAAAAACCTTCATCGAACGTTAAACTGTTTCAATCTTCACTTTTCCATCTTCAGTTGAAGGGATAGCAATAAGGTACCCCTTCTTCAAGTTAAAAAGCTTCGCATATATTTCAAATTCACTCTTTAAATCTTTAACTTCTTCCTCTTTCTTATAGAAGTTCACTATTGCTGCTTCGCCTTTTCCGAAAACAAAATCAAAATCATAACTACTAACCTTATGGCACTTATAGAGAATGTCGTAACTTCCTTGAGCAAATTCAATTCCTCTAAGTCTTAATCCAACGCCGATAGCTAAAGGAAAGAGTTTTTCGGTTCCTTCTCGGTAGATAAACTCTTTGCCAAAGTATTCAAAGACCTCTTCCGCACATTCTTCAAGATTTTTACTTAGGTTCACCGTAGCCAAACTTTTGGGTTTTACTACAGACGTATCGAAAGTCTTTTTAGGTTTTTCCACTGATTCGATTTGAATTTCGTCGCCAAAGCTCAAAACTGCCCCTTGGTCAATATTCAACGACACCATATAGACTTGAGCTTGTCTCTTATGCGATTCGACAATCTTCTTAACCGCTTTCAATTCCAATACGGTTTCCTTGCCGCCTTTACCACACCATAATGGATTAATGATTAAATCGGCTCTCCCCTCTCCAACTTTATAACCCTTGTAGAGTATCTCGAAATTTCTTTGCCTTTCATACGGAATTTTCCTAATTCTCAACTCATGAGAAAGTGCTTCTTCATAAACACCTTCATTATAACCATCGCCTAATTCCTTTAACACCTCTTTAGCCGATTTTTCAACTTCCTTTAGCCAATCCATATCAGTTATTTCTTCAAAATCCCCCTTATGCCAAGTAAACCTTTCCGGTCTAAATTTTCTCTCTTGTTCTATTTCTTTCTTTTTCATAGCCCTCCCTTATAGTTTTACTTTATGAGTCCAAAATAAGTAGCTATTTGCATTTCTTTCAACTAATCAATAACCGACAATTATTTCTTTCCCTTTTTCTTCCCTAATACTTCAGCCAGCGCTCGGTCAATTGGACCAATGAATTGGGCGAGGATGTCAAAATGTTCAAGAATTGTTTCAACGAATCTTCCTTCTTTTAGAATTTCAATCCATTGGTTAGTTGAGTAAGGAAGATAATACCAAAATGGATACCCAGGGTCTTTATATACCTTGAATTTCAAAGCAAAAGTGGTCGATATCTTCATTGAATAAGTATTAAACAGTTTGTCAAATTTCTTCTCTTTGTCACTTCCTAGCAATTCTAATTGATCTGTCCAGATATAAGCATTTAGTCGCCCTTCACCGGTTCCCGTCAGGTCTGTAAGAAATGACTCTTCGACTCCGACCCCAATAGAGACAAAGTCCCATTCTTCTTTACCTAATCTCCATGTCTCCTTAAATACATTAACTTCCCTTTTATCAGTTTTCGTTTTAAACTCTTTGGACCACCAGTCTTTTTCCTCCAGAGAACTTACTACTTCCTTTTGGAGTGTACTGGCTATTTTCTCCTCTAGACCGTCAGCCACTTCATTCAACTTTATTACATCCTCCCAGTGTTCGAGAAGATATACTTCTATTTCATTCAGTTTCTTCATTTTTTACCTCCACTTCTTTTATTTCTGTTTTTCCTTTTATTATATTTTTCTTTATGCACTCAAGATATTGCTCTGCTATCCATCTTGTCCTCTCAGCTTTGGCTTCTTTGATAAAAGTTAATAAACATTTAGCTATTATATCCCACCCTATCCATTTGAAAGGAATTTCCTTTTCAGGCTCTTTTATAGATAGAAGAAAACCGTGTTTTCGACTTTCTGGCATTCCCATCGCGTTAGCTTTTTTCACAAGGTCTCTATATTCCCTTTCTATCTGTTCCCTTTTCGGAGTGTCGCCAACCTTATTCTCGATATGAATTATAAATCCTTTCTCATCTCTCATTTTGCTTATAATTTCAATGTCAATTCTTGATTCTTCCCCTTTTACCTCGGGCTTCACTTTGTAGTCAATTTCAGCATAATCTTCTGGAAGGTTTACTTCTTTTAAGAAAATCTTGAAAAAAAGATTTCTTTGGGCATGAGTTTCTAATCGGTCGAAAAGATAGGCAAGGAATCTGCTATGACGTACCTCGTCATAAGTGAATCCAAGCACATTAAGAATATTTATTTCTTCAGCGGTTTGAGATTGTTTCTTACGAAGATTTTCTAAGGTCTCATAATATCCTTTAATTAGTGATTCGAATCTGTTTTTAGTTTGAGATGTTACTAGGTTATACCCTTCGATTGTTGAAATAAGTCTATTTAGCGTTAAAGCGGTTTCTCGTCCTTTTACCTCATTAAATCCAGATAACAAGAGCCTTATTCTATCTTTAGTCAGAGCAAATTTAGACAAAGCTTTCATATACAATTTAGGATTCTAAAGAGAAACCACGGATTGTCAAACAAAACGATGATTTTGGAAATGATTCAGTTAGAATAGATAACAATTAACTTCTAAAAGTAAGGCTCATCTCCAAATAAGTTGCAGTTTTCAGACACAGGAACACCGCTAACGCCTTAAAATGAAGTTGCTTATAACCTATCGGTGATTAGTTATATATATTCTTATTGCTATAAACTGTCTTTGTTTGTTTGCTTTGTAATAACAGATTGAAGATTAATAATTTAACATGTTTCTATGCAAACCGCCCATCTTAAGTCTTGCAACCTAATTGGAGAAGAACCAAAAGTAATTATCTTGACAAAACCAATTTTTAAATTATCATCAATCCGTGGCAAAAAAACGTATTGGTGCCTTAGTTTCGGGTCGTGGAATGAATTCTATCGATAGGCGCGGCTCCGATGCCGAACCGCAATAATATCCACTTTCTTTTCTTTGTCGTAAATAGCATAAACTACTCGATAGTCACCAATACGAATACGCCACAGATTCTCTTCACCGTATAATCTGCGACAACCTCTTGGACGAGGTTCTTTCGCTAAAGCTTCTATCTTAGGGAAGATTCTATTTACTAAGTAAACATCAAGCGTCTCAAGTTCTTTGCGAGCCGAACGGGCGTAAATAATGATATAATCATCCACGCAACTTCCCTTGTCGGCGTAGTCTCTCCTTGACCGATTTATGAGATTCTCGTGGTTCGTTGGTACGTAAGCGGGCGATTAGGCTATCATAAAAATCTTCCCAAAGTTCGCTGTACTTTTTGAGGTCAATGAGTACTGCAGACTTTTTACCCTTAGAGTCTATTACAAATCTAATGCCTTCCATAATTCTGACCTCCTATGAAACTTTAAAGGTTTCTTACGCATCTTTTTAAGGATTTTCAAGTCCTCGGCATCTTCTAACCGCTCAAGCAATTTTTGGTATTCTTTGATATTTAAGATAATTGCGGTTGGTTTACCGTTGCGGAAAATAAATTCACGGTTCTTAGGTTTGACTGAAGACTCCATAGTTTATTATATCCTTAGTGTTAATTATGTCAACCTTCTAAAATTTTCTAAGAGAATAAAACAAATGCGAATAAACTTCGTATCGGTGATTTTCTTGACAATACCAATTTTTAAATTATCATCAATCCGTGACAAAAAAACGTATTGGTGCTTTGGTTTCGGGTCAAGGCACGAACTTGCAAGCGATTATTGATTCAATCGAGCGAAAAGAAATTGATGCCCAAATTGCCGTTGTTATCAGTAATGTTAAAGATGCCTATGCCTTAGAACGGGCAAAGCATCATAATATTCCCGCTGTTGTTATTAATCATAAAGACTTCCCCAATCGCGAAGCATTCGAAAAGACACTGATTGAAGAATTAGACAAAAGAAAAGTTGATTTAATCTGCTTGGCTGGTTTTTTGCGAGTTCTCACCCCATTCTTTGTCAGCCATTATCAAAATCGGATTATGAATATTCATCCGGCGTTACTTCCCGCATTCAAAGGACTATACGGACATCATGTCCACGAAGCAGTGCTGAAATCAGGAGCCAAGTTTTCGGGTTGCTCGGTTCATTTTGTTACTGAAGACGTTGATGGCGGACCAATCATTGTCCAAAGAATAGTTCCGGTCAAAGACGATGATACCGCCGATAGTTTGGCGGAAAGAATTTTGGTTGAAGAGCATAAAGCTTTTTCCGAAGCGATAAGATTATTTACCGAAAACCGATTAAAAGTCGAGGGCAATCGGGTAAAAATTTTAGAAAGGTCAGAATGAATAAAAAACTGAGAATCGGAATTATTGGTTGTGGTGCCCAAGCCCAATTTGCCTATATTCCAGCCTTGAAGAAAAACCATTCCTGTGAAATTGTTGCGATTTGCGATTCGGACGTGCGGAAACTTAATTTATTTGGCACCCGCTTTGATATCAAAAAACGTTATGATGATTTTGATGATTTGCGGAATGACGCGGATATCGACGCGGTAATAATCGCCACGCCCAATTATCTACACGCACCGATGGCGATTGGCGCCATGGAATACGGCAAAGATGTGCTTTGCGAAATGCCGCTGGCGGTTAATAGTTCAGAAGCAACCGAAATGGTTGATACCGCTAAACGGGAAAAAAGAAAACTCATCCCATGTCTTAATGACCGACTCCGACCCGATGTTATTACCATCAAGAAATTCATTAACGGCGGCGAGCTCGGCTCGGTCTATTACTCCAAAGGCGGTTGGCTTCGAGGTAAAACCGAATGGTCGCTATCCAGCTGGTGGGGTGAACGGTTACGAGCCGGTGGTGGCGCTTTTTTATCACTGGGTTCACAAATCCTTGATTTTGCCCTTTCCCTTTTAGAACCGGCGAAACCGGTCTCGGTGGTGGGAACGATTTATAAACGCGAAGCCATTGCCGAAGTTGAAGACACGGCGTTCGCTATGCTAAGATTTCCTAAGGATTTGGTCTTAACCATCGAAGTCGGCTGGAGTTTACTGTTAGAAAAAGATTTTACCTATTTCAATATCTTTGGTAATAAAGGTGCGGCTTTGTTAAACCCGATTCAAATCCATCGTGAGATGCACGGGCATTTGGTAAATGTCACACCATCCTTGCCGAAAAAGGATTTTCAAAGGGCGTCTTATCAGCTTTTGGTCGATTTATTTGTCGATGCGATTTTGAAAGAAATTGAGTGTCCAATAAAAAGCGAAGATGCTTTATTAATCAACCAAATTATCGATGCCTTTTATCAATCCGCCAATACAAAAAAAGAGGTAGCGATTCATTAGCACACAAGTTAAAAGTCTAAAGCCAAAAACAAGCCGAATACCAATCTTTTTAGTTCTAATCATCTCTGCTTTTGGTTTAAGCTTTGCTTTTTCGCCCTTCCCTTTAAGATTTTTAGCCTATTTTGCCTTGATTGGTCTTTTTTGGGCAATCGACCAATCATCCCATAAGAAAGCATTTTTATACGGTTTTCTTTTTGGTTGTGCATTTGCCCTTTTCCATTTTTGGTGGCTCTATTTTCTGGTTGTCCCGGTCGTCCCGATGACAAAATTCCTACTTATTTTAGGGGTTACCGTCCTTTTTGCTTATCTGGGTCTTTATACCGCAGTTTTTGCGCTGCTCACCAAATATACTGGTTTAATCTTTGCCCCCTTCATCTGGGTTGGTTTGGAGTTCATTCGTACTAAATCCGAAATCGGTTTTCCCTGGGGGTTTTTAGGTTATACTCAAACTCCTTATATTCCGTTGATCCAAATGGCTTCAATCTTCGGAGTTTACGGTATCTCCGCCTGGCTGGTCTGGATAAATCTGCTTCTTTATTGGATAATAAAGCAGTTTAGAGCACAAGAGCAAAAAAGCACAATTAGAAAGTTAGCTTATTGTATACTTTTGGTATTATCTTTTCTCTTACCTTTAAGTTTTGGGCTTTTACGGATAAAACCAAAACAAAATTGGTTTAAAGCGGCTATCATTCAACCCAATGTCAGCCCTAATGACAAAGGTGACCGGGTAAGCCGAAATAAAATTCTAAACGATTTAATAATATTATCAAAACAAGCAATTCTCTCAAAACCCAATCTTTTAATATACCCGGAAACCGCAACCCTATCCGATATAACTCTAGACAATAATTTTCGAACGGTCTTGCAAAATCTGGTTGACAGCAACGATATCTATCTTTTAACTGGTACACCAGTATATGACCGAGAAATCAGGGGACGCTATTATAATGGTGCTGTTCTTTTTGAACCAAGAAAGGAAATTACCCAAGGCTATATGAAAATTCATCCGGTACCATTCTCGGAAAAGATTCCATATGCAGATAAAATTTCATTATTCAGAAAATTGGAAACTGCTGATATGGGTGATATGACACCCGGAAAAATCTTTCGCGTATTCAATTTTCCTTATGGAAAATTCTCGGTTCTAATCTGCTTTGAATCAATTATCCCGGATTTAACCCAAGAATTCACTAAACGTGGGGCAGATTTACTCATCAATATTACTAATGATGGTTGGTTTGGTAAAACTCCCGGACCTTATCAGCATGCTGAGCTGGCGATTTTACGTACGGTCGAAAACGGAGTACCCATAGTTCGCTGTGCTAATAATGGAATCTCTTTTATCGTTGACCCGTATGGTAGAACTCTAAAAAGAACCAATATATTTACCCAAACGGTTTTAATCGATAGTCTCCCCAAACCCATCAAGCCAACCTTTTATCGCCAACATGGGAATATCTTTGCTTTTATTTCATTGAGTTTGATTGGCTTAGGTGTAATTCTACGCCTTTTTAGAATTACCAAGAGAAAAACTAACAAATATTAATATTATCTACTCTCCAGACTGCGCAGTGATACTCCTAAAATCCCCTCTACCCCCAAAACAATTACCAATCCTTTCGATTCAATATTTGCTGGATAAGCAATTTCAAAATAAATCCCGGTTGGTATCGAAGAATAAATCTTACCCTTTTCCCAACCATTAGGTTTATATATCTTTAACCCCAAAAACGGGACTAACCCAAAAACGTTCTCCTTCTTTTCTGGATTTTCCTGCATAATCATTTTAGACCAGTAAAATCCTCTCAATCCCCCATACAAATTAAGAAAACCCATGGCTTTTTTACCAATCATCAAAACACCAAAAGGCGCTAGTTGCAACTCGTTAAAAACATAATCAAATCCAACCAGTGTCGCTATACCGAACTGACTATAACTGGCTTTATTCGGTCCACCAATTGTGGAAAATTTGAGATGCAGACCGATTGAAGAATTGTTTGAGGTGTTGCCGTGGATACCGACGTCGAAGTTTTTGGATACTCCCAACTGCAGATGCCCCCCTGCGGTTTGAAATTTAGTATGAGCTTCATGAGCGATTGCGCTGTCCCGAACTGAACCGGAAAAATAGACCGGCACCGTGATATAACCAACATAACTTACATTACCCAGTCCACGGGTTGAAGCATCCTGGCTTAATGCCCATTGGGAAAAAGATTGCGAAACTGCAATAACGCCAAAGATTAAAAGTAAAAATATTCGACTTTTATTAATTAAAGTGCTCAAATTAAATAATGGTAAAACTTACTTTGGTTTCACTTGTGAACTTATGACTTGCGTCTTGTGCACTAATCTATCGTAGTCTCGTCGCAATCACCACCGACTTACGGATAAATTCGGTCTTGCCGTTTTGTCCGACACCTTTGAGATTGAGCAGATAGATACCAATCGGCAACCGTTCATTGTGTTCATCGGTACCGTTCCATCGCACCTCATAAAAACCACCCGGGACATTGGTTAAAAGCTTTTTCACCTGCCTGCCTTCCATATCAAAAATCTCAAGATAGAGTTTTTGATTACTTGGTGCATTTAGCCGGATAGTGGTAATTCTATCTTCGCTTGGGGCAAATGGATTAGGCATAATTGTATCGATTCGCATCTTATCGGCACTTGGCATGAATTGAGTCGTATCTTTCAAATCCGAAGCAAATCGAATCAAAAGCTGATAACCAGTACTAAAAGGAAAAGCAGTGGCATACTGACCGACAATACCAGTGGTGCGGATTCGTTTACCGGTTGTAACCCAATTCAAAGGTATCATCGCCTGGTCGGCAACTCGAACTGTAATGGCTGGGCTACCATTTCTAATGACAAAATTCTGGGCTCCACCGGTTGCTACTGGTGGCGAGTTAACATCGCCCACCACACTTAACAAATCACTTTCCATTGATTCGGTTAAAGGTAATCCAAAACCAAGTTGTCTGGGTTGAACCGCACTCAACACTGAATCGGTTAGAAAGGCGACCCCGCTCGCAATTTCAGTCAAACCATTATATTCAGTTACCTTACCGATACATTCAAATCCGGCACCGATTGAATCAAGCCAGCCTATCTCATTATCACTAACGACTAAGGAATAAGCATTTACACCGCCCGTTGCGTCTTCGATAAAGAAGCCGGTAGAATAAGCAGTTCCAAAAATACTATTGGGTCCGGTTATTCTGCCCCGAACTTTTACAAATTGCCCTTGATAACGGGATGAGAAACCCGAAGAATCCGGGGCTTGAACATCATTGATTGTCTTTAATGGCAGCTCGTCTTGAAGGTTGCGTGAAAAATCGCTCTGAAATCTTGGCACAACTTGATAACCCGTATTAAACGGTGGCGAAGAACTTGAAGCGTATTGAGATTTTACACAAATCACGGTAAACGTATCTTGTACGGCTAATAATCCAGGGACATCGGAATCGGTGTCAATGTATAACATACAACTACCTGAACTATCAAATACCAGATAGCTGGTATTCCCTTCCAAGGTTAAGGCGTTAATATTAATTCCGGTAAGTTTTATTATACTTCCCTCATCGTCTTCTTGATTTATCTGACTGCAAGTTTTTATTTTCGGTTCCGGCACTGGATGATTCGTCCCAACCACCATAATCTGGGGTGAAGTTATTTCAGTCTTACCTCGGTATTGGTAAACCGCACCGGTCACAATCACACTGTCACCAAGTTGTAGCTGAAATATCCGGCTTGCATCATAGATGTTTACTCCCGCCGTATGGTCTTGAACATAAATATCAGTTCGATTATCCGCTATGACTCCGAATGGCACAGTAATAATTCCAGTTATTGTAACGGTCGTATCTAATAAGTCCGGTATCGTATTGTTGTCCAAATCACGTATTGCATCGGCAATCGTCATGAATTGAAAACTGCCGCCTAAATCAAGCCAGAACCTTGGCATTATCTGATACCCTCCGAAATGAGGTGGATTATAGGCATATTGAGATATTGCACCAATCAGATTAAAACGGCTGGTCGGAATTTGCTTACCAACAATATCGGCACAATCGCCATCGATTCGGATCGCCCCGGTTCTGCCTTGAGTATCCTCAATTGTATAATTGGTGTTACCGGCAAAAGTATCGGTCAGAGCATTGATTATCCGAACGCTATCAATCTGGATTAGCCAACCTTCGGTCTCAATATAACCAGCCGCGGTATCAATCACTCCGACTTCGGGAATCGTCATCGTTCTTGGTAAGACAGAATTACTGCGGCTCTGGATGGTTAAGTTCCTAAGCGATTTCATTTCGGTTAAACCGGCATATACGGTGCATCGAGCCGTAACCGTAACGCTGTCGCCAATACTTAAGTGATTTAAAATCGTATCGTAGGCAGCAACACCGCCAGTTGAATCCTGAATAAAACCTGGTCCGGAATAACCGAACTGATTAGCTATGGTAACGATACCACTGATTGTCACGGTTGAATCTTTTAACAAAGGTATTCCCTGGTTATCATTTTTCCGCAAGTCGCGAATCGGTCGGGTTTGCCCAAAGGCTAAAAACAAAAAGCTACCGATTAAAAGCAAAAAAACACAACGGTAACCGTAACTTTTAGGTTGCGTTCCTATCGCCTGAGTCAGACGGCTACCAATTTTCCAGTCACTCATTTTTTAATCTCCTTTTCCACTCGCTTTGCTGCATCGTCCAGCGCCTGCTTAGGCGTCTGTTTTAGACGCATTGCTGATTCAAGTGCTTCCCCCAAATATCTTCGACCGGCAAACCATTCTTCACCTCTTGGTTCAAATGTTGCATAATCCAGCTGTGCCAGCGTTTCATTCAAACCTTTAATTTCCCGCAAAAGTTTCTGCAGCGCCGGTTCTTGTAGCGAGCTCCGGCGAATTGGGCAATAGAAGGTAGCGGCTGCCCATCTTGCCTGATTTTTGGTATTGGTAAACCATCTAATAAATTCCCAGGCTGCCGCGAGCGCTTCCGGTTTTGCCTTTCGAAAAATTGCGATATTGGTACCATAACTTAATACGGCAGGTTTATCCCATTTCGGGATTGGAGCTAAACCAACCTCAAAATTCATCTTATCTTGCATAAATGCCCATGAGACACTCGTCCCCCAAATCAAAGCCAACTTCTGGGCTAAAAAATCATTTTGTGGTTCGTAACCCAAGACAAAATTTTGCGTAGAATCTTTATACACCAAATCAACCAGATATTGTAAAGCATCGATTCCAGCGGGCGAATTAAATATCGGAGTATTTGTTTTCTCGTCTAAAAGGCTACCCCCCTTTTGTAAAAGCATACAACCAAATAGCCAGGCATTGATTCCGCCACCGGTTCCCCAAATATCTTTGGTGCCGTCACCGTTAGCGTCTTTGGTCAGTTTCTTACAAACGGTTCGAAATTCTTCCCAAGTTTTTGGGAATTCTTTAATCCCGTTTTGTTCAAACATTTTTATATTATAAAAGTAGACCGGCACACTTTTGTTGAACGGAAATGTTAAAAGTTTTCCATCCCAGGTATTATCTTCAATGAAGACCGGATAAATATCGGCTAAATCCGCCGCCGCAAGCCCGTTCGGTCCTTTGATTAGAGAATCGATTGGTAAAATTTGATTCTGTTGATAAAACTGAGTAGTCCAGGATTCATAGACCTGAGCAATGGTCGGCGGACTCTGCACGGAAATTGCTCCCATCAGCTTCTGAGCTAAAGCCGAATAGTCACCCATGCCAACTGATTTAATTTTTATGTTTGGATGTTCCTGCTCGAAATCGGCAATCATCGCATCCAGAGTTTTACCCAATGGTCCGCCCATCGCATGCCAGAAAGTAACTTCAACTGACTTTTTCGCTTGCTGACAGGAAAAGATTATTAAACCAAGAACTAATAGCCACAAGCCGTCAGCTATTTTGCTTCTTAAAAATTGCACTTTGGCAATTTTATCAATTGTCTTTATAAAGTCAATTAAGGGCTACTTTACTAATTTATAACCTGCGGGTATATCAAATTCCTTTTCCGGAATTTCATTCAGCTTAATCGACTTAACTTCAATATAGGAATAGAAAGCTGGTTTTGTCTCACCGGTTCCCTTTTTCTCGCCTTTGTTACCTTTTTTGGCTAAAGCATTAGCCAGCATTCCGCCTAATCCGCCCGAAGGTTTTTCGGTTTCCTCTTCCTCTTTTGTCATCTCTTCTTGCCTTGCCTTAGTCGAATCGCCTTCTAAAGTCCAGCTAATTTCGTTTACGATTGGATAACCTTCAATTTTTTGCAACTCATCTTTTAGATTCACCATTTTTTTATTTACGTCTTCTTGGTTCATGGTGAACATCGAAGTGATAAATTCGGTGCCAAATCGCTTCATCTCATCCGGCGAAATCTTCATCCCCATCTTATCCATAAGTTGCTGATTAAATTCATTTTCTTGTTTTTCAAACCCCTTAATCAAATCATTTTTGGGAGTGGTCCATAGCGTAATGGTCATCGTGCTTTTGGTCTTTTCTTTAGTTTCAATTTTCATCAATTCAAGAATCCAATTCGCCACATATTCGCTACAAGGGAATCCATTGATGTCTTTCTTATTTCCGGTATTCTTGACCGAAAAATCCGATTTTATAATCTCGTATTCCGGTTTCTCCGCTTTTTTCTCACCCTTCATTTCCTGCGTAGCTTTGGGCAGCGATTCGAGTGAAGTGATGGGCGTTTCGGTAAAGGACTTTTTGGGATGGTCAACATTCCAGATTACATCTTTGTCTAATCTTGTTATCGTAACTTGGCGCTGGGGTTTGCCGGCAAGTGCACCCATAATTCCGCCGGTAATTTTGACCGTGGCGTCGTCGGATTTTTTCAACCCTTTGATTTCGGTTTTGGTCGAAGATTCGATGTTGCCTAATCCGCCCATCATATTGATTTTAGCAAAAGTCTCAGTCGCGACATCGGCATAGATTAGAGTTACTATTGCTAATAAAATTAAACCACTAAACTTAAAATTACGCATTCTGCCTCCTATTTAAGGTTTTATTATACTTTATGGAAATTGCTCGTCAATCTAAATAACATTTTTACTTTTTGGCTCTTACTCCTAATTTCTCCTCCTCTGACAAGAGAAGTAAAGGTGGGGGTGAGAATTTATCGGTTCATCGGCGTCTTTTGTGGTTAAGCTTATTCTCTGCTATCTCCGCTATCTCTGCGGTAAAATATAATATTTCAGTGCTTTTATCCATCTCTGCGATTTATATTTTTAACAATTAAATAATAGTTGACAAGTGCCGAAATTTTATCATATTACTTATATGTTTCAACTTGGAGGTACTTATGAAATACAAGGTAAGTCTTAAAAAGACTAAAGAAGGCTATGCGGTTTGGGTTCCCGGGTTACCAGGTTGTTGGTCACAGGGAAAAACTAAGAAAGAAGCGTTAGAGAATATTAAGGATGCGATAAGGGCGTATTTAGAAACCATTGAAGATTTAACCAAAGGCAAAGATTTCCGCTACGTAGAAGTAGCAATATAAAATGCCGAGGCTTCCTGGTATTAATCACCAGCGAGCAGTTAAGGTATTTAAAAAAGTTGGTTTTTGGATTGCTCGACAAGGCAAACATATCACGATGACTAATGGTGAACGCATTATTACTATTCCGAGAGCAAATCCAGTTAATGCTTTTACGATGGCAGGAATCGTGAAAGATGCGGGCTTGAAAATTGAGGAGTTCAAAAAACTTTTATAAAAAGTAACCTTTAATAATAGAATCATAAAAGAAACTAAAATCGGTTAATTGATTCTCGGTGTTTTCTGTGTCTTCAGTGGTTGATTGCTTTTTTGTTTTCTCTTGTAGCAACCCATGAAATCTTGTGGTTAAATTCTTCTTTCTCTGCTTTCTCCGCTATCTCTGCGGTTTAATTATATTTCAGTGCTTTCAGTGTCCTCAGTGGTTATAATCTTTCCCTGTCCATTCGTGTTTATTCGTGGTTTAATTATGTGCTAATTACTCGAATGATAGCGAATTTCACGAATATTTCTAATATCCGTTCTTCCGATATCTTTGCGGTTTATCTTTATCGCCTTCTATCTGCGTTTATCCGTGTTAATCTGTGGTTAAAATCTTCTCCGCTTTCATCGCTGTCTCTGTGGTTAATCTTCTTTCAGGGTTAATCTGTATTTACCTGTGGTTAATTTCTTTACGTTCTCCGTGCTCTCTGCGGTTAAATTTCATAAATAGCTTGTATCGTGAGCCGTTTAACATTGGACGAAACGGGTATCGTAACCGAAAAACGCCCAATCAACCACTAAAATGACTTAATATTACCAATTTTAGCTAGTTTTTCTTCTTGACAGGATTAGAAAATTAAGTATGTTTAGTAATGATGGCAGAAATTAGAAGAGATGCAGTGATAAAAATTCCATCTAAAATAGCAAGTTTATATCTTGATACCTCGGTCCCCAGTGCTTATTATGATGAACGGTCTAAGGAACGACAAGCGGCAACAATAAAATTTTGGGAAGAAATTCTGCCTAATTATCAAGTTTACATTTCAGAAATAACCGCAGATGAATTGAATGACACTAAAGATGAAACTTTAAAAAAGAATCTTAAGAAACTCGTGAAAGGTTTCAAAATCCTAAAGACTAACCAAAGGATTAGCGAGTTAGCCGGGCACTATATCGAAAGAGGGATATTTCCTGAGCGATATTATGGATGATGCCCGCCATGTTGCAATAGCTACTTTTTACGAGATAGCTTATTTGGTTTCTTGGAACTTTGAACATCTGGTCAAGGTAAAAACAAGAAGGATGGTTAACTCGATAAATATCTTAGAGGGCTTTAGAGAAATTGAGATTGTTTCACCCCAAGAATTATAAGGAGGCATTATGGAGAAGATAGAGTATTTTGACTACCAGCGAGTAGCTCGGAAGATGAAAGTACCGATTGCTGTTTTAAAGAAGATTGAAAAAGATGTAAAAAGAGAGTTCCCTTACGACAAAATGATGTATGAACTTCATGTTTTAAGAGCAGTGCGAAGTCAATATTGGCTAAAGATCGCTCGGTGATACGAACACGAAGTGTCCACCGAACATACCAGAAAGAAAGGCAAAGAATACCACGGAAGCATGAAATTGGGAAGATACGGAAAAGAACGAAGCAATCTTGCGAGGTGCTACTCGCAGAGTCCACCGAACGAAGAAGGAGTAAAACCACAGATGAACACAGGTAAACACAGGGGAGTGACAGAAAGAAAAGAGCCTCGCTGCGTGAGGTGAACCTTGAAAAATAAGACTTAATCCATAAACCTTGAAAGAAGGGCAAGATGCTTAATCTAACAAGTAAAAATCATAAACTAACAAAATTGCCGATTAGACAGGTATTTTTATGTTTAATCTAAAAACTAAAAACCAAAAACTGACACGGAGGTGTCATTCTGAGCCCTTCACTACCTGTCACCCTGAGCCCTTCGCCTTTTGTCATGCTGAGCGAAGCGAAGCATCTCAATTGGTAGCTCAGGGTAAACTCCGCGAAGAATCTCTAAGAGATCCTTCTGGCATTGCCCTCAGGATGACTACTTCGCAGTCATTGGGAATATTTAAGTCATCGTTTAGCTTGACCGATACTCCTTTTTGTCTATAATGCATTAGAGGTGAAAAATATGAAAATGTCCGAAATTAAAAAAAGATACCATAACCAATGGCTTCTAATCGAAGTAAAAAAATTCGATAAGAACTATAATATCATCGAAGGAAAGGTGACTTTGAGTTCACCACTAAAAGATGATATTTATCGCGCGCTTCTTAAAAACCGAGGCAAAAAAGTTGCGATTGATTATGTCGGTGACCTACCAAAAGAAATGGCAGTATTGCTGTGAAAGAATATCCTTTAGAAAAACATTGGAATCTTCTCTTCACCCGCTGTGCGGTAAAAGGTCCGCAAAAGATTTTTACTCTTCGCTTACTCGTGGATACTGGCTCAACCTATACGATTTTACCAGTTGAGGCACTCGAATCGGCAGGTTACGACACAACATCGGCTAAGGACAAAGTGAGAATAACTACCGCCAGCGGCTATCTTGTGGCGCCTCAAATTAAAGTTCAATGGCTTCACATCTTTGGTCTTGAAATGAAAAGTTTTTCCGTGGTCGCATATACTTTACCGGAAGAGCTTTATGCCGACGGTTTAGTTGGTATGGATATTCTCAATAGAATGAACGCTATCATTGATGTCAAAAATGGTATTATTAAAAGGTAAGGGGTTCAGCAACAGGTCTTTGCCCAAATCACACATAAACACTATTTTTTATCATTGTGATATGCCGGGTAGGAGTCGTAATGGGCAACAAAAATCTAACAACTAAAAACCAAAAACTAACAACTGTCCGCCTTCGGCGGACAAAGGAGGTAAAAATGCAAAGCAAAAGTTTTAAGACGCAACTCATTATTATAATGCTAGTAATTTTTGGGGGAGTATTATTTGGAAAACCACTAGTAGACACGGTTCGTGTCAGCGGGATAATCACTCACGATACTACCTGGACAGCGAATAAGCTTGTACTCGTCGTTGGCGATGTAACAATCCCAGCTAATATAACACTGACGATACAAGCTGGCACGGTTATCAAGTTTACCTACTATAGCGGCAGTGACAGATTGAATCTGTATGTGAGTGGTATTCTGAATGTGCAGGGTACAGCCGCTAATCCGGTTTATTTTACATCGTCACGGGATGATAGTATTGGTGGAGTCTTTGATTTGACGGATGCAAATCCGGCGCCTGGGGACTGGGAGAATATTATGTTTTACAATGGTAACAATGTGTTTCGGCATTGTGTAGTGAAGTATGGGGGTGACTATGATGCTAGTGGTAACGCCGGTATGGTTACGGGTTGGGATTGTTCTCCAACTATAGACTCAAATTATTTTGCCTATTCTAGTTATCCCGCGGTCAAGGTGAGATACTTTCCTTCGAGTCCTATAACGGCGCCTGGGGTGCGGGACAATGTTATTTTGGGGTGTTCTTATGGGATTGAGTACATTGGTAATTCTAGCGTAACGATTCGGATTGAGCGGAATGATATCAGCCGGAGTACAAGTGATCAGTATTCGTATGGTATCCGGTGCCAGGATATTGGGTCAGGGTCGGTGATAGCGGATGATAGTATCAGGAATACCAACACGGGCATTATAGTAGAAGGCAGTGCACCGACTATATCAGGCAACAAGATAGGTGCGGACTCATACATTGGGAACAAGTACTCAGGAATTAGGACGAGTGGCGGTGTGGTATCAGGCAACCGGGTAGAGGGTTACTACTATGGCGTGACAGTTACAAATAGTAATCCAGCGATAACTGGGAATACCTTTGTTAGTCGGAATGTCTGGTGCTATCCATTCTATCTGAATAGTGGTTTTCCGACTTTCAGTGGTAACGTGTTTATAGACAGTTGCTATCATGCTTTGGCGGCGAGTGGGGACATAGCGTTGGATGGGGTTTGGGACGGACTGGTACAGGGTGACACCTGGCCATACGTGGCGATAGGGAATATTGGGATTCCATCTGGACGGACACTGACGATTCAAGCTGGTACAGTCATCAAGTTTACCTACTATAGCGGCAGTGACAGATTGAATCTGTATGTGAGTGGTATTCTGAATGTGCAGGGTACAGCCGCTAATCCGGTTTATTTTACATCGTCACGGGATGATAGTATTGGTGGAG
>Ga0315274_10001490_pt1 | contig 35945 bp, 27 predicted proteins | sample YL17G02_20_MG_FD_203700 | JGI IMG/M metagenome (GOLD analysis project Ga0315274, IMG submission 203700) | Sediment microbial communities from Yellowstone Lake, YNP, Wyoming, USA - YL17G02_20 | ecosystem: Environmental > Aquatic > Freshwater > Lake > Sediment | place: USA: Wyoming | collected...
GTTGTCCTCATGGATCGCGTCGGAGACGATCACGCGCTCGGCCCCGTCAACGTTCTCCGCGCGGTGGCCGATGCGTACCACGGCGCCGAGACTCGACAGCCGCGACGTCATCTCGGATTCCTGCAGATCCGATCCCGACACCGAGGCGCCGCGCGCGAGCAGGATCTGAGCGAGCGCGCTCATCCCGATGCCGCCGATGCCTATCAGGTGGAACCGCTGGGTCATGTCTGCCCGACAGTCTTCTCCTCAGCACACTGGCGGCGTGACACGTTGAGCACCAGCCCCACGCCGGCCAGTGAGAAGAACAGCGACGATCCGCCGTAGCTCACGAACGGCAGTGGCACTCCCGTCGAAGGCATCGTGTGCGTCACCACTGCGATGTTGAGCAGCGCCTGGACTCCCAGCAAACATGTTACACCAGCGGCGACCAGCCCGGAGAAGCGATCTGTGGCCCGGCCGGCGACTTTGATGCCGCGCCACACCAACAGCGCGAACAGCACCACCACCGTCCAGGTCGCGATCAGGCCCAGCTCCTCGCCGATGACTGCGAGGATCGAGTCGGTGATCGCCGCCGGAAGGTAGAAGTACTTCCAGACGCTGCCGCAGTACCCGCGGCCGGTGAGCCCGCCGGAGCCAAGTGCGATGAGGCACTGTGTGACCTGATAGCCCTCCTGGGTCGGCAGTTCAGTCCGGTTGATGAACCCCATCAGGCGGCCGATCTGGTAGGGATGGTGCGCGATCATTGCGGCGGCCCCAGCGATGCCGACCAGCGCTGCCCCGGTCAGATGCCGGAACCGGACGCCCGCCATATGATAGTAGATGAACATCGCCAGCACGGCTACACCCGCGGTTCCCATGTCCGGCTCCACCGCGATGAGCGCAGCCGCGCCGCCCAGAATGAGGAGCGGGACGAGCGCGCGCCGCCAGTCCGCGATCCCCGTTGGGAACTTGGTGAAGTATCGCGCCGTCGCAATCACGAGCACGAGCTTCGCCAGCTCGCTTGGCTGGAAGCGGAGCGGGGTGCCGGGGATGGGGAACCACGAGCGGGCGCCGTTGACCTTGATGCCCACGAAGAGGACCGCCACCAGCAGAGAACCCGCCACGGCAAGCAGCAGGCCCGCGCGGCGCTGCAGGGACTCCATCGACATCCGGCTGATCCGCCACATGGCCAGGAGCCCGCCGGCAGCGAACAGCAACTCGCGCTTAAGATAGTAGAACACGTCCTCGTTCGAGTCGACGGCGGCCATCGGAATGCTGGCGCTGAACACCATGGCGATGCCGAGCCCGACGAGGACCAGCGTTGGCACCAGCACGAACAGGTCGACGCCCTGGGTTTCCTCGGGCGCGAGGCGAGCTTGTGGCAGTCTGACTGACCTGATTGCTGTCACGATGGCTTCGTCCTTTCCTGCGTCGTCAGACCTCGCGCGATGTCCTTGAACATCCGTCCGCGCTCCGCCATGTTGCGGAACATATCGAAGCTCGCGCAGGCCGGCGAGAGCAGCACCACGTCGCCCGGGCGGGCCCGCCGCCGCGCCAGCGCCACCGCGGACGGCAGATCGGCCGCCCGCTCGATGCTCCGCACACCACTGACACGCGCGGCGGCCGCGATCTCGTCCGCGGCCTCTCCCATAACTACCAAATCCGCGCCGCGCTTCGCTATGGTTGCCGCAAGCGCGGTGAAGTCGTGCACCTTCGGCCGGCCCCCGGCGATCAGCGCCACATGCTCTGGGAACGATTCGAGCGCGACGATGGCGGCGTCGGGCGTCGTCGCCTGCGAGTCGTTGACATAGGTGACGCCATCGACGACTGCCGCCATCTCGAGTCGGTGTTCGAGCCCCTCGAAGCGGGCGAGCGTCTCCCCCGCCTTGTCCAGCAATGCCCCGGCCGCCCCAGCGGCCGCCAGCGCCGCCAGCGCGTTCGCCAGGTTGTGCCGCCCGCGCAGGCGGACAGCCTCGACGCGGCACACTGCCCGGCCCTTCACGCGGAGCCAGCCATCCGCCACCTCCGCGCCATCTGGCAGCGCCTCGGACAGGCTGAACGGCACGACCTGCGCCTGTGCAAGTGACCGCAGCGCCCACGCCTCAGCGTCATCGCGGTTGATGATCGCGGTGTCGTCGGCGCGCTGGTTCGCGAAGAGCTTCGCCTTGGCCGCACGATAGTCGGCCATGCTGGCGTGCCGGTCGAGATGATCGGGGAACAAGTTGAGCAGCACCGCGACCATCGGGCGGAACTCCCGGGTCGCCTCGAGCTGGAAGCTGCTCACCTCCGCGATCAGCAGCTCATCAGCGCCTGCCTGGTCTGCAAGCGCAATCAGCGGCCGGCCGATGTTCCCTCCGACCCGGACCTTCTTGCCCTCGTCCCGCAGCAGCTCCCCGATCAGGGTCGTCGTTGTGGACTTCCCCTTCGTCCCAGTGACCGCGATGATGGGGCATGGCGCGATCCAGTAGGCCACCTCGATCTCACTCACCACCGGCACGCCCAGGTCGGCGGCGCGGAGCAGGGGAGGGATGTCCAGCGGCACTCCCGGGCTGGGCACCACCATGTCCGCCTGCTCGATGCCATGGTAGGCCTCGTCGCCTGCCTGCACGCGCACGTCTGTGTCGCCGAGCGCGGCGATCTCATCCACCAGCTCGGCCTCCGTCTTGATGTCCGACACGGTCACCTGCGCGCCCCGAGCAGCGAGCACCCGCGCCACCTCGCGGCCGGTGCCATATGACCCCAGCCCGATAACGTGCACTCGTTTGTCAGCGAATCTTTCGTCCATATCGTTGGGCAGGGGCTTGCCCCTGCCATCCGTCTTCACCCTGCGCAGGAGACAGGCTCCTGCCCCACGATCGTCACCTTACGCTCGCCCACACCGTCACCGCCGCCGCCACCGCGCCCACCCCCCAGAACGTCCATACCACCCGAGTCTCGGGCCACCCCGAGAGCTCGAAGTGATGATGGATCGGGCTCATCTTGAACACACGCTTGCCGGTCGCCTTGAATGAGATGACCTGGATCATGACCGACCCGGCCTCGATGAACGGGACCAGACACAGTGCAATGAGTGCAATCGGGCTATCCAACCACGCGGCCATCGCCGCCAGCGCGCCGCCGAGCGCGAGGGAGCCGACATCGCCCATGAAGATCCGTGCCGGATGGCGGTTGAAGAAGAGGAAACCGAGACACGCTCCGAGCAGGGCCGCGGCAAGCACCGCGACCTCGCTATCCCCCGCCCTGAGCGCCAGCACCGCGAACCCCGCGGTGGCGACGGTGCAGAGCCCTGCCGCCAGGCCGTCCAGACCGTCGGAGAGGTTCACCGCATTGGACGTCCCGACCATGGCAAGCAGCCAGAACACCGACCAGGCCATTGCCAGGGGCTGCACTGTCGCCGACATCCCGGCCGCATCGATCGCGCGCTGCCCCGCAAGCGCATAGACGAACGCGACCCCCACCACCATCTGGAGCAGCAGCTTCTGCCGGGCGCGCAGCCCGAGCGAACGCCCCCGGCGGATCTTCAACCAGTCGTCGGCCGCGCCGATGCACCCGTAGGCGAGCATCACGGCGAGCAGAGCGCCCATCTGAACCGTGAGCGTTCGCGTCAGCCAGAGCTGGCCCGCGACCGCCGCCAGCACCGTCGCGCCCACGATGAGCACGCCGCCCATCGTCGGCGTGCCCTCCTTCTGAAGATGACGCTGCGGACCATCGTCCCGCACCCGCTGCCCCGCGCCCGCTCTCCGCAGAGCGCCGATCACGGGCGCGCCGAAGGCGACGACGATGGCGAGCGCCAGCACCGTGGGGAACGCCAGCAGAATCGGGGTGAACGCATCACTCATTCGCTGCTGCTTCCTTCTGCCCGTTTGGCTGCCCCAGCAACCGCGCAACGATCTCCTCCATCGCCATCGCCCTCGACCCCTTCACCAGCACCACGTCGCCGGGCCCGACCCTGTCCATCAGAGCCGCGGCAGCTTCGGCGTTGCCGATCACCTCAATGACCTGCTCGGCGGAGAGTGACCGCAGCGCCCCTTCCGCGATGTAACGCGCCAGCTCGCCCACGGTGATCAGGCCGGCGATCCCCGATGCCGCTGCCAGCTCGCCGACCTCGCGGTGCCACTCCGGGGCCATCGGGCCAAGCTCCTTCATGTCGCCAAGCGCCGCCCACTTGCGCTCGCCGGGGAGATCCTCGAGCAGGTCGATCGCGGCCCGCATGGAGTCGGGGGCTGCGTTGTAGGAGTCATCGATCACCGTGAACCCGCCCGGCGCCGCCACGATCCGGCTCCGCTTGTCCGCGCCGGCGAACGAGGCCAGCCCGGGAGCCACCCATGCAGGGTCCGCGCCCGCCGCCACCGCCGCGGCCGCCGCGGCCGCCGCGTTGAGCGCGTGATGCCGGCCGCCGACGGAGAGAGAGATACGGTGCTCGCCCCAAGGGGCGCGCAGCCGGAACTCGGTCGAGCCATCCCGGTTCGCGCGCACCTCATCGACCATCACATCCGCCCCGGCACGCTGACCGAACGACACCACCCGGCACGGGCTGCGCTCGACGAGCAGCGGGAAGAAGTCGTCATCCGCGTTCAGCACCGCCGCGCCGTCCTCGGGAAGGTTGACCAGCAGCTCGGCCTTTGCCTCGGCGAGAGCCTCGCGCGTGCCCAGCAGCTCCAGGTGCGACAGGCCGACGTTCGTGATCACCCCAACTTGCGGCCGCGTCATCCGCGCCAGATAATCGATCTGCCCCCGGCCCCTCATCGCCAGCTCGATCACCGCGGCCTGGTGCGAGTCATCGAGCTCGAGCAGAGCCAGCGGCACCCCCACCTCGGTGTTGTAGTTGCCCGGGGTGCGCGCAGTTTTCCATCCCTCCGACAGGATCGCGCCAAGCATCTCCTTCGTGCTGGTCTTGCCGGTGCTGCCGGTAATGGCGATCATCTTCGGCGAGAGCGTCGCGCGGTAAGCGGCAGCCAGCGCGCCCAGCGCTAGGAGCGGGTCGGGCACGACGATCAGGGCGCCCACGGCCTCGGCCTCTACGGAGACGAGCGCCGCGCCCGCTCCCCTTGCGAACGCATCCGCGACGAACTGGTGCCCATCGAAGCGTTCGCCCTTCAGCGCGACGAACAGCGCGCCCGGCATCAACGCGCGCGTGTCGGTGGACACCCCGCGAAGAAACGCCGGCGCGGGCGAATGTCGCCTGCGGGCCGCGCCTGAAAGCCGGCCGCCGGTGGCGGAGAGCACGAGCTCGAGCGAGAGGTCAGCCATCGCCCCTCCGCGCGATCTCGTTGAGCAGCTCCTCGGCAACCTCCCGGTCGTCGAAGTGAATCCTCCGATCGCCGATGATCTGGTAGTCCTCGTGTCCCTTGCCGGCGATCAACACCAGGTCCTCCGGCCTCGCCTGCTCGACCGCCAGCCGGATCGCCTTCGCCCGGTCGGCCTCCACCGAACACCGGCCTCGGGTCTCCTTCGGAATGCCTGCCAGAATCTCGCCGATGATCGCCTCCGGCCGCTCACCACGCGGGTTGTCCGAGGTGACGATGCATGCATCCGCCAGCCGGCTCGCCAGCTCGCCCATGACCGGGCGTTTGGTCCGGTCGCGATCTCCCCCGCATCCGAAGACGACGATGACCCGGCCGCTCGTCACCCGCCGCGCCGTCTCCAGCGCCCGGCGCAGCCCATCGGGAGAGTGGGCGTAGTCGACGAGCACGTTGCGGGCGTTGGAGCGTACTCGCTCGAATCGCCCTCGCACCGGCTCCATTTGCTCGATTGCCGAGCAAGCGACTTCCGGCTCGATGCCGAGCCCGATGCATGCGGCCAGCGCGCCGAGTGCGTTATAGACGTTGAACTCGCCGATCAACTTCATCCTCATCGGCACTCGTCCGGTGGGATGGACGGCGAGGAAGCTCGTCCCGCCCGGCCGCAGATCGATCTGCTCGGCGCGGCAGTGAGCCGCGGGCGAAAGGCCATAGGTAAGCGTCCGACCGAGCGCCTCGCGAGCGAGCATCTCGCCGACGCCGTCGTCGATGTTCACCGCGTTGACACGCTCGCCGGCGTCGGGGAGGTACTGCGGATCGGTGAACAGCCGCCGCTTGGTCTCAAGATAGCCCTCCATCGTCGGATGGAAATCGAGGTGCTCCGGCGTCAGATTGGTGAACACCGCCGCAGCGAAGTGACATCCATCGACACGGTGGAGCGCAAGCGCGTGAGAGGAAACCTCCATCGCGACATGGGTCACGCCCTGGTCCGCCATTTCCGCCAACAGCATCTGGAGATCGATCGCCTCCGGCGTGGTGTGCGGGGCCGTCACCGTGCGATCCCCGATGCGGTACTCGATGGTGCCGATGACCCCGCTCGAGTGGCCGGCCGCGCGGAAGATGGCGTCGATCATGAGCGCAGTGGTGCTCTTGCCATTGGTGCCGGTGACGCCCGCCAGCGTCAGGCGGGATGACGGGTCGTCGTAGAACGCCCGCGCGATCACAGCCATCGCGGCACGGGTGTCAGGCACAACCGCGACCGCGCCACCCGGGGGAGGGGAGATGCCTGCCTCGCGTCCTGCTTCGACTACCAGCGCGACCGCGCCCTTCTCCACTGCCGCAGGGACGAAGGTGTGTCCGTCGACATGCTCGCCGCGGACTGCAACGAAGGCCCAGCCCGGCTCGACCTTACGGGAGTCGTAGGCGAGGCCCGTGATGCCGGCCGAGGCATTGCCGGCAACCCGCGCCCCACCGATTGAGGCTATCAGCGATCCGAATGGCTTCTCCCGCCTCCGGGCGGACGTCTGACTGCTCACCGCAAACCAAACCTTCTACGTTTTCTCTTGCATTACGGTGAGGCGTAAGCGGAGCTTCCGCGAGGCGGGGGCGGTGGGCCTGCCCGCTGGCAGGAGCTTCGCTCCTGCCCAACCGTAATGCAAGAGAATCTGCTGTGTGAGCCTCACGCCGTGCGCTGTAGAGTTTATTGCATTATGGGTGCTCCTAACCATAATCCAAGAAACTCTATGTCATGGCAATTATAGCATTGCAGCCCGCGGGCATCAGCCCGGCCGGAGCTCAATCCCCGTGGCTCGCCATCGCCACGTTCACCCCCGGCCCGACCTTCGGCAGTGGGGCGTTGGGTGGTACGCGGAGATGGGTCAGTGCCCGCTGGCAGATCGCCCGGAACGCCGGCGCCGCCACGACAGCCCCGTAGTATCCATTGTGGGGCTCGTCGATCACAACGATCACCGCCAGCTTCGGGTCATCGGCCGGCACGAATCCGGCAAACGAGCCGATGTACAGCCCCGAGTGGAAGCCTGCCTCGGGGGTGGGCTTCTGCGCGGTTCCCGTCTTGCCCGCGACCAGCCGGCCGGGGATCCGCGCCGCCTTGCCGGTGCCTTCCTCGACCACCCGGATCATCGCTCGCCGCATCCGATCGGACGTCGCCTGAGAGAGGATGCGTTCGCGCTTCGCCACCTCCGGGTACTGCAGCCCTGCGCTCGGATCGCTCACCGCCTTGATCACCCGCGGGTAGACGCGATAGCCACCGTTCGCGATGGCGCAGTAGGCGGAGAGCAATTGGAGCGGGGTGACGCTGATGCCCTGGCCGAAGCCAACGTTGGCAAGCTGCACCAGTGACCATCTGTCCGGGCGCGCGACGATGCCGCGAGACTCGCTCGCCAGCTCGATGCCGGTCTGCTCTCCGAACCCGAACTTCTTCACCCACTTGTAGAGCCGGTCAGTCCCCAGCGCCATCGCCACCGTCGCCATGCCCACATTGCACGACTTCACGATCATCTGGTCGAGATCGACAACCCCGTGCGCGCCGCTGCCACCATGCCTGGCGCAGTTGAGAGTGTGCCGGCCCACCGACCGGCTGCCGGTGCAGTTGTAGGTCTCGCCGTGGCTCATCACGCCCTCCTCGATGGCGGCGGAGGCGGTGATGACCTTGAAGGTCGAGCCCGGCTCATACGGGCTGATGACCGAGTGCGGCACCCAGCTCTCCCGCGGATAGCGCCAGAACTCGTTCGGGTCGAAACCGGGCTGGCTCGCAAGGGCGAGCACCTCTCCCGTGTTCGGATCCATCACGATGGCCGCGCCACCCTTCGCGTGGGCGGTCTTGACGGCGTTGTCGAGCTCTTCTTCGGCGATCGACTGTATGTCGAGGTCGATCGTGAGGACCACGCTGCTCCCGGGCCGCATCTGCCGGGTGACCATCGTGCGCCCCGGGATCTCGGCGCGGGATTGCGGCAGCCGCCCATCCAGCACGACGAGCATCTCGCCATCTTTGCCGGCGAGGGGCTTATCCAGGGCGCGCTCGATGCCATTGAGCCCGACGCGGTCTCTGCCGACGAACCCGAGCAGAGATCCTGCCAGGCTGCCGTATGGATAGGCGCGGCGCCATTGCGTGCTGACGATGAGTCCCTGGTATCCGAGCTTGCGGATGGTGTCGGCGACGGGAGCGTCCACCGAATCCTGCAGGCGGACGAACCTGGCGCCATTCTGCGGGTCGAGCTTTGTCAGCAGCTCCCGCTGATCACGGCGAAGCAGCGCGGTCAGCTTCTCCGCCACTTCCCCTCGTCTCTTCTCCAGCAGCTTCGGGTCGGCCGCCACCGAGTAGAACTTCAGGTTGAGCGCGAGCGGGCTGCCGTTGCGGTCGTAGATGTTCCCGCGCGGCGCCTCGATCGGCCATCGCCGATCTTGGATCTCGTTCGCCTTGTCGCGGTGCACGCGGTGCTGGATGATCTGAATGCAGAAGAGCTTGGCCCCGAGGATGGCGAATCCCGCCAGCGCAATGATCGCCCAGAGCTTGCCGCGGCTCTCAATCTGTGCGCATCCAAGGTATCTCATCCAACGCTCCCCGAGGTGCGACAACCTCATGCGGCTTACCCACAGCATCGCATCGGCCGCCCTTCAATGCGCCGGGCGCGACTGCGAACGGCCACATAAAAGGCCACCGCCTACGGGCGGTGGCCCATATCCGTGCTCGCCTCTGCGCGGCCCCCGGTGCTCACCCCCGTGGCGAGCTCGCTGATGACAGACGAGAGGCGGGCGCGCTCGTCGGCCGGCGCCAGCGCCAGCCGCGTCACCTGAGCCTGAGCGGAGGAGGAAAGGGACACATAGTCGACTGCCCCGACCGGATCGCCCATCACCAACCCGAGCCGCGCCGCGGTCTGCTGCACGCGGTCGCTCGAGGCGGCGAGATCGTTCTGGTACCGGAGCAGCGCCGCTCGCGCCCGCAGCTCCTCGATCTCCTGCCGGAGCTGCATCTCGGCATACCCGTTGCGCGCGATCGCTGCCGAGGCGGCCCCGTAGGCCAGGACGAGAGCAAAGCCAAGAGCGGTGAGCGCCACGGCTACGATTCCTGCTTCGATAGTGACCGGTCGCATGCGCGGAAGACTGCCTGGCTGTTGTTTGGAGGATATGGACAGTTCCGGCGCCCGGCTTCGCCACATCAGTTGCTGTGATTTCATGGTGCTCACCGCCCTTGGCTCTGTTGTACGCTGGCGCTGCTCCCGCAAGCGCCCCTTCCTCTCTCCGCCATGCGGAGAGCTCTCTGCCTCACACTCACTTCCCTCTCACTGCATCTCACAGTTTCTCCGCGGCTCTCAGCGTCGCCGAACGCGACCGCGGATTCTCCCGCTTCTCTTGCTCCGACGGCTTGACCGCTTTCTTTGTCAGGATGCGAACCCGGGGAACCTCCCCGGACGGGAATGGCGGGCACGGGCTGCGATTACTGGCTCGGCGGAATGCCCCTTTTGCTTCTCCGCCTTCGAGACTGTGATAGGTCAGGACTACGATTCTGCCACCAGCCCTGGTTCGATGTATGGCTGCATCCAGTGCTTTGCGAAGCGATCCGAGCTCGTCGTTCACGGCAATCCTCAGCGCCATGAAGGACTTCGTGGCTGCGTGAAGGCGTCTCGGACGCGCCCGTGGTGGTATTGCTGCTGTGATCGTTGCTGCGAGTTGTGCTGTGGTTGTGATTGGATTCTGTTGTCGTGTTGCGACTACTGCCCTTGCTATCGATCGTGCCCGCCGTTCCCCTCCGTACTCCCAGAGGATTCTCGCAAGCTCCTCCTCCGGCAGTCGGTTCACCAGGTCCGCCGCGGTGGTCTCCAGTCTGGGGTCCATCCTCATGTCCAGGGGGCCCTCCAGCCGGAAACTGAATCCTCGCTGGGCTGTCCTCAACTGCTCGAGCGACACACCGGCGTCGATCACGACCCCGTCCACCGCGTCGATCCCTAGCTGGTCTAGTATCACCTCCAATCGCCCGTAATCATCGTTCACCAGCACGACCGGCTCTCCAGCCAGCCGCCTCCTCGCTCTCTCTATCGCCTCGGGATCGCGGTCGATCCCGATCAGCTTCCCTCCCGGCTTGATCCGCTCCACAATCGCCGCCGCGTGGCCGCCCGACCCGACCGTTGCGTCGACGATCACGTCTCCCGGCTCAGGCGTCAGATACTCCAGCACTTCCCTCAGAAGAACCGGCTGGTGGATAGCGGCTAGATCACCGTCGACCGCCATCGCGGTCGGCTCCGCCGACCTGGCCACCGGCTCCTCGTTCCGCTGATCCTCGGGCGTGCCGCCCGAAGGGCGGCAGAGCAATGGAGCAATGGACAGTAGGGCAGCAGACATCGACGCCGGCTCCATTGCGGTCTATTCTCCACTTTCTGCTCTCACAACCGCCCCCTCCGGGCGTGGCCATCAGATGCCAAGCGCGGCGGCCTTCTCCACTATCCGATCGGGCGCGAACTGCTCCGCCTGGTACGCAATCCAGCGGGTCTTGCCCCAGACCTCGATGCGGTTGATGACCCCGCGCACGATCACCTGGTCGGTGATGCCGGCATATTCCCGCAAGGCCGCCGGGATGGTGATGCGACCCTGGCCGTCGAGGAAGACCTTGCCGCCGCCGCTGAAGAACTGCTTCACCACATCGCCGTTCATGTCGGTGATGCGGACCTGGCCCAGGCGCTCCTCGATCTTCCGCCACTCTTCCCACGGGAACACGAAGAGGCAGCCGTACCAGCCGCGGGTGATGAAGCCGCCGTGCTCCATGATCTCACGGTAGGCGCGGGGCAGTGCGACTCTGCCACGGTCGTCCAGTTGATGCTCGACCTCGCCAGTCAGCATCGTGGTCTGCGGCCTCCCTCGCCTCTGCGTAGCCTCGCCCTAGATTTGGGTCCCTCGATCCCCCACCCACACCGCTGCATTGGGTGCAGCATGGGTTGACTATGGGTGAGGAATGCACGAGTGTACCACAGTTCCCCCGGCGCTTGTCAAGAGGCAAGACAGGGGCAGCCTAGAGAAACAGGAAAATCGTCCCGAACGCATCTTTGGCAAATGCACGTTTGCGTACAGCGCTTACTTCTAATGGCTTTCGCCCAAAGAAGTAAGGGCGAAAGTCATAAGAGGCCAGCAAACGCCTGAAGAAAGACGTTCGCCCAATGTTGCTTCATTGGGCGAACGTCCCTAGTACCTAACGTCAGAAGTCCGAGCATGTGAGCGCTAGGCACATAGCGCCTGTAGCGTCGTTCTCAGGCGATCCGGGCGTTCTCAACATGCCATGGAACTTTTGTCACGTGGTACTAGTGTGAGAGAAGGCACGGTTGGAACGCGACAGTCTCGCCCGCGCTAGGCCCTCAATGCCGGCCGGCCAAAGCAGAAGAGGCAGGCAATCGCCTGCCTCTCCTATCCCGTAGGGCAGGAGGTTCAGCTCCTGCCCAAATGGCGAGTCGGAGAAGCGGGCAGAAGCTGAAGCTTCTGCCCTACTGCTCCTGCCATCCTATGCGCTACTGCAAGAACGCTCTCCAGATGAACACGGCCATCTGATCGCGCGTGACCACCAGGTACGGACGGTAGAGGCCATCCGGGTAGCCGTACACGATCCCGTGGTTCATGCAGGCCTCTATCGCAGTAGCACACCAGTAATCGTGCGGCACGTCCGGGAACAGGTCGGCGGCGGCGCTGTTCATCGGATCGTTCAGAGTGATCCATCCCTTCGCCCGCGCGATGAAGACACACATGTCGTCTCGCTGCACTGGACGCGTCGGCCGGAAGAAGTGGTCAGGGTAGCCGGTCACTACTTCGTGATTCACGCACTCCTCAATGGCCTTGCCCGCCCAGAATCCAGCGGGCACGTCATCGAACAGGGCGGGCGCTGTGCTCAAGTCCTGCTGCCATCCGACCCAGTTCTCGGCCCGCGCCATGAACACGCACATCTGGTCGCGGGTGCACGTGATCTCCGGGTGATACTTCCCGTCGGCATAGCCCACCGTGATCTTGTTCCCGATGTTGTTGCCGGCGTCGGTCGCATCCTCGATCTCGAAGAACGCCCAGTTGCCGAACAGGATGTCCTTGAAGCTGTGCCAGAGCCGGAGAATGGTCAGGCCCCAGCCAGTGTCGGTGACCCACGCATGTCCGTTGAGAACCTTCACATCCGTGACCCAGCCGGGCGTGTCGTAGTACGCCACCTCGACAGGCGTGTTCGGTCTGGCGAAATCCACGAGCACGAGACCATTGCTCCCGTCGGCGACGGCCGCCACCGAGTTGTACGTCGTCACCCCCTCCGCAACACCGCCGAGGCCGAGGTGCCCGATCTCCACAGGCGCGCCGGGCGATGAGACGTCGATGACCCTCAGGCCGGCGTCGCCGTCCGCGACCAGGGCATAGTCGCCCGACGCCGCCACGGCATTCGCCTGACCGCTGGTGTTGTAGAACCCGACCGCATTCGGCTGGGACGAACTCTCCGACGTCACCGTGATGTCGTCGACATATGCGACATCGCTCACCGAGTCGCCGAACACCAGGAACCGGAGTCGGAAGTTGGCATTGTCATCTGCGCTCCCGTTGAGCAGGTTGCTATCGACAAAGTGCAGCGCCCCGTCCTCGTCGGGATCGCCATAGTTGATCTGGTCGATTGTGGCCCAGGTCGAGCCGCCGTCAGACGACCATTGTGCCAGCGCGTAGTCGGAGACGCTGTCCAGCGCTGTCCCGAGGTAGAACGTCACGCGAATTCGGCCGTACCCGACCGTCGAGATGGTCCGCTCGATCGATCCGTTCGTTCGCAGCCGCGCGCTGTGTGTCCCCCGCCGCGGCGAGCCGCTGTACCAGTCGACGGTGCCGCCGGTGGTCCATCCCTGGAGCGAGACGTCGGTCTCGAACCCCTCCGAGAACACGCTTACCGCCGGCGTCCCGACCGGCAGCAGGTTGAACAGCCTTAGCCCCGAGTCACCGTCGGCCACCAAGGCGAACGGATCGCCGCCCAGCGTTGCCGCTGCAACACCCGAGCACCACCCGGGGGTGTCGTTCACTGCGACCTCTTTGGGCCTGCTCGTGACCGACGTCGCCACAGTCGACAGACCCTCATAGCCGCCGGCCACCAGGGCGTAGTTCCCGGACGAGCCAATCGTCGTCGCCGCCACGCTGAGCGCCGAGCCCGAGGTGACGAGCGAGCCGACCGTAAACGGATTGGTCGGGTTGCCCAGGTTCAGCACCGAGAGACCTCCGCCGGCATCGGTCACGTAGCCGTACCCGGTCGCCAGCGCGACGTCATTCACCTCGCCAAGCGATCGGTTCGAGCGCACCAGCGACGGATCGTCGGCATCCTCCGATGAGGTCGTCTGCACGATCTGCAGCCCCTGGGGCCCCGCTGCGATGTAGCCAATGCCCGGACCCGAAAGGTTCGTCGTCGGGTCCGTCACGGCGAGCTTCTGCCCGTAGGCCGGGCTCTGCAAGGCAGCCAGCTCAACATATGGCGAGACGATGTCGACGATGACAAGCCCCGACTCGGCGTCGGCCACGTACGCATATCCGCCCGCAATCGCAAGGTCGGACGGTCCGGGCACCGACGGCGTGCCGCACGAAGCGACCAATGCCGGGTGCGCCGGATTGCTTACGTTCACAACGACGACGCCACGCCCGCCCACGCTGATGAACGCGAGATCGTCCTTCAGCGAGATGCTGTGCGCGGAGCCGGCGAGCGTGAGCGACGCGAGTGGAACGTGAGCGCCCCCCGGGATCGTGACATCGTAGATCTGGAGGCCCGCATCCCCGCTCGCAACGTATGCATAGGTGCCCTCAGCGGCCACGTCCCACGAATACCCGGTCGTCGAGCCCGACCCCACGACAGCGCCCCCGGTGGGCGAGGCGACGTCCAGAATCTGCAGCCCCGATCTCCCATCTGCGACATATGCGTATGCGCCTGAGATAGCGACGCCGCTCGCCGACCCCGGCGTATCGATCGTACTCAACACAGTCGGCAGCGCCGGATTGGCGATGTTCACGATCGCCAGCCCCACATCGCCCGCGGCAATGTAGGCGCGAGAGCCAGCCAACGTTATCCCGTTCGGATGCCCACCAACTATGTCGCAAGATCCTGCGTCACATGCCGGGGCGGACGGAACCGAAATGTCGACCACCTCCAGCTTCCCGCTCCAGTCCGCCACATAGGCGTGGGTGCCCTGCACCGCCACATCCATCGCCTGGGTTGAGCCGTCGCAGGTCCAGATCTCTGAGGGCGCGGTGACATTGGTCACGTCGAAGGCCTTCAGCCCGCCATTGCCGTCCGCCACATAGGCTACGGTGCCCTCCGCTGCCACCCCCTCCGCATTGCCCGATGTTGCAGCATGGCCCACGATGACGGGCGCCGGGTTCCCCCCCACCTCGACAACCCGCAGACCTCCCGAGTCATCGGCGACATAAGCCGCGGTCCCCGAGACAGCAACCGCGAGGGCCCGGCCCGGCGTGTCGAAGGAGTCCACCGGCAATGGGCTGGCCGGATCGGTTATGTCGACCGTCTGCAGTCCTGCTGAGTCCGCCGCGACGTAGGCATTATTGCCGGAGACGAACACCCCTGAAGCACGCCCCGCAAGAGCAAGAGAGCCGACATCGCAGGTCAGCGAGAACGGTGACCAGATGATCCCCGCGACTCGCAGCCCGGCCGTGCTGTCCGCCAGATAGGCGTAGTCGCCCGACACCGCGACGTCCATGACGCTGTCGACGGCCGGGCAAGAGCCCACAACGCTCACCGTCGCAGGGTTCGAAACGTCCAGCACCAGCAGACCGGCGAAGCCGTCAGCGATGAAGGCGTAGTCGCCCGAGACCGCGACCGCCCAGGCATAGCCGGGCGTGTCGTAGCTGCGCGCGAGGGTCGGGTTCGACTTGCTTGTGACGTTGATGATCTGCAGACCGGCGGCATGATCCGCTACGTAGGCGTAGTTATCCGAGACGGCCACACCGTAGGCGAAGCCGGGAGTGTCGTAGTGCCCCACCTCGTGCGCCGCGAGGGGATCCGTGATGTCGATGATCCGGAGGCCCTTGTCCCAGTCCGCGACATAGGCGTAGTTGCCGGCAACGGCGATCCCTTCGGCCGAGCCAGGAGTGTCGACGACCGCCACCTGCACGGGATGCGCCGGGGTCGAGATGTCCAGCACGGAGACGGCCCCTTGGGCCGCCACATAGGCGTAGTCCCCCTGCACAGCCACGTCATGCGGGATTCCGTAGGCCAGCTCTCCGGCCTTGATCATCTCGAAGGGCGCGTGGGCAGAGCTGGGGAGTGCGGCGAGTGTGAGGCACAGCAGGATGCAGAAACACAGCGGTCGCCAGACTGACATGCGATCTCCTCCCGGAACACCCATCCGTGATTCGCCCGGGTCCCACGAGGCGCACAGGAAGGGCGTGAAACCTGCACGGATTGTGCATCGAATGTAACAGAATCCTGTCGCAGAGTCAATGCGCGCGGCAGTGCTGGCCGAGGGTCTGAGCTCGTGGAAGCAGTTTGCTGCTTGCCCGCCGTTGCCCTGGCGAAGTAGAGCCGTAACCCGCGCGGCCGGCCGCCCACCTGACAGCCGCGTCGGGTGCGAACAGTCCCCGCTCTTCGTATCGGAATCGTGACATGCCTGTGCAGGGGCCGCTGTAGCCCGCCCGAACCAAGGGGATGCTATAGAGTTTCCTGCATTATGGTTATGAGCAACAATAATGCAGGAAACTCTACAGCGCACAGCGTGAGGCTCACACGGCAGATTCTCTTGCATTACGGTCTTCACCGTAATGCAAGAGAATCCGTAGGTCGGGACAACACGAGCGTATGGAGGCTCTGATATGCCGCAGTTTCTAGACCCGTTCTCGGGCGTTGTACCTCGGAAGATCACCAGGAGCGAGCTCATCCGCGCCATCCGCCAGAACGTCGCGGCCGAGCACGAGGCGGTTCACCTCTACCTGGCCCATGCTGACGCGACTGATGACGAGCTCGCCAAGACGGTGCTGACCGATATCGCGAACGAGGAGAAGGTGCACGCGGGCGAGTTCATGGAGCTGCTCAGGCGGCTCGCGCCCGATGAGGCCCAGTTCCTCGAGGAGGGGCGGCTCGAGGTGAACGCGATGGCTCAGGGCATCGGCGCGGAGGCAGCCGGCTCGGCCGAGCCTGCCGCGGGCGAGCTGACTATCGGGAATCTGCGAGAGGGCGAGAGCTAGGAGGACAATCATGCGCTATCTACCGCGGGAAGACGCTCCGATCTCGGGTCGGATATGGGATATGATCGACGGCGCGGTGGTCGGCGCGGCGAAGTCGCAGCTCGCAGGGCGGCGCCTGCTGGAGATCACCGGACCGTACGGCTTCGGCTATCGCTCCTTCGACCGGGGAGAGCAACCGTCGGGCGTCGAGGTCGCCTTCAGTGACGCAACCGCCGCGCTCTCCTCCGCAGAGATCCAGCCGATCCCCATGATCAGCTCGGGCTTCACCATCCCCATCCGCGACGTCGCGACGGCCGAGGAACAAGGCATCCGGCTGGAGCTGCGTTCGCCGGTCAACGCCGCCATCGCCACGGCCCACCTCGAGGACAAGCTCATCTTCGATGGGAACAAGGCGCTCGGCATTCCGGGGCTCCTGAACGTCAGCGGCGCGGCGAAAGTGAAGCTCGGCAACTGGGGTGATGTCGGCAAGGCCGTGGATGACCTGATCGCCGCGGTCAACGCGCTCGACTCTGCCGGCTTCCCCGGCCCATACACGGCTGCGCTGGCGCCCGCTCTCTACAACGCCCTGTTCCTGCGCTACCCCGACAGCGACCTGCTCCAGCTCGAGCAGGCGCGCCAGATCATCACAGGCGGCATCGTGAAGGCGGTGACGCTGAAGTCCGGCGGCGTGGTGGTGGCGGTCGGGCGCTACTTCGCCACCATCATCATGGGCCAGGACATGACCGTCGCCTACGTAGGCCCATCCGGCACAAACTATGAGTTCGTGGTGGTGGAGAGCCTGGCGCCGCGTATCATCATCCCCGAGACCATCTGCGTGCTCGAATCAGGCAAGTAGGGGCGCACCGCTGTGCGCCCTGAGTGCAACCGCGACGAGATGACTGAGGAGTCCGCCGCTGGCGGACTCCTCGGCTTTTGTGCTCCTGCGCGCCCAATCCACCGGACGTGCTCGATATGGCGCGAGGGAGCGGCCACTCGCGCAGAACCCAGTGACTACGGAGGCAGTCCAGGAGGACGTCTATGCCAGGCACGCTGACCCGAGAGCAGTTGAAAGCGATGATCGACGCCAAGGAGCGGTTCACCCTCATCGACGTGCGCTCGGCGGAGTCGTACCGGGTGGAGCACCTGCCGGGTGCGATCAACATGCCTGTGGATGAGATCGAGGTCACTGCGCCAGGGCGGCTTGGGCTCGATGACCAGATCGTGGTCTACTGCGCTACCTTCGAGTGCCAGGCCAGCCCGACCGCCGCCGCCACGCTCGAGGACTTGGGCTACCGGAACGTCGCGGACTTCGAGGGCGGAATCGCGGACTGGATGGAGGCGCAATACCCAACCGTGTCTGGCTGAGCAAGTCCTGACCGAAGACCGAGTGGAGGCTGCCAATGTCAGTCATCATGGAGATCAGCGTCATCCCCACCGGCAAAGCCGATCCGAGCCTCGGCGACGCCGTCGTCGAGGTGCTCAAAGTGGCCGAGAAGCACAAGGTTAGCTACGAACTGAACCCCATGGGCACCACCATGGAGGGTGACCTCGGCACACTGCTGCGCGTCGCCCAGGAGATGCATGAGGTATGCTTCACCCTGGGCTACCCGCGAGTGCAGACGATCATCAAGCTCGATGATCGACGCGACAAGGACCTATCGATGAGATACAAGGTCGAGTCGGTCAAGTCGAAGCTTGCCAAGCAGGCGCTTCACACTCGCGAGAGCTGAGACGCGTTGGACCGCCGACTCACGCCGGTGCTGTTCGTGGACCGCCGCGATGCCGGACGCCAGTTGGCGTAGCGGCTGCTGGGCTATCGGAACCGCGATCCCATCGTGCTCGCCATCCCGCGCGGAGGCGTTCCTGTCGGGTATGAGGTGAGCCGGGTCCTCGGCTGTCCGCTCGATGTCATCGTGCCCCGCAAGCTGCCGATCCCCTGGAGCCCGGAGGCCGGCTTCGGCGCGATCATGCCGGACGGCACGCGCGTCCTGAACGAGCGCATGGCCCGTCAGCTTGGCCTCGCGGCAGACGAGATAGCCGAGATCGCCGAGGAGGTGCTGGACGAGGTCAGACGGCGAGAGGCGGCATTTCGAGGGAACCGGCCCCCGCCCGCGGTCGCGGGGCGGGCCGCTATCCTCATAGATGACGGCCTCGCCACCGGCTACACCATGATCGCGGCCGTGCGGGCGGTTCGGAAGCGTGGTCCGTCCTCGGTCGTGGTGGCCGTGCCCGTGTCACCCCGCGACTCGGCGAACCAGGTCGCGCGAGATGCCGATGAGGTTCTATTGAGGCTCGCAAAATATAGTGACATTGCCAAGAGCGGAAAAAGCCGCCCGGAACCTGGCAAGAATGCGCCTGTGCATTGTAACTCTTATATGCGAGACTCAATAGTGCTGCACATCTCGGACGACTATCCGTTTGCAGTGGCATCCTTCTACCAGCAGTTCCCTGACTTGACGGACGAGGAAGTCAGAGGGTATCTGTCTCCAACAATGGACGGCTAGTCTCCGGCACGCCTGGCGCCCACACTGCAAGGGCGGACAGGAGTCGGCCGCGCCAGCGGCGAAGCAGCCTGGCGAGCGGCCATCTGTGACATCGCCCTGCTAAGCGCGTGCTCACAGTCCTGATCTATTCTTCGCCGCGAGCCGACGCGATCTTCACCGCTTCCGTAGTGGGCTACGCATAATCTGGGTCTAAGGAGAGGCCAGGTGAAACGGGACGGATCAGCCGTCGCTGTCGGTGCTCTCGTACTGGTCGTCCTGACCGTCCTTGCGCAGACGGCCGGCGCGGAATCGAGACTGCGCACCGGCCCGGATGCGTGGATGCTGGAGGAGTCCGACACGGTCGAGGACATACTGCACCCCGAGCTGAGGAGCAAAGAGTTTGGCCTGGTGCTCCTGCCCGCGGAGGCACCTACCCAGCAGGCCGAGTTCGGCGCCGACCCGGCCATCGGGTGGACCACCAATACGCAGGCAGACTTCGCAGCCTGCACCTCCTCGACCCTCGACTCAGCATCCTCGCCCGGCGATCTCCTGCTCGCCTCCGATGGCTCGGCCCAGCACACCTGGCTGGACCTCGAGGCCGATCTGGAAGGGCTCACCGTCTCGGACACCGGCTTCACCATTGAATGGACCGGCGAGGATGGCGCACAGGGCGCAGGGTGTGTCCGCGTCCACTCAACAGGCAGCAGCACCCAGGGATGGCTCAACCTTATTTCGGGGAGCTATGACACCACCGACTGGCCCACTTTCAGCCTTGCCTACAAGGCCGAGCCGGCATTTTCGCGAGCGGAGGTGTGGGCGTTCGTCGAGGGCGCTCCGAGCGCGCAGTTCCTCGGCGCGTTGGGCGCCACGGTGGACTACCGGTTCACCTATGACGGGACGTGGCGGCTGTTCACCGTTGACCTGGGCGCGCTCCTCGACAGAAACCTCGGTGTCGGATCCCATGTCGTCCAGGGCATCATCCTGTGGTGCCCCCAGGTGACCAATGTCGGCGATTGCCTCGTCGACGATATCCAGGTGGAGGCCACTGCCTTCCGGTCGTCGGGTGAGTGGGTGTCAGGGCCTCACCGCGTACCCGCGGGGGTCCGCTACCGCCGGGTCTACTGGAGCGGCGACGCACCGATAGGCACTTCAATATCGGTCCAGTGGCGCACGGCCTCATCCGAGCCCGGGTTGGCGGGAGCTCAGTGGTGCGGACCGGATGGTGGCGCAGACTCGCTGGAGGTGCCAGACGCGGAGTACGGCTACACTGATATTGACCCCGGACACGACGGCGACGAGTGGCTGCAGTGCCGCCTGCTCTTCCAGAGCGCGGTGCCCTATCGCTCGCCCGTGCTTCACCACATTACGTTCACCTACGGAGAGATCAACACCTGGGATAACCTGTTCGTCATCTGCCGCAATACGGATGCTGACTACGTTGACCAGGACGGAGCACCGCAGCACGCAACCGAGCAGTTCACCGAAGAGGAGATCGCGTTCCTCCGAGATCAGATAGCGATCTACGATGCCGAGACGGCGGTCTTCGCCAACTTCCAGCTAGAGATCAACTCAGCTTGCGTAGTGATTGACCAACCGATTACCCAGCTTGAGGGTGACGCCGAGTCCGGCTACGGGCCCACTTACTCCGAGCTGGAACCCGCCTTTGCCTCTGAAGTGACCCGCGGCCAGTACGACTCCATCATTGGGCTGGTGAAGCTCGGCCCGATCCCGGTGAGCTGGTGGGGCGTTGCGGTGTGGTGGGGGTGGGGGCAGCCCGACGGCAGCTTCTGGGGCGGTTGCAAGCAGGGCGCTGCGGGGGGCGCGGCGCTGATCTACATCAACTACATAGACTGGGCGGCTGCGAGCCACCATGAGCTGATGCTGCACGAGTGGGAGCACCATCTCGATGCGGCGCTGAAGTGGAAGGCTCCCTACTTTGGCGTTCCGATGAGCGATCACTGGGATGATCACCCGGAGTACGATCACTCGAACAAGGCGAGCATGGATTTCTACATCTGGCTGCTCACCACCTACATCACGCCCCGCATGTGGCTCAACGCCGATGCCACCGATCCGATGGGGGCGCCGCAGGTCTCCCTATTCCTGAAATGCGGCACGTGGACCAATGCTGCCGATGACGCGCTGGGCGTTGATTTCGTGGGCGAGACGAGCATCCGCCCTGGCTACGGCGATGTCGCCGACGGACGCTCCTGGGATGTGGGCGCCATCAACTCTAACGGCATCCTGGACTTCGCTGCATACTACCAACTCGAGTACGCGGCGGCATATGCTGCCTTCTACGCGCTGTCGCCTGTCGCCCAAACGGCGAGAATGTGGACAGGCAGCGATGACGGAATCGCCGCGTGGCTCAACGGAGACCCGGCCCGCTGGACGCACGTCCACCGAGGCTACGAGATCGATGAGGACATCACCCTCGTTGACCTGCGCCGCGGCTGGAACGCCCTGCTGCTCAAAGTCGAGAACAACCAGGGAGCTTGGGGCGTGGCCGCGCGGTTCTGCGACCTCGACGGTAACGCGGTCCCCGGCGTCCGCATCAGCACTGCACCGCAAGACTTCAGCGACGTGCCGTTCCATCATTGGGCCTTCTGGCAGATATCCGCTGTCCGCTGGGCGGACATATGCAGCGGCTATTCCGACGGGACCTACCGGCCGGGCGAGCCCGTGACTCGCGACCAGATGGCCGTCTACATCTCCCGCGCAGTCGCTGGCGGCGATAGCCTCGTGCCCAACTTCGTCGGCGCCCCAACCTTCCCCGACGTCCCGGCTGGCTTTTGGGCGCTCAAGTACGTGGAGTACGCGGCGGACCAGGGCGTCGTGACCGGCTACGACGATGGTCACTACCACCCCGAGTACGAGGTCAACCGCGCGCAGATGGCGGTCTACGTTGCCCGTGCCATGGTCGCGCCCGCCGGCGAGGCCGACTTGGCCCACTACGTCCCCTCCGACCCACGCAACTTCCCAGATGTGGCCTCTGGCTTCTGGGCCTACAAGCACATCGAGTACTGCGTCGAGAACGGAGTGGTTGCGGGCTACGAGGACGGCATGTACCATCCGGAATGGGTGGTGACCAGAGATCAGATGGCGGTGTACATCGCGAGGGCGTTTCAGTTGCCGATGTGAGTTGATAGCGCAGGAACAGGACGGCCTGCGGTCTTCGGGCGCGCAGAGAAGGACACCGCGCCCACGCTCGCCGAACTTGGAGTCCTGGATTATGCATGCGCATGGATAAAGGGCTCCGCCGGCGGTTTGCCAGCTATTACTTCCTCGCCTTCCTGCCAATCGGAACGCAGACGCCGTACCTCTATCTCTTCTTCCGGCGTGAGGGGTTCAGCGATACGCAACTGGGAACGCTGGCTGCGGTCACGCCGATTCTCAATATCTTCGCCCCACCTCTATGGGGTGCGGTCGCGGATATGCTCGGCGACCGCCGCAGGACCCTGGCTGCTCTTCTCGTCTTGTCCGCGCTCATCTTCCCGGGGATGATGTATGCGAAGACCTTCGGGGCGACCCTCGCACTGATGATCGCTTTCTCCGCCGTTTCGGCTGCCCCGATGGCCATCGCCGACGCGATCACGCTGGAAACCGTCGAGCGCACCCGCACGGACTTCGGCCGGCTGCGGCTGTGGGGCTCACTGGGATTCGCGGTCCCGCTCATCGCACTCGGCGCTATCCTCGACAAGGGCGTCAGCGCGCCCGCCTCCAGCCTCTATCCGATCTTCATCGGCTACGCGATATCGCGTCTGGTCTCCAGCGCCTGGGTGGCGGTCCTGCCACCTTCTCATGGTGACCGCCGCGGCTTCCTCGATCTGCGTGCAGTTCGGGCGTTCGCCGACCGCAGGTTCATCGCTCTGATCATCCCTGCGGTGATTGCGAGCGGCGCGATGTCGGCCTACTACCTCTACTTCACCATTTACCTGGATCAGGTCGGCATCCCGGACAACCTCAAGGGCTACTTCTGGGCGATATCGGTCGCCGCGGAAACCGGCATGATGCTGGTGATCGGGCGGCTCATCAAACGCATCGGGCTGAAGTGGACCTTCGTGTTGAGCCTGGCCGGGTGCTGCCTTCGGCTCCTCTCGTTCTCCTTCCCCCTCGGCCCGCCCGGCATCGCCGCCGCGCAGCTCCTCCATGCCCTCACCTTCACCGCCTTCATGGTGTCGACGGTCACATTCGTGAGCCGGGTCACCCCGCCGGAGCTGCGGGCGAGCGGCCAGACCCTCTGGCTGGCGCTGACCAATGGCCTCGGCTCGGCCGTCGGGTCGAAGCTCTCCGGGATCGCGGCGGGGGCCTTCGGTCTGATGGGGATGTTCCGGGTGTTCGCACTCGTGACCGTGGTCGCGATGGCCGTCGCCATCGCGCTTGTGAGGGAGCCGGACGACACACGTCCGCCGCGGTAGCGGCTGAGGTTGCTCTAGCGAAGCAGCGCGGCCGCCTCTCCCAGCGCCTCCCGCACCTCCACCGCCCGTCCCTGCTCGGCCGATTGCAGGGCAGCGAGAACGACGCCAAGCGCCTGCAGCGCTTCTTTGCCGCCGGTCTCAGGCGCGGTGCCGGTGCGGATGGCGCGGGCGAACTCGGTCATCTCGGCCGCGTGTGCGTTGATCTCGGGAGCCGCCAGATTCTCCGCTGTGAGTGTCCATGGATTCTCAGGTGTCGTCACCACCCGCAGCGGCTCCTTGCCCCCGTTCCCCCGCCCCTCCCAATAAAGGTTGCCGCTCATCCCATAGATTCGAAAGTAGGAGCACGGCGGCGCGACGTAGTTCGTGCCGACGTAGACGAGCAACCCCGATTCGAGTTCGAGCAGCGTCAGAAAGACATCCTCGATCTCCGACGGAACGAGTGACGCGCTCGACAGCGCGGTCACCCGGCGCGTCGGCCCGAAGAAGCAGTGCATCGTATCTATCGCGTGCACCGAAAGCTGCATCAACGGCCCGCCCGGCGCGTCGGCACGGCGCCATCGCCATTCATCGGCCGACAGCCGCGCGCCGCCCGAATGCGAAGTGTGCGCCTCGGCCATCGCAATTGTCCCCAGCCGCCCCGACTCTATGATGGACTTGATCGCGCGCTGCGCGCCGTGGTAGCGGTCGCTGTGGCCGACCATCAGCGTGACGCCTGCCTTCTTGCAGGCGCGGATCATCGCGGCCGCATCTTGTGCCGTGTTGGCGATCGGCTTGTCTGTGAATACGTGCTTGCCGGCGGCGGCCGCAGCCTCGGCTGGCTGGCGGTGGTAGTTGTTGGGCGTGTAGATGGCAACTGCCTCGACCGCGGGATCGCCGAGGAGAGCCTCAAGGTTCTCCTCGGCCTGGCACCCGTACTCCTGGGCGAAGGCGCGCGCTGCCTCAGAACGCGCATCCCAGCAGGATACGAGCTTCACAGCGGGACAGGATATCGCTCTGCTCCAGAAGCCAGTGCCCCAACCGCCGGTCCCAATCACACCAATGCCAACGGGTTTGCCGCCCATGTTCCTCTCACCCATGCGGGATTGCTCCGGCCGAGTGGCCGCGCGGAGATGGTGAAGCGACGGGGAGAGTTAGGCGCGGCGCGGCGAGGTTCCTCTGGCCGCACGACGCACGTGTCAGAGCGAGTAGATGTCGGAGTGCTCGGGGAAGTTGAGAGCGCTGACGCCGGTCGCACCCGTTCCGACAGCGGCCAGGCGCAGTGGCGTGTTGGCAGGTTGCTCGGTCGGCGCGACGCGCGGGAGTATGACGCGGAAGGTCGTGCCCAGGCCGAGCGCGCTGCGCACGCCGATGTCGCCGCCGTGGTTCTCGATGATATTCCGGCTGACCGCCAGACCCAGGCCGGTGCCCTTGCCCTCTTCCTTGGTGGTGAAGAACGGGTCGAAGATGCGGTTGATGTCTTCAGGCGCGATGCCGCACCCGGTGTCGGTGATCTCGATGAAAACGCGATCGTCGGGGATCGTGCCGGTGCGGACCGTGAGTTCACCGCCCGCGGGCATGGCGTGGTGGGCGTTGATGATCAGGTTCATGAAGACCTGCTGGAGCTGCCCGGCATTGGCATCGATCTGCGGCAGGTTCCCGTCGATCTCCTTGTGCACCTTCACGTTGCCGACCGTGAGCTGATGCTCGCTGAGCATGAGCGTGCGGTCCAGCGCCTCGTTGACGTCGACCTTCTCGATCTTCTCTTGGCGGCTCTTGCGGGAGAAAGTCAGGAGGTTCTGGACGATCCGGGCGATCCGCTCGGTCTCGTTGCAGATGGTATCGAGGTTCCTCTTCATGTCCGCGGTGATAACCTCATCCATGAGCATGAGCTCGGTGCGGCCAAGGATGACCATGAGCGGGTTGTTGATCTCGTGTGCCACGCCGCCGGCCAGCACGCCCAGCGAGGCGAGCTTCTCCGAGTGGATGAGCTGGGCCTGGGTGCGGCTGAGTTCATCGAGCACGGCGAGCAGCTTCTCGAGCTGACGCTGCGAATCGCGGTAGAGCTGCGCCTTCTCCAGTGCCAGCGCGGCCTGATCGGCGAAGAGGGTGAGAGCGCGCATGTCGTCTTCACGGAACTGGCTACTGCGCGATGTCTCGCTCACGTTCAGGGTGCCGACGATGCGGTCTTCGATGCGCAGCGGCACTGAAATGGCCGAGTTGATCTCGTCATCGCGCTTGCGCGCGGTTCGGAGCTGCTCGTTGGGCTCGGGCTCATCCCGCGTCAGGAGCAAGGGCTTGCCGGTAAAGGCAACGCGGCCGGCGATGCCCTCGCCCAGCCGCAGCCGCGTCTTCCTGACCACCTCCTCGTCCATGCCCTTGGCCGCCTTGATCGTCAGGACGTGCTCCTCTGTGTCGAGGAGCATGACAGAGCCGCGCTCGGCGTCCGTGACCTCCATCGCGGTGGTGACGATCAGGTCGAGAAGGCGGGGCAGGTCGAAGTTGGCGATGAGTGCGTGGCTGAGCTCCCCCCAGGTGCTGAGCTGCGCGTCCTTCTTCTTGAGGGAGCGCTCCTTCTGGGTGAGCTCGTCGATCAGCCGCCGGTTCTCCATCCAGTGGCCGTGCAGCCGCTCCCGGATGTAGGCGATGATGAGCAGCACCATAACAAGGAGGAAGCACGTGGTGATGTCGCTGCCCAGCACCGAGATGAGGGGCACTGCGAACGTCGGGACGATGCCCGACGCCTCATCGCTGGCGGTGATGAGGAAGAGGCTGACCGCGAGCAGGAAGATGATCAGCAGCGCGAGGAGCCAGAGCCGCTCCTCTCTGATGTGGGCCTCAGCGAACGGGTCGCGGGCGAGAGCCTCCCGGCGTTCACGCAGCCGGGCCATCATCGTGCCCACGATGGGAAGGCGAGACGCGAGTTCCCCGAGTGTAGCCATCAGGTCAGCCGTGGTCTCTCAGTTCGACGCGACGGCGGGACAGGGGGGATGCCGTGAGGGCCGCCCGTGGCTCCGCCGCCTCCTGCGCACAGATTGCTTATTCCACAAGAGTGCTGGCATCTGAGGGACGGGCCGGACGGGACAGAAGACCGCTGAACGAGGCTCGCAGAGGGCGCTGTGGGGCAGGAGCGTGTCTCCTGCCCAGGCGCGATGTGGCGGGCATGGGTATGCCCGCCCGTCGCCTTACGCCAACGCGATCACATCTATCTCCACCCCGATATCCAGCGGCAGTTTCGCCGCCTGGATCGTGGTCCTCGCCGGTGGCTCGGTCGGGAAGAAGGTGGCGTAGACCTCGTTCATCGCGGCGAAGTCGGCGATGTCGGCGAGGTAGACGTTCGTCTTCACCACCTTATGAAGCGACGAGCCCGCCGCAGTCAGAATGGCGCGGATGCTCTCAAGGACCATCTTCGTCTGTTCCTTGATGTCACCGCGGAAGACCTCGCCGGTCGCCGGGCTGATCGGCCCCTGGCCCGATACGAACACGAAGCCGTTCGCGCGAACGGCCGGCGAGTACGGTCCCTTCGGGGCGGGCAGCTTGTCTGACATGATGATGTCTTTTGGCATTTCGACTCCTCGACTCCTCGAATCTCGACTCTTCGGCCGCCGCTACCGCAGCTTCCCTCTTGCCGCCACGCGCCACGTCTCCACGACCTCGCTGTCCTTTACGATCAGCATCTCGTCGTAGAGGTTCGTTGCGGCGCAGCAATGGTTCGGAATCACCTCGACCTTGTCGCCGACGCGCAGCTTGAGATGCGACTGTGACAGGTCAACAAAACCGTGCTCCTCGTTCACCTTGACCACAACGGCCGCGTTGTCCTCCTTGAGCATGCCGTGTCCGGCGGAGGCGGGAGCGAGATCGGAGGCGAGCGCCTTGCTGCCGGCGTCAAGCACCGCGCGGCCGGGCTCCGGGGTGCTGACCACCGTCGCCAGCACCGTCATCGCGCAATCGCCCGGCTTCGCCGACCACCGGTCGATCTGAGTCCGGTCGCCGAACACGTAGCTCCCGGGGCGCATCTCCGTCAGGCCGCACTCGGAGTGGTAGTGCGGGGCGGTCGGGGTGGAGCCGCCGCTTATCCAGCCGGCGATGCTTGCGAGCGGGCCGACACGGTGAGCGACGTCGCTCATGATCCGGCACTCATAGGCTGCGATGCCGGCGGCCTCGTTCTCGTTCCGCGCGGCATAGACGTGCCCGGGGTAGGCGAAGAGGCCCACCAGGTTCAGGCCTGGCAGCGCGTTGATCGCCCGGGCGAAGTCCACCGCGGCATCCGGCTGCACCCCGCAGCGATGCAGACCGATGTCGACCTCGATGAGCACCCGCAAGCGCATGCCGTGCTGGGCCAACATCATCGACAGAGGCATGGCCGCCTCGACGCTGTCCACGCCGACGGCGATCTTGGCGCGTTTGGCCAACTGGACGAGTCGCTCGATCTTCGCCGCTCCCACCACCTCATGAGCGATGAGGATATCGTCGATGCCTGCCTCGGCCATCACTTCGGCCTCGCCGACCTTGGCGACGGTGATACCTGACGCTCCCGCCTCGAGCTGCATCTTGGCAATCTCCACACACTTGTGCGTCTTCGTGTGCGGCCGGAGCTTCATGTCCGCATTGCGCGCCAGGTGGGCCATGCGGTCGATATTGGCCCTCAGACGGTCGAGGTTGATCAGCAGCGCCGGTGTGTCAACATCGGAGATCAACATCCCTCTGCCCTCCGCTCCAGCTGTACGGCGGCCTCTCCCGATGCCGTCCACCGTAGGCAAATCAGGAGCCCGCGCCCCACAGCGCGCCCTCTGCGCCGGTGAGGGATTATATGTTACACTTGCAAAACGCGCAACCGGGCGCCCAGCGCGGTCTGGCTTAGGGCGCCCGGCAACGGGTATAACTCTGATCGGCTGATGGCGAGGCGAGTGGGGGCGCTGCCTCTGTGGCAAAGCGCAACAAGGATGGATCAGGGAAGTGTAGATGAAGTTCCGGACCGTCGTCCCCATCGTTTCCCTTGGTGTGCTCGTATGCGTGGCAACGGCTGGTTCCGTCGCTCGGGCCGCGAGCATCGAGCGCAGCCCGGGCGGCCACGCGATGGCCTACGTCCATGATCTCGTCCAGGAACAGGCGCGGCAGAACGGCGAAGCCCGCGTCATTGTCGTGCTCGGGAATCCCTCTCTGCCACAGGCGTGGGCGCGGGACTGGCGAGAGCGCGGCCCCGCGATCGCCGAGCTCGCGCGGCGGGTGCAAGCCCAGGCCCCGCACTTCCGCCTCCGGCGCCAGTACCAGGTGTTTCCCTTCGTCGCTGGCGCCGCCGACAAGAGAGGACTCGAGGAGCTGGCCAGGTCCTCAGTTGTTGAGGCGGTCTACCCGGATCGCGAGCACCACGCGGTGCTGGACAAGAGCGGCCCCCTAATCGGCCAGCCTGAGGCGGAGGCGGCCGGCTACACCGGGGCGGGCATCGGCATCGCGGTGATCGACTCCGGCGTCGACTACACCCATCCCGACCTCGGGGATTCGGCCACGCCGGCCGCCTTCCCGAACTCCAAAGTCGTCGGCGGATATGACTTCGTCAACTCCGACACCATCCCGATGGACGACAACGGGCATGGCACCTACGTGTCAGGGATCGCGGCGGGCACGGGTGCGCTCTACCGGGGGATCGCCCCGGGCGCCAAGATCGTCGCGCTGAAAGTCCTCGACAGCGGCGGCATTGGCTATTCGACCGAGATCATCGCGGCGCTCGAGTGGTGCGTCACCCACAAGGCCGCCTTCAACATCAAGGTTGCGAATCTGAGCCTGAGCGACTCGGCCGAGTGGCGTGACCCCGCGCTCTGCGATGCGGATCCGGAGGGGCAAGCAGTCTCGACCGCCGTGGAGAATGGCATCCTGGTCGCGGTTGCAGCAGGCAATGAAGAGTACACCCAGGGCGTCGGCATGCCGGCCTGTGTCAGCGATGCCATTGCCGTTGGCGCCACCTGGAGCGCGGGCCCGAATGCGGACACACCGGCTTACTTCTCCAACCGGGGTGAACTCCTCAAGGTCTACGCGCCGGGCATCTGGATCACGAGCGCGAGATGGCCCGGGGATCCCGATGGGTCGGGCCTCTACCTGACCGGCGCGGGCACCTCGTCTGCCGCGCCCCACGTAGCGGGGGCGGCCGCTGACATGTTCCAGATGCTGGGGCCGAGCGCGACTCCCGCCACCGTGGCTGCCAGGCTCATGCGCACAGGTCTCCAGATCGTGGACCCCGGTACCCGCGTCGGCACGCCGCGGATCGGCCTGGTCCGGGCGATCAACGACGAGCCGACCTCTGGGCCTGATCTCATCGCAACCGCGGTGTCCAGCACCACCTCGGCCGGAATCCAGGGCGACAGCGTGAGCGTAAGCGCGACCGTGCGGAACCAGGGCGACCAGACCTCTGCTGCCTGCAAGACGGCGATCGCGGTGTCTGAGAATCAGGTCGCCTCGCGGCAAGATGCTATCGTGGCGCTCGTGGACGTGCCCGCGCTGGCGGCCGGCGATTCGTGGTCCAGCGGCGCCGTGAGCGGTGTAGTACCGGGCGTCCCGCCGCGGGGCTACCGGCTCGTCGCGTTTGTCGATAGCGACTACCAGCTCAGCGAGATGGACGAGACCAACAATGGCCTCGTCGGGCCGCAGTTCACGGTCAAGTCGCTCAGCTCCTTTATCCAGTCGACGACGATCCCGGCCTCGATGCAGAAGGGGCAAGTCGCCCCGGTCAGTGTCACCATCTGGAACGATGGGACCACGCCCTGGACTGCTGCGGATGGCTATGCGCTCTCCGCCGTGTCGCCACTCGGCAACGACCTATGGGGCGTGAGCCGGGTCGCGCTGCCGGCGACGTCGGTGCCGGTGGGAGCGATGGTCACGTTCAACTTCACCATCGCCGCGCCGGCACAGCCCGGACTCTATCCCTGCCAATGGCAGATGGTGAAAGGCGACCAGCCTTTCGGCGAGGTCGCCAGCGCCGCCTCGAAGACGCGTGTGATCGATGACACGGCGTGGGGACAGGCCTATGCCGCTATCAGCGGCGACCGGGTGGCCTACGAGGACTACCGACCGCGCCCCGGAAGCACGCTGGTCGACAGCGCCATCTCCGCGACCAATCTCCTTACTGGTGGCACCGTCAGCATGCCGTTCGATGTCCCGTTCCCACGGGAGAGCGGCTACCCCTACGCGCCTCTGCCGCCCTACGAGAACTTCGACATCAGCTATCACATGTTCCCGGACATCTCGGGGTCTTGGGTGACGTGGATGGTGGACGACTATCCTGCGAACGTCTGGAACTACCAGATCACCGCGCAGAACGTGGAGGACCTCAACACCCTCCCGCTCCGGATCACCTACCAGGACAAGGATGCGATGTTCCCGGCCATCGACGGCCACCTGGTCGTGTGGGAGGACTATCGCAACGACCCGGACGGGATGAGAAGCCTGAACTTTCTCGATGACAACTCGGATATCTACATCTGCGACCTCTCGGATACCACCGGCCCCGATGACCACTTCCCACCGGTCCACCCGCTGTGCACGGTGCCAGGCCCCCAGTTCGCGCCACGTATATCCGGCGACCTCGTCGTGTGGGAGGACTGGCGAGACCCGACGGATGTCCAGTCCGACATCTACATGTACGATCTTTCGGTCGATTCCAACGGAAACGGAATCCCCAACTGGAAAGAGCCGGTCAAGCCCGACCCCGACCCGGCGGAGATCCGGCTCACCGACACGTTCTACCCCGAGGAGTTCCCGGATATCTCGGGCCACACTGTCGTCTGGATGGACCTTGGCCGGGATACGGGCACGGGCAGCACCATCGACCTCTATGCGCTCACCATCGACACCCCAACCGCGGTGGCGGTGGCGGTTGACCCGCCGACGTTCAGATACCATCCCCGGATCGACTACCCGCTGGTGGTCTGGGAGGACTACTCCAACGACGCCGACGGCCCCAGTGGCAGCGGCGCGAGTCTGACAGACCAGATGTCCGACAACCCTGACATTCGCCTGCACCATCTCGGAACGGGCTTCACCGTGCCGATCGCCGCCAGCTCGACTATCGACGAATGGCCGGATGTCTCGGGCAACCGAGTGTCCTACGGCAAACTGCGGGGAGTGGTCGTCCACAACGACGCGCAGAACGTGCCCTATGACTGGCCCGTCTTCAACGTCTGGACGCAACAACTGCCTCCCGAGGACATGACCGGTGTGGTCTCATTCACCGACGTCCCAGCCACCTTCTGGGCATGGAAGCAGATCGAAGCCGCGGTCGCCCACGACGTCGTGCAGGGGTATTCCGGGGGAACGTACCAGCCAACCTGGACCGTGACGCGCGACCAGATGGCGGTCTACGTCGCACGGGCGCTGGCGGACGGCGAAGCGAGTATACCCGATGGACCCGCCACCCCGACCTTCTCCGACGTACCCACCGATTACTGGGCCTACAAGCACATCGAATACTGCGCGGATCCCGCACAGGATGTAGTCAAGGGCTTCGAGGACGGGAGCTACCAGCCGACCCAGCCGGTGAACCGCGGCGCGATGGCCGCCTACATCGGGCGCGCGCGGGCCGGCGGAGACAGCTTCTTCGTCAGCTACGTTCCGCCGGGGGGCCCGACCTTCCCCGATGTGCCCGCGACATTCTGGGCCTACAAGTACGTCGAGTACATCGCCAATGCCACTGTCGTGACGGGGTACCCGGACGGCAACTACCACCCCGAGGTGGATGTCACCCGCGACCAGATGGCGGTATACGTATCGCGAGCGTTCGGCTTTGCTGACTAAGGCGGCGTAGGAGGACGTGTTGTAAGAGTCTATCGCATAAGTTCGTTACGTGCGTAAGGGCGCGCCGCTGTGCGCCCTGGCGGGCATCTGTAGCGCAGGTTCCCAAACCTGCGATCGTCTTGCGACAGACTCTGTAGGCCGGCCATGCTCGTCCGTCTCTGGCGAACGAGTAGCGCTGCCGCTTCCCTCATATCCGCGTTGGGCAGGGGCTTGCCCCTGCCATTGGAATTGCTTGCGTCACACATGGCCGAAATCCTGATCATCCGGCATGGCGAAACGGTGTGGAACCGCGAGCAGGTGTTCCGCGGCCGCACCGACATTCCGCTGAGCGAGCGTGGGCGCCAACAGGCGGAACATGTCGCCGGTGCCTTGAAGGCTGCTGGCGTTGAAGCCATCTACAGCAGCCCACTCGCCCGCGCAACTGAAACGGCCGCGCCCCTCGCCGCACTGTCTGGCATCGAAGTGGTCGTTGACGAGCGGCTCATAGACATGAGCTTCGGCCGGTGGGAGGGCAAGGCGCGCTCTGAGATCGAGCCGGCGGAGCCCGAGCTATATCGCATCTGGCACGAGTCGCCGGAGCGATTCCGGGTCCCCGGCGGCGAGAGCCTGTCTGAGGTGCTGGCGCGCGCCTGGCCGGCAGTCGAGGACCTCGCGCAGAAGCACGCCTCCGGTCGCGCCGCGCTGGTCACGCATCGCGTCGTCTGCAAGCTGCTCCTGTTGGCCGCGCTCGGGGCCGGCCCCGATGCCTTCTGGCGCCTCCGCCTCGATACCGCCTCGATCAGCGCCATCGACCGAACCGAACGCGAATGGGTCGTAACGCGCCTAAACGACACACATCACCTGCGCGCGATGCCGGAGGCATTGAGGGCGGACTTCTGATAGGGGCGCCGCGCTCGACCTACCGCGCCTCTCCGCCCTCCATAAACCCCTCCACCTCCGCCCGCCGGAACGCGCCCTCCATCGGCCCCTTCCTGGTCGAGCCCAGCGCGCCACAGGCATTGGCGAGCCGGCCGATCTGATCGAGAGGCAGGCCTTCGAGAAGCCCGACGACAAAGCCGGCGTCGAAGCAATCGCCCGCGCCCGTTGGATCGACTGCCTCCACCTTGAAGGCCGGCGCCTCCAACTGCTGGTCCCTGGTGAAGATCGTGCAGCCCTGCGAGCCGCGCTTCAGCGCCACCACCTTCGGCCCTCGGCCAAGCAGCGCGCGGCAGGCCGCCTCGGCCCCCCTCACGCCCGTGAGCAGCTCGGCCTCTGCCCCGCTGGGCAGCACCACCTGCGAGGCCGCCACGACCGGCCCGCAGATACTTCGAAGCGCCTCCTCGCCACCGAGCAGCTCCGGCCGCAGGTTCGGGTCGAAGCTCACCTTACCGCCCGCGGCCCTGGTGAGATCGACCGCCTCATAGCACGAGTTCCGCATGCGCTCGCTCACCGAGAGCGACGAGCCGCAGATGTGCAGGTACTTCACTCCCTGGAAGTAGGCCGCGTTCAGCTCCGGCATCTGCCCCGCCGCGGCGTGGGCGATGTGGTACAGGAATCGCCGGCTGCCATCCGAGAAGTAGGTGACGAATGCGACACCTGTGGCGCGGTCCGCCACCCGCGGGCACAGCGCCACGTCGAGACCATCGCTCCGAAGCCGGTCGAGCTGGCAGGTGCCGAAGTCGTCGTCGCCAACGGCCCCGATGAACCCCACCTTGTGGCCCAGCCGAGCGGCCTGATCGGCAAAGATGGCAGGCGCGCCGCTCGGGAACGGCCCTACGAACTCCGAAGCCTTGTCGAGCGGATCGTCAACGCGCCTCCTCATCACCTCAACGAGCGCCTCGCCGATTGCGATGATCTCCAGAGCCATGCGTGCCTCTCCTGTCACTGCCCGATGAACCCCCCGGACCTCTTCCTTCTCAACGTCGCACAACCTCCTCACAGGCGCGGTGGCCCCGCCGCGCGAGGAACACCGAATCCCATGGGCGAAGGTACCGGGCCGAAAGGGGCTTGATGTCAGAGTCTTCGAAGGCACGTGTGCTCGGTCTGCTCGGCAGCCCTCGGACGCGGAGCAACACGGGATTGCTGTTGGGCGAAGTGCTCGCGAACGCGGCTGAGGCAGGCGCCGAGACGGAGTCGATCTCGCTCCGTGAGCTGACGTTCCGGTCGTGTCTGCACTGCGGCGGCTGCGACGCGACCGGCAGGTGCGTGGTGCAGGACGACTGGCAGTGGATCCACCCCAAGATCCGCGCCGCGAACCACCTCGTGCTCGCCTCACCGATCCAGTTCTCGGGGGTGTCCGGCGAGATGAAGAGCATGATCGACCGGGCCCAGTGCTTCTGGGTCGAGAAGTACCGGCTGAAGCGTCCGGTGACAGACGTGACAGGCGAGAGGCGCGGGCTGTTCGTGGCGACCTGCGGGGGCAGTGACATCCGGGTCTTCGACTGGGCGAAACCGACCGTCAGGGCCTTCTTCGCCTCCGTGGGGGTGAGGTATTGGGGGGAGCTTTTCGAAGCGCACACCGACGTGTCGCCGCCGATGTCGGAACGGGCCGACGTGCTGGCAAAGGCGCGGGCGCTCGGGCGACGAATCGTGAGTCCGTAGGGCGGGGGCTTGGTTCCTGCCCACTGCAGGCTACTGCGTGAGGAGAGAACGTCAATGAAGATACTGGTGATGCAGGCATCGCCGAATCTCGATGGGCTGACGGCGACGATGGCGAAGGAGGCGCTCGCCGGGGCGCAGGCGGCCGGAGCGCAGGCCGAGCTGGTCAACCTCAAGAAGTTGAAGCTGGGCGCCTGCCTGGCCTGTGACGACGGCTGGGGTAAGTGCCGGCGGGAGAGCCTGTGCATCATCGAGGACGACCTCGAGTTAGTGCGCGGTAAGATGGCCGAGGCCGATGGCATCGTGCTCAGCACCCCCGTCTACTTCGGTGAGGTCGCCGAAGTGGTGAAGAACTTCTTCGACCGGCTCCGCCGGTGCGAGCGGGCCGGCCCGGCCGACCCGCGGGTCGAGGGGCGCTGGATGCTGGGCATCGCGGCCGCTGGCGGTGGGGGAGGGGGAGGACCGAGCTGCCTCGTCATGATGGAGCGCTACTGCGCCCACATGGGCCTGCCGATCTTCGACACGATGATCGTCACCCGGCGGAGTCGTGACTACATGACAGCCGCCGCCCGCAAGGCCGGCGAGGCCTTCGTCAAGTACATCGGAGAGCAGAGGGCGTAGGAGGGGCAGTGGACGCGTAGGGGAGCCCCTCTGCGGGCTCCCGCTGTTCTGACAGATCGGATGAGCGAGGCCTACATGAGCGAACTCACAGGCAAGGTGGTGAAGCTGGCCGGCCTCCTGGACTACCAGGAAGCCGCCATCGTCAGTCGCACCATCATCGACAAAAAGACCGGCACGGTGACACTGTTTGCGTTCGATGAGGGCCAGGGTTTGAGCGAGCACACCGCGCCCTTCGACGCGCTGGTCTATGTACTCGACGGCGAAGCGTTGGTCACCGTCGCCGGCAGCGAATCCCGCGTCACCGCGGGCGAGATGATCATCATGCCCGCCGACAAGCCCCACTCCCTGCGAGCGGCCAAGCAGTTCAAGATGCTGCTGGTGATGATCCGGTAACACCCTCCCTTTTCTACCGCGCCGCGGCCCTCCACGCCTCAAGGAACACTTCGACATTCCGCCACGACTGCTCCGTGTCGGTGCGGATGTTGTCCACCGGTGAGAGAATGAAGCGGCCAGTCGGACCAAGCTCGGCCATCGCCTCCTCGACCGCCGCCCGGACGTCGTTCTCCGTCCCCTCCTCGACGACCAGCGGGCCGCTCACCCCTCCCCACAGGCCTATCTTGCCGCCCAGCGTCTGGCGCACCTCCACCAGCGTTGTGCCCTTGCCCATGCCCGGATCGATCCCCACGATCACGTCCACT
>Ga0315274_10001491_pt1 | contig 35930 bp, 60 predicted proteins | sample YL17G02_20_MG_FD_203700 | JGI IMG/M metagenome (GOLD analysis project Ga0315274, IMG submission 203700) | Sediment microbial communities from Yellowstone Lake, YNP, Wyoming, USA - YL17G02_20 | ecosystem: Environmental > Aquatic > Freshwater > Lake > Sediment | place: USA: Wyoming | collected...
GCAGACTTAGCTATTCCAGTTAAACAGGTTAAGAAAGCTTTGAACTACAAGAAAGTACCAAAGAAAGTAGAAGGAATGAGGAATACAGTTCATGATCTAGTAGATGGTATGTTTAATGAAACTGCTACTGATGCTGAACAAGGCCTTGAGAAGTATGATAAGTCATTTAATGATATGCATCTAAGTAAGATAGAGAAAGGAATAGAGGATATTATTGAGAAGAAAGGGGAACAAGTATCAACCACTGAAGTATTAGAAGAGACAATAAAAGCTTTACAAAAACTTCTCGAAGAGCAAAAGAGGAAGGAAGGTAAAGTTTAATGTCAGAGGTTCAGACCGAAGAGAATTTGTGGAAGAAGATGTTATACCCTGTTACCAGAATTTGTGGTGGTTGCAATAAGAACTTTAGATGTACTGGGACTTGTCCAGTAAAAAGATGGGTAGGCGATGAGGCATTGGAATTCCATAGTCGGACAGCATGTTATTGTGAGAAATGTCTCAGAAAGAGTACATCTTTAGGCTATTCATATGTACAGGCAAGATTGAGGTGTTGTTATTGAGACCACCTAGAAATATAGAGAAATTAAAGATCCTTCAGAAAGAACTTAGAAAATTGGAACTTGTCAAGAATGCACATAATATGAAAAGGAGCAAGTTAAGTACAAAAATGGATAATGTAAAAGAACGTAGTGTAAGAGTTACAAGAAAGATTATCGAATTAGAAGGGGAAGAAGATACTCTTCAAAAAGAGATAGGTAGAATAAAGGGACTTCATTGCGTTGCAAAATATGAGAATAAATCTTTTCAAGGCTATTACAATTGTTATTGCAAGAAGGAAAGTTCAATGGTTCTTAGGAATTTTTATTATCTTCGATGTTATCCTTGTAAAATCTCTCAGAAACATATAGTCATTAGAACTTTTATGGAGAGATTGGGAGGGGTGAAGAAAGATGAGGAAATGTGATCATTGTAGTAAAGCAATGCCAATGGGCGAATATGATAGGATAGAAGTTAGTTTCGCTGGTAAGTATGCCGACTTAGCAAAGAAGTTCTATGGTGATAGTCGCTTGGACTTCTGCAGTATAGAATGTTTAACTAAAGAAATGGACTTAGGGTTGAAGATTAAACCCCTTGATCTAGCAGAAGAAATTAGGAAGATAAAAGAGGAGGAAGAAGAACGAAGATCTTAATCGTATCAGACCTACATGGTAAACATCTTGAATCTATAGTACCAATAGAAAAGATCAAGTCTTTTGACTTTGCTATAAGTGCAGGGGACTTAGATTTCTATGAAGACTTTAAGGTTCATAAACTTCCAGTGTATGGAGTCTTAGGCAACCATGACTTGAAAGAATTCTGTGAAAAGACTATTCTCCATAACTGTCACTTTGAGGTCCTTAGAAGAAAAGATCTAAGTTTCTTAGGTGTTCAAGGTGTAGCCTGTGGAGAGAAGAGATACAAGAACGTAGAGAGAAGAAGATGGTATCACTGGATAGAAGACGAAATAGTAACTAGGCTCTTTCAAATGCCCAAGGTAACTTTCTTTGTTACTCATTACAGGGCAAAGAATATCTTTGATGCTTACAAAGAAGGAAGTCCGGCATTCAGAAAGTATATAGAAAGAGAAAAACCAATGTACTACTTTAGTGGTCATACCAAATACCCAGATATGATACATCAGGTAGGAGAGGATGGAACCTTGTGTATTAACCCACATGCTTCAGGATGGGACTATGTGATCTTAGAAGGTGAACCTCGTAAGTTTAAAGTATCTTTCATGAAGAAGGAAGATGTAGTTGAAGTCTACAAGGAATAGCTTAATAGGCAGAAAATGGTGGTGATTGTATGTCAAATAATAAAGAAGACACGAATATGAAGGATGAAATCAGGATATCAAAGTCTACTGAGCTTCATCAAAAAGAAGTAAGAGTAAAGATAATGGAAGTGCCTCCAGGCAAGATGGTTGAAGTGAGAGACTATAGGAATCAGAACTGGGCTCTTATCTGCGTAGATAAGGACTTAGTTGTAGGGATTAAGGAACTCTGTAAAGCAAAGGGCCTGGATATCAGACAAGTAATGTATGGAACTCTCAAGACATTGAAAGATGATCTTAAGAGGTTACCGTAAGGAGGAACGAATATGGGATTAAGAAAGTGTAGTATGTGTAAAGGAAAGGGGAAACTAAAAGAGAATACCTGTCCTAATTGTAGTGGCAGTGGATGGATCCAATAACGTGAAGAGAGGTGAGTGAAATGGAATTGAAAATAAAGAAAGAATTTCAAGAAATGGCACCGTTCATGAGTGATGCTGAATTTGAAGGACTTAAGGGATCGCTCCAAGACCATGGGTATCTCAAAGAATATCCCATAGTAATCGATGAATCTGGAATCATCTTGGATGGTCACCAAAGATATAGGGCTTGTAAGGAACTTGGAATCGTACCAGAAACAATCTCTAAGACAAATCTCAAAGACGATCTAGAGAAGAAAGAATTCATCTTGATAACCTCTTTGAGACGAAATCTCAACCTTTGGCAGAAAGCAGAACAGGCAAAGAAATGGGAAGAACTTGAAAGAGAGAAAGCTAAAGTTAGACTTTCAACAGGAGGAGCAAAGCATCAGGGTAGGGCGAATTCGCCCGAGGCTGGAAAAGTCACAACACTCTTAGCAAAGAAAGTAGGACTCGGCGATAATTCTCTAAAGAGAGCTTTCAAGATAATGGAAGAAGCATCTGAAGAAGTTAAGGAAAAACTTAGACAGGATGAATGGACTATCAATTATGCCTACAACGGATATAACGCAATAGGAAAGGCACCAGCAGATAAGCAAGTAATCCTCAGAGAACAGTTTGAGAAAGAGGAGCTTATGGCACCACAAGTAACAAAGATAGTAGAAGAATCTCAGAAGGCAGTAGAACTCTTAGGAAACACAAGTGAAAAGATACAGAAAGACTTTGAAGAAAAGTATAAGAATGAGTTCTGGACAGCGGATCTGAAGTTTAAGGACTTTGCAAAGGAAGTAAGTGTAGCAGAAGGGAACCCAGCAGACCGTATCAAGAGAGAAATAGAACAGACTCTTATGACAAAGGATGAGGTATCAAAGATTGCAAAGAAAGCTGGTGGATACTTTGTTGGTGAAAGTCATTACTGGGTCATAATGGTAGATCCACTATTGTTCAAGGAACCAAAGAAGAAGGTTAAGGAGGATGAGGAAGAATGATAGAAGATGATTCTAAGATTCTGGATCAGATAAGTAAGTGTAAGAAGATACGAGAAGAAGAGAAGGACTATGAAGGAGATCCTCCTCACGTTATGAGTGCCTGGGCTGCATCGATGTATGAAGATATCGATATCCTTTCAACTAGTGAAGTACAGAAAGATCTGAAGGTAGGAGATGCTTACATCTCGAGATATTCTGGTAGAGTCATTACAAGATTCGAAAGGAAGTACAAGAAGACAATTACCATGCCCACCAAGATAGATTCCATTGAAACAGAAATAACCGTATTGGTTCCAGAGATCAAGACTTATAACGATACTCATGCAGTCTATACAGTTCTCAATCCTAGGAGACTTCGTAAATGCCAATGGGGTTGGGAGTCTGATAGCTTCAAACCACAAGTCAAGGATAATGGAATCTGGAGACAGGCAACAGCAGATGAATGCAGAGACTGGGAATTCACACCAGAAGATGAAAGAAGAGTTCTATACATAGTAGGGATTCTTCCAGACGAAGAAGAGAATGACCAATGACAGAAATACTTCTAGATTGTAGAGCAAAGGAAGCCCTAGAAGTATTGAAGAAAGGTGGAGATGTCTGGTTAGTCTTTAAGGATAGGAAGACAAAGAAGTCTAAGTTTTACTTTGCAGTGGAATTAAAGAAGAAGACACCAAAGGGTTACAAGGAGTTCTTAGAGAAGATGGATGCTTGGATCAGACTCTGTAATTCGAGATGGGAAGTGAAACTTGTATGATAAGGTATGGTTTGGATAAGAATAGAAAGGAAGAGGAGGAATTAAATGGAAAATGAAGTTGTAGTTTTAACAAAGAAAGGGTGTCCAAATTGTGTGCTTCTAAAGAGATTACTAGATAAACTGAAAGTGATTTATACTGAAACAGATTACCTGGAATACGAAGAGCAAATAAAAAGACAGGGATTTTATTCTTTGCCGATTCTTTTGATTCATGATCATATGAATCAACCACGAAGCTTAGAAGAACTGAAAGCTACTCTTGAACGAGAAGGAATCCTTGACTAAGGTTTATTAGGCACTTCAAAGAAGGGTATGATGATAACGTATGACGAAGGTTAAGAATACTCAAAAGAATGTAGTAAAGAAAGCCATTAAGAAAGCTCCCACTAGAAAGCCTGCTAAGACTTCTAAGACTAAAGATACCATTATGAAAGATGTTGATATGGTCTTGAAGAAGATGGTAGTAACCTATACTGATGCACCCACATTTGAAGGAGTCATCAAGATTGAGACAGATAAATGGTTGGCTCATCTTAATCAAAAGAAGATTCTAGATGATGACTCCTTCAAAGCGGGGGTATGTTACGGTCTGTACAAATACCTACATTTCTTGAATGAGTTGACACGAACTAGACCTCCATCATATGCTGTATAAAAGAGGTGAATGAAATGGAAGTTAAAGCTAAAGTGAATAAGTCTACAATAGCACTTGCCAAGTTACTAGTGATAGCCTTAGGTGCATGCTGTTTCATAGCTGGATTTGAAGCCGGATGGTATGGATTCTTAGCAATGATAGGAATTTCAATCCTCTATGCATTTGCTTCATGTATTGGGATAATACCCATTCTTGGCCCCGCATTCTTCTTTGCAATAACATATTTTGTGAAGAATAATTTCTTGCTTTACTACAAGTTTCCAATAGCATTGAATATAGTATGGATGCTCTGTGGTATGGTATCTATATTCCTAACCATCAGAGTACTAGTTGGAGCAAGTGAGAAGATGAAAGAAAGGAAAGCAAAAAGAGAAGAAAAGATAGCAAAAGGAGTTGTTGCATAATGGGTCGTAAGGATCAATTAAGAGACAAGGGAACGAAGCAATTCCAATCTCTTTTCACCAATTGGAGTAAGTCTTCGTTTATTCAATCCTTGAATTGCAATGAAGTCTTGGTAGTCCTCAATGGTAGGGGCAATGAATCATTAAAGGAGAGTGATTAAAATCGGCAGACGTGATCAGATTTACGGCCGTTGGGTCCGTCTTCTACTTAACCCGAACGATGCAAATGAAATATATCTAGTCTTAAGTAAAGATAAACCAATGGAGAAGAAACACATCCAACAGTTTGAAGATGCATACCAGGGGCGTGACGTTATAATTTCAATTACACCTTTAGTTAGAGGAAAGAATAAACCAAAAGAGGATGAAGAGGAAGAAGATCCTCAAAGTACTCCCTCCTATACTATAGGTGATTAGAATGGCATACAAGAACTTGAAAGGATTCTGTACTCTATGCAGAAAGTATTACAAGGAAGACGAAATGGTAAAGGTCTTTATGCCAAAGTTAGGGGTATATGCATTTTATTGCCGTACGCATCGCAAGCAATGCAGATTGAAAGCGCGGAGTACCTCAATGAGTAAATCTTCTATTAGTTAGAAGGATGAATATTAATGAATACAGGAAGGAAAAATAATATGAAAAGAATACTCTTCGTGGGAGACATTCATTTAGGAAGCAGATACGCAATCCTTAAGGATGGCTTCAAAACCCAACAAGGTCAGAGAATAACAGCAGCAGATGGATTTCAACAATGGGCGTGGAAGACCTGGAATGAACAGTTTGCTCCAACCTATAAGAATCCGGATTACTTGATTCTGATGGGAGACTTGACAGATGGCCTTGGCAACATCAATCTTGGAGTAGACCAATTAACCACCAACTTAGATGAACAAGTAAAAATGGCAACAGATCTTCTAAGAATGCTCATAGGTCCTAATACCATAATCTATGGAATCAATGGAAGTGTCTATCACTCAGGACGAGGGAGTCAGACTGATCTTCAAGTCGTTCAAGCATTGGAAGGCAATTTCGTAGGAGATGCTTTCACTTTCAAAGTGGCTGGAAAGAAACACGATTATACATTTCAGATAAGTCATGGAGGTTCTGCTCCTCTCATCAATAGACATACTTACATACTCAATGAGATTAGAAATGCGAAAGAAGAGAAGGCTGAGAATGATGTTCCAATGCCTGATTTCCTAGCACGAGCCCATCAACATACCTTCTTATCCTATGAAGAATCTAACATAGCTGGATTTGTCGTACCTTGTTGGCAAGCATACACTCCTTACTCACTCAAGAAAACTTCAATCAAAAGAGCAAAGATTGGTGCTGTGGAAGTCTTACTTGATCAATGGGAAGAACCCATTGTTCATAAGATTCTATATCGTCCTCCTATTTCCATTCCATTAAACTTGGATGAAATTAGGAAGTTTGAAGAAGAGCGTCAAGAGATACAGAGACTTCAAGAAGAACAAGAACATAAGTTAGACATCAAACGAATGACTAAGAAAAGAGATTTAAGGGAGAATTGGAATAGATGAACTTGATCAAAACTTGTCAGCTCTTTCCCGAACCTCACTACTCGCATCTATTCAACACTGCACCAAACCGGTCTTCTCAAATCCATTCTATTCAACTCAATTCTAATCTGATCTTCTTTCTTCCGCAAAAGAATAGAAATCAACATGATAACAAAAACAACTCTCAACATCCCAGGTCCATTCAGATCAAAGCTATACCATTCCGATCTAATCTGCTCTTGTCTCGTCTATTCTGCTTAGGACACTCAAATTTAAGATTACCAAGAGATATGAAAGAGAACATCGAAATTAGTATGGTAACTAATCAGTACAGGACACCTCTCTTCTATTCTATTCCGGTCTTCCCGATTCGGCTCAACCCCGCTCTATTCGGCCCAGGTCTACTCACTACTACTTAAAGAGGGGGTGAAAGATTTGAAATTTAAAGCAAGAATAACGAAGGTTTGTCCAGAACGTGATTTGAGTACAGCAAGAACAGAAGTCTTCAAGGAACCAGCATTTACAATCCTCAAGTCAAGCACAAAGTCAACAGAACAATCATTGAGAGATGAAACCAGTTCAGAGCGAGAACAGAAGTTCACAGAAACAAAGGAACTTGTCTATCAATTCCCTAAGAAGGATGTGGATGAATACCTTGAGAAACTTTGGGAAACAAAGATGAGAGGAGTCTTCAATGAAACTAGAAAGTGCTTTGATACTATGAAAACTCCAGCCCAAGGTGGACTGAAAGGACTTGGAACAGTTTGGAACTATACTGATATCAAAGTGAAAGTAACTGACAAAGGAAAACTCCTAAAGAGTGAACGAGTAAAGAGTTTCGAGTTCAACAATGGAAAAGGAATAGGCAAAGTCTATTCTGACTGTTTTGAACATATGGATGTAGAAGTAGACATAAACAACACAGCAATACCAGAGAAGGTCATGGAACAGGTAGTCGATTGGATAACAAAGAATAATGGATGCGGGCCAAACCGATGTTCAACGATCAGAAAGATCTTCGTGTAAGCACCGAATTCAAACTGGGAAGGTATGACTATATTACTTCCTTCCTTCCCAATTCCATTCAGATCAGTTCTAAACCCATCTGGCCAGTTCAAACCTAGTCAATACGATTCTCTTCTCTTTTTTATTTATGTTTCAGAGAATGAAGTTTATTAGACACTTCAATAGCATTAAGGTGAAGTAACTTGAAACTCGTAAACTCTCCCGTAACTAAAGCTTTTCTACAGAAAGCCAGAGAACAATACAAAGATCTGGGATTGTACTGGGGGAATGTGATTTTATTAACTGTATGCTTTGTTGTAGTACCCGACTCATACCTTCTGATGAAATTCGCATATTCGGGTTCGGGTAAAACAATCTCAGACAAGGTAGCCATAGAGATAGCAGAGAAGTTTGGGCTTCAAAGTGTATATAACATTAAGAGAGGGATAACTCCTGCTGGAATGGCTAAGTGGGTGAAGAATGCAAGCAAGAATGAGAAGCAAGAACAAGAAATAATAAAGTTCTCAGAAGCTTCGATGATATTCTTGGAAGACTTATCCAAAGCAACAAGATACATTCAGGTAACATCTGTGGAAACATTAGCAGGCTTAACGAAGGATACAAACATGGATGATCTATCGGCCAATGTGGGAGGAGGGATGTCTGGACTTAAGTTCGGTAACCCAAAGAAGGTCCTGATATCTGGAACCCCTAGCCATTGGTCTACCATATCTACGGAAGAGATGTTCACAGAATATATCGATAGAAGAAGCTTAGTGGTAGTTCCCATGATGAGTGTAGAAGAGTTCCAACTTAGAGAGCAATTAGCCAATCAGAGAGTACCACAGACAGACGATTCGATAGTGAAACAATGGATACAACTCTTTGTAGATAGTGGTCTTCAATCAATGGAAAAGATAGATAAATTGCAGACTATTACCGATTCTCCAGCAAGGAAAGCAGTCTTCGATACACTTAGGCCTTACAAGCACTTTCCAGAGGATCTCTTCAAGATGATAGATTCTCTTGCCAATGGGCATAAAGTACTTAACGGAAGAAAGGATATCATGGAAGAGGACTACCAAATGGTAGAGAAGTTATTCCTTAGATTCATGATACCAAGTAGAATGAAAAAGAAGGAGTTGTTTTTAGTTGAAGAAGTTATCAGGAGTTATGGTCAGAATGGCATGCAAGCATCGGAACTCATCAAAGTTGTCCAAGGTAAGAGTAGGTTCGAAGATATACCATGGGAACATATCGTGGAAAGAACTCTCAAGGGCTATGCGAAGTTCTCAGACTTCCTTGTCTGGAAGAATACAGCAAAACACACACAATGGGGAAATGCTCATACCTATGTCGATATATCAGACTATCTTAAAGGACTCTTTGTTCAATGGAAGAAAGAGATCGAAGAAGCAATCAACTAAGAAAGGGGTGATATAATGAAAGATAAAAATTGTGAGAAGTGTTCGCCTAAAGTGCCTTGCCCAGGAACTAATCCTCAAGAGGAACAGATGAAGAAGATGAAGGAAGCATACGAGAAGAGAACTAAGCCAACCGAATGCCCACATCTCTCAACTTGCACTAAGAAAGTATTAGAGAATGAAGTTATCCTATACTGTAAAGACCAAGAGAAGACTCAAGATGCAATACTGCTGCATGTTTCAGGACATCACGTTTTCGAGATATGCCCAGAGTTCCTCAATAAGAAGAGAGAGAAGGAAGGTAAATTACCAAAGGAGTATTAATTATGGATATTGAAATCTCCTTTGATACCACTCTTTCTTCAGAGACTATAACAGGGATTACAACCATAATTCTCTTCAAATTGAAACCTGTTAAAATAGAATGGATAGGAATCAGAGCCTTAAAGGTCTATGGTTGTTTGTTCATGAGACCACAAGTACTTTTGGATCTCATAAGAAAGGATCATATGTGGTTAGATTCGACTTATCTCAGTTCTATTACTTTGACAGAAGAGGAAAAGAAGAATTTGGAAGTAGAAGAATTAGGGAAGAATATAGGATGCTAGAAGAATATACAACATCAATGTATAAGGAAACATATGTTTTCTTTTCAAAGCTTTCCAGAAAGACTAGACTTAATCTTTCTGATGCTGGAGTCTCTACCAGATGTCTCATTAACATGTTCAGGAAACATGTATATGAACCAGAAGTTAAACCTATTCTTCTAAGAGAAGACGAAAAGATTGTAGCCTTAGGTAGGATAGACTTAGAAGAAGGATACCTATCGGGGATAGTTGTAGGAGGTAGATTTAGAAGAAGAGGTTATGGAACTGAACTGGTAGTATATCTCATTGCTCTTGCAAGAGAGAAAGGACTCAAGAAGGTCTCTCTTGAAGTCAAAGTAGATAATCAGGTAGCAATAGAATTCTATGAGAGTTTAGGTTTCATATCAAAAGGACAAAAGAATGAAGGACTCTTTTGGATGGAGAAGAAGCTTAATAACCCACCAAGTAAAAAGGAATAGGTAAGGAGTAAACAATGAGATCTTTAAAGGATGTCTTTGGAAGAAAGAAGAATGAGGTTCCTCCCAATTATAGACCTTGTTCCAATTGTGGTACTCTCCATCCTCAAGAAGAGTTATCTCATATTGAACTTTACATGGGTACCAAGGTAGACATGTGGATATGTGTAGAATGCCTAGAGAACCCACCAACGACTTGGAAGATTAATTATGTATAAAGCTTATGTTGACGGAAGTAATAGTCTAAATTGGTGCATGTATGGTTTCACATGGAATGGTAAGACAGTTATAACAAAAGAGAATACCGGAATGACAAACAACATCACAGAATGGTTGGCTCTTTTCTCTCTCATTCTTTACCTTCCTAATGATTGGGCCGGAATGGTATTCTCAGACTCACTACTTGTAGTTAATCAGTATCTTGGAATATACAAGATAAAAGATCCAGAATTGGTTGAAATAGAAAAGAAATGTAAGACACTTGCAGCATCTAAGAATCTCAGAATTAACATTCGATGGATACCGAGAGAGAATAATGTTTGTGGTAGAGCCTTAGATAAAGAGAAGAGAAAGGAAAGGATCTTACGTGGAGAGGGTCAGAAGAAATGAGAGTAATTTATTATGATAGAGGATTCGTCCCACATAAGCTCTATATTTCTGAGGCTCTAGTAGAAGAAGTTAGAAAGATCCAGAAAGAAATGATAGTAACAATGGGTATCGATCCTAAAAGGCTTGAAGTCTTATCTTGGATGAAGATTTCAGAAGATGAAGATATCTACATAAGAATTGGGCCAGTCCAGTCTGAGATTGGTTTTTATACTTATGTTGGTTGGTATCCATTTGATGGCCCAGATAAGATAGAACAATATTCTAAAGTTTTCTTTGATCTCCGCTTCAAGAAAGCATATTGTGGTGGGAACAAAGATTATATCAAAATCGTAGAGAAGAGACACAAGAAGTATTTGATCTTCGAAAAGATATGTGGGACTTGAGGGTGCAAAGATGAAAAGTCTAAAACAAAATGGGTTATATGCCCCTCATTATAATGAGATAGGACTTTCCGTTATGGTGAAGAAAGAGAAGGTAAATCTCTCCAATGTAGGAGAACAGATGGCCATTCAGTTCGTAAGGAAACTAGATACAGATTACGTGAAAGATCCATTATTCGTTACCAATTTCTTAATAGATTTTAGTAAAGAGATTGGGAAGAAAGATCTTAAGTTAGAAGATATAAATTGGAAGGAAATTCAGAAGTATATAGAAGATGTTAAATCAAAGACTGACGCTATGACAAAGGAAGAAAAGAAACAGGTACTTACTCTAAAGAAGTCTCTAAGAGAGAAATTGAAAGAGATTTATGGATATGCTACTTTAGATGGAGAGAAGGTTGAGGTAGCTAATTGGATTGCTGAACCCGCATCTATCTTTATGAGTAGAGGTGCTAATCCTAATAGAGGTAAATGGAAGAGAGCAATCCTCAAGTCGGATATCATTCTTAATACTTCTGATGGTACTGGCTTAGAAGGATGGAAGGAGATAGCATGGGAACCTTCAAGCATGTGGGTTGCTAAATGGATCTCACCATTGGATGGTAAAGAGAAATACGTATGGGTCTCTGCTTCAAGTAAACTTAGACAAGATAAGGACATGAAGAAGTGGGAGAAGGCTGAAACCTTAGAACAGAAGATGCCTGAACTAGGTTCATTCATTCTTGATAATCTAACATCAAAGGGCATAGAGAGAAGGAAGTTGGCTACTGCTGTCTATCTCATCAGATATCTAGGAATAAGGGTAGGAGATGAAAAGATAGAAGGAGAAAGAGGAACAGTTGGATGCACTACCCTGAGATCTAAGAACCTTTCAATCATTGGAAATAATCTCAAAATAGACTTCATAGGGAAAGACTGTGTCAGATTTACTAACGATATAGGACTTCCGGAAAAGGTCTTAGTAAATCTAAAGGACTTGATTTCGAAGGCCGGAGAAGGATATGTTTTTGATGGACTAAATTCTAATTCCATCTCAAAGTTCCTTCAAGAGAAAATACCACATATAAGTGCTAAGACCTTCAGGACATTTCTAGCAAGTGAGACCTTCAAGGATTCTAGAAAGATATATACTGCAACAATAGAAGGAAAGGGGGAAGCTATAGGAAGACTTCGTTTCAAGTTCATTAATCTAGATGTGGCCAAGAAACTTAACCACAAAAGAAAGTTGCCAAAGAATTGGAAAGAAATGATAGTACGAAAGGAAGAGAGGGTAAAGAAACTCCTAGAGAAATATGATACTTTTGTGAGGGAATTTAAATTGCATTCGGATGAGAAACTACAAGAGAAGATGAGTAAGGCTTATGATGCCTGGAGTAGTGCTCAACAGGATCTAGAATTCTCTAAAGCTTCAGCAGACTTTAACTTGGGTACTTCATTAGGGGCTTACATATCTCCTAAATTAGTAGTCTCTTATTGCAAGGAAGAGAAGGTCCCAATAGAGAAGGTATATAGCACAGTTTTGTTATCTAAATATAAGTGGTCGATAGGAAAGGAACTCTAAAGGAGGATTGATTAAAAATGACTGTATTTGAGAAATCGTCAAACAAAGATGATTATGACGAACCTGAAAATCTTTCTCCAAAAACTAAGTGTGTCAAGGATGGTTACAAGATAACTAATTTCGCTCATCACCTTCTCAAAATTATGAAAGAATATCGTACTCTCCGAGAACATCGATTTAAACAATTCTTTAATTGTGATGCGAAAGATCAAAACTGTATTACTGTTGAATATGGTCCATATCAAAGGACACAAGCCATCTTTGCTAATAACAATTTTATTACTAAAGCAGTATTAGACGGAGATATCAAAGGAGAAGTAAAAGTAGAATACTACGAAGATGCCGATGAAATTTCCCCAATATATGAAACTGTGAGAACATCAAGAACCAAATATGAAATTTTCCTGACAATAGGATATCGTTTCCTAAAATACAAGGGGAAACCAATCGTACAAGAATTCTATTTTAGTGGCTCATGTAGATATCTTAAAGTTCATTTCAACAAGAATGATATCGGTATTGCTCAAGATTTTCTATCTAATGCTAGAATATACATGAAAGAAAATAACATCTTCAAAGGTGAGAAATTACAATTCTCTTATGGTGGTTATCTGGAGTTTCTTGAATACCCAAAAATGAATTGGGATAATGTAGTATTATCACCCAAGATAAGGGAAGAGTTTAATCTCAATCTTCTAACACCCCTTAAGAATGAGAAACGTTGTAAGAAATTAGGTGTCCCATGGAGAAGGGGACTCATGCTTGGTGGATTGGCTGGGACTGGAAAGACCCAAGTTTGTAGAATACTTTGTAATGAACTTAAAGACACAACCGTTATCTGGGCAACACCTAAAGCTGTACAGAATGAAGACGACATTGCAACATTGTTTACTGCTGCAAGATATTTCTCTCCAAGTTTGTTAGTTATAGAAGATATCGATTTCATAGGATCTAGTAGAGACTTTGGGCAAGATCCAAGTCTAGGAGAACTCTTAACTCAATTAGATGGTAATGACCCTAACAATGGGATCTTCGTGATAGCCACAACAAACAGACCAGAAATGTTAGATTCTGCTCTTGCTAATCGTCCAAGTAGATTCGATGTTCTCATAGAATTCAAACTTCCAGAACAAGAAGCCAGGAAAGAATTGATAAAATTGTTCAGTAAAGATATGATGATTTTAAGCGATTCAGAACTTGAAAGCTTAGGGCTCCTTATGAAGGATTTGACTGGAGCACAGATAAAGGAAACATTCGTTTATGCTCAGTTGAAAGCCATGGAATCAAACAAGACAATAAGTATAGATGATATTCGAAAACGGATACAAGATTACAAACCGAAGACTAATGCAGAGGCATATAGACAATGACAGTAAAGAGAAAGAGTCTCATACCTAAAGTAACCAAAGTAAAAGCAGATAAAATACAATCTGTGATGAAGAATATTGATCCTGTTCTTTATGTGGTGAAGAGAGAGAAACCAGAACCTCACTATGAAGTTCACTTTGATAAGAGAGTAGAATTCTGGACCCTTGATGGGAGATCTCTTGGTTCTTCCAAAGTATACAAGTACCCAGATAAGTCTAAGGGAAAATAGGAATGGATTATGATGGAAATAGGTAAACTTTTCAAGATGACATTCAAAACGAAATTGTGTCTGAAGATGTATTATTTCTTTGATCGTATTGGTAAGATAGGTCAATGGTTCATAACTCGTTGTGATTATGAGGAAGACAGTACTTCTTTGGTCCAATGGTGGGAATACCTAGACTGGTCTCGAATGAAAGAGTCTTTCTACCAACTACCTGTTTCTCTTCAGAAGAAGATTAAGAAGAAGGGATATTGGAGTAAGGGTAAAGGAAGATTTGAAAAGATGGAAGAGGAAACTTAAACATGATAATAGATTTGATAGGTCTGCTCGGGTGTTCTCTAGCAGTAACAGCATATATGTTACTCTTGATTAAGAAGTTTAGTTCTAACCAGAAAAGATTCTTAGGTATGAATCTCTTAGCTTCTACCCTCCTTACTGTAAATGGTATACTTAGTAATGCACCACTATTCTATCCGACATTGAATGTGATGTGGATGGTAGGAAGTGCAATCCAAATAATACGTAAACCAAAGAAGCTAAGTTTAGATGAGGCAGGATGGGCAATGGTGCAGGAATGATATCTATGGAAATTATCAAAATGTCGTGGAATGAGTTCGAAAAGGCTGCTTTGGATATTGCTAAACAGATAAAGAAATCTAATGCTAAGATTAGTAACATCTATGGTCAACCAAGAGGAGGATTAATTCTTGCAGTTAGACTTAGTCATTTACTTAAGAAACCTCTGATTGACAAGTCTTATTTTGCTGATGAAGATACTTTATGGGTAGACGATATTGTTGATTCGGGAAGTACTGCACATATTGCTATGAATCGTTGGATTACTGCTTCTTTGTATTGTAATCTTGAAGGTTCATATATACCTGATTTTTATTCTATTGTTAAACCTAAGGATTCTTGGATAGAATTCCCATGGGAAGTAAAGGAGTCTGACTGATGGAAAAGATCTTTTGTGACTTCTGTAATAACGAAATCAATGTGGGGGAAGCATGCAAAGTAGAGCTTAGTGATCCTAGAGTAAACGATAAGGAAGGATATATGGCTCACAGATCTTTTGATGCTTGTAGAAGTTGTTTTCTTAAACTTAGAAACTTCTTGGGGATTAAATCATGAGTGATCTTAAGATAGAAGAAAGTTACGTTATCAAATTCATAAAGGCTCTGGAAGGTTCAACGATCTTTATAGAACTTCTCGATAGATCTGGAAAAATCCTCTGTAAGAAGACCTTAAAGACAACCTTCTGGTCTGTCTTTCTGAAAGGTCCTATTTCTATGGAACCAGGACAACCTACTTTCATTTTCAAGGTAAGATGTATGAAAACTGTCACTTTAAATGCTTTTAGATATACTTACAAGAAAGGAGAGTTACAAATTTCTAATACTAAGTTGTGTGGTTCACTCGATCTTTCTCCTGGAGATACAGTGGAGTTAAATTTCAATTTCAATCTCAATTTCTTGGATGGTTAATAATGAAAGTATTAATTGGGACAATCTTCAATATCTAGGATGTGTAAGAATGAAGATAAAGATTGCAATTGTTGGGCCTGAGTTATCCAAATGGCCTCAGAACTTTGAAGGGGAAGTAAAGAAAGAGATCCTTTCAATCATTAGATCTAAATGCCCTGTCTATACGGATGGAACCAGGATTACAAAGGATAGATTCTGTTATGATGATATCATTCTTGTTTCGGGTCATTGCCCTAAAGGCGGAGTGGATTTATGGGCAGAAGAGATAGCTGATGAATTGGGTATAAAGAAAGAAATCTATCCAGCAGAAGTGAACCAATGGGGAGATGAAATAAGTCATCAAATCGAAATTGGTATTGGTTACAAGCCAGAAGCCCCTTCAAAAGTTAGACTGAAAGGTTACAAATCCAGAAACATCCAGATAGCAGAAGCATGTGACGTGTTATGTTGTATTGTTCCTCATACTTATCCGCCTAAAGGATTTGATATAACTAACTTAAGTTCTTTCACAATAAAAGATGCGAGAAGTTTTCACTGTATTCACTGTAAAAAGTTGGGTCATCCAACTAATGGTGGGTGTTTTACACTCAAACAGGCAAGGAAATTAAATAAGATAGTACAGTTAAGAATCATCCAATAGGTTATAACTGTGATTACATTCGTGTATTGATGTTTGGTGTTGAAATGAAGATTTGTCCTGTATGCGATGAAGAAATAGCTTCTTGGGAAACCCTATGTGCTACTTGTTGGGTAGAAGTTCAAGAGATGAAGAAACGTAAGAAGACAGATGAAGAAGTCGCTGAGAAACTTAGATGTAAAGCCAGATTATATCTAAAGGAATTGTTGGTAGAACACTGTAGAGTCTGTAAGGCAGCATCCAAAGACTTTGATGAAGATTCGTGTGTTAGGTGCAAGTATGCGGAAAAAGAAAGACTCATCTTCGCTTTCTTGGAATAAAGAATACAAGATAGAAGAAACTCGAAAGAGAAGTCTTCTGAAATCAATAACAGGACTTGTCTTCGAGATTCTTTTTGATACTCTCTTTCTGGGGCTTATTCTAAGTATTCTTGGAATACCACATTCTTTTGAGTATGCTGGTGGTTTTGCTATCATTGGAGAACTAGTATGTGTGGGTGGTCATTACTTTAATGATCGATGTTGGAATAGGATAGGTTGGGGTAGAAGTGTCCAAGAAGGTAAAGAAAAAGAAGCATAAGAAACGTACCACTTATGCTGAACGTAATCCTCTATTGTATGCTATACGAACCAGTGACAAGTATAAACAATGGAGAACCGAAGTTTGTAAAAGTGAAGGTGTTCCTCCTTCTAGAAAAGGGATTGAAGTTCATCATAAGAAACCATTAAGAGTAATTCTGAAAGAGAATAAGATCGTTACCTACAAACAAGCAATGGATAGTATCCCATTATGGGATATAAGTAATGGAGTCGTATTGAAGAAAGGAGAGCATATCATCATTACCTGGATAGAACGGCATAAGCACATAAGTATTGGGTTTGTTGGGTTGATTAAGAAATGGTTGGTAGACCATGAAGATCTTGCAGAGACTCTCGAATGACTTCCTTATTCAATCCTAATAAACGACATTAGCATCCTTGTAATTGAGGTCTACTTATGGTGGTGCACCACTGTGAGAAATGTCATAGTAGAAAGGTCAAGAAGCTTATCCAGGATATAGGCGGAGAAGAGAATACATTTTTGATCTGTGAAGATTGTAAGAGTGTAACAGTTATAATACCTTTAGAATCGATAGGAAGAAGAGGAAAGAAGAGATAATGTCGAAGAAGGACTGGTCAGATACTGAATGGGATAACTTTAACGTAAAAGAGAGAGATCTGTTTCTCGACATCATTCTGAGAATCAATATGTCTATAAGACAGGCGACAAGAAAGTTTGGTACGAAGAAGAACGTTCTCCCATCCAAGATAGTATTACCGAAAGAAGACATTCAAAGATTATTGGCTTATAGGCCTTTCAGAATTGTATGGGATAAGAAACCTATATATCGCAGACTCGTCAACGAATTCTGGACGGAGTCAACTGACGAATGGCCTACCCCTTACAAATGGATAAGGATAGAGACTTATCCCAATATTGGTGGGATAAGAGTGGAAGAAGGGAAGGAATTGAAAGTTGAAGTCTATGAGACTCCTAGAAGGAGAAGAACGAAAGTTGACTAATATGAAAGGTAAGAAGATCAATGCTTATCTATCTCATACCTTTGGACTTAGAGTCTACGTTAGAGATATCATAATGCCTACCATCCTGAGGATGGGAATCAATACTAAAAATCCTTTCTATAACCAGGAAGGACAGTGTCTTCGGGAGCACATTAAATTGGCCGATAAGATAGAAAATAAGGGTGTAGATCCTACTCAGGTGGCCACATGGTGGAAGACTCTTTCCAAATTGAATAAGTCTATAGTTACTGGCGATCTTCAAATGATAGATGAGTGTGATATTACTATTGCCAATATGGAAGATATATCCATAGGGACGACTTCTGAAATCTTTTATTCTGGTTGTGTAAGAGGGATTCCTGTTTTCTTACTAAGTAAAAGGAAAGAGATTAGAGAACATCCATGGATAATCTATGCATGTTCAAAAGGTAAGATAGTTGAGACCTTACCAGAGCTACTTAAAGCTTTAAAGGTCTATCTACATAAGAATAGTACGCTTGTCCCAGAAGAGCATTTAAAGGAGAATTAAAAAATGAGAAGACCCTTGAAAAATGATGGATGCGAAGAGTGGATTCCGATAGGCAATAAGAAACCAGAATCTTTTCTAGAAGACGAAATCAATAGATTCCTTCTTCATAACAGAGTAATAATTCTCCATGGCGAAATTAATGAAGAGAATTGTAACCTGGTAGCAAGGAAACTTCTATACTTACAACTAAAGAAAGTAAAAGATGTTAGAATAATCCTAAATTCTGTAGGCGGAGAAGTCTATCATGGCCTTTTGCTATATAATACTTTGGAAGAAATGAAGAAACAAGGAACGAAGGTTATTGTAGAAACGAGAGGACTTTGTGCATCTATGGCAGTAATAGTGCTTCAAGGTGGGGATGAAAGAATCGCTGCAAAGTATTCACGGTTTCTTCTACATGAAGTTTCTTCTTGGGCTTATGGTAAAGCTTCTGAAGTAAAAGAAGAGTCAGAAGAACTTGAGAAAGTAAATACTATGTTAAATGAGATCATCATCAAAAATAGTAAGATGACCTTGAAGGAACTTCAGAAAAGAACTAAGAAGAAGGATTGGTGGATCTCCGCTTCTGAGGCTCTAAAATATGGTATAATTGACAAGGTGATTTGAGAATGGGAATGGATGGTATAACTCTAGATCCAATGGAAGCTAAAGTATTTCCATTGAAGATTAACCCTCTAAAAGGAAAGAACTATGCCGAGATAGTCTTCATGGGGGACTTTCACTTAGGTAGTGGAAACTTCTCTCTAAGTCAATACATGCAATATGTGAAGTATGTTCTAGCGCATCCTGAGGTAAAAGTAGGTCTAATGGGAGACTTAATAGAGATGGGCTCACTAAGTCCATTTGGCGCTTCGGAAGAGAAGGTTGGTTCAATACAACTCGTAGACATCGTTGAACTTCTTAGGCCTATAAAGGATAGAATCTTTATGCTCCTGGAAGGAAACCATGAAGAGAGATTCTGGAGAAGTGTTAAAGGAACTGATTCCATATCTAGATCCATTGCAGATGCTTTGAGAATAAAACCATTCCTACCAGGCCCAGAAAGAGGACAACTCTTTGTGGTAGAATCTGGAAATTATAAGTATCCTGTGTATGCCATCCATGGTAGTACTGGATCAACCGTGCAGAGAGCCACACAACTAGGTAAGATCTATGCAAACATAAAGACCTCTCTAGTTGTTCACGGTCACATTCACCAGATCTTCAAAGATCATAGAACCTTCTATGAAGTAAATGAAGATGAAGGTAAGTATTTCCTAACAGTCCAAGAGCAACATTGGCTCACCACTGGATGCTTTGTAAAGAACTTAGGTTATGCAGAGAAGTCTTCAATGGGAGTAACAAAGATAGGTGCGCCTATAGTCAGATTCTATATCGATAAGCATGCCATAGAAGTGGTTGATGATCCTAGAGTAACTTATGGGATAGGGTCTTACAAGTTTAAACCTAAGGAGATAGGACTGGAAGATCTAAGTCTTATAAAGTATACAGAGAGACAAGGCTTTGGTGGGACCGAAGTAGTAGTGAGGAAATGGGAGGAAGAAGACTTTGCCGTTAGAAGAAGTAAGAATCCGAAGAGAACAGAGAGTAAACCTGAAGATAGCCAGTAAATACATCAGCATACCTCTCAAGTTCAGAAAAGAACTTGGAGTCTCCTTCTTCAAAATTTATTGGGATAAGAAAGAAGAAGAGATCGGTCTTCTACCCGTCAAGAAGAAGATGGAAGGAACCTACAAGTTGTGGGGAGAAAATATCACATGTATATCTTTTCTTAAGAATTATGCCATATACCCACAAGTGGCAGAAGCCCAATGGGATTCCAAGTTGGGTATGATAACTGCGAAATTGAAAGTGGCAAGATAGATGGAAGAGGTTCTAGTAGTTCTCACTGTTACGAATGTCGTTATGGGAATCCTTAATACATATTGGGCATTTAAGAGGACTTGTTACAATAGAGATACCTTGTCGGGGTCTCAACGTTATTGGGGTTCTTGGTCTAAAAGAAGTAAGGATGTATCTGAAAAGGTATTAAAGGAGATCCCCATCTCTCAGTTAAAGAAGGCATTGAAAGAAAGGGAGAAGAAGTAATGATTTTGACTGAATTAGAGAGAGAGAAATCTAAGGTATGGAATAGAACTTGCCCTACCTGTGAAGAACCCATGAAAAGGAAAGGTAGTTTCGGTAGGAACTATTACAAATGCCCCAAATGTAAGATAAAGACTAATGGGAATGGGAAGGTCATTTACAATCCTGCCTCTATGCCAGATGACTTGGTCATGAAGAAAGAGTTCATCACGAACTGGAGAAACATAATAGCACAGGAGAAATTCATCAAAGACCTAAAGCAAAATAAGTATAATACCAAAAGATACTACGAATGGGGCGGAATCGTATTAGACTTAGAGAAGTATGGAATGGATGGAAAGGAACTTCCTGGATTAAAAGAACAAGAGAAGAAGTCTAGAGAGGAGAAGGCGGAAAAGGAAAGGAAAGAGGAGAAAGAATTTGATGAACGGGCTATGTAATAATTGTGCATATTCAATCACGAATAATCCTAGTATGTGTATCGAATGTACTATCTGTTGTAGAAATTCTAGATACTTAGAGAAAACATTTCAGCCTACCGCATACCTGGGAATCCAATTGAAAGAGCCCATAGATATGTACATCTCGAAAGAGCATTATAATTTGATCCTAAAGAAGATGGAGCAGATGAATGCAGATAAAGTAATCATACGGTGGCCTTGGCCAAATATTGATGTGGATTTTACCCCTTGGCCTGTCTATACTTTTCTTAATGGTAATACCACTACTTACTCAGTCCAGGTAGATCCTTCTAATAAATTGGTTCTTTCTCAAGGGATAGATATAAAAATAGAAGATCCTAAGAAACGTAAATTGAGAGGAAAGTAAAATGTTAGAAGCAGTAATTTTAGCTGGTGGCAGAGGACTTCGCTTAAAAGGAAATACAGAAATTCCTAAGCCTTTCCTAATAATAAAGGAACCAGAAACCATTCTTGATTGCCAAGTTAAGTGGTTGGTTGGGCATGGATTTGAGCATATAATACTTGCAGTATCAAGACCTACTTTTAAGTACCTCAGACTTCATTATTCACACTATCTGAATGAGCCAAAGATAGACATATCTATAGAGGAAGAATTTGTAGGTACTGGTGGGGCACTTAGAAATGCTTTGGATTTAATAGAAAGTTCTAAGTTCTATCTCATGAATGTTGATGATGTTGCATATTATGATCCTAATCTTCTTTTTGCTGCTTCTAAGAATCTAAATTCTATTCTTGTACAGAAAGCTATCTTACCATTTGGAACAGTCAAGTTTGATAGCGAAATGAAAGTGAAGTCTTTTGAAGAGAAGCCTCAAGTCGATTTCTATGTTTCGTGTGGTCATTATGTATTGTCTAGAAAAGATTTATTTACTTTACTTCCATATGAAGGAGGATTAGAACAGAAGTATCTTCCTCAGATAGCAAAGCAAGGATCCCTTTACGTTCATGTTCTAAAAGATAAATGGATCACAATTAATGATTATAAACAATTGCTCGAAGCTAGAGCGCTTACAATGACTGAGGAATAAGCTTGTACATTCCATATATCGATGTAATTTCTAATCCTAAGTTGAAACTTGCAGTCAAAATATTTCTAAAAGAATATGGCTTCAAGCTGCATTACATGCCTTCTTCTTTCACAGGTAAATATCATCCTAAAGATGAGATGGGTGAAGAGGGACTTATCATACATACTAATAGGGTCTGTTGGTTCATAACTAGAATGAGTGAAGCTTATGGGTGGGATCAACCTACTCTGGATAAGATGCTTACCGCAGCACTCTTTCACGATAGTGGTAAAGTCTTACAGACAGAAGGAGAATCGGTTCTAGAATACAAAGGTAAGGAGAAGAAAAGGTATGTGAAGCTAACAAAAAAGATGACGGGTAGAGATACACATCCATACCTTTCTCTAAGACTGGCTCAGAAATATTTGGAAAAGGCTGGAGTAGATTCTCTCTTAACAAAAGAGATTACTTCCATGATATATTGCCATATGAGTCATTGGTATCCATGGTATCCTTTACCTTTCACTCACGAAGAAAAGATGTTAGCTCTTGCTGATTACTTGGCTTCTAGAAGAGAACTTAAAATAGGCAGTCTTGGGATAATAAATAGAATAAGGATGAAGTTAAATGGAATCTTCCAGTAATACGTTTCCTATGGGCCGTGGAAATACTCTTACCGTGAAATGGACTGTGAGTTTTCCCACTACGAATGCGGAAGCAATACAAGCTGGTACGATCTCTTCCTTTGCTGTTACTGCAACTACCCTAGGACCCATTTGGCCATATGTAACAATAAAATATTCAAAGGAGCAGATAGAAGAATTATTTCGTTCACTGGTAGGAGGGCATCCAGAGAAGTTTGGAATCAGAGAAAATAAAATAGTAATCTCCCAGAAAGATTGGGATAACTTGAAGAAAATGAGGGGCTCCCTTTGTTGGGATATTTATGGTAATATAGCTTCTCTTGGTGACAGGGAAATAGATGTCTATGAGACAGAGGATGAGTTTACTTGGAAAATGATGTTGTGAATAATAGAACTATCGATGAAGCTTTCATAGCAAGGAGATTCAATCTAGAAAAGAAAGTAAAGGTCACAACCTCAAAGATTATTATTCATATGTCCGAATTATGTCATTTAATGGGTTGTAGTCTCTTGGTGTGGGATAGCTTTTCTACCTGTTATTTCTTATATGGTAGAACGTTGGATAGTTATATTGAAGAGGATGAACTGATTTGGAAGATGATGCTATAAATACTCCTATTGTAAGAATTTATTTGGAACAACATTTCTCTTTAAAGAGAAAGTTTGTTGTTTCGCCTTATAAAATAATAATTCACGAAAGTGAATTCCTTCAATTTTTGAATTCTGTGTATACAGGTCATACTCATGAAGGCAAATTTTACTTATTTGATAGACTCCTCCAAAGCTATAATACAGAGGAAGAATTGATATGGAAGATAATGCTGTAAAAGAACTTAGAGAAAACTTCAGGAAGAGTTTCAAGTTTGGTCACCCAGAGTTCTATTCTCTTATCCTGAAGATGTGTGAGATCCATGAAATTAAGAATAAATCATACGGAATAGGAAATCCGCTTGGTAACTTTCAGATGAGTGAAACCTTTGGTGTTCCGGCCTGGAAAGGATGTCTGGTAAGAATGTCTGATAAATGGAGTAGGATCTGTAATCTAACAATGAAGATGGATAATCCAGAATATGCAGATGCTATCAGTATGGAAGGAATAGAGGATACTCTCATTGACCTAGCCAACTATAGTTTACTTTGTTTGATTCTACTACAGGAAAGTAAAAAGAAATGATAAGACCTCCATTCGATCATTGCCATGAAGACTATTCTGAGCACTGGAAAGACTTTAACGTAAAGGGTAAGAAGGTATTAGACTTAGGATGTGATGCTGGTTCGACAGCATGGTATTTCTTGAATCATGGTGCTATTTCAGTTGTGGGAGTAGATATCAATAAGGAGTACATAGAAGAAGCAGAACTGTATCCCATCAAGAACTTTACTCCTATTTTAATGGGTATTGACTCAGCAGAACAGATAGAGAAGTTAATTGAGACCTATAAACCAGATGTGGTCAAGGTAGATATAGAACATGCTGAAAGTGCATTACTCGATTTGAAGAAAGAAGTTCTATGCCAAATTGAGGAATGGACTCTCGAAGTGCATTCCGATCGTCTTAACATTCTACTTCTGGATTTGTTTACGAAGGCCGGATATAAGATAATACTTTCTGACTATTTCCCCAGATGCGAGAATAAACATGGTCTATATGTATTCACTGCGAAGAAGGTTTAAAATGAACATGAAAAAGTTTGTAAAGGAATGTTTACATCCAAAGAATAGATTCTACATAATGGGTCATACTATCTTAATTCATCGTAAAGATCTAGATTATGGGAATGGGTGGGGATTGGTTAAATTATCTCTACTCGTAAAGTCCAATTGGGCTATTCGAGTTTATGATAATGATGTGGAATATGTGATGAAGAGACTTCAAGAAGATATTTCAGGAGTAAAGAACTAAATGGAACTTAAAGAATACATAAGGAAGTGTGGCAAGTCTGCCAATGAACATGGATGGTTTATCACATGGGAAACTTATCCTGAATATCTTTTAGCAACTATCGATGAACTTACAGACTCCTTTGAGTCAGGATGGAGAGATGATAACAAGGATAAAGCATATGAAGAGATCGGCGATTGCCTCGTTAGAATCTTCCATTTGGCCTATGATCTTAAGATCCCTATAGAAGACATTCTTAAAAGAGTAATGGAAGAGAATGAGAAGAGGCCTTATAAGCACAATCATGTAAATATTTGATTACCCAAGGAAGAATGATTAAGTTATGAAATTATCTGAAAACGCTAAGTACATCCTCGAACAGAGGTACCTTAGAAAGAATGAGAATAGAGAGATCGTGGAAACCCCTAAGCAATTATTTGCAAGGGTTGCTAAGACTATAGCCGATATAGAATTAAAGTATGGCAAGTCAGTAGAGCAAGTTAAGAAGTTAGAGAAGGAATTCTATAATGCAATGGTATCATTCAGATTCCTACCTAATTCGCCTACCCTCATGAATGCTGGAACAAACTTGGGTCAACTTTCTGCTTGTTTTGTCCTGCCCATTGATGATGATATAGACTCTATCTTTGGTGCTGTACACTCGACAGCTAAGATTCACAAGAGTGGAGGAGGAACTGGATTCTCTTTCTCTAGACTTAGACAGAGAGAAGATGTTGTTTCCAGTACTGGAGGTGTAGCTTCAGGGCCTATCTCTTTTATGACAGTCTTTGACTGTGCAACGGATGTCATTAAGCAGGGTGGAAAGAGAAGAGGTGCTAATATGGGAGTACTCCGAGTTGACCATCCTGACATCTTTGACTTTGTTGTATTGAAAGAGAAGGAAGGTAAACTTAGAAACTTCAATCTATCTGTTGGCCTAACTGAAAAGTTTATGCAAGCAGTGGAGAAGGATCAGAACTTTGATCTAATAAGTCCAAGGACAAAGAAGGTTCTTAAATCCATTAAGGCAAGAGCTCTATGGATTCTCATAACAACTATGTCATGGAAGAACGGAGAACCAGGGGTAATCTTTCTTGATAAGATAAATGCGACTAATCCCACACCTGCTCTAGGGCAAATAGAAGCCACTAATCCCTGCGGAGAAACCCCCTTGCTTCCTTATGAGTCTTGTAACTTAGGTTCAATAAATCTATCCAAGTTCGTGAAGGATGGAAAAGTTGAATGGGAGAAGTTATCCAAGATCGTCCACCTTGCAGTAAGATTTCTTGATAATGTAATAGGCGCCAATAAGTTCCCTCTGAAGGAAATAGAAAGAGCAACCTTACTTACTAGGAAAATAGGATTAGGAGTTATGGGTTGGGCTGATATGCTCTTAGAACTTAACATAAAATATGATACAGTCGAAGCAGAAGACCTGGCCAAATCAGTAATGAAATTCATTTCGGAACAAGCCATACTTATGTCTGAAAAGTTGGGAAAGGAGAAAGGTAACTTTCCTGCTAAGGATAAAAGCATCTACAAGGCAAAGGAATATATGAGGAATGCAACATTGACAACAATAGCACCCACAGGAACGATTAGTATTATAGCCAACTGTTCTTCTGGAATAGAACCTATCTTTGCAGTAGTCCAAAGGAGACATGTCAAAGAAACCCTTGGTAAAGATCTCATTGAGATTAACCCAGCTATCAAGAGATCCTTAGAACTTAAAGGATTGTGGAATTCGACAATGGAAGAAGCTTTAAGGAATACAGAATGTGTCAAGTGCTCTACCCTTCCGGATGAGATGAAGAAGTCTATCATCACTTCTGCTGAGATCAGTGCAGAGTGGCATGTAAGGATGCAAGCAGCATTCCAGACTTATACTCATAATGCTGTCTCTAAGACGATTAATCTTCCTTCTGAAGATACCGTGAACGAGATAGAACAGATCTACCTTCTAGCTTACAAGTTAGGTTGTAAGGGCATAACGGTATATCGTGATGGAAGCAGGAAGAATCAGTTATTGACTAAAGACACTGAAGGCCGGTGTCAGAAGTGTGGGGAAGAGGAATAAAGTGTATGAGTGAAGACCAAAAGAAAGAAGAAGTTCATGAAACAGATGGTTCTTGTTTTGGATACTTTGGAAAGTTTCATTTCTGCCCTACATGTAAGAATTCCTTATCATGTAAGAGTTTCTCCTATAATGTGGAGAAGGGTAAACATGAAAGGTATGTCAGTAAGTATAAAGGAAGAGGGAAACGCAAGAGAAGACCAACCTACTAGCAGAAGGTATATAAGACAGGATAGAATAGGATAATATGGATTGATGGAAGGATGGATAAGAAACTATTTGATGATTTAAAGAAGAATGTAGAACCCATCAAACAACTTGCGATGCATAACGATGCTGATGGTATTTCTTCTGCTGTTCTAATGTCTTTCATCTTCGATATCAAACAAGTATGGTGTCCTGATGACTTTGGTGTATGGTCTACCAAACCAACAAGGGATGCTGCTGGAGAAGTTTTAATGCCTCCTGATGCAGCAGTAGACATGATACCACAAGACCCCAATTGGATTGGTAAGATAGTGGTGGATCATCACCCAGGGCATCTACCAGAATTGGGAAGGAAATACCATCTAATACATGGAGACATTCCTACATCTGGTTTGGTATGGAGAGTCTTTAAGGAACAACTACCAAAGGAACAATGGTGGAAAGCTGCAGTAGGATTAGTAGGAGATGGACAACCCGAATTGATTCCAGGAGAACTCTTCTTGACAGAACCAAGTCTTCTTGATAAGTACATTACTGGATACAAGAAGTTTGGTTACTATAAACTTGAGATAAGAAAGATGCCAATGTATCTTAAGCTTTCTGCACCATTGAATGCTGCTGCTAAGATACCGGGTAAGTGGCAACTTGCTTACACTGCTCTTAGGAATGCACAGAAACCTATGGATATACTTGAAGATCCTTCACTTGATGCAGCAAAGCAGTTTGTAAAGCAAGAGAGTGATAGGGTATTGAAGGGTTCTCATGCAATAGAGATGAGCAATGGGATAAGACTTTGGAGTATTAAGACTCCATTGACTCTAGAAAGAACCCTTGCCTTCGAGAGTGAACAGATGGATATGACTACAACCATAGTACTAAATGAACATACAGGCAGAGGATCAGTAAGAGGTGCCCTTTCAGATATAGTCTGTGGGCATCTAAGAAAACATGGATTCAAAGCCTCAGGCCATCCTGGATTTGCTGGGATGAGGTTAGATGGCAAGACCTATGCAGACTTATGTAAAGCCCTGAGGGAATTGAGAATTGCCTAATAAGGGAGTAAATCGTTTAAGGTAATAACTTAAAAGGAGGAAATAAAAAAGTATGAAACAGAAAATAAGTAAGGCGGACGACTTCTTGACTATATGGGCAACCAAGTCTAAGAGGAGTCTGGAAGACATAACAAAGATATGGGAGCAGATAAAGAAGGACTCTGAAGCGGCTGGGGTGACAAATGAAAGGATAATGAAAGGGAAACTCATTAGGACTCTAAAGATACAGGAATGGGCAACTTCACAAGGTAAGGCCCCAAGGAAAGAGCCAGCATTCTTTACTGGATTTATTCTTGGTGCAGATAAACTTACGGACACTTTCGACTGGCCTAGACGAGTAGCTTTGACCGAGTATGCAAAGGATCCAGAAATGGCTAAGTTACAAGGCTTAGTTGATGATAATGGGACTGTTCTCGATCAGAGAGAAGAAGTCAACAACTTCGGCAAGAAGATACCAAATCCTAACTACCATAAGCCACTAAAGGGTACACAGTACAGGAGATCCCTGTTTGGTGTTGCTCTGAAAGAAGGTGACAAGGTGCCTAAGCTCTTTAGGATGACTCTATGGAGAGGAACAGCAGAGAATCTAAAATACCAAGCTTTAGTTCCTATCAAATTTGTTGCTACTGCAAAAGGTGAGAATCCGTTCTTGGATCTAAGTGTAAACAAAGATACAAAGTTCTCAGTAATTAAGAACCCTGACATACCAATAGAAGACTGGATTAAGACTGCGTTGAAAGAAAGGATGATTACTTGGAGTGACTTTGAGACAACAGTAAAGAATACCGGAAGAGGATGTTACGATCCTTGGGTAGCTATAGAGGGAGATGTGGATACAATCTTCCACGATGTGAACCCTAAGACAAACTCTAGATCAATGGTATTGACTGACTTTGAAACTGCAGGCGGTGAAGTAAGAGTCTTTATCCCTGCTGACTTAGAACTAGGCTTTCGTGAGAGTTCCAGAGTAATAGTCTTTGGAATACTTAGATCGTGGACAAGACGAGATGATCCAGACACCATAAACTACTCTTTGAATGCAATGGCAGTGTATGGACTACCAGGCCAGACAGTCGAAGAAAGCGTCTCTAAACCAGTGAATGCTGTAACAGAAAAGGACTTCGAGATTGTTTGGGAGAATGAATAGAGATGGACTCTAAGAAATGGAAAGTAATTTCCATCCCCCTTCCTTATTTGGAAGTATCGCCACTTAATATCAGAAAAACAGGTATAGAGAATCAACTCGAATCTCTAAAGCAGAACATACAAAAGAATGGACTATTCGATGCTATCTATGTCTTACAGAAATCGGATGGTAAGTATGCTGTCATAAAGGGGCAAAGGAGACTTAAAGCTCTTCAAGCATTAGCAAAGATAGATCCTGACAGATTTGGATCGGTCCCTGCAATTCTAGTGGATTACACTGACGATGAAGCAGTCTTAGCTTCTATTACAGAAGATAGACTTAAGCAACCTGTGGGCGAAGAAGATTATTGCCCTGTGGTCGCTCAACTAGAACAACATAAAGGAAAAGAAGATGTCAAAAGAAGTTGTGGATTCAACGATATCGAAGAAGTTAATTATTATCTTGGAAGAGCAATAAGGACTTCACCAGAGACAGTTGAGAAGAAGAATGTAGAAGAGAAACCATCGGCAGTACCAATCAAGAAAGGACCAGAAAGAGAATTCATGCCACAGAAGATAGAAGCAGGAAAGGTTGTAAATCCTTTTGCTGGAATGTATTCTTCTGACATAGGGATAATCAATGCGATCTGCTCAAAGACGAAAGAGAAAGAAGCAGATGTTATCCAGAGAGAGAAATCATACTTAGCTGCTTGTTCTGAAACTCCTGTGAAGGTTCACAGAGAAATCATGGATAGGTTTCAACTATTGGCAATTAAGAATGGCAGTGGAAGTTCCTACTATGAATTCTTCGAGTTTATTAGGAAAATGGCACCTAAGTATCTAGACGAAAATCATATAATGAAATAGGTGATAAGAATGGATTGTATAAGTACAGGAACAAAGTCTTTGGATCTATTGATGAATGGTGGTATTCCAGTGGGAGCACCATCACTCATGTTTGGAATACCAAACCTAGGTAAGAGCTTCTTCTGCTTCCAGATAGCTTGTATGTGTACCAGAGACAAAGCACATGGAGGATATGGAAAGAAAGTCCTATATCTAGACACTGAGAACTTTCTAACAGGAGACACATTTGAAAGGTTCTTTAGCTTTTTCAAGAAGAGATGGCCAGATCTACCAAGAGATATGATAGAAGTTGTCAACATGGAGAATCTCTATGCCCTTGGTGAATACTTTGGCATAGTCTTCGAGATGAAACAAGAAGATCAGAGAACTACAGCAATAGCAAAGTTCCCTACAGAGATGCAAAAGAAATTAGCAAATACTGCAGTTAGGACTGGAAAGAAATCAGATGCTGAAATCAAGGAGACAAGGAAGGATAAGAACTGGCAAGTTAGAAGTCCCATATGGCAGAGAGTAGCAACTGGTGATTATGGTCTAGTAATCCTAGATTCCATAACAGTGCCTATAAAGACAGAGATAGCAGCTACAACACAGAATCTCCCTGCAAGATGTTCAATACTTACTTGTCTATTGGGTGCATTATACCCCATAGCTAAGGCAGCAGGAACTAAACCGGCAGTTGGCGTTCTAGTTACCAATCACATTTCAAGGAATCCAATGAGCCCTGGTTACATATATGGAGTAGGAGATCCTTGGGGCGGACAGAATATAGTCTACTATGTAAAGTACCTATTTGCAATGTATAGGGCACTCTCAGATGATATGAAGAAACTAGGTGAGGAAGGTCACAGACTTAGAAGAATACAAAGATACAGAATGCCAGGATATGATCAGGCAATGTCTACAGTATTACTAGGGAAAGATGAAGGATACAAAGATGCCATATTGACAGGAGCAGTGAGTGCTACTTGATGCCAGAGATAAAAACAGAAGGATATACTGATTCAAATCAATCACAATACGGAATGCCGGGTATAACTGTAGTAAAATCTTCTGAATACCCCTGCATTTTCTTTAAAGGCAAAAACTGTCCTGTTAGAGCATTCTATGCGCTCTGCCCAGAAAGTCTAGCAGAGTTTTGTAAAGCCTGTCCGTGGAAGGAAGTCTTCCTTAAACAGGCTTTCTCATCTCCCTCTTCTTAGGGAGTAATATTCATGACTCAGATTACTTTTGATAAAGCTCTTATTAACAACAATAATAAACCTACCACCGTTGAGGTAGCGAAAGATATTGCCTCTCCTGAACAGGAAGGAATTATTGTGGATTGTCACGAACCTGAAGAGATAATAGAGACCCTCAGGAAAGAGAAAGGAATACATGTAATCGTAAAGAGATTGGATATAGGAGATTACATGGTCGGTAATTCCATTATCGAAAGGAAAACCTTATCTGATTTCTATGGGTCCATTGTATCAGGAGATAAGAGGATCTGGAGTCAAGTATTCAATCTGAAGAGAGCGTCAGAGAAACCATGTCTTATTATAGAAAGATGGAATGATGCTTTCTTTAATGACATCAGAAAGGAACGTGCAGTTTTTGGTGCCTTAGCAAGAATTTATCATATGGGAATAAATATTATGATCTTTCCTGGATCCGGAAAGGACTTCAAGAACTTTGTTGAATTTTTAACTTATCTATTTTACTCCAGTGACAAAAGGGTACCTTCTCTTAAACCTGTTCCAGCTAAGAATGCTGCTACTCCAAGAGAAATAATGAGCGATATAATCTGCATGATCCCGCTCATAGGGAGAAAGCAGGCAGATGAAATATCCCAAAAGATCCAATCATTGGAAGAATTGTGCAAAATGAGTGATGAGGCGCTTAAAGAGATGTGTCCAGGTTTTGGTCCCAAGAGAATAGCAATGATGAGATGTATTTTACATGGGAAAGCGTGAAAGGAACACATTACAAAGAATCATTGGTGTCAAGGAAGGAGATCCAGTCTTGGTAAGGAAATGGGGTATGGGGCTTGTTATCTGGATGGATCCTGATACAAAAGAGAAGAAGGATATGTCTATCCGATTCTTAATCCCTTATCATAAGACATCTACCCATGGAGACTTTATCAAGGAGATAGAACCAATTCTAGATCCGTGGATTAGAAGGGCTCTCATACACTTTTGGAAGAAGGAATGTGAAGATTTTATTTCATCTATAACCTTCTCTTTTGGGTCATGAGGTAAGTTCATGAAAGGAGTAATCTCGGCTATCGAATACAAGAATGAAGTTACGGATCCTACTCTTTCTTCTGAGGATCCTAGAAGGTTAAGACCTACAATCTTTATCTGGACAAGAGGAGAAGATGGTAAAAGATATAGGTTTGTCATTAAAGGATTCAGACCCTATTTCTATTGTAATAACGCATACAAAATCTGGAGTAATGATGTAGAGAAGAGTGAACCCGTCTTTCAAGGAATAAAGAAGGTGTACACTTATCTCCCTGCACAAGTTAGGAAACTTAGGAAAGTTCTAGAAAAGTATTATGATCAAGGAGGAATCATGGAGTCAGACGTTTTATATACTCTCAGATTTCTAATAGACTCAAAGATAAAGGGGCCAGTTGAATGGGATATAGGAACCAATACCCTTAAGCCTCTAGATGAAGATGTCATAGTTCCACTAAGGAAGCTTTTCATAGACATCGAACTATGGTCCGAGAAAGGTAATACTTCTCGAAGAAGTGACATCATCAAGTGTCTCAGCACTTATGATTCGTTTACTAAGAAGTATAATACTTGGTATGTAAACGATGAAGAGATTCACATGGGGACTTCAGAATGGGAAACTCATAGATGCTCAAAAGAATCTGATCTTCTTAAAGCATTCTTTAATTACTTTGCAAGAAAAGATCCAGATATCGTATCTGGTTATAACGTGGACTTTGACTTATTATGTATCAAGAGGAGAGCTTCTAAGAATGGTCTCTCGGCCTACATTGATGTATTGTCTGCACTTCATACAAGAGTAACTAAAGATGGTAGTAAGTATGGAATGGGAAGAACGATGCATAGGAAATTAAGGATAAGAGGTGTAGACTGGGCGCGTAATGGCATCAACATTGATGGAAGGAATATCATAGACATTTTAGACTTGTCAAGAATGGTATCTCCTAAACAACTTGAATCTTATACCCTTGACTTTGTTGCTAAAGAATTCCTAGGTAAGCAAGAAGGGAAAATAATCTGGCAGGGTAAGCCTATTGCTTCCCACATAAAAGATGTATGGGATAAAGAACCTGAGATTGTCTTGAGATACAACATGCATGATGTTGAACTATGTGTTATGTTGGATGATAGACTTTCTCTCATTTCGCTTCTTGATGAACTTAGATTAACCGTAGGAGTCAGACTTGAAGACGCATATTCCAATCAAAGAATGATCGATGCAGAATTTCTAAGAAGGAGTGCTGGAAAGAATCCTAAGAATACCTGGAAGGGATTTAAGAATGAAGAGAAGTTCCCAGGCGGATTAGTATTAGATCCTATTCCTGGACTTCATAAGTTTGTTGCACTCTTAGACTTCAAGTCCCTATATCCTTCCGTTATTCGAACACTTAATATTGATCAGGAATCTTGGCATGAGAAAGGAAAAGATGTCTATTCCTGGGCAGATGATTTAAGTGGATTTATCTACTACTTTGGGAAAGAACCGAGAGGTCTCTTTCCAAAGATTCTTGATGACTTCTCAAAGAAGAGAGATGCTATAAAGGAAAGGATGTCGAAGGAAAAAGATCCCTTCAAGAAAAAGGTCCTAAGTGCTAGAGAGGGAGCTTTAAAAATACTAAGTAATGCCATGTATGGATGTATGACGCCCGATACAGAAGTAATCACACCAGAAGGTAGGAAATTCATAACTGAACTTGCTCTAGGGGATTGGGTCTATACTTTGAACCCAAAAACTTTGAAGGTCGAACTTTCAAGGATAAACGAATTACATGAATATCCGTTTGAAGGAAATCTGATTAGTTTAAAAGGTAACCATGTTGATTTCTTATTGACTCCAAATCATGATTTTCTCGTTGAAGATCAATATCATAAAAGAGAGAAGAGAGAAGTTCAATATCTTGGTGACAAGACCAATCTTTCTCTTCCAAAACTTCAAGAATTAGAAAGTGGAAAAACTCTAAATCCGTCTTTAATCAAGCTCCTAGCATGGTATATCTCAGAAGGAAGTATTTATCATAACAAAGAGAAGTTCTATCCTAATGGAAATCATAGAGGTATTTCAAATAAGATTCACATCGCACAATGGATCCCTTCCCATAGAAAAGAAATAATAAAAATAATCGGAGAAGCGGGATTTGTTCCTCGACCAGAGAAAAATGGAATCTCTTTCAGCAATGAAAAGTTTTCTCATTTCTTAGAAAGAGAATGTGGAAAAGGTTCTTACAACAAGAGAATACCTTCATTTGTCAAGATAGCTTCTCTTGAGACTCTTAAAATCTTCTTTGAAGAAATTATGAAAGGAGATGGAAGGAAGAGAGGGGATTCCTACAGAACAGTTTCGAACCAGTTAAAGAGAGATATGGTGTTTATTTGTGCAAGACTGGGATGGTCTTGCCATTCCACTTATCCAGATGGCTGTTGGAATATCAATATAGGAAAGAAGCATGGAACCCATCTATTTCTAGATAAGCAGAAACTTGGAGAATTCCCCTATAAAGGGAAAGTTCATTGCATTACTGTAGCAAAGAATCATATAATTTTAGCAGGAAGGAATGGAAGATTTCAATGGACGGGTCAATCGTTTGCCTTTACTTCCAGAAAGACTTCTAAAGTCTGTGCTTCTGCGGTTACTAGTTCAGGAAGGATGATGTTAAGATTCGGGATCAAGATAGCATCGGAAGAAGGGTTTACTGTAGCATATGGTGATACTGATTCAATATTTGTAGAACTTAATGCACATGACCTAGAAGAAGCAAAGAAGAAAGCCGAAGGATTAGTAAATAAGATTAACTCCTTAATACCCGAGAAGTTAAAAGAATTTGGTTATGAAGGAGAACAACTTATTTCAATAAAATTAGAATGCGTTTATTCCAAGATATTCTTTATGACTGTTAAGAAGAGATATTGCGGAATGAAGGAAGATGGGAAGTTAGATACAAAAGGTCTAGAGATTAAGAGGAGCGATTCATCAGTATTCTCCAAGAGGCTTCAAGAAAATGTCATTAGGTCTATCCTTAATGAGCAAACATCTGAAGAAATCAAGACTATGGTTGAAAAGGAACTCAATTGTTTTAATCTAGAACCATATGAAGCAGTGGGTGTACCTTCAGCATTAACTAAGAAGTTTGAAGAATATAAGACCAACTCAATCCAGAAGAAAGCAGCCTACTTCAGTAATACTTATCTTAAGACACGTTTTGAATTTGGTTCGAAGCCTCTCAGGATTTATGTTACAATGGTAAGTCAACCTGAAGAGGTAATGGAGAATGTGGATGTAGTAGCTTTTGACGAGAATACAATAATCCCAGCATGGCTAAAGATGGATTCTAAAAAGATGTTGAAGAAGACAGTTAAACCCAAGATAGAAGAACTACTAAAGACTCTTGGAATAGAATGGACGTCTCTGAATCTGAAGGAAGAACTCAAAGAGATTAAAAAAGTCAAGGTAAAGAAAAAGAAGAAAGAAGGAAAGAAGGATAAAGTGAAGAAAGGTGAAAAGGGTCCACTGGATTCCTTCATAGGTGGTAAGTAATGTTCACCCTGTTTCCACGTTTAATATTCAGAGAAAAGAAACTAGTATTCTCTAAAGAAGAACTTAAGGATAAGCTAGAAGAAGGATCACTTAGTAATAAGATTTGCTATGTGAGTCTATTTGCCTTCAGCGAATGGTACAATAGTGAACCATTGGAAGAGTCTGTTATGGTAGATACAATTCTCCTCTCTGGTTCGAAGTCTCTATTGGAAACATTTGCAGATTCAAATCCCTATCCAGCTATTCTCACTTATGATGGGAAAGAGTATCTTCTTTGGGTATCAAGAGATGCTACTTTTGAAGAGTTGCAATTAATGATTGTTCCTGGTTTGAAAATAGAGAAAGATATTAGGA
>Ga0315274_10001492_pt1 | contig 35914 bp, 31 predicted proteins | sample YL17G02_20_MG_FD_203700 | JGI IMG/M metagenome (GOLD analysis project Ga0315274, IMG submission 203700) | Sediment microbial communities from Yellowstone Lake, YNP, Wyoming, USA - YL17G02_20 | ecosystem: Environmental > Aquatic > Freshwater > Lake > Sediment | place: USA: Wyoming | collected...
CCCCGCTCGTGCTCCGTCCGCACCGTTTCCAGCCGCTTGTGCAGGTCAAGCATCCTCTCAATACTCGATTTCGAAAACGGAGCCCCTGGGCACCGCTGTCGGACTGATTCTCCGTCTCTGATCGACGCGGATCCTGTTCTGATCAAATGCGATTGCGGAAAGGCGGCTATTTACGGAAGGGCGTTCTCCCGATACGCTGAGTACACCGGCGATGAATGTGACCAGCAGCTTGTGATATTGTAGCCGGCTTTCAAGGGTGTTCCTCGGAAATCGAATGCGCAGATTTGGGTCTGTCATGATGGCGTTGGCATACTTATCAATGCTCTCAGACAAGTATGCAAAGAGGGAGTACATGCCGTTTCTGAAGTGGTAAGGAGGAAACGGCGTCAAAGGTTTCTTGATTCGCCATTTCTCACGCTCATTGTCGCTGTCCGGGTGAAACCTCAATTCGTGGGCAGTGTCCTCCGGCTTGAATCTCCCACAATGAACGTGACACAAACGCGGCATTCCGTTCTCGTAGGCCGCGAGGTGTATTCCCCGATTCAAGGAGTTCCAACTCCTTCCCATACCTTCCAGCAGCGGATTGAGTTCGCGGCAGATGAGATCGCCGATTTCCTCAAGGCGCTGGCCTTTGCGAACTGAGCGTTTCATAAAGCTCGCAAGCCAACGATCCATCCTTGTCGGACCCGGCGTAGTGGGAACCGTGGCGTTCCCCCAGAGAGCGAAACCTACCCTCGCGCGCCTCGAGTATTGCACCTTGACTGCGTCGGGACCCGGCACTTTCGTTCCATCCCGCATTATCTTTGTTACCGCCGAGTCTCCCACCATGACGATCCCCAGATCCGATATTTCGCTAACAACTAGTGTCATAATGTCTCCTTATACGCGAGGGTTTAGATTAGGATCTCAAGAAAAGCCTCGTACGCGCTGCTTTCATACTCGGCAAAGCCTGGTCGGAACACAGACGCCGCATATCTATCCACCCATTGGCCCTCTCGTCTACCCACGCTCTGCCATGACTGCTGAACGGCTCCACCTCAGAAGCTCACAATGCCGACCTGGCAAATGCTCGCAAGATCTGCGTTAGCCGTTTCCGCATCGAGAGCCACAAAGTCCATCTTGCCCTCCTCATTTTCAAGCCGGAGAAGATCGTGTCAAGCTCTGTTTCCATTGTCTCCGCATCGGCAGTACGGGACCTTGGCTACGCCGCCGATCCTTATACTATCTTCGTGGACGACTTGCTTGAACTGCTCCGCGAACCCACCACGGTTGCGAACGTCCCACCCCATCGCCTCGAAAAAGGGATCGATGAACTCCTGTCGTACTTGTGTCTCGTTGTACTCGGGCGACCTGTATGCGTCCCGGTGCTCGTCGAAGCGTTCCACCAAATCCAGTATCTGTCTCGGCGTCTCCATACCTTGCCTCACACCTTGACACCGCGCTTTCCGGGAAAGTCCACCACGGCTGCATACTACCACATCTTACCCACAGCTCGACTTTTCTCTGCGTCTTTGCGATCCATCTGCACGTGGTGTGGAGCTTAGTCACGGCTGAGAATCCGTCGAGCAGCCTTCGTTGGCCTGATAAGGCGCTCAGGCCCATTTGCCCGCCTTTGGGAAGTCAGCGGCTACCACGACAAGCCTGTCACAATCTGTCGCGTCCTCTGCCAACCATGTTTTTCGTTGACATTTCAACGATTATCGTGTACAATCCTATCAAAGGTCGTGCTGGGAACGTCAGAACGGAGTGGCGACGAGGATGTGCAGAGGGCGTTGCGCTTTCGGGCCACGGGCCCAGAGTCACCTCGCAGGAGAGCCATTGCGGTGCGGATCAAAGATTGACATTGTCGGCAGGTTCCATGCCACAGCCTTCTCGAAGGCAGGCTGAATGGAAGGAGACGAGATGGAAACGACTAAACAGCCACACAGGCAAATGCTGCTGCGAATCTGCACGCTGGGTCGGGTCGCGGGGTGGACGATGATCGTCCTGGCTGCCCTCGGTATCCCGGGCACCGCATACGCTGTCTTGGTTGCTCACATCGGCATCGGCATGCGCGGCATTCTTGGCGCGGGTATGGACGTCGTTGGCCAAACTTTCATGGGACTGGTCGCTCTGGGCGTGGTGCAGTTCATCCGCTACGTGATCGAAGAGGGCACTGAACCCAGATGGCTCCTTCGCAACGGGCACATCATCTTGTGCCTCTTCGCTTTGTATCTGTTCCTGACCAGTGGCTGGCGCGGTTGGCCGATGATGCGGAATAACTGGGATATGGCCTTTGTCCATTTGCCCGAGCCTACGATCCTGCTAGACTGGCTTCTTGCATCGACCCAATTCGGCGTAATGCTGCTCCTAGTCTTGCTGCCGGCCTTTACCAAGGCGCTGTGTGTGCTGGGAATCGCGGTGACCCTGCGCGCCGTGTTACCCATCATGGCCGAATCGAAAACGCTCGCCTGATGGAGGTCTAGATGATTCGCGTTCGACTGGACCACCTGCTCCTCGACAAGGGGATGACCCTCACCGAGCTGGCGGAGAAGACGGGCCTCGCCCTCAACAACCTTTCGATCCTGAAGACCAACAAGGCCCGGGCCGTCCGATTCTCCACGCTGAACGCCGTGTGCGCTGCCCTCGGATGCACGCCAGGCGAGCTCATCGAACACGTCCCTGACGGTCCGGCGTGACACCAAGCCGAAGGCCATGAATCCGATACACGACCTCCGGTCCGTTTTTCTTTGCTTCTTTCTTTTTTCGTAAAAAGAAAAGAAGGGCCAAGGCCGGGGGCATGCAGCCTCGAAGCGCCCGTTCTCTGAAAGGACCAATCTCCGGGTGTCATTCCCGCGAAGGCGGGAATCCAGTATGGAGGTCGCGGTATAGAATGTACGTTCTGGATTCCCGCCTTCGCGGGAATGACGCATCGCAGCATCTTTCCACAAGCTCTGAGAGGAGCCCACAAGCGACATAGGGTGGAAGCACCTTTATATAATATGCAAAATGAGATATATTGTGCTTTTTGGTAGCTAAACACCCCTCGTCTCGCAAAACAGCCTGCCGACCGACGCCTGAAGCCGAGTTCCCAATCGCCAATCGCCAATCACCAATCGTCAATCCCCAATCGGCAATCCCCAATCCCCAATCGCCAACAGTGCAACGCCGTGGGCTAATATATGGAGGGGGTCGACGGCAGGGTAGCCATTCACGGCCTCTTGTGTGCGGGATAGCAAGTTGCATTCAACATAGAACGGGCAATTCAACCACAGATGAACACCGATAAGACTCATGTTGTGAGGATTCAGAACCTCACCTTCCGGGGGAGTCCCAGTCAACGTTGGAGCAATACCGATTCGAATTCGTAATCCATAGATCGTTAAGGAGTTCGAAGGATTCATCGGTGTGTATCGGTGTTCATCGGTGGTTTCAACTGCCGGAATTAGGTTCAAAGACAAGCTGAAAAGCGTCTCTGGATAATCTGGAAATCATGAACTCAGGAAGATGACCGCGCGTTGCGGCTAAAGTCGTTTCCTGACTTCATGAGTTCCAGATTCGCTGATGTTGAACGATAGGCATGAGCAGGTTTCCCCTCTTGACTTTTCGGCTGTCTCGTGGTTAAATATAGCTGAAAAAGATTTCAGTCCAATCCGGAGGACGTTACCGTGGCGAAAGACCTTACGCGCCGACAGGCGGCGATTCTGCGGTTCATCATTGAATCCATCCGTGACCTCGGGTATCCGCCGACAATCGCCGAGATAGGGCAGGAATTCGGCATCGCTTCGACCAATGCCGTGAACGACCACCTTCTTGCGCTCCAACGAAAGGGTTGCATCACCCGCACTTCAAAGGCTCGCGGCATCCATGTTACGGAGCGCGCGGCCATCGGACTGTATCAGAACGGCCCAGGTGTGCTGCCGCTTGTCGGGCGTATCGCGGCAGGACAGCCGATCCTTGCGGAAGAGAACATCGAGGCCCATCTCCCGGTCGCTCCCGAACTCGGAAAGATCAAGGGATACTGCCTGCGTGTGCAAGGGGACAGCATGATTGGGGACGCGATCCTCGACGGTGACGTGATTGTCGTCGACCAGAACCGAGCGCCTCTCCCGGGAGATATCGTCGTTGCGCTCGTCGGGGATGAGGCCACGGTCAAACGCTACTATCCCCACGCAGATCGCATAGAGCTGCGTCCTGCCAACGCCGCGATGCAGCCGATGATCCTTCCCGCGTCGTCCGTCCAACTCCAAGGCGTCGTCGTAGCCCTCCAGCGCATGATCGCTTGAGAGCGTACACGGACGGAACGCACCTAGAGCGCCACGTGGCTCAGGAAGAAGAGTACCGCCGCGACGGTGAAGACGCTGAACAGAAACGACCAGGACACAACGCTGGAAAGAAACCGCGGCGCAACATCGAACTGAACGCCGTAAGCGGCCATGCCGACGGCTACGGGTCCGCTCATTTGCGTGATGAACGCCTTGGCCGCGAGACCGTTCAGTCCCACCAGCAGGACGATCCCGACCGCGAGGATGGGTCCGCCGATGAGTCGGATGGCGGCGGCAAGGAACACGGGTGGGCTTGTCTCCAAGCGCGTTTCGGCCAATTGGATCCCCAAGATGACCAATTGGACGGGGATGGCGGCATCCGACGTTAACTTCACGGCGCGTTCCACGGCAGTACCAAGCTGCACGCCCAAGCGTTGAGCAATGAGCGCCAAGACAAATGCATAGATCATGGGAAAGGCGAACACGCGCCGAACTGCGGCCGCCATCCCGAGATGCGCGCGCTGCGCGAAGTAGACGCCTACGCTGTTCTGGAGAAAGCTGCCGCACACCATAACGACCACCGCGAAGGCAAGTCCCTCTTCGCCGAAGGCAAAAAGGCACACGGGCAGTCCGAAGTTGCCCAGATTTGGGAACAGGGTCATGAGGAACGCGCCGCGTTCTTTGTGGGTGATCTTGAGCCAGTGCGCAATGGCGCTGAGCACGACCGTCATACCACCCAGCATGAGGACGGCGGCGAGCGCGATCCGGCCGAAGATCCCCCACTGAATCTCACGCCCGGAGATGCTTGAGTAGACAAGGGCCGGGAGAAAAAGATAGATATTCAGGGACGAAAGCGTCTTCGTGTGCAACGGAACCCGTCTCCGCACCACGTAAGACGCCGCGACCACAAGGAAAACGGGAAGTACCGCGGCGAGAATATCGTTCACGACGCGAGATCGCCGCGCCGCGCGGCTCGATGTCCGGACGGCACAATCCGTCTTGCGGCTGCCCGTTGAGTTACGCGAGGCATATGGTGTTCCTGCCGAGAGACTTCGCCCGATACAGGGCGTCATCCGCATGGCGCATGAGGTCGTCGCCGGTCATCCCGGGTTTGCACTCGGCGATGCCGATGCTTAGCGAGGTCCCGAAGTTTTCAGCGTGCTCGAGATCAACCCGGATACGCCCTCCGATGCTCAAGGCGACCTGCGTGTCCGCGCCGACAAGGACCACGGCAAACTCATCGCCGCCGTACCGGAATCCTCGGTCTTGTCCCCGGCGAGTGTTCTTGTTGATGATCTGTCCGATGGTGCGGAGGACCTGGTCCCCGACCGGATGCCCGTGCTTGTCATTGCAGCTCTTGAAATCATCCACATCAATGAACAGCATGCTCAGGACGCTGCCGTCGGTGCAGGTACGCGTGACAGCGGCTTCCACCTCCGTTGCGAAGCTGCGCTTGTTCAACAGCCCCGTGAGCTGATCCATTTGCGCCGCTTCAACAAGGTTCTCCTCGAGCTGACGTTTCTCGGTGGTGTCCTTGAGCGAAAGGCAGACGATACGCTCCATCCCCGCCTGGATGAACGTCATACTGATGTCAAGAGAAATCTCTTGCCCGTCCGGCCGCACCACAATCAGATCTCCCAGGGTCCCCTGCTCGAGCGGCGCACAGAGACTCAGCCCTTGTTCGAACCTTCCACGCTCGAACGGATCCAAGAGATCAGCGAACGGAGTCGAAAGCAATTGCTCACGAGTTCGCCCGGACAGCCCGCAAAATGCTGCGTTAACGTCATTGATGCCGCGGGTCGTCTCGTCCAGAAGAACCATCCCATTCGTGTTGAGATCAAACACGCTGCGGTACTTGCTCTCAGCCACGACACGGGCTTCCATGAGTGCCCGCTCACCCAACAGGCGCAACAGCTTAGCTTCGAGTTCAGCGGATGGATAGGGTTTTCCAATGAAATCCTTGGCTCCGGCATGTACCACGTCCACGAAGGGAAAATCCTCCGAGTGGCCCGTGATCACAATCACATCGGTGCCCGGCCAACGCCGCTGAACCGTCTTGATCAGCTCGAGACCGTTCAGCCCCGGCATGATCATATCGGCGATAAGCACGTCCGCCGTCTTGGCCTCAAGATACTCCAGGACGGCGTCACCACTGCCCACGATGTCGACGCGGCACCCCAGACGGGTTTCGAGAACCTGTTTGGTCGCGTCCGCCACAAGCTCCTCATCGTCGGCGACAAGAACAAGGTAATTCCCGAAACCGAAATCGTCACCTCCGCTTCCTTGCTGCCGCCAACGCTGCATCAGAGCAGCGAACTGCGCGCCGAAGGCGCTGTTAGCGCGCCTTCCTATGGAATCAGGAAGTCCGGATCCGGATATCATGGAAATTCACACTTCCCCGTCGCCTAAGTGTAAGCAGCTGCTGAGCGGATTGTCAACCTGGCTATCTGGCTGCACGGATGTTCTCCTATCCATACCTTTATGTTGACCCAACAGCGCACCGTCGATGCGGGAACCAGCGCCACAGACCTGGTGGAAGAATTCACACAAGCTCTCACTGTACAACACGAACACATGCCGCTGTCCGCTGGGTCCACGCTATCCAGTCGGTCCCTTCCGTCTTTCTTGTCTCTTTCGTCTTTTTCGCTGGACAGTTGAACGCACTCTATTTGGATGGTAAGATGGATTCTCCGCTATTGTGACAAGACGAAGTAGGTATTTGTGCATGTTGGACGCCCTCTTGTACCCCAAGAGCCTAGCCGTGATCGGCGCCTCGCGGACCCCGGGCAAAGTGGGCCACGAGATAGTGGCCAATCTCCTTCGCGCCGGGTTCACGGGGGATATCGTCCCGGTCAACCCTGCCAGCGAACAGATCCTCGGCCTTCGGTGCTTCAAGAATCTCAAGCACTACGGTCGAACAATAGATCACAGCATTATCGCCGTTCCCAGTAAGCTTGTTCGCGAAGCCGTCGAGAGCAGCATCAACGCCGGGGCAAAGGTCGTGACCATCGTCACGGCCGGTTTCAAGGAAGTCGGCGCCGACGGCGCAGCGCTCGAAGCTGAGATCGCTGGGCTGTGCAAGGCTTCGGGCGTGCGCATGCTGGGTCCCAACTGTCTGGGCCTCATCAACACCGAGCACCATATGAACGCCTCGTTCGCAAAACAGATGCCTCAGGCGGGCGGCATATCGGTTGTGTCGCAGTCCGGCGCGCTGTGCACGGCGATCCTGGACTGGGCCGCCGCGCAGGGCGTCGGCCTTGCGAAGCTGATCAGCATAGGAAACAAGGCCGATCTCGATGAGACGGACTTCCTTTCGACCCTGTCGCAGGACGCGCAGACGAAAGTCATCACGTGTTATCTCGAAAGCATCACGCAAGGCGACGAGTTCCTCAAGGCGGCCGAAGCGGCCGCCAACATCAAACCGGTCGTCGTCTTGAAGGTCGGCACGTCAAAGGCCGGCGTGAAGGCCGCGTCGTCGCACACGGGCAGTCTGGTCGGCGCCGACATTGCATACGGGGCGGCGTTCAAGCGCGCAGGCGTGATTCGGGCTTACAACTTCGAGGCGTTGTTTGACTGTTCGATAGCCTTTTCGTTGCAGCCGGTTCCCCGGGGCGACCGCATCGCCATAGTCACAAACGCGGGTGGGCCGGGCATCATCGCGGCGGACGCGGCTGAGAGCTCCGGCCTCCAAGTCAATGCGTTGACCGGGCGGGCCGCCGATACTCTGAGAGCCAAGCTGCCCCCGGCCGCGAGCGTCGGCAACCCCATTGACGTCCTCGGAGACGCTCCGCCGGAACGTTACGCGGAAGCTGTTCGGGTCGTGCAGGAGGACGATTCCATCGACGCAATGGTGGTGATTCTTACCCCGCAGGCGATGACGGACCCCATGGGAACGGCGCGGGCCCTTGCCAGCGCTGTGAAGGGCGACAAGCCAGTCGTGACGTCGTTCATGGGCGGGCACGATGTAATGGAGGCGCGCAACTTACTCATGAAGTCCGGCATTCCGGACTATCCCGCGCCCCACCGGGCCGTTTACGCCCTTGAGGCCATGTGCGAGTACTCGAAGTGGCGCAATCGCGCGCCGCGCATTGTCACGCGCTTCCCGGTGAATCGCCGGCGTGTCGAGCGCGTCATCGCACGGCACATGAAGTCAGGACGAACGGAGATCGGCGAGGTCGAGGCCAAGGAGATCCTGCAAGCTTACGACTTCAACATACCCGCGGGCCGCGTGGCCGAGACGGCCGACGAAGCCGCCGAGGTAGCGGAACATGTTGGCTATCCGGTGGCCATGAAGATCGTTTCGCCCGACATCCTGCACAAGTCGGATCTGGGCGGCGTCCGCCTTTCCCTGTCAAATGCCGACCAAGTCCGAGATGCCTTCGACCTGATGATGCTTCGCATCGGGCGGCGCGCCCCGAATGCGAAGCTCGAGGGGGTTTACATCGAGAAGATGTCCATGCGGGGCCGCGAGGTCATCATCGGTATGAGCCGGGACCCGCAGTTTGGCCCGATGCTGATGTTTGGGCTGGGCGGCATCTTCGTCGAAGTCATGAAAGACGTCACGTTTTACCTCGCGCCCATCACGGCCGACGAAGCCATGCAGATGCTCATGGGCACGCGCTCATACGCCCTGCTGAAGGGCGCGCGCGGCCAGGCCGGCGTCGATATCACGTCGGTTGCAAGCGGCCTCCAGCGGATCAGCCAGCTTGTAACGGACTTCCCGCAGATCGCGGAGTTGGACATCAATCCTTTTATCGTGGGGCCCGCCGGCATGGAACCCGTAGTGGCCGATGCGCGGATGTCCCTTTCCGGAGTCCCAAAGAAAAATGAGTAGCGCAACGAAGACGATCAGCTACGACCCGGATTGGCAGACCAAGTACGACGATATGGTCGTGACTGCCGATGAGGCCGTCCAGCACATCCGCCCGGGGAACCGGGTCTTCATCGGCACCGGTTGCGCTGAGCCGCAGGAATTGGTCCGTGCGCTCGTGAACCGTTCCTCGTCGCTGGCCGACGTGCAAATCGTCCATCTCCTCACGCTGGGCGAAGCGCCCTACGCCGAAAAAGAGTTGGCGCAGCATTTCTCGGTGAACAGTTTCTTCATTGCCGAGAATGTGCGGGCCGTCATTCAGGAGGGCGTGGGCGACTACACCCCCATTTTCCTGTCGGACATCCCCCGGCTGTTCAGTTCGGGCCAGCTTCCGCTCGACGCCGCGCTGATTCACGTCTCGCCCCCGGACGACCGCGGTATGTGCAGTCTCGGGATTTCAGTGGATATCGTTAAGAGCGCGGCCGCCAACGCGAAGTTCGTCATTGCGCAGGTCAACCCGCAAATGCCGCGCACGCTTGGCGACAGCCTGATTCACGTCCATAATATCGACTACCTGGTGCCGGTGGATGTTCCGCTCATCGAGGTGCATTGGGCGGAGCCGACGGACGTGACGCGCCGTATTGGCGAGTTCGTCGCGGGTTTGGTTGAAGACGGGTCCACGGTCGAACTCGGCATCGGGCGCGTACCCCATGCCGTCCTTGAATCCCTCCGCGGGAAGAAGGACCTCGGTATCCACACTGAGATGTTCACGGACGCGATCATCGACATGGTCGAGGCTGGTGTCATCACCGGCGCGGTGAAGTCGGTGGATAAGGGGAAGATCGTCGCGAGTTTCTGCATGGGCACGCGGCGGCTTTACGACTATATCGACAATAACCCGATGTTCGCATTCTACCCCACGGAATACGTCAATGATCCGTTCGTGATCAGCCGCCAGCAGAAAATGGTTGCGGTAAACGTCGCGCTCCAGGTGGACCTCACGGGCCAGGTCTGCGCGGACTCGCTGGGCACGCGATTCTTCTCGGGTATTGGCGGCCAAGTGGACTTTAACCGCGGCGCGGCGCGGTCGGACGGCGGCAAGGCCATCATCGCCCTCCCGTCCACGGCGAGAGACGATTCGATCTCCCGGATTGTCGCGTTTCTCACGGCCGGTGCGGGCGTCGTGACCACGCGTGGCGACGTTCACTACGTCGTTACCGAATACGGCGTCGCGTATCTGCACGGGAAAAACGTGCAGGAACGCGCGTTGGCCCTGATCAGCATCGCGCACCCCAAATTCCGCGCGGAACTCCTGAAGGAGGCCGTCAACGCGAAATACGTGCGGGCCGAGATGGCCGAGGTCGACACCTTCGATGCGGGCCCGCAGGACGTGAAAGCCACCTTCCTCACCGAAGACGGCGCGCTGATCACGTTCCGCTCGATTCATCCGACGGACGAGCCGCGGATTCGCGACATGTTCTACGGCTTGTCCGCGGAATCGCTTTACAGACGGTTTATGAGCCGCATTAAGTGGATCTCGCGCGAGCAGGTTCAGGATTTCGTATACATCGATCACCGGACGGAAGTGGCCATCGTGGGCACACTGACGGAGGCATACGGAGAAGACATCATCTGCGTGGGCCGCTACTATCTGGACCAGAAGACGAACCGCGCCGAAGTCGCGTTTCTCGTGGACGACGCCTGGCAGAACCGAGGCATCGGATCGTTCCTCCTGCGGCATCTGATCACCATTGCCAAGCGGAACGGGATCGCCGGTTTCAGCGCCGAAGTGCTCCGTGAGAACAAGGCCATGCAGACCGTGTTTCAGAAAAGCGGCTGCAAGTTCCGAAGCCAACTCAAAGAAGACATCTACTACTTCGAGATGGATTTTGCGTAGGAACTAATCGGCTCCTGACTAGCCGTTATCCTCGACCGCGTTCTCGATGCGCCTTGCGCCGTGGCAGATGGCCACGATTTCGATGGCGCCGCTTCCCAGCCGGTAGACGATGCGATATCCCTGATAGATCCTTTCGCGCAAGGATCTGTTTCCGTACTCCGGAACAACCCGACCGAGTTCGGGCTATGCTGGAATACTCTTGATGGTCTGCATCACTCTGCGCGCGAAGACACAGGCGTATCGTTCCGAATCACGTGCAATGAAGGCGCAAATCTCCTCAAGTTGGCGCGACGCGCGCGGCGGCCACCTTATCGGGAGAGCCATTTCGACATCCGCTCCTCAACGACTTCGTGCGCGATGGCGTGGCCTTCATTCAACTCCTTTAGTCCGGCATCGACCTGCATCTTGAAATGGATCTCCGCGAGAACATCATCGGCCGTCACGTCCTCGGGAAGAGCCTCGATCAACCGGATGACATCCTCCTTGATTCCAGACATTGCGCCGGTCTCTTCTAATAAACGCGGCATCACTGCCGCCTTTTCACAACCGATCATATCCTTGCCGGCGATCCGGTTCAACGCCAGGACATACCGTGATTCTCACCCGCTGACTGGGTCCTGGAAGTGCGAATTGCACGCTGAGGCTTGCGTCGTGGGCCGGAGGTCACTCCAAGGGCCGGAATACCCGCGCTTTCGCTGGGGCATCTGGATGGCAGGACCGAATTGCGGAAAGACCCGCGGCAAGTCGGCTCCCCGCACGGCCATCATGAGCCTTGCTCTTTGGTCGGCATGTACTGCTCCGTGCGGTGGCGGACAATCCTGCCCTCGGTCAGATAGATGACATCTTCGGCGATGTTCGAGGCGTGGTCGGCGATGCGCTCGATGTGGCGTGAAATGCCGAGGAGATGGATGTACGTGTTCACATGGCCGGGGTCTTTCCGTATGCACTCCTCGATAAGCCCGTAGATGTCGTGGTTCAACGCATCGACTTCGTCGTCGGCCGCGATGACTTTGTAGGCCAGCTCTGCATCGAAGTTGATGAGCGCGTCAAGGCTCTCGTGCAGCATGTTCTGCGACTTCCGCGCCATCCCCTGGAAGTCGAACGGGAATTCCACGGGCTCTTCCGTTACAAGAAACACGACCCGCTCGGCGATGTTAACCGTGCAATCGCCGATGCGCTCGAGTTCGGCGTTGATCTTGAGCACGGTGATGATGTACCGAAGGTCGTTGGCGACCGGTTGGTGCAACGCGAGGATCTTCTGGCACTCCTCTTCAATATCGACTTCGCGTTCATCGATGACCGAGTCGGAGTCCACCACCCGCTGGGCCAACTCGGCGTTTCGCTCCTTCAGCGATCGCACAGCCTGGTAGACGGTGTCTTCCACGATCGCGCTGAGCGACAGGACCTTCTTCTTGAGTTTTTGGATCTCGGTTTCCAGGTGTATTCCCATGGGGGAACCTTTCATGTCGGGGGCGGTTTGCGGAAAAACCGCCCCTACTGTTAGCCGAACCGGCCGGTCACGTAATCCTCGGTCCTTTTCCGGTCAGGCTTCGTGAATATCTTCTCGGTCGGGCCAGTCTCGATCAACTTTCCTTCATAGAAAAAAGCCGTGAAATTGGATACCCGGGCGGCTTGCTGCATGTTATGGGTCACGATGACAATCGTGTAGGTCCGGCGGAGTTCAGCGATCAGGTCTTCAATACGCGCGGTGGAATGCGGGTCGAGGGCCGAGGCGGGCTCGTCCATCAGCAGGATATCCGGGTCGACCGCGAGCGCGCGCGCGATGCACAGCCGCTGCTGCTGGCCGCCCGAAAGATCGAACGCGTTGTGATCCAGCCGATCCTTCACCTCTTCCCACAGGCCCGCGCGGATGAGGCTTCGCTCGACAATCTCGGACAACCGATCCCGCTCCCGAATGCCGGAGATCCGCGGGCCATAGGCCACGTTCTCAAAGACTGACTTCGGGAACGGGTTGGACTTCTGAAACACCATTCCCACCCGCTTGCGCAGCGCCACTACGTCAACGCCCGGCGCGTAGATGTCCTTACCGTCGATATGCACCGTGCCGTCGAGGCGGGTCCCGTCAATGATATCGTTCATGCGGTTGAGTGTTCGCAGGAAAGTGGACTTGCCGCAGCCCGAAGGGCCGATCAAGGCCGTCACCTGCCGCGGTTGAACGTCGACGGAAACATCGAACAGGGCCTGAACACGTCCATAGTAGAAACTCAGGTTCCTCACAAGGACCTTGACCGAAGCAAGCTGCGATGTCGCGTTTTCCGCTACCATTTGTACTTCTTCCTGAAATGAATGCGAAGGATGACGGCCACGAGGTTCACGCCTAAAACGAGGATGATCAACACCAGCGCTGTCCCATACTGCATGAGTCTGATTTTGTCGGCATCCGGATACTGGGTCGCCAGCACATAGAGGTGATAGGGCAGCGCCATGCACTGATCGAAGACCGACCTTGGCAGCCGCGGCAGATAGAAGGCCGCGACCGTAAGCAGGATCGGAGCCGTTTCTCCGGCCGCGCGGCCAATCGCGAGCACGCTGCCGGTCAACATCCCTGGAATCGCGTACGGAAGCACGTTTTTCCGTATCGTCTGCCATTTGCCCGCGCCGAGCGCGAGACTGCCCTCGCGCAGGTAGATGGGGACGGCCCGCAGGGACTCCTCGCTCGCCACGATGATCGTTGGAAGCACCATGCAGGCCAGCGTCAGGCTTCCGGCAAGGATGCTCGCGCCGAAATGAAAGAACAGTACGAACAGGCCCAGCCCGAACAAACCGAATACGATCGAGGGCACGCCCGCCAATGTGATGATCGCGAGTCTGATCATGCGTGTGAACCGCCCGTTCTTCGCATATTCCGACAAGTAGACGGCGCTCGCCGTGCCCAACGGGAGCGCCACGACGATCGCGCCGAGAATGAGGCAGAAGGTGCCGACGATAGCCGGAAAGATCCCCCCTGCGGCGCCGCTTTCTTTCGGCATGGCGGTCACGAACGTCCAGCTCAGCGCCGGTGCGCCGTTCCACACGATGTCGATGACGATGTACGCGATGACGAGAACAATGAAGTAGGTAACGCACCGCATCAGCCATCGTACCGCTATGTCGGTGAGCGCCCTTCGCATCTATGCCCTCTGGTGGTTTCTGAGCACGCGTTGCGCGGCCACATTCAGGATGAACGTAGCCAAGAGCAGCAGGATTCCGACCCAGAACAACGCTTGGTAATGGCGGCTGCCGTAAGTGACCTCGCCCATCTCCGCGGCGATCGTGGCCGTCATGGTGCGCATCGAGTCGAACGGCGACAAGGTGACGACGGCCGCATTGCCGGTCACCATGAGCACGGCCATGGTCTCGCCGATGACGCGCCCCATTCCAAGCATGACTGCCGCGACAATTCCGGACTTCGCTGACGGCACCGTCACGCGCCAAACGGTCTGGATGTCGCTCGCGCCGAGCGCCAGCGACGCCTCGCGGTATGACCGCGGGACGCTGCGGATTGCATCCTCTGAAATCGAGACGATGGTCGGAATTGCCATCAGAGCCAGGAGGAGCGCTCCTGTCAGACCCGTGAGACCCGTCGGGAGATTGAAGACATACTTCACGATCGGCGCCACGACAACCAGGCCGAAGAACCCCAGCACCACCGAGGGAATGGCCGCCAGGATCTCGACGAGCGGCTTCAAGATCTCGCGCTCGAGGGGGCGTGCGATCTCGGCTATGTACACGGCCCCGCACAAGCCGAAGGGCACCGCCAGCAGTGTGGCCAGCAGCGTCACAACGACACTGCCCGAAACGAGGGGCGCGATGCCGAACTGCTGTTTTATGAAGGAAACCGGAGTCCATCTCGCGCCCAGAAGATCCAACACCCCGGGATCGCGGACGAACGGCGCGGCTTCTTTGAAGAGGAAAGCGAAGATGACGAGCACAACAATGATGCAGACGGAGCTCGAGACCGCCAGCAGCCACTTGACACCTGCTTCTCTCCAGTGACCTCCCATGGCTCACTGCACCGGGATGTACCCTGCTTCTCGCACAATCGCCTGGCCCGCACCGCTCAGGCAGAACTTAATGAAGTCATCGGCTGCCGGGCCAACGCCGGCGCCGGTGTAAAAGTGGAGCGGACGCGAGATCGAGTAAGTGCCATTGCGGACGGTGTCCTCCGAAGGCGCAATCGCCGGGGCGGCCGCATCGGCTTTGACCTTGAGCACCTTAACGCGGCCGACATCCGCCGCGTATCCGAGACCGGCGTATCCGATGGCCAAGGCATCGCTGGCCGCGGACTGGATGATGGCGGACGTTGCGGGCATCAGCCGCGCCTTGGGCGTATAGTCCTCTTTCTTCAGCACGTGCTCTTGAAAGAAGACATAGGTCCCTGAACTGGATTCGCGTGAAAGGGCGACGATCTCGCCATCGCTTCCGCCCACCTCCTTCCAGTTCGCGTAGGCGCCGGTGAAGATCTTCTTGAGTTGCTCGAGGGTGAGTTCGTTGATCGGATTCGACGGGTTGACGACCACGGCGATGCCGTCGCGCGCAACATTTGTTTCCCGGAGCGTGCTGCCCTCCCGTGCGGCCTTCTCTTTTTCCTCCGGCGACATGTCTCGCGAAGCCGCGCAAATGTCCGTGGTTCCGTTGAGCAGCGCCGCGATACCGGTGCCCGAGCCTCCGCCAGTAACCGAGATTTCCGCGTCGGGATGCGCCTTCATATAGCTCTCAGACCATGCCGTGACGAGGTGGACCATCGTATCGGACCCTTTGACCGTCACGGATTTTCCCGCGGCTCGTGCAGCCTTGCCTTGCTGTGCTGCCGGGGTGCACCCGAACATGAGGATGGATATGACGACTGCTGCCGCCACTGGAACGGTTCTATGCATGGCAGATCCTTCCTTTCCGCACGATCCGGGCGGCCGCAAGATCCTCCCGGTTCGATGTCGGCCGTGTTGCCTCTCCAACTAATCATATTAGGTGGATGTTAGGACTTCGTTAGGACTGCGGGCTGATCGAGCGCTGCCTTAGATCAGTACCGGAGATGGAGGGTAAAACAACTTCCCTTGCCAAGGGCGCTTTCGACCGTGATCCGCCCGCCATGCAGGTTGACTATGTGCTTCACGATGGCGAGGCCGAGTCCCGTGCCGCCGAGTTTCCGGCTTCGGGCTTTGTCGACCCGGTAGAAACGTTCGAAGATACACGGAAGGTGTTCTTGTGCGATGCCCTGTCCGTCGTCGCGCACGCGGATGAGGATCTCGCCGGACATGCACTCGGCTTCGACGCGCACCTCGCCGCCGAGGTTGCTGTACTTGATAGCGTTGTCCAGAAGGTTCGTTAGCGCCTGCTCGAGCAGGAACGCCTGGGCCTGCACCTCGAGACCCTCGGGGCACGTCACCTGAACTCGAAGCTCCTTCCCCGCCGCCTTCGCGGCGCACACATTGACGGCGGCATCGATAACGCCGCGAACGCCCGTCTTCTCGAGTGCGGCGTCCGCGGTGGTCTCTGACCGTTCAAGGCTGGCGAGGGAGAGGATGTCATCCACAAGACTGCACATGCGATCGGCTTGACGCAGGATGATTTCGAGAAACCGGGAGGCCGTCTCAGGTTCGGGCTTCGCCTCCCCCAAGAGCATCTCTGCGTATCCTTTGATGAGCGTGATTGGAGTCCGGATCTCATGAGACACGTTGGCAACGAAATCGCTTCGCGCGCGTTCAAGCCGGCGCAGTTCCGTGACGTCGTTGATCGCGAGCAGGGCGCCGATCTGATTCCCCGTCTCGTCTCGCAACGCCGAAGCGGAGATATGGAGTTGATGTTCGGACGTGTCGACAAGGACCACGTCGTCCTCGAAGGATTCCGGCGTGGCCAGCATGCGGGAGATGCACTGCTGGAGCTTTGGACTGCGTACGACCTCCTGAACAGGGCGGCCCCGCGTGGACTCGAGCGAAACGCCGAACAAGCGTGCGGCGGCGCGGTTCAGGAGTACAATCCTTTCCTGGCCGTCCACGGCAACCACGCTCTCGACCATGCTCGAGAGGACGGCGTCGAGTTCCTCGCGCTGGCGCTCCATGGCCTGAATGCGCTCGCGCAACTGGGCCGCCATCGAATTCATGGCCGAAGCGAGTTCGGACAACTCGGCGGTTCTCGCGGACGGGAGGCGCGAGTCGAAGTCTCCCCGGGCGAAACGGCGGGCGCCTGCTTCCATCGCCCTGAGCGGGCGCGCGATGCGCCGCGCGAGAAGGATGCTCAGCGCCGCGGCGATCAGGGCAACGATCACAGCCCATGATCCCACGCGGAGAAGGACCCGGTTCAGCATCTGGTTCGCGGAGGCCAAGGGCAAGCTGCTCCGGACGACGCACACGAGCCGGTCCGCCGCAGTGCGTTCGTACATGGGAACTGCCACGTACATCAGATCGGCGCGGAGAGTATGGCTGTAACGCACAGCCCGTCCGACGCGGCCCTCGATGGCCTCCCTCACCTCGGGCCGATCAGCGTGGTTGTCCATATTGGCGGGGTCTTCCTCCGAATCGCCGATAACCTTTCCGGAAGGGAGAATCAGCGTGACGCGAGCCGCGGAGAGTCTACCCAATTCCCTGCACAGGCTCTCGACGTCGGGGTTGTCAGGATTATCGAGCTTCCCTTGCAGTTCGCGTTCGATCAGGCGGGCGCGGACCTCCAACCCGGAGGCGGTCTCATCGAAGTGAAGCCGTCGCAAGGCATGCACCGCATTCCAAGTGGCGGCCACGACCGCAAGGAGAACCACGGGAAGCAGACTGAGAAGGATTTCCGTGATAAGACTGCGACGGGCCACGGGTCACTCCTTGAAGCGATAGCCCACACCGCGCACAGTTTCGATCCACTCGCAGTGCGAGCCGAGCTTTTTTCGGAGACCGACGATCTGCACGTCGACGGCGCGGTCCGTGACCGCGTATCCCACGCCGCGGACCGCCTCGACAATCTGCGATCGGGTGAATACCCAGCCGGGGCGCCGCGCGAGGAACCTGAGGATACTGAACTCGGAATACGTCAAGTCTATGGGTTCGCCGTTGATCAGCGCTTCATGCCGTCCTGGATGGATGACGAGATCGTGGATCCGAACGGAGGTCGTGTCCCCCTCAGCGTTCTTGGGTTGGCGGCGGAGGACGGCGGCCACGCGCGCTAGAAGGACTCTCGGGCTAAACGGTTTTGTGACGTAGTCGTCCGCGCCGCTTTCGAGGCCCCGAACGATGTCCGACTCCGCGCCCTTGGCGGTGAGCATGATGATGGGGATATGTCGCGTCTTCGGGTCGTTCTTGAGCATCGAGCACACCTCGAAGCCGTCCAGACCCGGAAGCATCAGATCGAGCAGCACAAGATCTGGGATAAGGGATCGGGCGAGGCGAACGGCTTCCGTGCCGGTGGCCGCGCAGGAGCACGCATACATCGCCTTCTCGAGGTTGTACCCAACCATTTCGAGGATGTCTTCTTCATCATCGACGACCAGGACGTGTTTCTTCGCCATGGGCGGCCCTCTCGCGGACAGAACTCACGCCTTAACTATACAGCGCAACGTTAGTTTTGAGTTAGGCTGATTTCAGGTGGCGTTCGGGGGCGGGTAGCCAATCGAACATGGAAATTCAAGACGCACCCGTCAGTCGGCTGGCTCCTTTGCCGCGATGATGGCCTCGACGAGCGGCGCGATAGCGCTGAGAAACGCTAGTATGCCTTCGATAATATCCAGAGGACTTTGTTCGAACCACTGGAGTTCAGCCTTAGAGACAGGTTTAAGGTGACGCATGGTGTTTCCTTCCCTTCATCAGCGGCTTCTTGAGCAGAACGCCGAATTCTCAGCCGCCGTTAGTAAACACCGAAGGTTCGGTTATCCACACCAAGATAGCCCAACGCCTTCCATCACTCCCGACACTTGTACATCGAGAGCGGGATCCGTTACACGGGAAAGCGCCCTAGCCATGGAAGGCCCAGGCGCTGTGGTCCGCGAACCGTGACGCAACGGGTTAGTTTGTCTCGGACGCTTTGGACTCGATGAGCCAGGTAATGATGGGCGCAATTGCCTGAAGCAGCGCAAGCACCATCGCTATGAGGTCTCCCGTCGTGCCGTTCGTGGTCGCTGCCTTCGATATCGGTCTTACATGCTTCATTCGTGCAGTCCTCCTGCGTTGGCGTCCGTTCAACGACCCCGGCATGCGCAACGTGGCTGCGCTACCACCCGGAAGTATACTTCGAGAACGGGCGTTTTGCAAGCTGAATTGCTCAAGAATCAGATCCTGACCCAATCGTCCCAACGTTCTGCTGGGCGGCCGCGCGTTGTAAAGGCGAGATGCTCCGGTTCGCCGGCATTGTAATTCCTCCGACACCTGCGGATAATGAGCACGAACAGACTTGGGAAGGAGGGCGTCATGGAACGGTCTTTTCCGCACGTGCTATTGCCGACGTTGGCAGTAGCGTCATTGTTGAGCGGGTGTGTCGCATCCTCAACCGCAGGGCGCAACGACGTGTGGCGTGAAATGAAGACTGTCGTGCGCACGGCGCCTTCGCCGAGTCCCGAGCATCCGGGAAATGTCTTCCTTCTTGGCGAGAAAGTGACTATCGCCGCGCCTTCTGAAACGGCCAAATGGCGAATCACTGACGATGGCAACAAGAAAGTGACGGAAGGCACGGGCAACACGGTCGACGCGGGAGAATTGGGTATCGGATGGTACCGAATTGCGTTCCTTGACGCCCAAGACAAGGAATCCGGTTACACGACGGCCGCCGTCCTGGCGCCGTTGGCGGCGCCCACCCCTCAAGATTCGCCGGTATGCGTCGATTCCGCTTCGGCGTGGTTTGGTCGTGCCGATCCCGCCAAACAGGAGCGCTTCGCCTACCTGGCCACGCTGGCCGGCGCCAACTGGATACGCGATCGCATGTCGTGGGGCGACATGGAGCCGCAGAAGGGAAGCTTCAGCGAGAACACAACCTACGACAGTTCAGCGGAGATTGTGTCTCGGCATGGCCTGAAGAGTCTCCAGGTCTTCCACGGCATACCGCAATGGGCCGTGAATCCGCAACTCGATGGTGAATCGGCGCGTGGCCGTTTTCCGCGCGATTTGAGGGACCACTACGCCTTTTGCAGAGCGATGGCCGAGCGGTATAAGGGCCGCGTACGGGCGTGGGAACCGTGGAACGAGGCGAACATCCCCGATTTTGGCGGACACACGATCGACGAGATCTGCTCGCTGCAGAAAGCGGCCTATTGGGGTCTGAAGGCGGGCGACCCGGGCGTTGTCGTGTGCTGGAACGTGTTCGCGGGCGGCGGGAACAAGCAGGAAAGCGAGGGCGTGATACGGAATGAGGCCTGGCCATATTTCGAAACCTACAACGTGCACACGTATGATCCGCCGGAGAAGTACCTTGGGGTTTTCGAACGCGCGCGCAACGCGGCCTCGGGCCGGCCCGTCTGGTTGAGCGAGTGCGGGATTGGCCTGCATTTCATCGAGGACTCGAAAGAGGGCGAACTCACGCCCGAACTCGAGTACCGCCAAGCCGCTTTCATAGCCCGCTCTTACGCCAGCAGCCTCTACGCAGGCGTCAACCGTCATTTCTTCTTCATCCTCGGCAACTACCTCGAGAGAGTGAACCAGTTCGGCCTCTTGCGCTACGACCAGACGCCGCGTCCGGGTTACGTGGCGCTCGCGGCCGTTGGCCGTCTCCTTGCGGGCGCGAAATGCGTCGGCCGCGTCGCGCCGGTGAACGAAGATGGGCCTTACGTGTATGTATTCCGGGCATATCCCGGCGCGGTGGAGCGTGACGTGCTGGTTGCCTGGTCGCTGAAGTCCATGGACAACCCACTTCCAACGGATCTCAAAGTGGAAATGGTCTGCGACTACCTGGGTAGGCCATGTCCGAGACCCGCGCGGCTCAACGAAGCCGCAGCTTTTCTTGTGCTCCCCGCGGGCGAGTCCCGCCGGCTCAGATTGGAGCCGTTGCCGCCCATCAGCGCGTATCGTGAAGGAGCGCCGTCGCCCGTGGTGCTGCAGTTGGTGATGCCTTCCTCGGCCTCGGATCTCGGGCATCAGGCACACAAGATCGTACCAGGACAGAAGACAGACGCCACGGTGGCCGCATACAACTTCAGCAACCAGAAGGTGTCCGGTACGCTCCGCATGGATGAAATCCCCGGCAATGTGCGCGCCTCGATAGGTCCGGAAACCGTCCAGATGGACCCATTCGAGCGCAAGGAGCTTCCTTTGACACTCGCGGTCCCCAACCCGGAACAGAAAGCGGAGGGCTGGGTCACGCTTCGCGGCGATTTCGGCGCCGCGGGCCGTCCCGTCCTCGCATTCCGTTTGATCGTCAAGGACAACTGAACCACGCGCGAGCCCGTGCTTATGTAGGAGGGGCCTTCACGCGACCCGCTTGCTCCAGACGGCTGACGGACGCGGCGCAAGCGGGAAGACAGCGATAGTTTGCTCGCCGGGGGGGTTGTGCTACAGTAAAGGTGTTACTTGTGCGCGGGGACCATCGACGCCGGCATGGCGGCAAGGAGGGAGCCATATTCATGCGATATCCGGTGACGGAATTGGGAATTGGCGGCATTCTGGACCAGTCTATCCGTCTGTTCCGGGACCACTTCAAGTTCTTGATCGTCCTGGGGTGCATACCATTCTTGCCGGGTCTCATAATGGCGTTCTTGAGCCACGTCGAGACGCCCACTTTCGGTCCGGCCTCTTCGACGGAAATGGCCCCACAGGTGATGTGGGCCTCATCGGGACTCTCGACGATCCTGTTCATCCTGAACCTTCTGGTTCTCACCTTCACGAACGCAATCTGCACGGGCGCCGCGGCGTATGGTCTGACGCACCGCTACCTCGGGAATGACGTGTCCGCGGGGGAGAGTCTGCGCGCCGTGATGCGCCGGTTCATGCCCCTGTTGGGCGCGAGCATCCTGTACGCGCTCGGGACGGTCATCGGGACGCTGTGCCTGATCATCCCGGGCATTTACCTTACCCTGGCATGGTACGTCCTATATCCGGCACTGCTCTTCGAGAATCTTACTGTGTTCCAGGCGTTTGGCCGCAGCCGGCGACTCATGGTCGGACACAAACGCAAGGCATTCAACGTAGTCTTCGTTCTCGGGATTATCATGTTTGGGTCGGCAATGTTCGCGGGCATGATTCCCAATGCCTACGCATCCGCGGCCCTCTCGGAACTTGTCACCTCCTGCAACGTGCTTTTCAATGCGGTAGTCGTGACGGTGATGTACATTTCCGCGCGTTGCCACGTCGAGCAATTCGACCTCGAGTTGCTGACGCAGATGGTTGAGGGCAAGAGCAGAGCCGAGGAACCGGTGTTGTGAAGCGTCTTCGCCAGACGGTCCTGCGACTCTCGATTTTGCTGAGCGTGGGTGCTGCCGTGTGCGTCCAGCGGTTGTTCGCCGAGAGCGTTCTCGGCTCGTTCCCAAGTTCAACTTGGGAACGAGCGCACCCGGAGCAGATCAAGGCAACGGTCCAGGAGGTGCTCGCCAGGGGCCCATACCGCCTTGATCCTGAGAGCTATTGGGCGCTGGATCTCTCCTGGCTCTTCGATCTGTTCCGCCGCCTGATCGATCTATTCGCCATTCCTCTGTCGCACGCGCCATTCCCCGTGGCCATGGCCATCAGTGCGGCGCTCGTGATTGCGCTGATTGTCCTCGTGTCGCACATCGTGTATTCCTTCTATGCCGCCCTAAAAGTGCCGCCGGCACACCGGCTCGAGATGGATAAAGACCGGCTACCGAATCCCGACGCCCTCGAGACACAGGCCGAGCGCCTTGCCTCGGAACGGAACTTCGTGGACGCCACGCGCACGCTGTTCCGGGCCGCCCTCGTGCGCCTCGAAATCAAACGCAGAGGCCGCCTCATGTCGGCCTTGACCAACAACGAGTACTTGCGCACGTTCAGGACGCCGTGGGTCGTCGAGAGCCTGCGCGTGTTTGTGGACCTTATCAATGGGAAGTGGTATCGCGACCGCACGTTCGACGAAGGCGACTATCTCCGGTGCCGAGGCGCCTATGATTCATTGCACGCCCGGCTGAACCAAGAGGGCTCGTGAAGAACGCTCATTACATTGCTTCGGGATTAGTCGGATTAGTGGTGCTCGGTCTTATCGTCGGCATCGTCTCATCCTGGCTGCCGCCGGGCGCGCATCGCATCGCGGCGGACTCTTACAGCGGCATGGCGACCGGCCAGCGCGCGTTGTTCGAAACGTTGCAGGCATTGGGTGTGAACGTGCGCCGCCACGGCGACGTTCCCTCCCTGTTGTTCGAGGGCGAACGATGCGTTGTGCTGCTCGAGCCGGATTTCAGCCGCTTGGAGCGCGAAAAAGGGTATCTCGATCAGATGCGGAACTGGGTGGAGGCCGGTGGCAGGCTCGTCGTGGTCAGCAATACCCTCAAACAACCTGAGCGCCCCTCATGGAAACGGCGGCATCCACACGACGACGAGCGCCCTTCACGAAAAGAGACATTCTTGGAGCACCTGGACCTCGAGGGCCTGACGGTTGCCGCGGAGACGGCCAAAGAAAATGAATATCAGCCTTCCATTCGCTTCAAGCGGGTGGAGATAGGAGGCGCCGTCTCAAAGACCTGTGCGGCGCGCGCAGCCGGCTCCCTCGCTCCAGTCGGGGCGTCCGTCAAAGAGCTTGCCGTCTCGGACCCATTCATGGACTATTTCGAAGGGGAACCCGTCAAACACGCGGACGGTCTGATCGAGATCGAGACGGAGGAAGATGTGTGGCAGCCCATCGCGGCGGAGTACCGGCGTGGATCGGGCAGCGTAATTGTCGTTGCGGACCCCGCGCCGTTCAGCAACGGCGGCATCGGCAAGTCCGACAACGGCGTCCTCGCCTACCTGCTTACGGTGGGCGGCGGCGCGCGCGAAGTCCTTGTCGATGAGTTCTACCACGGCGCACGCACCGAAGGCAGCATTCCCGCCCTGCTTGGAATGTACCCATACGGCGTCGTGGCCCTGTTCATTCTCGCGGCGGTCTTGTCCTGGGTGTGGTCAAATGGGGTCCGTTTCGGACCCATTGTTCCCCATGAAGCGCCTTCGCGGCGTTCCGTCCTCGAGTACGTCGACGCGATGGCCCGGCTGTTTCGCAAGGGTGGGAAGGCGCCGTTCGCGCTACACACGTGCCGCGAGGGTTTTCTCAACGACCTGCGCGCCGAATTCCAGATTGACCTTTCGCTGCCCGAAACGTTCGTCCTCGAAAGGATCGGGCAGATTGACCCTGGCCGCGCGGAACATATCCGCGCCGCGCTCGGCGACATTGACACGGCGCTGCATGCGCGGGAACATATCAATCCAAGGCAGCTTGTCAACCTTCAGGAGAAACTAGAGTCATGTCGGAGCACCTCGAAGTCCAGTCCGTTCTCCCAACGCCGGACCCTGTCAACGCGATATACAGTCGCACTCTAGAGCAGGTTGAGAAGGTCGTGTACGGCCAAACCGGCGCCGCGCGTCTCTGTCTCGCCGCGCTGTTTTCCAATGGTCATGTGTTGGTCGAGGGAGTACCGGGCATTGCCAAGACGACGCTGGTGCGCACCATCGCCGCGACGCTTTCCATGGAGTTCAGCCGGGTCCAGTTCACGCCGGACCTGCTGCCCAACGACATTACCGGGTCGTATGTGTATCGCGCGAACACGGGCGAGTTCGAGTTCCGTCCCGGGCCGATCTTCGCCAACTTCGTCCTGGCCGATGAGATCAACCGCGCCTCGCCGAAAACCCAATCAGCGCTCCTCGAGGCCATGCAGGAAGGCACCGTTACGCAGGAGCGCCAGGTCTTTCCGTTGCCGTCGCCCTTCGTGGTGTTCGCAACGCAGAATCCCGTCGAACATGAGGGCACGTATCCCTTGCCGCTCGCGCAGTTGGATCGGTTTATGTTCAAGGTGGTCCTGGGCTATCCGGACGGGGAATCCGAATGCCGCATCTTATCCGAACACCACACGATTACGGACGGCAAGGCGTTTGAGGCGCTGCACACCGAGAAGGTCGCGGACCAAAAGGCCGTCCTCGACGCCAAGGAGTTGATCCGCAACACGTTCGTCCGCCCGGAAGTGATCCGCTATGTTCAAGCGCTGGTGACGAGCACGCGCGACGACCCCAACCTGATGGTTGGCGCAAGCCCTCGCGCGGGCCTCGCCCTTCTTATGGGCGCAAAAAGTCTGTCAAGGTTCGATGGCCGTGACTTCGTCACTCCCGAGGACGTCAAAGAAGCCTTTCTTCCGGCCTTGCGGCATCGCGTGGTGCTCAATGCCGCCGCTGAATTGGAGGGAATGACCCCGGAGGAGGCGCTCAGCCAGACCTTGAACCGCATCGAGGTGCCGCGGTGAGAGTGTTTCCGGACAAAGGGTTCACGGCGTACGCCGCGTTCCTCGCATTACTGTCCGGAGGTCTCCTGATTACTGGCTGGACGTGGGGCCTGCTCATTTCCGCGTGTCTGCTCGCCGTCGCACTCGCTCTATTCGACTACCGCCGGTTAAGTAAGATGAAAGACGCGGTTCAGGTGCGCGTTGACGCGCCGCCCTCGCGACAGCGCGGCGAACCCATCCAGACATCGGTGTACGTTTCGAATCACGGCACTTGCCGGGCCAATCTGACGGTCAGGCTCTGTCTGCCGCTCCAAGGCGTTCCACGCGCCTGGGTCGAACGCCTGTCGTTGGGGCCGGGAACCGGCGTGGCCCTTCAGTGCGAGGTGCAAACGCCGGTGCGCGGCGCCTACGAGTTCGGCGACATCTGGATCCGGATGAGCGGCCCCGCGCGGTTCCTGCAATCGCAGCGATCATGGCCTCACTCCGCCGTCTGCAGGGTCTACCCGGACGTCAAGCGCGTTCGCGAGTACATCATGTCGCGGCGCGCTCACGTCGCTAGCGTTCCCCACGTGCGCAGGGCCACCTTGCGCGGCATGGGCAGCGAGTTCGAAAGACTGCGGGACTACGAACCGGGTGACGATATCCGCCGGATCGACTGGCGGGCCACCGCAAAGCATCGGAAGCTCATTTCACGAAACTACGAAATCGAGTCGTTCCGGGATGTCCTCGTCATGGTCGACCGCGGACGTCTGATGGCCTCCGAGTCGCGGGAAACCTCAAAACTCGACCACGCCATCGACGCCGCGCTCATGATCAGCGCGGTCGCGCTCGACAGTGGCGATCACGCGGGGATTCTCGTCTTCGGCAAGGACGTGAGCGCCTATCTCCCGCCCCGAGGCGCGATCAGCTATCTGCCCACCCTCATCGAGGCCGTTTACGCCGTTCAACCTATCCTCGACGAGAGCGATTTCCTGCGCGCCTTTGCGCATCTGCAAATCCGATTGCCCAAACGCAGCCTCATCGTCGTCCTGACCGACGTCATAGATCCGGAAGTGTCGCGCAGCATCCTCGAAGGCGTGCTGGCGTTGAACAAGCGCCACTTGGTCATCTTTGCGGCACTGAGGACCCCTGCGCTCTACGACGCCATCGCCGCGCCGGTGGACGATCCGCTCGATCCGTTCCGAAAGGCCGTTGCATACAGGCTCGTACGAGAGCGCGGCGAAGTCATCCGCAGGCTGCGCAAAGGCGGCGTCGAGGTACTGGACGTGTTGCCCGGCGAGATCACGATTCCGCTCGTCAATAAGTACGTCGAGCTGCGTGAACAGAATCGCCTGTAGTGTGATGAGTCACGCATCCGCTTCAGAACCCGCAGATTCGTGAGGGAGGGCGAGGCTCCTGCCGAGCCGCACTTGCGCATGAGATCCTTTCGGCTCGGCAGGAGCCTCGCCCTACCGGAATGCGTTTCGAGGCCGGGGATTATTCGAGGAACTTGAGATTAACGACACAAGCCCGGTGTGCACGCCGCTCCTGGTATGAACCCTGGAGGAAGTAGAGGATCCAGAACACGGCCATGCCCGCCGCGAAAAGCAGGCGCGTCCTCGTGTCGAGTTGGCTCTGTCTGATATAGCTTTCGCAGAGGCTCGCAAAGATGAACATGGGCACAACGCCGAGCAGCAGGTTGAGGGCCTCCCTTCCCGCGCGCACGAGCGCCTGGCGGCGCGTCTCGAGGGCGGGCCGAACAACCGCTTTGCCCAGCATCAGTCCCGCGCCCGCGCAAAGGATGATGGCCAGGATTTCGGTGATCCCGTGCGGAAGCAGCCATGCGTACATCTCCGTCGAGATCCCCTTTTGGTGATGCACCGCCGCGAAGGCCCCGAGCATCGCGCCGTTGAACACCGTTAGGAATACGGTCGGCACGCCCGCCAGTACGCCTGCCGCAAACGCCGTGAAACCCACCTTCGTGTTGTGCGTGAACAGGAACGAAGCGAAAAAGAACTTCTCGCCGTCATCCGATTCGCGCCCATAACGCAGGATCTCGGCGAGTTGTTCCGCGCTTGCCCCAGGGAGCCGTTCATCAAGCGCGGGCAGCAGGGCATAGGCCGCAAGCGGGCGCTGCTGCGTCACCACGTAACCTCCGAAGACGCCGAACGCGAACAACGAGAACGCCACGACGTGAAACGGCATGGTCCGCGCGACCGCTTGCGCAAAGCCCGTCACGTAAAACCACAACACCATGCGGACGGGATAACGTTTCGGGGCGATGTAAATCAGGCTGTGGGCTTGGCTGACGAGGTGATTGAGATTCCTGAGCACGGTTTCGTTCCGGATGCGGCTGCGCGCCTGCGCGAGATGAATCGTCGTCACTCGGTACAGCCGGTCGAGACGCGACAACTCCTCAGCCGTCAGGCCGCGGGCGCCCACGCTCCGCCCGCGCGCCACCAACAACGCCAACTCGTCCCATGTTCGCTGCAATCGCGCCGTGAAAGGCCCTTCGCTCATGTCCGTACCTCGCCGGATGACATCCCCCTGCGCCCCCTTCAAAGGGGGAAAGACCAGCCTAGGCAACGCACAGTGGAAAGTCAACCGGTCCCCTTCGCATAATGTGGCCCACAGGTTCCCGCACGCGCACCGAAAGGAATGACGATGTCGGAGACCGTCCGATTTGAGACGCCGGAAAACGTCACCGTGAGCTACGACCTTGCCGGGCCCGGCACCCGCTTCCTCGCCTGGCTGTACGACACCATCATCGTGATCATCTCGGAATTGGCGCTCATAATCGTCGCGGCTGTCATATCGCTCGCTCTGGACGCAACAGCGTTAAGCGGAATCGATCCCTTTTCCCCAGCCGTAATCGCCGGATTTGTCGTCATCGCGCTGGGCTTCATCCCGTTCATGTACTTCATGTTATTCGAGCAGTTCATGAACGGGCAGACGCCGGGCAAACGAACCGTGCGAATTCGCGCGGTCATGGCCGAAGGATTCTCATTGACCTTCGCCTCCATATTCCTTCGCAACGTGTTCCGGCTCGTCGACACGATTCCATTGTTGTGGGCGGTGCCGTTTCTCTCGGCGCGGATGCAACGCTTCGGCGACATGGTCGCGGGGACGATCGTGGTATCGGAGGACGAACCCGCAACTCATGCCGTCCAGACCGTGCTTCTCAATCGCGACCCAGCGAGGGCCACGTTCCGATTTACCCCCGCGCAGATCAAGTGCCTGGATGAGGCCGACTTCGCCGCGGTTGAAGCCCTTTTGGGCCGGCGGCCCGCAATGCCTCAACCCGAATCGGACACGCTGACCGAACGCATGGTGATAGCCCTCGCCGAGCGGATGGGTTACCAGCCCCTTCCGGATTCTATGTACCACGGAGTTTTTCTGGCCGATCTCCTCGCCACGCATCTCCAGCGACAGGTGGGCGGATTGAGATAGGAGGACGATGCCCAAAGCGATCGCCCGTGCAGAAATTGTCTCGATCCTCTCCCTATGCTACACTCACGCCCCTACTGGCTTCGGCATCCGCGGTAACAAAGCAGACCTCGCGCGCCACACGGACTCGGCGGAAAATGGAAAACGCCGCTTTGCAGAAGAACGCATTCTCCAATCGCACCAGGATTCTGCTGATCCTCATCATCCTCTTGGGCGCGATCCTCAGACTCCACGGACTCGCAACGCGCAGTATTTGGTATGACGAGGGTTGCACCATCGCGCAGTCAAAACAGATTGACCTCTCGTTCAGCTTTTTCAGCGTGAATGTTATCAGCGACCCGCCGGTGTTGGCCGCAATGGTTCGCTTATGGGAATCGCTTCTCGCCGTTCTCTGCCCGACTCTGCAACACACCGACATAGCGTACGACTTCCTGCTGCGCCTTCTGCCCTGCGTCTTCTCCATTGTCACTCTGCCTTTGATCTTCATCGTTTGCAGGCTTCTGACGGCGAATGACCGGGCCGCACTCCTTGCGACCCTGCTGGCCGCGATCTCTCCGTTTCAGGTCTACTACGCACAGGAACTCAAGGCATATTCCGTCTACCTTGCAGTCTCGCTCGCGGCCTTCATCTGTTTTCTGAAGGCCCTTCAGGAAAACCGGCTCCGATACTGGACAGGGCTTGTCTTCCTCGAGGCCCTCTCGATGTACGTGCACTTCTTCTCCGCATGGAATATCGCCCTGTTTAACCTGTATTTCCTGCTGACGTTGCCACGGCACAACCGGAAGATCATCAAGTGGGCGGCGGCCCAGGCAATAGTCGCACTTCTCATCCTGCCGGCGGTCCTTCTCGCTTATCAATGGTCAATCGTCTATGAGTCTATTTCGAACTCGTGGTCGCTTCGTCCTGATGCGAAGTCCATCCCCCGCTTCATAACAGCGGGTGACACGTCTCCACCCTCGGATGTGCCCGATGTCCTGAACCCTCTATCCTATAGCGTCCAGCCTTCGCGGCATTTGCTCGAAACGTACTGCTCCGCATCCGGCGCGTTCTTAATCTTCATGTTGACTGGATCCCACTCAATGGGCTGGCCGGCCCGTAGCGCAATATTACCCAATAGCACCACCTCGGTGAGCGGACCCGCGTAATCGAAGTTCGCTCCGGCGGGTTTCCCGCCCTTGCACGCCTCGATCCACTCCTCATGCTGACCCGGTGATTTCGGATAGGGCACCTCCGGCTGTTTGTAGGCTTTCATCTTGGATTCCGGGATCAGGCGGCCGCCGTTCCCGTACGTGCCCGCCATCAACTTGCCCTTAGACCCAACAAACATGCAGCCGCCGTCCTCATCGCCCATGCGCTGCCCTTCCTCAAGCTCAGGCGGACGCTCCGGCATCTTCCCGCCGTCGTACCACGTCAGCGTCACGGGAGGCATCTTGCCCCGCTTCGGGAACTCGTACTTGATGATGGACCAGCTTGGGAAGCTGTCGCTTTTTATGCCGGAGGTTTCCGCCGATACCCGCGTCGGCGACCCAAGGTTCAGGGCCCAGAACGGCGAATCCATTATGTGACAGCCCATGTCGCCCAGCGCACCGCACCCGAAGTCATACCAGCCGCGCCAGTTTCGCGGACAGTACGCCGGGTTGTAAGGGCGCTCAGCCGCAGGCCCCAGCCAGATGTTCCAGTCAAGGGTTTCGGGCACGGGCGGCGTGTCCGTGGGGCGATCCATACCTTGAGGCCATGTAGGGCGATTGGTCCAGCAACGCACTTCGGTCACGTCGCCGATTGCCCCGTCTTCAATCCACGTCTTCGTCAATCGGCAGGCATAGAACGAGTGCCCCTGGTTCCCCATCTGCGTGGGAGCCTTGTACTTCTTCGCCGCCTCCATCAGCTTGCGCACTTCTCCAATGGAGTGGGCCATCGGCTTTTCGACGTAGACCCCCTTCCCCAACTGCATCGCTCCCATGGCCGCCACTGCGTGAAAATGATCCGGTGTCGCGACCACCACCGCGTCGATGCCCTTTTCTTTCTCGAGCATTACGCGGAAATCCCTATATCGTTTCGCGTCCGGCCATTTGGCGAACGCCTCTTTCGCGCGCTCGTCATCCGCGTCGCATAGCGCCACGATATTGCACTGCACGCCGACCTTGCTGAGATCATGAAACGCCTGGCCGCCGCACCCGATGCCCGCGACGTTCAGTTTCTCGCTTGGCGGCGCCTCTTTCGACTTGGCTATCACGTGCCTCGGCACGATGCTGAAGACAGCCGCCACGCCTGCCGTCCCGCCCAGGAAAGCCCGCCGCGAGAGCACACCACTGTTCATTTTGCCCATCTCTCCGATCCTCCTGATGGTGATGCCTAACCTGATAGAATCCTGTGCATTCGTAGAGAAGCTGATATCAAGTACCTATTTCTTGCCGGTGGAGCTCCAAATGCCGGCCATCTGTGTCTTTTCTGCGACTCCCGAGCGTTCATAGGAACTCATAACCTTGTCAAGCCCTTGGGCAAGTCGATCCGCCGCCTCAAGATAGGAACGATCCGCTGCAATCTGTGATGCCTCCGGCAATTGCTGCAGCTTGCCTTCCTTCTTCAATTTGTCTCGCTCATGAATAGCCGCGACGTAATCAACGATCAACTTCGCGTGCTCCGCCTCGTAGCTGCCGCCAAGACCTGCGTCTTGAAGACGAGTATAGAACGAGCCAACCCTTGCGAGTGATGCCTGAGTCTCACTCTTGACCCCGGAAATCTCCCAGATGGGATCTCCAGGAGGCGGAACTCCGACAGTGGAAGGCTCGGGAACCTGCGCACCCTTGGCCTTCGCGCCTCCGAGCAGGACTTCAACACGCGCGACATTGGGAACGCCTTCATAAGGAAGATAGATCGACTGCGCGTCAAACCGGCTCCATTCTTTTCCGTTCAGCAATACTCCCGTCACAGGCCCCTTCCCGACAGTCGAGAGATAGAGACGTTTCGAACCAAACCGTATCGGGAAACGTTGTTCGAGTTCCGTCATCGCCGGTGGGATATGCGGCAACAACTTCAAACCTTCCGCGTCGTACAGGTACTCGAACAGCCCGCGGATCAACCCGGCGGGCGCTCCCCACGTGTCATACGTGCAGTTGATGGGCTCCTTGGGCTGATAGACCTTCGCGCCGAAATCGACGAGCGGATTATCCGTGCGGAAGATCCTCGCGAACTCGAGAATCTTCTTCATGGCCCGCCGGGCATCGTCATAGGCTCCCACGCGGTAATACGCCAAGATCATCCGCGCCTCGCACGTCGTCCAATGGCCTCCGTTCACCCATGTGCCGAAGGACCACAAGCCCTTCGGCTCCTCGTACATGTCGTCGAGGCCCGGGCAATTCGTGATGATGAGGTCATGCGGCCGTAACCCGGGGATCGACGCGATCTTGTCGTAGATCTTCTTTGATTGAGCGTCATCCGCAACTCGGAAAGCGATTGCATCGTGATTACAGACCGCTTCGAAATAGCCGTGTTTTTCGGCGCCGTAGACCCCATGTTTCGTTCCGTCGGGATCCATGTACTTGATCAGGTAGCCTTCGCCGATCGTCAGCGCTACCAGGCCCTTCTTCGCCAGATCCCGTCGATCCGTGTACAAGCTCACCTTATCGGAATTGCCTGCCATCTTTTCGAGTTCGATCAACCGGTCGAGACCCGCGATGTACGTGACCGACAGCCCGGCCAGGTATGCCTTGTCATAGGTCCCGTCGGGCCGCTTCCACGCGGCATAACTCGGCGCGAGAAGATTCCCCGCCGGACCCGCGAGGAACAGGTTGTTCTTTGGATCCCGCCGCGACTCAATGAAATTCGCGCTGCACTCGAGCATCGGCAGGTAATGCTGGATGGCGGCCTTGTCGCGGCTGATCAGCAGCAATTCCGACTGCATCACAATCCCGGCCGCCGTGAATTCCATCCCCCAATCATGGATATCCACCCGCCCATCGCCCTGCCGGTAGTAGATCATCGTCGGCGTAGCTGCATCACATAGGCACCCATCCGGTGCAACGTAGCCCTTATCGCCCTTCCGCTGGCCGTCGCCCATAAGGTTGAACCACATGTCCTGCGCGTTTTGAAGGAAGGTCGTATAGGGCTCAAGGAAAAACGGAAGCGCGCAATACGTCGGCCCGTAGCTGTTCTGAATCCACCACGCCCCCCAAGTCGGCCCCTCGACGAAACCGTTCCACGCCGGTGAGTACAGCATCGAGATATTCTGCAGTTCCGGATCGGGATAGAACATCCGGTAAGCCGTATCCAATAACTGCACGTACTCGACATCGCCCTCCCCACGGTAATACTTCCCATCAAACCGCTCCGCCGCACCTGCGCTTGTCATGAGCAACCCCCCCAGAACCGCAACGATGAAAACCCGTGCATTCCATCTCATCTCGGCTCGCGCCTCCAAGATTCTCTCTCCAAACCTCCTGAATTCCGTATTCTGAATTCCTTCCTCAGATATTGGCGTTCTTCCTCAGTTGGTTGAGCGCCTTGATCCAATACTCCGGCATCAACCCATGCTTGTCCGGCGGAACGTCGAGCAGAAGGTTCACCCCGCGCGCCTTGCACGCGGCGAACTGTTCCGCCAGAGATGCATCGGTGCGAGGCACATCGCCTTCGACCCAGAACCAGTCCTTGCCGATCGGATCGCAGACTTCGCCGGGCATGTAGTATTCCTTGCCCTCAATTGTCCGCCACTTATTGAATCCCGCTTCAACCGGCAGACGGCGTTCGATCGCGATGATGTCCGATGGCCACGCGTATTCGACGTCGTAGGCCTCCTGCGTGGATATGCCGCTGTTCATCATGATAACCGTGTCCGGCTGGAGCGACGAGACGTGGTTGTAAAGGAACGTCCGGTAGCCGCGCCCGAGCACTCCGGGAATGTCAATCCATGTCTCCGCGATCGGCCCGTACTGCGTCAGCAGCTCCGTGAGTTGGGCCGTCTGGAAAGCCTGATACAGCGACGTGGTGAATGCCGGCAGGCCGCCTCCTTTGTCGGAGGGCGTCTTGCTTCCAAACCGGTTGTGGTTGTCCCACGAGCAGTAATAGAAGCCCGGAAGAACGCCCTTATCGCGGCACGCAGTCACGAACTTCTCGACCACATCCGTTTTGTCTGCGCTGTTGACAACCGAATAATCCGTGTGTTTCGTCGACCACAGGCAATGACCCGCCACGTGCTTCGTCGTCAGCACGGCGTACTTCATGCCGGCATCGCGCGCGACGGAGATCCATTGTCCGACATCCAGCTTATCCGGCGCATAGGCCGATGCCGGAGCCTTGCCGTCCGGGAGTTCGTTCTGCACGAACGTGCTCATCCCATAGTGGATGAACATCCCGTACTGAAGCTTCTCCCACGCCCGCAGCTTCTCCACTGACAGTCTCTGACTGCCCTTTTTCTCCACACCCGCTTTTTCCTGAGCTGAGACATCGCCTGTTCCCGTCACGGCAGCCGCGCCCGCGACGCTCGATACCAGGAACACCCGCCGAGAGATATCGTTTGCACTCATCTTCACGCCCTCCTTGTCGTCCCACTGGAGAATACTTCACGCATCCGGAGAATTCAAAGCGCGCGTAGGCGCCGGAACGCGCAGTGCTTCGCTCCACTCACTGTCCGATCCGTCGGATTCGTCCGATCTGTCCGATTTGTCCGACGCCGCAAAACAAGAGCCACAACCCCACGCTGAAGGACCCCCGATTGCATTTGCCACCGCAAATTGGCTATACGTGAGGCGGAACGATGGTGCAAAGAACGAGAGGGGAACCTGACATGGCAATGTATTCATCTCCACTATGCGCGCTCATCCTCGTGGCGGCATTCTGCGTCTTCGTTGGTGTTGGCCTCAGTTCCGCGGCCGCGAATGCAGCTCCTCCTCAAGCGGGAAAAACCTTCTACGTCTCAAAGCTGGGCGATGACTCCGATGGCGCAACCTGGGCCACGGCCTACCACACAATCCAAGCCGCGCTGTTGGCCGTCCCGGATGACAAAGGCGGCCACCGCATCATCGTCCGGCCGGACACCTACGTCGAGGCGAATCTGTATGTCTCACATAAGGGAGCGGCAGGCGCGTATAACGCGCTGATCGGCGACACGGACGGCCGTCTCGGCTCAGGTACAACCGGATGGGTCATCATCGATAGCGGAGATCCCAAGAAAGGCTTCAAGAGCTTCGACTGGTGGTCCACCATCCGCGCGACGACGAAAGGTTGGTCTGACAAACACACCGAGCCCACGTTTTCAGCGATAGGATGGGACCGTTGGCAGTTCCGCGGCCTGTATGCAACGGGCGCCGACGCGGGACTCTTCTGGGATTGCACGGACAAGGTCGAGCCTTTCACCGTCATCGTCGAAGACTGCGTCGGGATCGGACGCGCCTTCGGGGGGGGCGTCGGGAATTGCCTCTCTCGGGCCGAAGAGCCAATCACCTTCCGCCGTTGCCATTTGTGGTCACTCGATTGGTGGGGCGACGCGGCCGGCGCGTATATCCGCGTCGAGAATCCGAGTATGCCCGAGCGCCCCGACGCAATTCTCGAAGATTGCACGATGGTAGGCCCGCAGTGCAGTCTCAAGGCCAGCAACTACGGGTTCAAGACGTATACGCACATCGCCCTGAAACGCTGCAAACTCATCACACTCAATTTCTCGCAACCGCAAGGCACGCCCGCCGACGGCATCGTGCAATGCGTGGAGCACGGCAAGTATCTCCAAGCCGATTTCGAGGACTGCACATTGATGGGCTATAAGGTCTTCGGCGTGAAGGTCAACAAAGGCACCGAAAATGAGATCAAATACACAACCAAGGGCGCCTCGCAAGCCTATGTCCAGTTCCAGCAGGAAGTCCCCAAGGGCTTCTATAGGCTCGACCACTGGCCCACCGATATCTTCCAAAGCCTCGCACTGCCTCAACTGAAACGCGAGGCTGTGCCGCTTACGAAGACAGACGTGATCTGTCGCGACATGTGCGAGGTATCACCCTTTGTCTGGAAAGACCGGCTCTGTTTGATGGCCTGTGTGCGTCCGGCGCACGGTGGAACAAAAGAGGATTACTACCTTTCGTTGCGCGACGCCGAAACCGGCGATGAAATGACGCGTTTCGGCGTCGGCTACAGCTTGGCGTGCGCCTTCGTGAACGAAGGTATCTTCTATGCCTTTGCCTCGCGGTACGAGAAAGAAGACTGGAACGACGTCACTGTCTTCAAATCCGCCGACCTCA
>Ga0315274_10001493_pt1 | contig 35880 bp, 24 predicted proteins | sample YL17G02_20_MG_FD_203700 | JGI IMG/M metagenome (GOLD analysis project Ga0315274, IMG submission 203700) | Sediment microbial communities from Yellowstone Lake, YNP, Wyoming, USA - YL17G02_20 | ecosystem: Environmental > Aquatic > Freshwater > Lake > Sediment | place: USA: Wyoming | collected...
TATCCTCCTCCTTCATATTTTATACAGGATGTGCCTTTTTTTGTCACGTATTTTGTTTTGTCAGCATTAACATAGCTCATGCCATATTTGTGATATTTTTCCCGCGGACGAGATTCTTATGCTTGGACAATTTACAAATACCTTGATAAAATTTTCTATGTAGCGATAACCAAGCTACATTTTGCTCTTTGACAATTGGTATAAGGTTTCAACGAAGTCAATGGTCGCTGAGTAAAACTAATTCCAAAAATAGTCAGTGTATTTGGCTAACGTTTCGAACACTGACCTAAAGAAACTAAAACGTTGCGTAGTAGGGCTGGAATAGCCCGAATTGACGCTTGCGGAGAAGGGAGTTCAGCTTTCTCAGCTTCGCCGAGACTGAGGAAGTTCAGCCCTTCATTGAAGCAAGAAGCCCACGACATTTAGTCGTGGGTAATTCACACTACAATGCCTTTCCTCTGCTAATTATCGTCACATTTACTCTAGCACTAACATCACCTGAAATATCGCTGTTGAATTTCACTTGATTGCCACCTTCTTCAAGGACAGGTGCATCACCTTGCGGGATTATCTCTTTTATAAGTTCCCCTTGCGGTCCATAAAGCTTACAATCAGACGTAGAGTTAAACTCAAGGTAGCAACCGCTGTCTATCTCCACAGGGAAAAGGATGGTACTGCTACCAATTGTAATTGTGGGATTGATGATTTTTCCATTCACCAAAGGCAGTGCTTTAACGGGTCTTATCTGGCACGCCGCCGTTTCTCCGACGGGTACGTTATTATACAGTATGCTGAGTGATTCTATATTACCGTAGTCTACGGATTCTCGGTAAATGGAGTATACTCCGCCATAAGGCCATGAATACAGAATATAACGCTCACCTTCTGGCTCGATTAGTTCAAAGTAACGCCATCCAGTGAAATCCACGATCACGTAATGCTCCCCGATACCTCCGCTGATATGTTCAGGACTTTTTAACTGGAAATTCAGGACTTCTCCTTTACCATCGCCGTAAACCCAAACTCCAAGCGACTGATGTTTGCTGAGGTTTAAATCCGTGAATCGTTTGCTGATCTTCGTCCATGATCCGACAGGTGTAGAGCTATTATTTGCGGCAGAATATATACCATCAGGTGATTTGAGTTCAATACTGACCCCTTTCGCTGCTAAACGGTCTGAGAATTCTGAAGGATCACCAAAATCCGTCATTACAATATTTTCAGGTGAATCATAAGAACCAGCCGACATCAATGCCTCGATCCGCAACTGCAAAGGCTGACGGGCGAACTTACTCTTTACAGTCCAAACATTACTCCAACCATTGATTCCCTCGACTTTGTGCTTTGCATATTGCACAGGCTGGAACTGCCACTTTCCTTCTGAATCCTGAATCAGTGTGAACTCATCGCCAGGAACCTTCAGCTTTGCCTTGATGCTTTCGGGGAAGTAATTGGAGCGGCGCAATTCCTCATACTGTCTCATGATCCCTGCAAGCCTTTCGTAGATCGGAATTTTCGATATATTGCCGGGTTCTATGCCCATTATTGAGAACCCAACGTCAGTGCCTATACACTTACAGCATAGATATTCAATATCATCCGCAAAAGTCGGTTCACCCTGGGGTCCAGACCACGTTTTGACAGCCCACCATCCAAGATGCCCCGGCAGAAACATGCGTTTCAGTCCTTCGTTAGCTTCACAATGGATGTCAATGAACCTTTTGTGGCTTCTCGTGGGATGGTCCCATGCCCCCATTCTTGCCCTGACGTACCACAGGTGATGATGAAAAGTACTCATCTCCATAATCGCCGGCTTCTTGAGTCGTTTCCACAACTCAAATACGAATTTTGACCCATAATACCAGCCGTTTTCCCCTCCTCCAAGTATGTCCTCTCCGTCAAGCGCATCCAGATACATCATGTTAAATCCACATTCGTTATACATGTTTGAAGCACTTGCGGCAACGTCCTCAAGGAGTGTGGAATCGGGATCCGGGACGAACAGCCCGAAACATTCCTTGAGATGATGCACCTTCGCACCTGCTTTGTGGGAAGCAACTTTTGTGCTGTATGCACCACGCTGGCAGTTTGTAAACGCATAAGGTTGCTCTTTGGAAAGCCCTCTATAAATAGTCAATTCATCATCTATCTGGATCGTAACACTGTTTCGCACAAAGAAGCCTGTGATTGTGGACATATTCTGCGTTGATTCGATCACCGAAACCGCAGTATCATCCGGAGCCAGCGATTCTGCAAGTGTAAAAGTGGCATCCTTCGCCAAGCGTGGATCAGGCACAGGCGTCACCCAGGGACAGCGTTTGTCTATGAAGAACGCATAGGTATGCAATCCGGCGAGTATTCCCGAAGCGTGAAGCTTATCTATCACAGCCTTGAAACTGGCTAATCCATTGGGATACGTCTCAGGGTTAGGGTGGCAATCACCGAATCGGAACGAATTACCGCCGTGAAAATCAATTTGATTGATCCCCAGTTTATGCGCCAATCCGATCCAGTCATCAACAGTTGCCTCAGACATGCCGCCGAAGTTGAACATATACGACCCTCTGTTAATCTCTGCATCCAGCGCCAATGGTCCGCCGATGGAGGATTTTGGCAGTTCAGGGGCGGCGCTGACAACCTCTTTCATCACTGATCGCAATTCGTCTTGTGGGCATCCAATAATGGCTACCTGGGCACCAGCAAACCCAAATCTTGGATAACACATCGCTCTGAGTTTGCTTGTTGGCTGAGGTATCTCAACTACGTTGGTCTTGAGGTTGAGTGCCAATGCACAAGCAACAAACGGTTCTTCTGAAACTGTAAGGTTGATATTTGCAAACACAACCTCTTTCAGTTCCGACTGTGATAATGGATTTCCCACTGAGTCCTTGCTGATAGAAACAACTTCCAGAGCCAAATAATGCCTTTCGGCTTTCACTGCGATAATGGCACTGAATCCTGATTCGCCAAATTGAAGGCTTATTCTTCCGTTAGAATACGAAGCAGAAGAGGCATCATAATACTTACCGGCTACATTTATCTGAGCGCAGGCAGAAACAGGATTTTGACTACAATAATCTTTTCCTGTCTTCTTGTCTATAAAGTGAAGATTCTTACCGTTAGTTCCGATCACATATAACAGATATTCATTTTCAATTTCGACGTTCATGGTTGACTCTCCATTATTTCAATCAAGATGACTTGAGAATTTGCTTTATATGATCAACGTCCCTTTTGAGAACTTTCGCCTTTTCTTCCTGGGGAAACTTACCCAGGGATTCATCTTCAATATTGAGATCGCCGTCATATCCGGCTTTTTTCAGGATGCCCACGACCTTTGCAATATCAATATCACCATCAGGAAGCGGGCAAACGTATTTCCCATACTCCCAGCCCAGTTGCCGCTGTGTGTTGCGAACGTCCTCTGGATAGGCAATATTCTTAACGTGAGTGTGCTTCGTCACAGGGGCAAAGTGTTCATGAATCTTGTAGACTTTTTCTAATGGATGTCCAGCCCAGTAAAAATTACCTATGTCCATCGTTAGCCCCACACGATTTGAGCCAACACTGGCAAGCACACCATCCAGAAAGTCCGGGTCATTGCCCTGAAAACCGTGATTTTCTATTCCCAATGCAACATTTGAGGAACTTGTTGCATCCAGTACCTTTTTCATACACTTAGCGAAATGAAACTGGCGTTCATTGAGGGGCATATCACGCTCTCCGCTCATGATCGCATCAATTCGGACTGCCTTAATGCTCAACATATCGGCGATCTTGATAGTTCTAATGACCCAATTCAACTCAGTCTCTAAATCTGGTGCGTTGAAGTTGTTAGCCATGATGATAGCGGAAATTCTGACGCCGTTTTGTTCCAGATGCTTTTTGTATTCGTTCACTACTGAATCTGACGACAAAATAAAGTTAGGCTGTTCTGCTGTCGGCTTGACAGAGACGACCTGATATTCTCTGCTGATCCCAAGCTCTATGGCATCTATGCCTAAAGCCTGCAATCCCTCAGAGATGCTTGAAAAACCACCGCTTAGTAATAATCCAGAACTAATTGAAACATACATGAATGATCTCCTCTAAATTTTATTTAGCCACGGAAACACACGGAATAACACAGAAATAAAATAAGACAAAAATATTCCGTGTTATTAAGTGGCTAAATTCCTTCCCTAGCCCAGAATCCTTTTCTTTTTGCCTCGTGCAAATATCTTTCAGGGTCTTCCACAACCTTTCGTAACAGTTGTGAATAATAACGATAATTCTCCAGAGGGACATCAGGTGGAACCAGATGGTCAATCTGAGGGAAATATCCACCCTGAAGGCAAAGCCATGGAACTTTCGACAATACTTCCCTATCAATGTCCTCATAGCTACGGGATAGCACACGCTTGTCAATTCCTCCCTGGATGATGAGATCCTTTCCATATCTCTTTTTTATCGCAATTGGATCAGAATCCGATGCAATCTCAAAAGGCCTCAAACCATTCACGCCAGCCTCAAGCCAGAGAGGAATCAAAACATCGTTGTTTCCATCACTGTCCACAATGATAACGTCAATCCCATGCTTGCAAAGTAACTGAGTCAGGCGTTTTAGAGGCGATAACATGAATTCCCGATATATACTTGGGGAGCAAAGAGGACCATTTTTACTGCCCATGTCCTCCCAGACGAACGCAAAATCGAACTGAATACTCTCAAGAATTGGCGTGATTAACTCAATCACAAAATCCGCTATATGTTCGCAGAACTCATGGATCAAGTCAGGGTCATCATAGAACATAGTTGATATGCGCTCCACTCCCATAAACGACCTGGGCCATCCATAGAATGACCCTGTCCATATTCCAAGCGCATAATCCCTGCTCTTGACTTCATTTACATATCTATCCCATTCCTCGCCATGCGGGTATCGTCCCGGAAGCTTTGCATCAAGACGAGGTTTGATGACATTCTCCCAATCGCTTCTATCCTTCATAGGATACTCAATCCATTGAGGCATTGACTGTAATGGGTCATCATTAAAGAGTTTTACAATATTCCCTTCCTCATCCCTTACAATACAGTATTCATCTGTTTGTGACAGCACCTTGCGTTCTAACGGAGGATGAAGATGTGGACCGTATCTACCTTGCATAGCGACAGGAGCGCACATTTCACGATCAGTACCAAAGTAGGATACCAGATCCGTATTTTCAGGCAAGCCCTCATTACGCCATCGGGTAATAGTGCTTCCCCATGTCCAGGGTTGCAGAAGGAAAGCCCGATCCACCGGCTGAAATCTTGCCGTAGCTAAAAATCTTTCACGTTCGTTCATTAAGGACGCTCTACTGTCTGTGGATTGTGTGACATATTCATCAGCGCAATGACACTTGATGGATGTGTCTCTCTTGATATTGTCCAATTCTTATTGTCAGTGCTTGGACGGAACTTTGTCACTCGTTCAAACGGAGGAGTCAGCTTTAGAAGCCCAAAATCTTCCTTTTTTGACCGATTAATTGCTTGCATTGCCCCTTCCCGAATCAGTCGGCATGCCTAAATAGGATGGAAATGAATGGCAGAACCGGTGAATGCCATGTATTCCTCACTTGTTAGACTGTCACCTGTACCGGATCGAACACCGCGCTTTACTGCTACTGTTTCAATGCCCGGCAATAATTTGTCAGCCTCTTTTGTGAAGGCTTCGTCGCCTGAGCCAAAGATAGTACGAATTCCCAACTCACTAGCACACATCACAAGCTGACCGAATTCGCCTATGGATATTCCGTTAATAGATAAATCCAGATAGCCCAATGATTGTGTATGAGCAAGATGGGCATACGGGGTGCCTGACTTTGCATGTTGCCCCACGACTGCGACAGCGTCGAAAGTCTTATCCAGCATCAAAGGCCATGGGCCATCATCCCATCCACGCAAATATTCTACACGAGGGTCAAGCATATTGACGTTGATTCCGCTGGGTCCATGTCCGTCTACTACCAGTATCTCCGTAGCACCACCCCCGAAGAACCCATCAACTGCCGCATTTATCTCTAAAGTCAGGTATTCTCTAGCCAACCCATAGTAGAGCTTGCCAGGTCCCGTCCATTCCTGAAAATTCAATACACCAGCCACGCCTTCTAAATCTGTCATCACGAAAAGTTTCATTTTTTCTCCTTATTGATAAACATATCCGTCTACCTCATAATTGTTCTAACAATTGGTTGCGCATAAATAACCGTAGAAATTTCGTAGTGGCACGCTGATGCGTGCCTTGTATTGCACAATTAATAAATTAAAATTGAGCGAATAATTTTTATTACGTGGGAATTATATGGCAAGAATGATAGAAAGTCAATAATCAGAAGATTACGGCAATTATTATGGCAGGTATTATAGGATTAGATGTATTTCTATTTGATATAGAAATGATACTAAAAATGTCATCCTGAGAGATCAAAGGGAGCAAGGAATCTTTATCTAATCGCCCATAAAAAGATTCCTACCCAGATCAGGTCTGGGGTCAGTTTGGGGGAATGAAAATTGCAGTTGCCTAATCATTGTTTCTGTCATTCAGATGACATTTCATCACTTTTTTACTGTACCAGGTTTCAAAGTCCTGTTTGCGTACCATATACGTGCGTCCGAGTTTAGCGGCAGGCAGTTCACCTTCCCGACACCATCTCTGTATGGTGGCAACGTTCTTCTTTAACACTCTGGCTATATCCTCAGTATTCAAGAACTCATCCAGATTAATGCCCTTTTCTTCCATGATTGCTCATCCTATTTTTATATTAAAAACAACTGAAGAAGGAATACAATAATCATATATCGGAAGAAACTTTGAGGAACTTTAACATTTACGTAAACTTTTGAGATGCTAAGATTTCGGATAGTAACACCGCCGGGGCATTTCTGCCCCGGCGTGTAAGCTAATATCGGGTGAGGTGTTACTTGGATAGAGTAAGATTCACTAAGGTGGGATATTAATATTGAGTGATTTCAGCCCGTTTTGCGAATTCGTCGAAGTTAATCCTGCCCTCCTTGAATTCCATAACGTTTCGCTTTTTGACGCTGATGATCATAGTAGTTTTTGCTCCTCTGGGAAACATTTGATTCGGGTAGACAAAATCGCCTATTTTACTTTGTATCTCATAAGTTCTTTTTTGCAATTCATTGGCTTTTTGTTGTAAATCATAAGCTTTCATATTAGCTCTTTGCGCTTCCTGCACTGCTAATCCCGTGGCTCTCTGTTCAGAAAGCAATGACGATACAGCTTCGGGAGCATTATCGGCTCCTTCAACTGAGGGCGTTTCTATACCCAATTGGGGTGGTGACGGTGGAACAGCAGATGGAGCAGCGACAGAAACGCTTACCGACCCTGTAACTGCAATTGGTTGGGTTGGTTCTGATGGCATTGTTGCAACTGCTGTTGTAATCTCTGGAACAGTTGGTGTAGTTCCTATATTTACTCCAGTTTTTGGAGCATTGAAGATCTTGTATATAGCCAGGGAATCGGAGTTTTTTCTACCTCTTATAACTATGGTTATGCTATCGTCAGGCGCAAGATTACGAATATTATTAGCATAATCACCTATTAGTTTCAGCAATTCATTTTTCAGTCTTTCCACTTTTGCTTGATCATAGGAATCTGCTATTTTAACGTTCCAGGTCGATCCATATTCAGATCCAGTGGTCGATCCATATTCAGATCCAGTAAGCCTTCCCTGTTCCGTAATTTCACGCCGTGTCTGTTCCCACAGGTCATCCGGCTTGGCTTCTTGGGCTGGCTTTTCCTCTGGCGGCTTCGTCACTGGAAAACCCACGTTCATCATGAAAAGAACGCCATAATTTTTCAGAAAAACCCCCTGGCATCCAGTATCGAAGAACCCGCCGAGTTCTCTGTATTCTCCGGAGAATGCCTTTTCCATAGTCTTGTCAATAACAGCCGCCATTACGTCGGTATCTTCGACTGTTTGGGTGTATTCAGCAAAAATTGGCGGTTTATCAGATACAGACACGTCCAAAAGCTTTACAATTTCTTCAACCTTTTGAATATCACCACGTACTACGCCTGTTACGACGATTGAATTTATCCTCTGATCTGCTACGACTTTAACGTCCAGCCCGGCTTCGCTTATACATTGTTTAATTTTATCTGCGGAAGCGTATTGCAGTTGATAAACTTTTGTAATTATGTTCGGGTCCTTCGTCGCTTCTTGTCTTGTTGTCGTTTTTGTGTTTTCAGCGACAAGACTATCGTAATTAGTCTCTGCTAATGCCAATCCAGAAAACATGACCAAACAGAATAACAGAATAGATATTTGAGTGAATACTTTCATGATTTGCCTCCTTTTTATTGTCCTGGCTGATAGCTAAGTAATCCTGCCATAGCCGCCATAGTTGAGTAACTTCGCTTGAACTCCTTTTCTGTCTGTGATGCGAGAAGCTCAAATTCATTCTTCATCGCTACAAGTGATTGATAGTGCTTTAACTGTATCTGTTGAACCAGATTTGCAAGCTGAACGTCACGCCTGGATTCGTAATCTTTGATCATTTTCAAGGTCGTATTATGGGAATCACGCATTTCCTTTGTCAACTGACTTTGAAATTTTAGCTGGTCTTTTTTATACTCCGTTAAAATTTTATCTGTTCTTTTTGTCAGATCATCAATTTTCGCTTGCAGTTTTGCTTGTGCTATTGGATCCGTTTGGGGCTGCGCTTGCGGCACAGCTATCGGTTCACCGAACCTGATGGTTAATGTATTGTTTGTATATTGAACCTCCGTTTTTGTTAAAGCAAATGCCGAAAGCACAATGCCAAACAATACGAACAAAACTGTTCCCCATACAGGCAGGCGATAGCTAAACAGACCCCATGTTCTGCTTTTTCTTTCAATAGCATCGTGCAAAGCCACGAGGTCAATTGACGACTGAAGTTCCTTTTGCTGATCAAGACACTGGATCGCAGATTGAATCTCCTGCTTATATTCAGAGCAGTTATCGCATCGGGCAAGGTGTTCCTGAAGACTGGACATGGTATCTGGTTCCAGTTCATCGTAGAAAAAGTCTACAATTCGTTTCCTTGCTTCCTCACATTCCATTGTTATGTGCCTCCTTAAAAACTATTTATATTATATGTTTCAACATCATCTTCAATTGATCCATTGCTGAGTATATTCTGGATTTTACGGTTCCCAGTGGACAGTTCAGGACTTCTGCTATCTGCTGAAATTTCAAACCCTCATAATGTCTTAAAATCACAACAATACGCTGATCTGCCGGAAGGTTTTTGAGAGCATCCTGAATACACGAGGCTATCTCGTTTTGCTGGACTATCTCATCTGGCTGTGGTTCTGGATCAATTAAATTATGACAGAACGTTCCTTTTTCATCCTCATCGTCGTATGCCAGTGAATACGTCTGGTGACGCTTGCGTTTTTTTAGCTCATTTATACTGCGGTTGACAGCGATACGATATAACCATGTTTCAAAATGTCCAATGGGACGATATTTTTTAGCGGTCTGATAGATTTTCAGGAATGTATCCTGGCATACGTCCTTTGTTGTTTCTGGATCACTGAGGATTTTGCAGACTACGTTATAGAGCCTGTGTTCCCATCTTCTTACAAGGGTATCGAACGCAGGCATATCCCCATCTTTGATTTTCCGCATCAGTTCGTGATCGGTGATTTCCATAAAATTCTCCGTAGTTTTATATCCTTCTATATCTTTAAACAACCATACTGCAAAAAAAGATCATATAATCTTGCATATCTGTAAAATCCAACTTTTACTTGACAACAAAAACGTTTTTGACTTATAATTCTCGTAGATTTTATACTTACTAAATTCTTCTGGATCACTTTTGTATCGGGAACGTTTTTCCCCAAATAAGCGAAGGATTATATAAGTGGAGCAGATAAGCGAACTAACACGACAAAGAATATCAAAACTTGAGGAACTCAGAAAAGCAGGTGTTGACCCTTACCCTCGTAAATTTCAGATCGAGGATTACTCAGAAGAGCTAACCCGGAAATTTTCAGATACGAATGAATTTAATGAAGGGCAATTCCCGGTTAAGATGGCTGGGCGCATTATGTCCGTTAGAGAACATGGAAAGACGGCATTCTTAAATATTCAGGATACGACTGGAAATATTCAGCTTTATATACGCAAAGATCGTATTGGTGATTGGACCTTTAACGAAGTTTTCAAGAAACTGGACATAGGTGATATAATTGGGGTAGAAGGCTGGGTTTTCCGAACCAGAACAGGGGAATTGACCGTTTTAATAGAAAAACTGTCACTACTGACAAAATCCCTCCGCCCACTACCCGAAAAATGGCATGGACTGAAAGACAAAGAGATTCGATACAGACAGCGATATGCTGACCTGATAGTCAACCCGGAGGTAAAGAAAGTCTTTCTCATTAGGACAAAGGCAGTTCAAACCATACGAGCATTTTTGAACAGCAAGAATTTTATGGAAGTAGAAACTCCAGTGCTTCAACCGATCTACGGCGGTGCAACTGCAAGACCTTTTATCACTCATCACAATGCGCTGGATATGAACCTTTACCTGCGGATAGCCGATGAGCTTTATCTGAAGCGTATAATCGTCGGCGGAATTGACAGAGTTTACGAAATTTCTAAGGATTTTCGTAACGAAGGTATGGACAGAGACCACAATCCTGAGTTCACAATGCTTGAGTTATATCAGGCTTATGCCGATTATAATGATATGATGGTTATTGCTGAAGAAATGATCGCTTATACTGCCAAAGAAATTTTTGGAAATACTGTCATTAACTATCAGGGTGATGAGATCGATCTTACTCCTCCATGGCGCAGAATATCTATGCTTGATACCATTAAAGAGGCTACCGGGCTGGATGTAAAGAGTGCGAGCAATGAGGAATTGCTGAAGATAGCGTTTGAGCGTGACCCTGAAATACCCAAAACGACGTTACGTGGAAAGCTCATCCATTTCCTATTTGAGGAGTTTGTGGAGCCAAACCTGATACAACCGACGTTCATAACTGATCATCCAACAGAAATATCGCCGTTAGCTAAAAAGAAAACTGATGATGAGTCTCTGACGGAACGTTTCGAGATATTTATAGGACGATTGGAACTGGGAAACGCATTCAGTGAACTGAATGATCCAATAGATCAGAAGGAACGATTGCTTGATCAAGTTAAACAACGTGAAGCCGGGGATGAAGAAGCGCAAATGATGGACGAAGACTTCATCAGAGCGCTTGAGTATGGAATGCCACCCACAGGAGGCCTGGGGGTAGGAATTGACAGACTAATCATGTTACTCACAGATATGCCTTCACTGCGGGACGTGATATTCTTTCCGCACATGCGTCCTGAAACAGAGGATTAAGGATTGAAGATTACAGAATCAAAACATTGTAAATCTTCAAATCTTAGAATCTTTTAATCGTATTTATCTATGCGTTATGAAATATTCATCGGGCTTCGCTATCTGAGAGCTCGAAGCAAGCAGTTTTTTATATCCTTTATATCACTGATCTCTATTGCCGGTGTCGCTGTGGGTGTGGCAACTGTTATAATTGCGCTGTCAGTAATGAGCGGTTTTGAGGGCATAATCAGAGACAAAATGCTCAATTCGGAAGGGCACATAATTGTCTTTGGTGATGGTAGCCAGGCTTTTGGCGACTATCAGTCGGTAATGAAGAAAATTAACGGGGTAGAAGGAGTAGTCGCCACAGCACCAGCACTTGTAAGGCAAGCTTACCTTCAGGATGAGCATGGCAATAACCAGATGGGCGTGCTGATCAAAGCCATAGACCCTGAACTCGAAACGAAAGTAACTGCCATTAGTGAGTACGTCAAGGGCGAGTTATCGTTTGATTCTCCATTGATCGGGCTGGCACAAAAGCAGACAAGCGATACAATCTACGGTGGAATTATACTTGGCAAAGGTGTTGCCCAAAGACTGGAAGTATCCAAAGGGGACATAATCCGTATTATTTCAAGGCTTGTGGAAACGCCGGGAGGGCTACAGCCTGTAATAAGAACTCTTGTCGTAGTTGGGATATACGAATCTGGAATGTATACCTATGACAGTTCGCTTGCGTTTTTATCTCTGGAAGACGGACAAGACCTTTACGAGGCTTTTGGCAGTGTAGACAGAGTCGAGGTTAAAATAAAAGACATCTATCAGGCAGATAAGATACGCCGTGACATTCAAATGGAACTCGGACTTTACTTTTATACTATGACGTGGATGGAAGCGCACAAAGATCTTTTCTCTGCTATAAACCTTGAGAAGATTGTTACGTTTATAATTGAAGCACTAATAATACTCGTTGCCTCTTTTAATATTACTAGCACGCTGATAATGATGGTAATGGATAAAACTAAAGAGATCGGTATACTTAAATCTATGGGGTCCACGAAAAGGAGTATCTGGTCTATATTCGTTTTTGAAGGGACGTTGATCGGCGTTATCGGTTCCGCTCTGGGAACACTGCTTGGTGTATTTCTTTGCTGGTCATTAGAGACGTGGCTGCCGATCCGTATACCCGGCACTGTTTATCAAGTAGACAGATTGCCGGCTGAGATAAGCTGGCTTTTCGTACTTTTTGTCAATATTTCGTCATTACTGATCTGCTGGCTTGCAACCATTTATCCTGCATGGCGGGCTTCTACATTGAGACCGGTAGATGCACTCAGGTATGAATGAGAGAAATTAACATGAAGTATGAGAAGGGATCACAGAATGTAGGTCAGGATATTCAGGTTACGGATAATCACATTTGCCTGAAAGCAGTTAAGCTCTGCAAATCCTATCTCAGCGGTCAAGAGGAATTGCAGGTCTTAAGAGAAGTTGATCTGGCAGTTAAGACTGGAGAATTCATAACAATCATAGGGGTTTCTGGTTCTGGAAAAACTACTCTTTTGAATCTGCTGGGTGCGCTGGATCGTCCGACAACCGGAACAGTACTCTACGAGGATCAGGATATTTTTAAACTAAGTGATAGGGAGTTGGCAAAAGTTCGTAATCAAGAGATCGGGTTTATATTTCAGTTTCATCATCTATTACCTGAATTTACTGCTTTTGAAAACGTTATGATGCCAACTTTAATCGCTGGCAGAAATAAGGAGGGATCACAAAACTCGGCTAAAAAACTCATCCAAACTGTAGGGCTGGAAGGTAGAGAACATCACAGACCCTCTGAGCTTTCAGGTGGTGAGCAGCAAAGGATAGCAGTTGCCAGGGCTTTGATAAATGAACCCAGAGTTATACTGGCTGATGAGCCTACAGGGAACCTCGATAGAAAAACGGGTGACACAATACACGATCTGCTGTATAAATTAAACCGAGAAATGAACCTGACGTTTATAATAGTAACACATAATGAAGGCTTGGCTCAGAGATCCGATAAAATTATCAGGCTCACTGATGGTAAGGCAGAAGTTTTGAAAGGAGATTAGAAGCAGGCGATAACTATTTTTAGGTCGTTCAGCTTTTATACAGGAAAAATGGGACTAGAAATATATCTAAACGGCGAGTTCGTACCGAAAGATGAAGCAAAAGTCTCGGTATTCGATCATGGATTATTGTATGGCGATGGCGTGTTTGAGGGCATCAGGTCATACAACGGGCGAGTTTTCAGGCTGGATGAGCATCTGCAAAGATTGTATGACTCAGCAAAAGTGATCCGACTGACAATCCCTCTGAGCATCAAAGAAATGGAAGAGAAAATATTAGAAACTCTGAGACGCAATAATCTCCATGACGCATATATCAGGGCTGTCGTCACAAGGGGCCCCGGCGATCTGGGACTTGATCCAGATAAATGCTGTAAAGAAGGCTTTGTTTTTATAATCACTGACTCTATTGAACTGTATCCTGAGAAATACTACAAAGAAGGATTGTCCGTTATAACAGTGCCTACCAGAAGGAATGTGCCAGAAGCTCTCAACCCACGTATAAAATCCCTCAATTATCTTAACAATATCATGGCTAAAATCGAAGCTAAGAACAGCAATGTCATCGAGGCGATAATGCTCAGTTCTGATGGTTACGTCGTCGAATGTACAGGGGATAATATTTTTATCGTTAAGAATGAAGCTGTTTATACACCGCCAACGTATATTGGCGCTCTCGAAGGTATAACCAGAGATGCCGTTATAGAATTAGCTCGTAACATGGGTCTGAAGGTCGAGGAGAGAATATTTAACAGATATGAGGTTTTCGTAGCTGATGAGTGTTTCCTAACTGGCACTGCTGCTGAAATTATTCCTGTCGTTAAAGTTGACGGCAGGATCATAGGCGGCGGACATCCGGGCAAGATAACGAAGAAATTAACCAAGGCTTTTCGTGAATTGACGCAAACTACAGGTACACCGATATATACAAAATAAAGGTTTAAAAAATTCAAAAGTTCTAAGGTTAAAAGATTGGAAGTTACAGATTTAAGATGTTGTGAATCTTCAAATCTTTGAACTTTAGACCTTTTGAACCCATATCATTATGCTTTGTGAGATATGTTCCGCAAATCAGGTATCATTTATAATCAGCATGGTTCTTGATTCAGGTATAAAAGAACTAAGGGTGTGTGAAGAATGTGCAACCAATGGTATGAAGCCCGAAGCCCAGCACACAAGCCTTAGAATAGAGGATGCTAGTCTGGTATGTTCTCATTGTCATTCCAGATATCAGTTTGAGGGATCCGATTATAACACACCGATGTTGGGTTGCCCCTGGTGCTACGCTCAGTTTCACGAATTGCTGATTCCACTTTTGCGCAAAATACATGGAAATACAAAGCACAGAGGGAAATCGGCATTATATAAAAAACAAAATTACGTAAATACAAAACGTCAACCCTTTTCTCGTAGCTCGGTACCTATCCGTGAAGCAGAATGGATGCAGGGGAATGGTCCGAGTTTTGACGTAGTTGTCAGTAGCAGGATCAGGCTGGCACGTAACATTGACGGATATTCGTTTTGTAGTATAGCAGATCGGTCTGAGTTATATGAGGTTGCTACAACAATAGAAGAAGCATTAGCTGACATTGCAGAATTTGATCACTCACCACTTCGTAACGCTTACGTAGTTGATCTGGAGGACGTGGATGATATTGATCGTGATTTCCTCATGGAAAGGCATCTAATCAGCCGTGATCTGGCTGAAAAGCGTTTTGCAAGAAGAGTCATTATAGACGAAAAAGAGATCATAAGCATTATGTTAAATGAGGAGGATCACGTTCGGCTTCAGGTTATAAATTCTGGTTTGCAGATCAGGCAACTATGGGAATTGATTAACAGCATAGATGACAGATTAGGGAATAAAGTTAATTACGCATTTTCTCAGGATTGGGGATTTCTCACAGCCTGTCCTACTAATGTAGGTACAGGGCTTCGTGTTTCTATAATGTTTCATATACCCGCTTTGTCTGCCACAAAGGAGGGCAAAAGAATATTATCATCTTTAGCCAATATGGGATACGCTATCAGGGGACTATATGGCGAAGGCTCCAGAGCTACAGGGGCATTTTATCAAATATCAAATGAAGCTACTCTTGGTCAGTCTGAAGAAGAAATCATAGATCGTATGCAGTCAGTCGCATTTCAGATTCTGGCTCGAGAGCGTGAGGGACAGCAAAACCTTCTTGAACGGAACAGGACAAAATTGGAAGATAAGGTATTCAGAGCTTATGGGACGCTAACTAATGCAAGGTCAATATCTTCCATAGAGTCAATGGAGTTGCTTTCATGGATTAGCCTGGGGATCAGTTTGGATATAATTTCCGGGTTAAATGTTGCTAATGTTGCTCGATTGTTAGTTTTAACACGTCCAGCACATTTGCAGAAACTTGAAGGAACGGAACTTGACGTTCCAACCCAAAACATAAATAGAGCAAAAGTCATAAGAACCATATTAAAAATGTATAAATAGTTTTTAGCTTTTAGTTTTCAGTTAAAACATTGTTAAATATTAAATCTGGCAATTGAAAACTAATTTTATAGATAGCGAGGTTATTCATGGTCGGAGGAAGATTTACAGAAAGAGCCCGTATAATAATCAACTATGCGAGTGAAGAGGCAATAAAACTCAATCATGACCAGATAGATACCGAGCATTTGCTTTTGGGATTGGTACATGAGGGTCAGGGGATAGCCGCAAGAGCTTTGCAAGAGCTTGGTGTCAGCCTTGAAAAGCTGGAAACGGAAGTAAAAAAGATGGTAAAAAAGCCGACTATGTTCAGCGATACCAGACGCTCCGTTGACTTTTCCCCAGCCGCTAAACAGGTACTCCAGTACGCAATGGAGGAAGCACATAGATTAGAATTTGACCATGTTGGCACCGAACACATATTGCTTGGATTGATTCGAGAAAAAAACGGCATCGCAGGAATGGCACTTGGAAAATTTGGGATAACGCTTGAGAAAGTCCGTCGTGTACTTAAGTACCAGCCTGCCGGGGCTAACCCTTCTCCTCGCAGAGCGCCTCGAAGTATAGATCAGTATAGCCGTGATCTGACTCAACTTGCAAAAGACGATTTGCTGGACCCCATCATCGGTAGAATGAATGAAATGGAGAGGATAATGCAGATTCTGATCAGGCGCAAGAAGAACAATCCTGTGCTGATCGGAGAACCCGGCGTTGGAAAGACTGCCATAGTCGAAGGACTCGCACAAAAGATCATAACCAGGGACGTTCCAGAATCGCTAATGGATAAGCGATTGGTTACTCTCGACCTTGCCGGTCTCGTTGCAGGAACGAAGTATAGGGGACAGTTTGAGGAACGTCTGAAAAATATAATGAACGAGATACGTCAGTCGCAGGATATAATACTTTTTATAGATGAAATACATACCATCGTAGGTACTGGCGCCGCTGAAGGAGCGATTGATGCCGCAAATATGCTCAAACCAGCCCTGTCGAGAGGAGAAATTCAGTGCATTGGTGCAACAACTCTGGACGAATATAGAAAATATATCGAAAAAGACGGCGCACTGGAAAGAAGATTCCAGATCGTGAATGTGCCGCAACCAAGCGTTGAAGAGACTATTGAGATACTTAAAGGGCTAAAAGATAAATACGAAGATCATCATAATGCCAATTATACTTTTGAGGCACTCGTTGCCGCCGCTAAACTTTCAGATCAGTACGTTTCAGATCGTTTCTTGCCAGACAAAGCCATAGATGCTATAGATGAAGCTGGTTCTTACGTTAGAATGGTAAAGATAAATGATTCCAGCAAATCGAAGAATCTTGGTGATTCTCAATTCCCTATCGAAACCAGACAACCCCGGAGAACTATCGAATCAAGGGGTTACATGCCAAACGATGACGATGAAGACCTACGGGTATTTGATCCGCAAAGCCTTGGTAACTTATCATTATACGGGCACCAGATGAAGAAAAATGTAAGTAGAGAGGAAAGACTGGAAGTCTCTGCTGATGACGTAGCGGCAGTGATCTCAAAGTGGACTGGCGTTCCTATATCAAAGCTAGAGGAGACAGAATCCGAAAAATTATTGAGAATGGAAGATATGCTTAGAGATCGGGTAGTAGGCCAGGACTTAGCAATACATGCGCTTACCAGGGCTGTCAGACGATCCAGAGCAGGATTGAAAGACTCTAACAGGCCAATAGGCTCGTTTATATTTATAGGGCCTACCGGCGTGGGAAAGAGCTATCTTGCCGCAGTACTGGCAGAATTCTTGTTCGGTAATGATGACGCAATAATACGCATTGATATGTCTGAATTCATGGAGAAATTCTCTGTTTCAAGGCTCGTGGGTGCTCCGCCCGGTTACGTTGGCTATCAGGAAGGCGGAGAGCTTACAGAAAAAGTTAGAAGACACCCGTATTCAGTCATACTTCTGGATGAGATAGAAAAGGCTCATCCTGATGTATTTAACATTCTGCTTCAGGTACTTGATAATGGCAGGCTTTCTGATAACCTGGGACATACTGTGGACTTCAGAAATACCATATTGATAATGACCTCTAATGCTGGAAGCAGAGACATAGCAAAGGGATCATCAATAGGATTTCAAAACGCCGAGGATAGTAAGACTTATGAAAGCATGCGCAGTAAGATAATGACCGAATTAAAGCGTGTTTTTAATCCTGAATTCCTGAACAGGATTGATGAGGTTATCACTTTCAATCTGTTGGAACGGGAACATATTGCAAAGATAGCAGAATTGATGTTGATTGACACTAAAAAGCGATTGAAGGAAAACAACGTGGATATTGTCTTCCTTCCAAGTGCCATTGATTTTGTCGTTGAAAAGGGCTTTGATCCGCATTTTGGTGCAAGGCACTTGCGACGTGAGATTCAGAGGTACATAGAAGACCCTATTGCAGAGAAAATGCTTGAAGGAACTGCTTTTGAAAGCACAATCTATGTATCTTTAGACGGTGAAAAGCTCTGTTTCGACACAGCACAACCAGTTACAGTAGATGTGGGAATTGGTTGAGAGGTTAAAGGTGCGTTGTTTTAACAATGAAAGCTTGGTTAACTATGATGTGGAGAAAAACAAGTTCAAGTTTCTGTAAGAGTTTTTTTTATACTATTCTATACTTTCTGTGCGTCCTTTATCTAAGCTGTCTGCTAGTCTTTCCCATATTCGCACAGGATAACAATTCAAAGCCTAACCCATTTGTTGTAAAATCTATACAGATTCAGGGCAGTAAGACAATGCCTGCGGAGGCTATAACCAGTATACTTCAGACTAGAGTTGGAGATGAAATATCTCTGAGGAAAGTAAGAGAAGATGTAAAGGAACTGTATAAACTGGGTCAATTTTCAAATATACAGGTAGATTCGACTGGATCAGAGAACGGAATAGACCTTACGTTTATAACGGAAGAATGGCCCAAGATATCTGGGGATATTGTTATCAATGGAAATAAAGAAATTAACGACAGCAAGATTAAAAATGCCTTAACAATAGGAAGTAGCCGTTCCCTTAGTGGAAAAGCTCTTCAGGAAAATAAGAACAAGATATTGTCCCTATATAAGCAAAAAGGGTTCTATCTGGCTCAGGTAGACCCCAACGTTGTAGTAAACCCGGAGGATGGAACTGCGAGGGTTTCCTTCGATATTAACGAAGGTAAGAAAATAGCTATTCAGGAGATAAATATAACCGGTAACAAAAGAGTTTCTGATCGAGAGATCAAGAAACAAATGAAGCTCAAAAAAAGCAAAAGGTTTGAAGATGAGCTATACGAGGGTGATCTTATAACCGTTGTGGACTATTACCATCTGAATGGGTTTGTTGATGCAAGGCTCGTTAAATCAGAATGGGAGTTCAATGAATCCAAGACAGGAATCGTCATCAATTTAGAAGTAGAAGAAGGACCGCAGTATAGGGTTGGCAAAGTGACTGTTTCGATTGAACCATACGAAAATTCCAAACCCTTATACTCCAAAAAAGATATTCTTAACCAATTCGTGTTGAAAGAGGGAGACCTCTTCAAACAAGCGAACTTTTATGAAGGATTAAGAAAAATCAACAAGATTTACCTTGATAAAGGTAGAGTTTCGGTGAAGATCATTCCCCAAATGGACTATAAGCCTGAAGAAGAGAGCGTAAATCTAGTGCTTTCGATAACCGAAGGTACATCAGCATACATCGGGTTAGTTCCAATCAATTGGGTCTCACAAACCAGTGATGAACCGCACAAGACGAAGGAATACGTTATAAGAAGAGAGCTTGACCGATACGATATCAAAGAAGGTGAGCTTTATTCATCACAGAATATCGAGGATGCCCGCAGAAGAATATTGAACCTGGGATCTTTCATAAGAAGGGCAGAACCACAAGTTGATTTAGAGCTACAATCGCCTGAACCGGGTAAAGAAAACGAACCTCAGAAAGTAACTGTCAATTTAGACGTTGAGGAATCACGCCAATCCGGGATGTTTAGTGTCGCTGGCGGATATGGTTCAGATGGCGGTTTGTTCGGCTCACTTGACATCTGGGACGATAACATACTTGGGCGAGCACTCAGAATGCAACTCAGAGGAGAGATAGGAACTCAGGAACGCCGAACAGGTGAGGTAGTATTCAGCACTCCATGGGTACTCAATACTCCCACTTCAATGTACGCTAGTCTGTATAGCAGGCGAAGAACCACAAATTACTCACTCGGTGTGACAGACACCACTAGCAGTAAGGATAATCCAGCTTACAGAGACGACAGTGTAGGAGTTTCTGCCACTGTTGGCCGTCCAATAGCTCGAAATTTCGATCTGTCCATAAGTCTGAGGAATGAGAAAACCACGTATAAACAGTGGGATGATACGCAAAACAGGTACGTCACTCCGCAGGATTGGTATCGAAATAATATAAATCAGGACTATGATCCTGCAAAATCTGAGTATGTCACTGTAACGCAATCGCTTTCACCCTCAAGTGGAAAAACCAGAAGCATCAAATTACAACTTGCGCGTGATACTCGCAATTACTTCACGAGTATGTTCGATCCTAGCAGTGGAACTTTTAATACGGCATCTATGGAGATCTCGGGATTGGGCGGTGACAGATTCCAGAGATATGAAACGGAATCAAGTCTTTTTGTTCCTACGTGGTGGAAATTAGTATTGGTATTTCACTTGCAGACTGGCTACATCGCAGGAAAAGACTCCAAATATCTGAGGTACGAAAGATACTATCTCGGCGGTATACGTTCTGTTCGTGGCTACGCGCTCTATTCTATTATCCCGCCTGACGAATATGACACCGCAACTGGCACCTGGCAGAAATATTCGCAGTATGGTGGAAACCGCATGGGACAACTTAATGTAGAATACCGGATTCCCATAACAAGCATGTTTCGAGGTATTCTTTTCTTTGATGCAGGGCAAGCGTGGGGTGGAAACCAAAAAATATGGAAAGACTTCGCACCTCGGAAATCTGTCGGCATAGGGCTTCGCTTTGACTTTTTAGGCGCACTGGCACGAATCGAATATGGTATTCCACTCGATCCACCTGTAAAAGGAGAGAAAAGAGGAAGCGGAAGATTTGAATTTGACATTGGCCCATCGTTCTAATAAAAAAATTCGTGTGAAGCTTGTAATACCAGTATTATCTTTTTATTGTGCATTAATGTAGGTTAGGTTGAGGAACGAAACCCAACAAAATATTAGTATAGTCGGGTTTCATTGCTTCAACTCGACCTACTGATATTTCTTTTGATCAAGAAAAAACAATTTATCACGAATGACACGAAGAGGAACGAATTACACAAATATAAAGAAAGGTCTATAGGTCAATGAGTCTATGGGGCTATAGGTTTCAAACACATAGACCTATTGACTTATAGACCAATAGACATGTCCTCATTCGTGTAATTCGTGATTAAAAAATTGTTGCCTTAATTATAAACCATGCCAAATATTTAACTACTAAAGGTATATATCCAGGAGGTTTTTGAGAAATGCAAAAAGGATTCTTAGCATTCTTAGTATTGCTCTTTGTATGTATTAGTATTCCGGCTTTTGCCCAATCTGGCATAAGGATCGCTGTCGTTGATACAGAGAAGGCCTTTCAGGAATCTGTTTGGGGTAAAAAGGCACTTGAAGAAATGGAAAAAGAAGCCTCAGTATGGCAAAAGAAAGGTGAACAGATAGATAATGAGCTAACTAAACTTGAATCAGAACTGACCAAACGTCAACAATTTCTGGAGAACAAAGAAGAAGAGCAAAAACTACAAGACCAGATTGATAGCAAAAGACTCGAAGGCCAGAATCTTATTCAAGAAGGACAAGCAAGCCTTAAACAGAAACAACAGGAACTTATGGAGCCTATCATACAGGAGATAAAAGACCTTATAAAGAAGATTGCTATGGAAGATAACTATGATCTCGTTCTGGAAAAACAACTAGATATATACAAGATTGTTCTATATGTGAATCCTGAACTTGACATCACAAGTAAGGTTACAGTAATGATTGATAAATCATATAAAGACAAAAATCAAAGTAAGGCGAAGGGATCTGAAAAAGAAGCGGGAAAACCAGCAGATAAGCCAAGTGAACCAGAAAAAAAAGACAGTAAATAACTCTTTACCAGTTCTTAGTTATATAAAAACTTAAGAACTAACTAATGAGGGCATGGCTAATGCTCAAAAAGCTGAGAGAGGTTTGCGAGTTAGTTGGTGGCGAGATAGTAGGCGACGGGGATATAGAAATCCATGGTGTTGCTGGAATCAGGGAGGCTTGCGAAGGTGAAATCACTTTTGTCGCAAACCCACGCTATTCATCACAGATAGATAAAACCAGAGCTTCTGCCATAATCGTCTGCAAAGGAACATTAAGTAATGGAACACCCATGATCCAGGTACAAAATCCTTATCTTGCATGGGCAAAGGTTGTTGAGGTGTTCTCCACCAAAAATGAAGAGAAAAAAGAGATACATCCGACAGCTATTATCGGTGAAAACGTAAAGATCGGAAAAGATGTCAGCGTCCAAGCTTACACGTTCATCGGAGATAATACTGAGATAGGGGATGAGGTTACTATTTCCCCCTTTGTATACATTGGCGACAACTCAAAGATAGGTGCGAAAACCCTTATCTATCCACAGGTTACGATACGAGAGAACATAACAATTGGCGAGAGAGTTATAATCCATAGCGGAACCGTGATAGGCAGTGATGGATTCGGATATGTTTTAGTAAACAAAAAACATTACAAAATCCCACAGGTCGGCACTGTTGTGATCGAAGATGACGTGGAGATCGGAGCCGGTGTTACAATTGATCGTGCCGCCACTGGCAAGACATTTATAGGTCGTGGCACAAAGATTGATAACCTCGTTCAGATAGCTCACAACGTGATAATTGGTGAAGATTGTCTGATCGTTGCTCAAGTAGGGATCGCAGGAAGTGCTGAGATTGGGGATCGTGTAACACTTGCAGGCCAGGTAGGGGTAGTCGGTCACGTTACAGTGGGAGACGACAATCAGATCACCGCAAAATCTGGTGTGAGCAAGAGTATACCACCAGGGCCAGCCGTGTGGTCTGGAATACCAGTTATGCCTCATTCAAGGGATTTGCGAATACAGGCAAGTACACGCAGGCTTCCAGAACTCATAGATATTATTCACGAAATGCAGGAAAGAATTGAATTGCTGGAAAGGGAATTGGAAGAACATAAACATGATTCCAGAGTACCTGTTGCGGATTAATTATATACTATGAATTACAATCTCCCGATTCTGGCGTATCATAAGGTTGACCCCCGAAAAGAATTGGGGGTAACATCAATATCTCCTGAGAGATTTGAGAAGCAGGTCAATTTTTTAAAGCAGGCTGATTATACAAGTATATTACCTCTGTCGCTATTTGAACAAACAAACGCAATTAATCCGATCCTGATTACCTTTGACGATGGGTACGAAGGCATATACAAACACGTATACCCGCTTCTGAAAGGATGCGGATTTACTGCAACCGTATTTTTGACAACTGGATACGTCGGTAACTACAACCGCTGGGATGCAAGCCCGGGCCCAAGATTCATGCACCTGAACTGGAAGCAGATTATAGAAATGTCTGATAATGGAATCTGCTTCGGTTCGCATGGTGTTAATCACGTTTTTTTAACAAAGCGAAGCACTGAGGTAGTCAGGTACGAACTTGAAACTTCAAAGAAAATATTGGAGGATAGAATAGGAAAACCAGTACATTTTTTCAGCTATCCTTATGGTAATTATAATAAAAGAATAATCGAGTTTGTGCGTGAGGCGGGATATGATGCCGCTTTCTCATTGCAACCAGAAATCCTGAAAGCTGGTGATACCGTCAACTGTAGATATATGTTGCCAAGAATAGCAATATATCGTATAGACGGTATGTATGCTTTCAAATCCAAAATTGGTAATATAAACAGCGATGTGCTTTTTTACGTGCAAAAAATGAAAAATCGCTTGATCAACAAATGCTCGTATGCAGCTATGGTAGTTGAGAGATTGAAAAAGTAAGAGGACGTAATGCAACAGTCGAAAATGGAGATTGTCAAAAGCGTGAAGGAACCCGAAGCGGAGAAGTCATCTTCTGCTATATTCATCCAACGTCTATCACAAGCATTTGATTACATAGCTATATTAAGGCCTTTATTGCTTATACCAGTCTGGACAATGGTGTTGTTGGGCTATTATAGAGCAAGCGATGAGTTTGCAACTCAAATACACCTGCCAGTAGTTGGAAACATTGGGATCATTCTGCGTCCTCACGAGGGAGTATTAATCACACTCCTTATTTACTCATTGCTCATGGGAGCCATCTATATACTGAATCAATTGACCGATAGCCGCACTGATGAAATAAATGGTAAACTGTATCTGGTACCTTATGGTTATCTGAAAAAGGGCAGTCTGAAAATTCAGATTGCTATTTTTTTGTCAGCCTCCATTATATTAGCTTTTCTTAAATCCCCTCTCGTATATTCGATGCTGGTTTTAGTATCCATCGTATTGGGTATAATGTATTCCGTTCCTCCGATAAGGCTGAAAGGCAGACCAATAGTGGATTTACTCGCTAATGCTTCAGGGTTCGGCGTCATTGCATTTGCAGTTGGTTGGACATCTCAAGCTGAATTCTCAACCAGATTGATCCTTGATTCCTTACCTTATTTTCTTTGCGTCTCTGCCGCATTCATAAATACTACCATACCTGATATGAAAGGTGATATTCGTAATGGAGATATTACAACAGGCGTTTTCTTTGGAGTCCGTAAGTCCTGTCTAATAAGCACAATCATCTTGTGTCTGGCTATATTGACAAGCCTATACCGCAGGGATTTTATACCTCTAACAGCTTCAGCAATATCTTTACCATTTTTTATATATATGACCATCTCTAACTGGAATCAGCGGCTTAATATTCGATCTATTACTATGGCTACGCAAATCAGTGTTATGGTGTTATCTTTGTTGACGGCTTTGTTGATACCTTTGTATATTATTCTGCTGATATTTACTATATTAATGGTAAAGCTATATTATCAGGTGAGGTTCGGGATAAGTTATCCCTGAAATTTAATGAATTTAGCAATCATCACAACTACCGGAATGAATTCAGGTGATAATTTCATTTATGAGGGGTTTAAGAACCTTTTTCCGATAAAACATTATGGCAATGTATTTCTTATAAACAAGGCTGATATTCCAAGAAACGACAATTTTAAAGAGTTTATTGATGAGTCCGATCTGATCGTTATATGCGGTTCTCCTATATTTTATGATAAATGTTACAGGATGAAATGGCAAAATGGAATCCTGAGTTACAGCAAAAGCTCCGGCAAAAAGATAATGCTAACAGCCGTTGGCAGTAACTTCAGAGGTTCTGCCGATGGAAACGTATCTATTCCTGACACGTCTAAGGACATTAACTATACGAGCTTTGTATCGAGGTACAGGGAAGCATCGTTTGGTGATTTTACAGTAAGGGATAGGTACTGCTCTGAATTTCTGAAAAATGTGGGAGTTCCAGACACGAGACAGATTGTCTGTCCGTCACTATTTGCCGCTAATGATGATGGCGTTCAAGATGATCGGGATTTGATCTTTATAATATGGGGAAATACGTTCTGGAATTGTGATGTCCCGTCTCAGAAGATTCTGGAAATGTGCATAGATATTCAAAAATCCCTTGCAACAAGGATTAAAAAAAGAATCGTCTGGGTGTGCCACGATTATGAATCTTATAAAGGTTTGCTCAATCACGTAAGCAGACAAGATATTCTGTTCTCTAATAATTACGTGGATTTCTTTAAACATTATTTACGCTGTTTTTTTGCGTTTTCGGTAAAAGTTCACGGGACAATGTTATTGGCGTCTATGGGGATACCTTCGCTTCTCTTGCAGTTAGACTCAAGAGCGTCTGTAATAGAAGCTCTGGATGAAAGCTATGCAACCCCATCTATTCAGATTGATCAATTGTCCGATATGTGCCTGAAAAGAATCGAAGGGACCGAGGACTATCGGTGCAAGATCAGGGAACTCAAACTCCGATATAGAAAAGACTATGAGGAGATGTTTGGCAGGCTGGGATTGATATGATGCAATACAAATTAAATTTCGCTTTTTCAATTGTTGTTATTTTATTTATATTCATGAGTTCCTTGCGGGCTTATGGATACGCAGAGATTCATTATACTTACTTCGGCTATTCTCTTATAACCCGCCATATTCCCGAAATAATACTGGATGCTCCATGGCGCATCGGATCGGGAGAAGAAATACCTATTGTTTTTATAATCAAGGATGCAGATCGTTTTCCCATAATGTTAGAAGGGCTTACTGCCAGATACCGTCTGAACGATGGAGAAGAGAAGACTGAGGATATTCCATTGGGTTCTCAGCCGCTCCACGTAACAGACCATTATTGGTATAAGATGTACTACATTAAAATGCCATACAAGCAGTCAGGGAATCTTGAGCTTACTCTGAAAGCTGAATTCTCTAGGAACGGTAAAAAGATGGCAGTAATATCTGATAATCTTACTGGCTTATCTCATTCGCCCCTCAACATACTTATAAACCCCTGTGAGCTTCCTTCCATTGATGGATGGTATTATGGAGACCCTCACTATCATTCGGATATGACTCAGGATCAGGTTGAGTTCGGCGCACCGGTTGACGTTGCAGTAACGATGGCTAAATCTATTGGATTGAATTGGTTTGCTGTTACAGATCACTCGTATGATCTAGACATCGCTATCGGGGAGTATTTCGAGCGGGATAGCAAACTCGCCAGATGGTCGAATGTGCATGAAAGTGCAGAATTAGCAAATTCAGTCAACGATAGCTTCGTCGTTATTCCCGCTGAAGAGCTATCCTGTGGAAACTGTAAATCCCGTAATGTGCATCTGTTAGCTTTTGACGTGCCAGACTTCATTCCGGGCAGTGGCGATGGCGTTAAGCAAGGGTTAATGAACAAGAACCCCGACCTCACATTACAGGAATCAATTAGAATGATACAAGAACGGGGTGGATTTGCTTATGCCGCTCATCCAGAGGCAGGAAACGGATTTCTGGGAACACTGATTTTGAATAGAGGACACTGGAAATCTCGTGATTACAAACTTGATGGCTATTCGGGATTACAATTCTGGAACGGGGAATATGAACCCAAGCTTAACAAATCGCGCAAAGTATGGACAAAACTCCTGCTCGAAGGGCGCAGAATGTATATACTGGGTGGAAACGATGCTCATGGTGACTTTAACAGGTGTCGAAGTGTCAGGTATCCAAGTACTCAACTCAAGGAAACAAAAAATCATGTTTTCGGCAAAGTAAAAACCTACGCTTATTGTGGAAAGAATATTTCAGCCACAGCAATACTGGATGCTATTAAGAACGGGAAAACAATCATAACTAACGGTCCAGTATCCATCCCGCAGGTTCAGAACGATAATGGGAGAATTGCTTACGTTGGCGATGATATTTCTGGCAGGGAATTCAAATTAATTGTCAATTCCCGATCTTCAGAGGAGTTTGGGCAGATCAAAGAGATCAATATATACAAAGGCGATCTCGTCACTAAAAGAGAGCAACTTGAAAAGACATTCGTGCCAGAAGAAAGCAGAAATGGTTCGCAGATAGTATACCATGATTTCACCTGCAAGATAGAACGCAAAAATTTATGCTACGTTCGCCTTGAAGCAATATCATTAGCGAATGGCAAGAAATATAAATGTTTCACAAATCCTATCTGGTTGGTATAGCCATGAGCCTTTACGCTTATGTACGACTAATTCGACCATTGAACGGGTTAATCGCTTTTATCTCTGTTATACTCGGTGCATTTCTATCTGGTGGAGGTATCAATCCTGCTGACAAAATCATTATTGCATCAGTTACCGTTTTAATTTTGCTATCTGCTGGAAACGCTTTGAACGACTACTGCGACGTTGAGTCCGACAGAATAAATAAGCCATCTCGGCCTATACCTTCTGGTCATATAGGTAAATGTTCAGCCTTGACGTTTTCTATTTTACTGTTTATAATCGGCATAGGATTGAGTTTACTCGTTAACTGGATGGCATTTCTGATTGCTTTGATCGTATCTTTACTTCTGTTGCTTTATGCTACGAGCTTAAGGAAATTGCCTCTACTGGCAAATTCGACTATTGGGTTACTTACTGGATTAACCTTTATATACGGCGGGATCGCTGTCGGAACTATAACTGGAGCAATTGTTCCTGCAGTGTTCGCTTTTCTTTTCACCGCCGCACGTGAAGTGATTAAAGATATCCAGGACGTAAAAGGCGATCAGGCGATAGGGATGCCCAGTCTGGCTATAACGTGGGGAAATAAAAGGGCAGTCTATGTATCACTCGTTTTTCTGGCTCTGGTGATTGTAATCAGCCCTATTCCGTATATTATTAGTTTTTACTCATTATATTATCTTATTTGTGTGGCTTTGGGAGTAGATACTGTCCTGATTTATTGTATGTTAAGCCTTTTGAGATACCCATCAGAGCATAATGCTGCCAGAATTGCAAACATTATGAAATTTGACATTTTTGCTGGCTTAGGAGCTATATATCTTGGAAAACTGTGGTTATAATAGCCTATGAATTACCCGATTGTAGATCGAGAAAGTTGTGGATATTGTGGCGCATGTGTAAGCGTATGCCCAAAGGATGCTCTTGATCTTATAGACCTTCACCTGAGTGTAGATAGATCAAAATGCACAGGTTGCCTGACATGCGTTAAGGTATGTCCTGTGGGCGCGCTTGAAATGGAAAACGCACTCTCTAACGGCATGGAATCAGGCTTCCGAAATTACGGACTGTCTGATTGTAAATCCTTGTATTATGACGTAGTGGTCGTAGGAGCCGGACCTGGTGGGTCTATGGCAGCGAAATCAGCCGCTATGCAGAACGTTAGTGTCCTGATGATAGAGAAAAGGCAGGAGATCGGCTCTCCTGTAAGATGCGCAGAGGGTATCAGCAAAAGGGCATTGGTGGATCTGGTTGACATTAATCCGAAATGGGTATGTGCAGAAGTCAATAGTGGGCGAATACACTCTCCTGATGGTTCTTTTGTCGTAGTAGATCAACCAAACGCAGGTCTGGTACTTGAGCGAAAGGTATTTGACAAAGATTTATCCTTGCAGGCGGCGAAGGCAGGTGCCGAAATCTGGGTAAAATCCCGTGCTATTGACGTTATAAAGGAAAATGGAAACATCGCAGGCGTTGTAGTCCGAAGATTGGATGGAGACTACGCAGTTCGAGCCAAAGTCGTTATCGGTGCAGATGGAGTAGAGTCTCAACTCGGCAGATGGGCTGGGATCAAAACATCCTGTAAACTCAGTGAACTTGATACCTGCGCACAGTATTTGATGACAGGCATTGACGTAGACCCCGGTTATTGCGATTTTTATCTGGGGCATCAGATAGCACCAAGAGGATACGCATGGATTTTCCCAAAGGGTGAAGATACCGCTAACGTGGGAGTCGGTATTGGCAGAAATATCGCTAAACAAAAAGCCATCGAATATCTTGATAGGTTCGTTGAGAAAGAATTTGGCGGTGGGTCTGTCGTGGCTACTGTATTTGGTGGTGTTCCTGTATGCGGTACTCTGTCCGATATTGTCTTAGACGGGTTTATGCTAGTCGGTGATGCGGCGCATCAAAATGATCCCGTGTCAGGAGGCGGCATCATCAACGCTATGATTGCTGGCAACATCGCAGGCGAGGTAGCAGGTAAGGCAGTAAAAGCTGGTGACATTTCCCGCTCGTTTTTGATAGAATACGAAAAGCGCTGGTACAAGCGAATTGGACGCACTTTCCGTCACCTTAGAGGGATCAGAGAAGGGATACTGAAATTCAACGACGGCACCCTTGATGACCTTGCAAAAGTGCTGTCACGAGCTCAGAAGCTCTCGCTGATCGAAATCTTCTGGAGCGCATTGAAAAATGAACCAAGGCTACTGCTGGAACTTAGGCATCTAATCTCAATGGGCTGGGCGCAATAAGCAAGTAATACCAATTTCCAGTAATTACAGTGCGTTATTTAACATGCAACGGAATTTGAGAACGGCGATAAATCGCCTCACTACAAGCCATTAGTTTGTAGTAGTGCAATTTATTGCACGTTAATAATGCACTATTAAATATGGAAAATGGTATAATAAGTAAATATTAAGATCAAAACTTATCATTCATCACGAATTATGGAAACTGTATTTGAATATCTTCTTGACGTGAAAAGACAAAAGAATGCTGGTTATCTGGTACTTATAGACCCGGATAAGCAGGATGTTGAAAGTGCGTCTGCTTTAGCCGCCCAATCAACAAAAGCAGGCGCAGACGCTCTTCTAGTCGGCAGCAGTCTTTTAATGTCTGACGGATTAGACCCTGTTGTGCAAAGCGTTAAGCAAGAATCGGGTTTGCCCGTCATTATATCACCGGGTGCATCCAGTCACATCTCTCGCTACGCAGATGCTATTCTATTTCTAAGCCTGATAAGCGGGAGAAATCCTGAGTTTCTGATCGGTGAACACGTTAAAGCGGCACCAATGATAAAGCGTTATGGAATCGAGGCAATACCGACTGGCTACATGCTCGTTGAGGGTGGTACGTGCACTTCAGTACAATTCATAAGTGCTACTCTACCCATTCCCAGAGATAAACCCGACATTGCTGTAGCACATGCGATGGCGGCAGAATTGCTTGGAATGAAATTTGTATATCTCGAAGGGGGGAGTGGAGCGGCTTTGTCCGTTCCTGACGAGATGATCTCAGCAGTGAAAAAACATATCAGTATTCCTCTGATTGTTGGCGGAGGGATCGTAAGTCCAGAGGATGCCGCCAAGAAAGTTCGTGCTGGTGCTGATTTCATAGTCACAGGGAACGTTCTGGAAAACAGTGACAGCATAAACCTTATGCACGAGTTTGCAATGGCAATACATTCAGCGTAAAACTACCTATTGAGCCACAATCTATCTGCCAGAACGTCTTGAGCAATAAAGCCCAGTTCAATCCCTGCCCACGTATTTCGATACTGTCTAATACCAGTTTCCATGTTTTATAGTGCATTAATAGACTAAAGATTTGTGCCACTGGCAACTCGTTTGCCAGTGCTAATACACTATAATTTTTAAATTGGTATTATGAGAAGAATTTGCAGAGAACTTCGTTGGAGGATTTATTCGTATGGCGAATTATGATGGCGTCTCCTCAATCGGTGACGTAGATGAATATATTGCCATAGGTATGACAGAGAAAGAGGCAGAGACAGACCCGAACGTTTTGACTGGCGAATTTCCATTTATGCTCTTGGGAATAGCGCAGGCTTCAGGCAAAACTGATGGCTCTGTGAAATTGTTCATTGATAAAAGTTCTCACGGCATTTTAGGCGCGAAAATCAGCGGATTTCATGCTAAAGAGTTGATCAGAATTATTGTTTTAGCTATGGCATCAAATGCAAAGGTGGATGATCTAGCTGACTTGGTATATGCGCATCCCACCTTGCCAGAAGCTATTGGTGAAGCGGCTGAATGTGTGCTGGGCAATGCTATTCATCTGATACCCGAAAAACCATCCATGCCTAAAGAAGTAAGAGAGTATGATATAGTAGTAGTTGGCTCCGGTCCAGCAGGCTATGTTGCGGCAATACGGGCAGTCCAATTAAAGAAGAAAGTGGCACTGATCGAAAAAGACAGACTCGGTGGTACTTGCTTAATCAGGGGTTGTATCCCCACAAAGACAATATTGGATGCGGTAAAATCAGGAGAGGACATATCTTCGCCTGAAATCAGAGAGCGAGTAGAGCAAGTTGTCAGTCGTCTGGAAGGTGGAATTCGAGGCTTATTCAAAGCCAATGGCATCACGCTTATTGAAGGCGAGTTTGACATATCAAAAAGCGATCTGACAGGAGACGTACTAAAACTGAGAGTAGACGGAAAAGTTATAAATACAAAGAGCGTTATTCTATCCACTGGTTCGGAGCCAATACACCTACCACAACTTGAGATAGATCATAAAAATATCATAGATAGCACCGATGCGCTCAAACTGGATATTCCAGATAAATTGACTATAGTTGGAGCAGGAGCGACAGGTCTGGAATTTGCCATTATATATAAAGCACTAGGCTGTAAGAAGGTGAATGTTGTAGAAAAAACAGAGCAGATATGTCCTGGCGTGCTAGACAGGGATATGTCCAGAGTATTGCAGAAAAGGATCGAAAATCGTGGTATAACTTTCGAATTGGGGAAGGGATTTGATGCTACAAACATCCCTGAAGGTAAGGTTCTAATCGCCGTAGGCAGAACGCTCAATACTCAGGGATTTGCTAGGAAGAATATAGCTCTAAACGAAAGAGGGGTTGTTGAAGTTAACGATCGATATCAGGTGAAACTCAGTAATGGTGTCTACGCAGAAAACCTTTTTGCAGTAGGAGACATCATCGGTCGGCAGTGGCTTGCTCACAAAAGCTCTAAAGAGGGCAAAACTGCGGCAGAGGTAGCGGCTAAAGTAAAAACTCAACCGGTTAATTACAACCAGATTCCATCTGTAATCTTCACTATACCCGAAGTTGCCACTGTAGGATTAACCGAAGAAACTGCTAAAAAATCGGGGGAAAACATAACGGTTAGATATTTACAAACCTCAGACAAAGAAAACTTGCTTAAAGTTATTGTTAAAAAAGAGCCAAACGTGGAAATAGATGCATCGCCGCTACTGGGAGTTACTATTATCGGTTCATCTGCACCTTATGCCATAGCCGAGATGACTTTAGCCGTCAGGATGGGAGCAACGTTACAGCAACTTATGGAAGAAGGATTGACCCTGGCATCCGCAAAAGAAACACGTCCATCAGAATGGGAGGAAAAACAGGCACGAAGTACGCCGCTTACGGAAACCCATCGTGAAGCAGGCGCTGAAGTAGGTGATTTTCATGGTTGGTGGGCGCCCATACGCTATACTGATTCATACGAGGAAGTCTCTGCCCTGAGAAATAATGCCGCTATATGGGATATTGGCTATATGGCAGTTCTGGAGTTCTCTGGCAAGGGCGCAAAATCATTGCTCCAGTTTCTAACCACCAATGATATTAACAGATTAAAAGTCGGTCAGGTTCAGTATTCCTTTTTTCTGGATGAGAAAGCAAGGCCTCTGGATGACGTTCTGATCTATAGGCTTTGGGGGAACCGTTATCTCGTTGTGATCAATGCCGCTAACAGTGAGAAGATCAAAAGATGGATCCATGATAAAGGTGGCGAAGCTGGAGATATTCACATCCGTGATCTATATGATTGCCCTGAAGAGGATAAAAGGGTTACTCTGTTCAGCCTACAGGGACCTGAAGCGGAAAATATTCTGAAGGAATTAACGGATTTTGACCTGGATACATTGGAATACTTCCACTGTAAAAAGATAAAAGTAGCAGGCAGACAGATGTTGGTACAGCGAGGTGGATATAGCGGTGAAGAAGGATTTGAGGTTTTTGCCTCGGTCAAATATGCTGTAGAGCTATGGCAGAAAATAATAGAAGCAGGAAAACCGTTTGGGTTGAAGCCTGCCGGTCTGATCGCGCGGGATATTGCCCGACAGGAAGCCTGTCTTCCACTGTATGGAAACGAATGGCCTGAAATTAATCCTTATAATGCCAGCCTCTCTGAGCCACCTCTTTACGTTACACCTTATGAAGCAGGCTATGGTTGGGCTGTGAGAGTTGATAAAGGAGAGTTTATCGGAAGAGAAGCTTACGTAAGGCATTTGGATGATACCAAACAGGGAAAAATAGAGAGATATTCCCAAATAGCAATTGAGATTGATGGAAGATGGACTGCCTACCATAATTACAAGGTTTTTGTGGGAGATCGTGAGGCTGGTTTGGTTACCAGTGGAAAATTCTCCGAGTATCTTGGTAAATCTATCTGGTTAGCTTACGTTAAGAAAGACGCAGCAGAATTAGGTCAATCTGTCGAGATAGAAATTGGTAAGGATCGAGTTGTTGGGAAAGTCGTGCCAAAACCCATTGTCAATAACATTATATATTCCCGTCCCGGTGATACAAAAGAGAACGCTAAGTATTACATCACCATTAATTCAGAGCAAATTGATGGAATGCTACATGAGACTATCGGCGTAGATTCCATTGATACTCTGTGCAAGGATTTACGTGTTACAGGCAATAAGTTATCGGGATTTGGGTTACCGTATGGTTTAAGTCGGCGCAAAAACTATCACTATCACACTCGTCTGGCAAAAATGAATTATAGTGCAAAAGAGTATTCCTCTTTCTTAGGTGCCGGTAGCTACGACTACAAGATTCCTGATGTAGTAGATTGGGCGGCATCTTTGCGGGGGCTTTATACACCCTATACACCATATCAGGCCGAGGTTGCACAGGGACTTTTAAGGTTTTTCTATATATACCAATCGCAGGTCTGCCAGCTAACGGGTATGGAGGTGAGTAACGCATCCCTTTATGACGGCGCCACCGCTCTTGCCGAAGCGGCGTTTATGAGCGCCCGTATTACCAGCACGCCGGATAAGGTACGAAGCGTGTTCCTTGTAGCGAACCCATTGCACCCTTTCTACTATCAGGTGCTTGAAACGTATGCCAGGGATGTTGGATGTAAGGTAATACAGATACCCTTCGATGAGGAAAAAGGAACTATTGATCTCGGAGCTTTACAGGAAAGGTTGAGCGAAGATGTATCTTGTGCTATTGTTCAGCAACCGAATTTCTTCGGACAGATAGAGAATGATTTGCAGAAAGTATCAGAGATCGCCCATGATTCGGGTGCTTTGTTTATCAGTTGCACCACTGACCCACATTCTCTGGAGTTCCTTGAAGCGCCTGCTTATTATGGCGCAGACATTGCTGTAGGAGAGGTACAGCCGTTTGGTAATCCTGTTAATTGTGGTGGGCCAAATTTAGGATTCATGGCGATACCCAAACAATATATAATGGAAATCCCCGGCAGGATCGTCGGTCGCATAGAGACTGACGGTGAAGAGACATTCTGTCTCATTCGACAGACACGGGAGCAACACATAACGAGGTTCAAGGCAAAATCGAATATATGCTCTAATACTGCTCTTTGTGCAACTCGTGCTGCTTTGCATATACTGGCTCAAGGCAGGACAGGGTTACATAAGGTCAATAATACAACTCTTGCCCTGAAAGAGTTCTTTCTGAGCCAATTGCTGGCAATTTCGGGTTTTGAATTGGCTTTTGAGGGTAATTCCTTCAACGAAGTTACGGTACATGTTCCCATTGATCCAGACGTAATAAATAGAGAACTTCTCAAGCGCAAATGTCTGGGAGCATTAAATCTTGATACTCCAAAGTTTACGAATTATGAAATATTAGATTGTATGCTGTTCTCTTTCACTGACCGCAATACCAGGGCTGACATCGAGCATTTGATAGATGCCCTGTTGGATATTGTTAAGGCTACTAAAGATATACGAGAAAAAGTGTCCAGATGCCGTAAGAAATATATCGGTGAAATAAAATACTCTCCCAAAGGGATTCAGCGTATTATGCCGCTCAATCTCCCTCAATACTCAGAATCCGACATCATCAAGTTTGCCAGAGATATGGCAAGCCTGAATATAGACATAGATGCCCCGCTATACCCTCTTGGTTCCTGCACCATGAAATATAATCCCAAACTCAACGAGAAAATCTCTGCCCTGGACGGCTTTTCGCATATACATCCTCTAGCTCCAGATTGTATGAAGCAAGGAACCTTAAAACTCGCTTACGATTTTTCCAAATACTTATGTCAAATAACGGGGATGGATGTTGCTACTCTACAGCCAGAAGCAGGCGCGCATGGGGAGTTCACTGGGTTAAAAGTCATTCATGCCGCCCATATAGCCAGCCATAAGTCTATGAGGAATTTAATCAT
>Ga0315274_10001494_pt1 | contig 35868 bp, 40 predicted proteins | sample YL17G02_20_MG_FD_203700 | JGI IMG/M metagenome (GOLD analysis project Ga0315274, IMG submission 203700) | Sediment microbial communities from Yellowstone Lake, YNP, Wyoming, USA - YL17G02_20 | ecosystem: Environmental > Aquatic > Freshwater > Lake > Sediment | place: USA: Wyoming | collected...
GCAGGTCGATTGTTTTTGCTGAATCGTACAGCCGATCAAGATGTTCTTTTAGACGGAAAATTCTACCATTGTAGGCGCGGATGCCCTCAAACACACCGTCACCATACAGAAAACCGTGATCAAAAACTGAGATTTTTGCCTGGTCGTTAGGAAGGTACTTACCATCAATGTAAATGATCATAGCTTTTATGGGGTGTACTGGGTTTTGTAGTTTTTTCTTTTATCTGTACCTGTCAAAAATGCTCATCAGGATGGACTGATCCTTCAACTACCTCTTTTACCTTCCACAGGGTATTTTTCATGACCAAAATCAGATATTGCCTATCCCGGGTTAATTTTTTGTTCAATGAGAAAGGACGGAATCCCGTGATCCTTTCGCACTAGTGTACCTCTGCAGAAACCAAAGTGGATTTTAAATAACCTGTCAATAACGCTGGAAAAAATACTCCCTATCTATAGACATTAGTTTTTGCGACTGGCACGCATGCAATCAAATACAATACAAACGCTTACACATTTTTCCGGCACAATTCGACAAAATGCCGGAACATCCCGGCACTTGCTACCGGGTGGAGGTGGGTGAAACTCCCCAGTGTATTGTTCATGATCGCACCATCAAGATTTTCATGAATACCGATACCACGGGAAAGCTGGTACGCAAAGTGTGTACCCGGAGAGAGCACGACTTCAGAGTAATGGAATTCATGACCCCGGAATGCTGCAGCACCCATAGGAGAGTCGCTCCTGCTCGTACCTTCAACATAACTGACGACTCTTCTTGCCGGCATCCTGGTCTCCCCGGAAAAAACTTTGCACATCTCATATGCCGTATCTTTGTGTGCGTCCTGCCAGCCTTTTTTTAAGGTCATGCGTTCAGTGAGATACATAAGCCCCCCGCACTCCGCATAGACCGGAAAACCATTCCGTGATACCTCAAGTATGGCTTCGCGCATGGGATCGTTTGCTTCCAGTTCTTTAACAAAGAGTTCCGGATACCCTCCTCCGATAATGTACCCATCCACTTCGGGAAGCCGGTCATGCAAAGGACTGAACGGAATATACTCTGCTCCTGCGATATGGAGAATATCAAAAAGATCGGCATAGTAAAAATTGAACGCCTCGTCAAGGGCGACACCAATTTTCACATCCCGCTCCACCATTGTGTCAAAGAGTGTTTTTTCCTGAGAGTACTGCACGATTTCCCTCATGAGTTTCTGGAACTGCTCAAGATCCACATACTGCCCAATCATGTCCGTGATGGTGGCGATACGGGTATCAAAGTCTCCTCGCCCGGCACCTTCCCGGTACGGTACAAGCCCGAGATGCCGCATGGCAAGCTGCATCTCTTCCATGCGGGGTATAGCCCCGATAACCGGTATGCCACAATAGTGCTCAATTGCTTTCAGCGCCTTTTCCTTGTGCGAATCGCCTTTGACATTGTTCAGGATTACCCCGGTGATATGAACGTCCTGATCAAATACCTGGAATCCTTTTACAATGGCAGCTGCACTCCGGGTGATACTCTGTGCAGAAACAACCAATACCACCGGAAGATCGAGTAATTTTGCAATTGACGCAGTGCTGCCAGTATCGGTAAGTGCCTCGGCTCCTTCATACAACCCGCGGACTCCCTCGACAAGCGCGATATCTGCACCGCGACATCCATACTGAAAAATTTCGCGAATCTGTTCATCTGAGAGTGTGAAACTGTCAAGGTTCCGGCAGGGGCGCCCGGAGACTGCGGACAGATAGGAAGGATCAATGTAGTCCATTCCCACCTTGAAGGTCTGGACCCGGTTGTTCCTGGAAAGAAGCGCAGCGAGAGCAAGGGTAATGCTCGTCTTACCACTTCCTGATCGATCGCCGGTAATCAGGATTTTTTTCATGGAAGGCTCCGTAGGATGGCACCGAATTCACTTTCGACAATAGTGCAGACACCCAGCGTCTTTGGGTGGAGGTCGATTTCCACAATCACATGCTGGTGCCCGATGTCGTGGAGCGGACCTACCTGGCGGGGGCCGTTTGTCACCGAGAAACACTCGATGCCCTGGGTGTATTCCGGAGGAATTGCATGAGGCACACCGGTAATCAGGGCAAATGCGGGCGCGATCTCCTGTAACTTCCTGCCAAGCAGATCACCATTCGCCCCGTACTCGTCAAGTGCACCAATAATTTCGAGATTCACACCGCGACTCGTCATCTCTTCGTATATCCGCTCTGCATCCAGCCGGGTCTTGGGTAGTCCGCGCTGATCGAGATTGGCAATATAGATGATATCCGCATCCGGGCAGGTATCATGAAGAGCAACTAACTCATCAGCGAACATATAGGCCGTCTCTTTCTTTGCATTCAGGATTGCTGCACCTCGTTTCCCGCTCCGTGCAAGTTCGAGCAGGCGCTGTGCAGCGATATGTTTTAGATCACCCCGTGAGGGTTCAATATATGGCTGGCTCGCCGCACCTCTCAGCCGTTCCACTTCGTTTGCCTTCTCCATTAAGAACCGCTGGCGGATGAGTTCATCCGGGGAAATCCATCCTGCTTCATAGGCTGCTTCAAGCGTCGCAAGCACCCCGGCAATATTTTCGAGATATCCCGCATGGATATCGATTGCTATCGTGGGGGTAGTTATTCCGGCACCATCAATGGCAGACTGGAGATCTTCACCTATAATCATCGCAACACAGGTCCCAATCACTGCCATCCTTTTTGGGGAGAAATGATCTTCGGCATAGCGCAGGACATCTTCCAGCGGTTTCTGGCCGCCAAAGATGAACTCGTTGTCAGCAAGGGATGTCGTAAGCACCCGCATGCCATCTTCCTCCAGCAGCCGGGCGTGCTTGAACGAACAGCCGGAAGGACCGTGGAGGATAGCCACATCGACTTTGAGATCCCGTGCTGTGTAAAGCGCAGCAACAATAGAACTGGGACGCGGGTGCATGTATTTCATGATACTTCAGTTATCTCCAGGTTTTTACGGCAAGTACAATGGATCCTTGGTCTGTCATATGCAGAGCCGAGGTATAGGCTTCTGCAAGCGTGGCTGTATAGGCTGATACACGAGATACCAGCCCATCGGACTCAGGAGTTCCCGGGATCGGGAATGCTCCCACGCCTACCACATGCACGGGATGGATCTGGTCGATTGCTGCCCGGATCTGGTCGAAGGCAAATCCTTCGCAGACTGCTCCGTCACCTTCCGCCTGACCGATGACCAGTGTAATAGCTTCTTTTCCGGATATGCTCCGGGCATACCGGGCTGCTTCGACTGTGGTTGCAAGGTTGGTACCGCTGTTGGCATTATCTACGACAAGCACTCCCTGATCATACGACACGGACAGCCTTCCCGGGAGCGCGCTGAATGAGGATAACGGATCAGGGTCTATCCCCAGCAGCATCGCAGCGGCAGCGGCAAGCATCAGACACGAATGGTATCCGGGAAGTGCAAGAAGAGGATTGGAAAACCTGCAGGTTTTCCCGGCCAGCGTAAGGGAGCATTCTGTGCCCTCACAGGCTGCAATGTCTTCGATATGGACAACCCGTTCCAGGTAGTCTCCAGGTATATTTTTTGCAAGGAGAAGGAGTTTGCAGTGGTGTGCCGAGGCGACTTTTATACTGAGGGCAGATTTTTTCCCGGCAGCAAAAAAATAATCTTCATCCGAAGAAATAATCCCCAGCGTTCCTGAACAGGTGATACCCAGGGATTCTTCAACAATCAGCCAGCCATGGATCCCAAGTGCCATCCTCGCAGCCGCGAGCACCGATCCCGGTGTAATGCTGGACTGTGACAGCCACTTCTTTTCCGGGAAACGGTACGTCCCTGTTGAGGTGTGCAGGATACCTGCTCCTCCCATCAGCGAAGCGAGAGCGTGTGCCGTGGTTGTCTTTCCCCGTGCCCCTGTGATCTCGATCATGGGTTCCGGCGTTTTCTCACCCAGCAGATGGCGCACGGCTTCATGATGGGAAATGACCGGAGCCCTGGAGAAGTGTAAGAGAGGATGATTGGGATCGAGATGCACCGGTGCGACAATCAGATCATAGTTCCTTGACTGTGCTGTTGTTACGTCAGGTTTGCTCTCTCCCCGGTACACATCAACGCAATCGACACGATCTCCTTGGGCTGCAAACGCCTCACCAATCGCTTTTCCGCCGTGGATAGTGTCCAGTACTAGGATGTGCATAAAAAGAAGTTAGAGAAGTGTGAGTGCTTTTGTCGCGTTCTTTATCATCAGGTCGGCAAGGAGGGGATCACTCCCGATAGGATCCGCATATACCAGCGGGACCGACCTGCCATTCAAGGTAAACAATCCCTTCTTGGTGCCCTCGGCAAGCCCAATCTCTCCCGGGATATCTTTTTCGATGTGGACACCTTTTGCAAGAAACAGGGGGACAACCACCAGCGCATCGATCGGTTCACGCCGGAATTCATTGAGTGAATCCTTGATTGTTGGTGTATTCATATTCATAAACCCGCATTTTACGATAAAATCCGTATTTTGTGCCTTAATCAAGGATGCGGTTTTCTCAACGAGCTCTTTGTTGTAGGGCATCGTGCTCCCGTGCCCGACAAGTAACATTCCTTTCTGACCCATATAACACATAGTATTACCGGGAATCTTAAAAATTCTTACCAAATGTTTTTTTTGGGATTATATTACATCCATGATCAAAGAGCGATTTTTAAGCCCGGGATCGTACAATGCCTGAACCATTTTTTTTTTAAACACAACCTATTCTATCTTTCCTGTTAAGAGCTGAACTGCATCCCAAGAGGAGCGTTACGAAATAGTTTTTTTGGCCTTAGAGAAAGGTTTACAATAAATCTGAATGCTCATGGGGGTTTCACCCCAGCCGCTGTAGCTCTCCTCAAATGCGATACCCCTTGACAGGTACTACGTCACCATAGCGATAAGCCAAGGGGGGGGTTAGGGTGGACGGGTACTGTCCCCTCCTTTAGCATGCTTGTTTTTTTATATAATCACCGGATAAAATGAATGCTCAAGGCCCGTCTTACGGTCTTTCATCAGAACCAAATCAGTGTTGTAGGAGCCGATTATCTTTTCTGATTGGCCATATCTTTTCAGACTGGATAAACGTACTATTTCCCATAAAACCATGAGGCATGTAGGAAAAAAACATCCCTTCAACAAAACAGTTAATCGATTGTGGTTAATGCAAAGGAATTTGGTTGATCAGTCTCAACAGATATGAATCTATGATGGATGCCTTCGAGCGCTTTGGGCTGCTCATTAACAACCGTATTGTCAGGACACCCGTGGCGATTGCATCCATGGCGGGAATAGTTGACGCAGCCTACGTCCTTGAACGCTCCGATCACATCGGTGCTGCATTTATCGGGGGATACTCCATTGACCAGCCCACCATGGATGCGGCAAAGGCTGTCACTGATGAGGGGAACCGCAAAGAATTTTTATACGATGACCCGGTAGAAGAACTCAAAAAACAGATGGCGCTCATGGAAAAGAGCACGGTTGTACTGGGACTCAACCTCCGGGGCAGTACTCCCGAATCATTCGGTGCCATTGCGCGATCGCTGGGTGAAAGTGTTGTCTACGAAATTGATGCCCATTGCCGGCAGCCTGCCATGATAGCTGCTGGGTGCGGAGAGCATTACCTGAAAAAACCCGGAGAATTAATGGCTGTTGTCAGGACGCTCAAATCCGAAAATGTCACCGTATCGGTAAAAATCCGTGCCGGTGTTGCTGCTGATGACCGGCTCCTTGCCCGGAAACTGTGGCAATCCGGAGCAGATATTCTGCATATTGATCTGATGGACTTCGGTTCGGCAAAACTCCGGCAGATCCGGAACAGCTGCCCGCTCATGCTAATTGCCAATAATTCCATAAACACATTTGACCGGATGCGGGAGATGCTCTCTCACGGGGCGGACATCGTGTCGCTTGCACGCAAATCTGACACACGCACCCTGTCAGGACTGGACGCAGCCATTACCCGTTATGCTATAGAAGAAGGGTGGTATAACTCTCCCAAACAGCTATGCCGGGGCGGGGACATCCGCGCACTCGCCTTTTGCTGCATGCCGGTCAAAGAGTGCCCACTCCTCCCAACCCTTTCCCGTATCGACATGCCAAAAGAAGCCTTTATCCGGATGAAACTGGACACGGTAAAAGGTACCCCCCTCCAGGAGGGGAACCAGACCTGTTTTGGGAGCCTTGCCTGGTGCTGCAAGACGTCTTCTCCCTGCATGTTCCGCGATATGACGCTCAAACAGGTGGGACTTTCAAAGAAAGAGTATATGCGCCTGAAACGCGATCTCTCAGATACGATAATGAGCCGTGTATTCCATGACGTGCCTTCTGATGAGAGCAGCTGAACGTGCACAGCTAGCCTTGATGCTGGAGGTTTGCGCCTACCCAAAACCGGGGAACGTCGACCGTTGCCATGACTATCCTGATACCCGTCTTGAACATTTCCTGGCATCAACACTATTTGCCCGTCCGGCGCTTGAAGAGGCGGAGACAGGAACAGGGCGAATCGGGGAGATCATCAGGCATGCAGTCCGGGACACCAATTGTCATAACGGCGGCAATACGCATTTTGGAGCATTTATTCTTCTCATCCCGCTTGTATATGGCGGAGATATTCCCGGAGCGATCCGGGCAATTGAAAAGACCGATGTTTCAGATGCGGTTGCGTTCTACAAGGCTTTTGCTTTGACATCGGTGAAGATGAACGTCACGGATGAGCTGGACGTGCACGATCCCCATACCCTCACGATGATCCGGGACCGTGATATGACGCTCCTTGATGTGATGCAGCATTCGGCGGCTAATGACATGGTGGCACGGGAATGGGTGACGGGATTTCCCTTGACAAGGCGGGGAGCTGATCTCCTTAAACAATTCGGTCCGGGCAGGCAGGCAATTGTCAATACCTTCCTCACCCTCTTAGCTTCTGAACCGGACACCTTCATTATCAAAAAGCATGGCACTGCGGTTGCACAGGAGACCGTGCTCGTTGCCCGGGAGGTTCTTGACGGCAAACGCTCCTTAGAGGATTTTGATGCTGATTGTATTGAACGGGATATCAACCCGGGATCAACAGCTGATATCATCATCGCTTCAATCTTTATCGCATTGGGGGAGGGATGGCAATGGGACTTTTAAAGGGGGGGATTAATGAGGTGATCGCAACAACACTGTTCAACGCGGCACCGATGGGTATCCATTTTTGGGAAGGAAATGCCAGCATGGTGCTCTTTTCTGGCAGTAACACCGCAGAAAACATTGAGCGGGACGGGTGGGTTGTTGCCAATTTTGTGCAGGATCCTGTTGTCTATGTCCGGACTGCATTTGAAGACCTGCCGCGGAATTCGTTTATTGAAGAACCGGTCTCAACAAAGACAATCACGAGGCTCGCAGGTGCTGATGCCTGGGCAGCATTCACGGCAACCATTGTGCGCAGGACCAACGAGTCCATGATGGTCCGGCTTACTCTTGAAAAAGAGATTATTGAAGAGGTTGCCGTACGCCCGGTGAACCGGGGCTTCAACAGCATCATCGATGCGACCGTGCACGCTACGCGCTATAGGAGGAATCAGGATCCGGCATTAAAAAGGCTAATCGATTATCATGTCGGTATTGTGCGTAAGTGCGGGGGAAAACGGGAACTGGAAGCGCTGGAATTGTTAAAGAAGTATATGTAAGTAGTTGCATGGTTCTGATAAGAAGATGACATATGAAGGCAGGATTTATTTGACCAAATCCAGCGAAATAATCCTTTCTAAAAAAAAATCTGGTTTTTTTTAAGTTCTGTAGACATAACTGATTAAACCTGAACGTTCAAACAGGATTTCACCCAGAACGCGTTAATCTTCTCTCAACATTGATACTTCTAAAAAAACAAGAACTATGTCACGATCGCATTAAGCATGAGCGGCAGAAAGGAGGGACGTGCACGGTCTCCTCTTTGATTATGCGCCTGATTGTCGCTAAAAAAAGAATTCTCCAGAATGGTCTCTCTTAAAAAAAACTGATCAACACACCCGGGGCACCGGGTCACCTACAGGCGGTTCGATGAATCGCTCGCCACCAATGGTTGTTTCCATAATAACATGAGCGCCTGTTGTCACAGTACCGACAACGGCTGCATCCTCGCCGTATTTATGTGTACGAAGGGCTGCGAGGATCGCATCTACACTGGAAAGCGGAACTCCCATAACGACCTTTCCCTCATTTGCAACCTCGAGCGGATCTATGCCAAGCATCGCTGCAGCACTCCTGACGCTTTTCCGGATCGGCAGTTTCTCCTCTTTGATCCGGATACATACGCCGCTCTTTCTTGCCATCTCGTTAATGGCGCTTGCAAAACCTCCCCGTGTCGGGTCTTTCATTGCATGGATAGTGCCGGCGTCGAGCACCTTTTCCATCATTCCCCAGAGTGGTGCGACATCGGATTTGATCTGCTCACCGAGATCGAAGCCCTCGCGGTGTGCCATGATCGCAATACCGTGATCGCCAAGAGTTCCGGAAACGATAATAACATCGCCTGGCACAAGACCGTTGTCCCGCACAACGTTCTTTGCGATACCGATACCGGCAGTATTAATCGTTATCCCGTCCAGTGCACCCCTCTCCATCACTTTTGTATCCCCCGTCACAAGGTTTGCACCCGCTTCACCGAGAGCGTCATCCATTGAAGCAACGATCTTTGCAAGATCGTCAATTTCAAATCCCTCCTCAATGATCATGCCGCACGAGAGCGCTATCGGCCGCCCGCCCATCATCGCGAGATCATTTATGGTCCCGCAGACCGCGATCCTCCCGATATCACCGCCCGGGAAAAAAATGGGGCGGACCACGTGGGAATCTGTGGTAAACACGAGGTTCTGGCCATTTAAAGGGATCACTGCGCCGTCATCCAGCGCTTCAAGTCCGATCCCGCCGGCGTTGTTGTGTTTGAATTTTGTGAGTGTCTGCAGGAGTTCTCCCATCGCTTCCCCGCCGGCACCATGCATCAGGGTGACCTTCATTTAGTCGTCCACCTCGATTTCGATGCTGGTGACCACAATCTCCCTGCCTTTGACCAGTTCGGGAAGCGAACCGCATCCCGGGCAGACAAACATCTCATCACCGGAATACCCGCAGGGACATCTGGTCTGGGGTGGCATCTCGTTGCATTCGAGCACCGCGTTAGAAAAAAGAGGATCATCTTCCTTGATGGCATCGAAGAGAAAAACTACCTGATTAGGATTCACCATCGCCATCTTTCCCACTTCAACGCGTACTTTTTTTACCAGGCTGGCGTTGTTCTCAATCGCGGTCTTTCGGGTGGTCGCGTACAGGTCATAGGCGATGGCATACTCGTGCATCACTCCTCCATCGCAGCGTAGACCTGTTTGAACAACTCCCGTGTCTCCAGTCCCTCCTCACGGGAGAGTTTCTGGATAGCAAAACCTACATGGACTAATACAAATTCGCCGATTTTCACGTCAACCAGGTCGAGCCTGACTTCCTGTTTGAGATCACCATAGTCTACAACTCCCACATTCCCTTCCTTTATCTCCAGCACTTCTGCAGGAACTGCAACACACATCTATGATTCACACTCTTGTCTAACTACTATTGTGGGAGTTCGGAACACATAAAAACAGTGATAGAACACCAGACATGAGAAGGAAATCCTGTGCACCATACCATCCGGGGTACCAGATACGTATATTTCCCTACTATGCTAAACCTGCTATTTTTCGCGGTCCGTTTGTTTTATTGTACTATTTTTTTGGATCCATACTCACATTTTTTTTACTATGGAGAAAGGTTCAGTTGCACCCTGAACGCTCCACAAGGGGTTCAATCCCGCTACGGTGGCTCCTTAAAATGCGATAACACTCTGAAAGGTACTACATCATCATCATTATAAACAGGGTAGCGGTAAGGGGGGCAACAGGTACAGTCCCCTCCACTATCCTGCAGGATTTTTTTACTATTCCGCTCAAAAAGGTATTCCCCAGAGCATTTTTATATATACAGGAAATTTTTTTAAAAAAAAACGTTTCTTTACGCCGGGGAAGAGATTTGAACTCTTGAGGTGCAGAGCACCAGTAGCTTTCAAGGCTACCGCCTTCCCGGACTAGACTACCCCGGCAATGCTCCATATGTAGGGTGTCCGATATAAAAAAGGCTTCTTTATCAGTGGAGTTGTCAGGAGAATTTTTTTAGATCGCTGTTTTCACGGTTTTCTTCGTATTATCATGAACGCTGTCCCCAACGACACTACCCCCAGTAGCGGCAGGAGTGGAGACTTTGGCGTATCCGTTGTTTGTGGTACACTCGCAGCAAAAGGTGCCGGGACGGTCGGGCTTACAACAACGGAGACGGCATTTTCTGCATATATGAAAACCTCGCTGTTCACAGAGTTCTTCAGGGGATAAACCTTGATATACATCGTTTTTCCCTTTCCCAGAACCTGGGCTTTTTCAGGATATTGTTCACTCTCTTCATTCACTATTTTGATAGTGCCCTTGTCATCGACATACTCTAGAACCCAGTCAATGGATGAAGAGGTATGAATGTTGACTTTTCCATTCCCGGTCTTTATGGCAAAATACACTGGATTGTCCCGCGAGGATTTCGCATGAGCGGAAACAATTGACAAGGTTGTCGACGTGGGACTCGGTCCTAATGTCTGTTGCCCAATGACAGTAATACTACGTTTTCCGACATATCCTCTGGCATCAGTGAAGCTTACTTCATAATCGCCGGGTTCAGTTATGGGTACATCAATTGCAAAATTGCTCTGGTAATCGGTATTTATGAAACGGGGCCCGAACACCACGTCATCATCAGGCCCGATAACTTCAATCTGTACGCCGGAATTTTCATCGCCCTTGATCGTTCCTGCAATAATTATCTTTCCGTTAAAATTCTGGGTTGTGGAAGAGCTGAGCTGGATGTCATCAGAGCGATCAAACAGGTACACGACACGCATGTTAACGGAATTACCCGCACCATTCGTCGGCACTTCAACTTTGTACATCCCGGTTTTTAATCCGGTGGTATCAAAGACAGCCCGGAACGTATGATCAGACTGGACATATACAATTTTGCGTTTTATCTCAGTCGTGGTTGTCAGCTGGTAATAGAGCACTACATCAATAGGTGTGCCGATACCAAACGTGGTCGTCCCGTTCACAATGAGGGGTTTTCCTACCGGTAGTGAATCTGGTGCATCGATGTTTACCAGATACGCCGATGTAAATCCCGATAGAAAGAGAAGTCCCATCACCAGCAGGACGATCTTTTTCATCTATATACGTTCAACTATTATGATGTTAATGATTTCTGAACTCCGGGAAAAACCTCTCGCAAGCTGGCGGGGACAAGAACGGTATGGCAATGAATTGCTCGATTGCCTCACTATCATTTTTAAAAGTGCAGGCTGCTCTTGGTCAAAATGCAGGATGTGCAGTTACCGGCACGAACGATATTCCGGTAATCAATCTTCCGAAACACTTCTTAAGCATCTCCGTGCACAACTGGCATGGGTACACACCCAGTATAAACCTGAAGAATATCGCATGGTGAAGATCTTTACGTCCGGCAGTTTTTTTGACCCATATGAGATACCACCTGAATTTCTTTCCTATGTAGCAACATCGTTTAAGGGGAAACTGGTTATCGCAGAAACCCGCCCCGAATTTATACGAAAGGAAGTCATCTCCTCATTCATTGAACTGTTGGATGACGGGAGCTGGAAGACACCGCTCTATTGTGCGATAGGACTTGAAACTAGCAGCGACAGTATCCGTGAAAAATGCATTAATAAGGGTTTTACGTTCCTGGACTTCGAAAAAGCTGCCGCAACAGCCCATTCTGCCGGAGCTGGTGTAAAAGTATACCTCCTCATAAAACCGCTTTTTTTAACCGAGGGTGAGGCAGTAGCCGATATGAAAACCTCAATCCGGGAAGCTGCGGTTCATGCAGATATGATCTCTATGAACCCCTGCACAGTCCAGCGCAACACCGAACTGGAGTACTACTGGAAACGTGGGGCATATCGCCCGCCGTATCTCTGGAGCGTCCTTTCAATCCTTGCAGATGCCCCGGTTCATATCACCTGCGATCCGCTTGGCGGCGGGCAGAAACGGGGACCTCACAATTGCGGAGTATGCGATTACGAGATAGTCAAAGGAATCCGGGACTACTCGCTGAATGCTGACTGGGACCTCATCACTGCCCTGCTCCAGACCAGCTGCGACTGTAAGCAGGAATGGGAATATGTCCTCTCCGCAGAAAAATCATACTGCATGCCGCTGACCCGGTAAAAAATCCTAAAAAAATTTATTTTTTTACACGACTGCTCTGGATCTCGAGTTGTTTTACAAGGAGCGGGAGGAATGTACCGGCATCCGATACGATACCGATAGCCTGCATGGTGCCGCGATCCATAAGCTTGGTGAGTGAAGTCGGGTTAATATCGACACATACCGTTTTTACATGTGAAGGCAGGCAGTTGCCAACAGCAATAGAATGAAGAAGGGTTGCAATCATCAGAACCATACTGCATCCTTCGATATGGACTCTCATTGCATCCTGCGCCTCCATCACATCGGTAATTACGTCGGGGAGCGGACCGTCATCACGGATTGAACCGGCAAGGACGAAGGGGATGTTTTTTCTGATGCATTCATACATGATCCCACCAGTAATCACCCCTTTTTCCACTGCATTTTTGATGGAACCTGCCCGCATGATCTCACTGATTGCGTAAAGATGGTGCTTATGGCCCCCCATCACGGGTTTTCCTGTTGAGATATCCATCCCCAGTGAAGTACCGTACAGATTATACTCGATATCATGCGTGGCCAGTGCGTTTCCCGCAAAGAGCACATCGATATAACCTTTGCGGATCATTTCCGCAAGTGCTTTGTCTGCCCCTGTATGGATAATAGCCGGCCCACCAACGATAGCAATCCTGCCGCCTTTCCTGCGGACATCAAGTATCTCACGCGCAATCTGGGCAATCAGGGTCTCACTCGGGCGTTCGGGAGAGACGGTACCATGCATGAACTCAAAAGTGCTGCTCTCCCGGGGACGTTCCGGGTACCTTACACTAACGCCCTGCTCACCGATAACCACCAAATCCCCTTTCCGTATTTTTCCCAGAGCCACAGACACTGCACGCTTCTTTGAAGGATCCACAACGATAAGGAAGTCCATCTCTATAGATTCGACAGGGATCCATTCCCCGCCATATTTCACCTGGGTTGGGTGGTTGCTGGTTGTGTAGAACCCCTTCGGCACGACACGATCAGATTCTGCCGGAACCAGATAAGCATCTTTTACCTCAAGCGGGCGGGCACCAAGCCGGTGGAGTTCTGACAGGATGGACAGGAGTTTTTCCTTGCTGGACGCCGCTATGCGCAGGCGTGCATAGCTCGGGTCGGTTTTTTTCTTACCGATATCGAATACGAGGATCTCGAAATTACCCCCCATATCCATAACCCTGTCGAAGAGCTGCGTCATGATACCCGAATCGATTATATGACCCGCGAGCTCGATCTCCTGCGACTCCACCATAATACAGAGATCTTGGGTGATGCCCCTTAATATGCATTCCTGCCAAATATGACAGGAATGCGCTTGTTTTGAGTACTGGGGCACAGATTGGGATGTTTGATTACGTGATCATACATAAAATGAGGGAATTTACAAAAAAGGTTGTCGTTTTATGAAAGCTTCGGCTTTGGCAAGATCAGGCCGGGTGTTCACGTTCAGGGCAAGCCCGGGTTCGCTCAGCAGAACCTGCAATTCATCCTGGAGTTGTGAAATGAGATCGCCCCTGATAATGTTTACCCCGGCAGGACACGCCTCAATCCCGTTGACCTGTTCCCGGTAGGATATACTGCCCCTGCATGAATGGACAAGTTCTGCCGGAACCCAGGTTGAGCAGGCATCTTTTCCTGATATATGGTATGAATCGGCAATCTGGCGGATAATTTTTGCAGTGATGCAGGGGATGTCAGATACACAGACAAAAAGCGGGTGTTGTTCATCCAGGGTTTCTACTGCACTGATCATATCTTCAATGTATCCCCTGCCCTCAGCTTTGCAGAATGCAATGCCATGTGCCCGGCACCAGTTCGTGGTCATGGGGGTCTTAGGAGAGACTGCTACAACCGGGTCGAACCCGCCAGCACAAAAAGCATCAATCACATAGGCAATCATCGGTCGTCCACGAATCGAAATAAGTGGTTTTTCCCCCAGGTTGAGGCGGCTACCCGAACCACCTGCCATAATCAGTGCATGCATGCGGAGAGTGCCTCCAGGAGAACCTGGTTTTCCCCCGGTGTTCGCACGGCTACACGAATACAGGTGGGTAAATTAAATGATGTGCAGTCGCGAACAAGAATATCCCGGTGAACGAGAGCGGCACATAACGAAGCGACATTCCGTCCGTATTCTACAAGAATATAATTAGCAGATGATGGATAGCAGCGAAGACCAAGAGCGTTAATCTCAGCTGCGAGCCGGTCACGTTCCTGCGCGATGGCAGCCCGTGATGCAGTGAGTTCCCCCATATGCTTAAACGCCTCCATTGCATACGCCTCGGCAAAGGCATTTACGCTCCAGGGAGGCCGGGTGATCTCAATTTTATCAATTACGTCCGGATCTCCAAAACCGTACCCGAAGCGGATGCCAGGAACAGAAAAACTTTTGGTGAGTGAATGGAGCACAAAGAGATTCGGATCACGCACATCCACCAAACTTTGTGCAGGATCAGACAATTCGATGAATGCTTCATCACAGAAGAGGAGGCCTCTGTGTGATTTCATACCCTCAAGATGATTCTTCATCTCACTTTTTTTCAGTAATATGCCAGTCGGGTTATTCGGGTTGCATATAAATGAAACATCAGCTTTTTGGGGTTTTTCTACTCTGTCCGCCCCGGCCAGACGGGCAGATAATGCATACTCCCCAAAGGTGGGCGATTCTGTAAAAAACGTTTTTTCCTTTCCCTTAAGTGCAACCGAGCAGAACACCCGGATTAGCTCGATCGATCCATTCCCGACACATATTTCCTCAGCAGAGCGGTTGAAGGTAGAAGCGATCTGCCTTTTTAGTTCGGCGTAACTATCGTCAGGATAATAGGCAAGGAATGCAGGGTCGCAATGCCATTCAAACAAGGGGGGGAATGGATTGGTGCTCGCGCTGAAATCCAGCACATTTTTTTTGGTTTTTTCGCGCTGTCGCTTTCCGGTGCCCCCATGAACCTCACGCTTTGGAAAGACAATCACAACAAAAAATCCCTTTTTTTCTAAAATACTTGGATTGGCTGTCTTAAATGTGTTTTGTGAGGGATACACGAGCAAAGAAGAAGGTTTTTATACATTAATGTGTAATTTTGGATCATCTGGTTAAGTCAGACACAAGGGTTCTCTTTGTCTGACATATGAATGACAATTGACAGACATATGTCAGAAATGTGAGATACAAAGATGATGCAAAGAATCACGCTCCGGTTACCCGAACAGCAAATCATCCTGCTCCAGCTGATGGTGGACTCAGGGGAATTTCCCAATGTATCAGAAGCTGTCCGGGCAGCGGTCCGTGAACTTGTTGAAAAGCGCGCAAGTCGTGTCATGAAGGATAGTGACCAGGTTTCATTCAAGGTATGAGAGGGTAGACATGCAAAGCATAATTAACGATGCGTTAAAAAACGCCGAACTTGAAAAAGAGATGAACAAACCAAGTTCAGCAAATGCAATGGAAGACGACTTTGTCGGCCAGCCGAGAATCGTTATTGTCGGTTGCGGTGGCGCAGGCAACAATACCGTGAACCGCATCCATCATATGGGTGTTTCCGGTGCAGAAACTATTGCGATCAACACGGACAAACAGCACCTGGATATGATCCAGGCGGACAAGCGTATCCTTATTGGCAAGTCCCTGACTAAAGGTCTCGGTGCCGGTGGATATCCGGATGTCGGCAAGCGCGCAGCCGAGATGGCACGCCCGACACTTGAAGCAGTGCTTGAATCTGCCGATCTGGTTTTCATCACAGCAGGTATGGGAGGAGGTACCGGTACTGGTGCCGCACCGGTTGTTGCATCAATTGCAAAGGAGGCGGGTGCAATTGTTGTCGGCATGGTCAGCTACCCGTTCCAGGTTGAAAAAGCCCGCCTGATCCGTGCTGAAGAGGGTCTTGAGGCACTTGCAGCCGCTTCAGACTCAGTTATTGTCCTTGATAACAACCGGTTAAAGAACTTCGTCCCAAACCTACCGCTGGGCCAGGCATTTTCCGTTATGGATCAACTCATCGGTGAAACCGTTAAGGGTATTTCAGAAACAATCACCGAACCATCGCTGATTAACATTGACTATGCCGATGTCAGGGCGATCATGTCAAAAGGCGGCGTCGCAGTCATGCTTGTCGGTGAAAGCAAACAGCAGAACAAGGCAGAAAGTGTTGTTCGCGAGTGTCTGAGCAATCCGATGCTGGACATTGACTACCGCGGTGCAACCGGAAGCCTGATCCACATTACGGGAGGTACTGACCTTACGCTCCAGGATGCTGAAGAGGTTGCAACCTCGCTTACGTACGAGCTTGATCCTCACGCAGATGTAATCTGGGGCGCTCGTGTCAGGAATGATATGGAAGGAAAGATCCGTGTACTCGCCATCATGACCGGTGTCAAGAGCGCGCAGATCCTCGGAACCCGCCAGTCATATAAGACAATGATTGCAGATATCGACAACAAGCGCTCAAATCCAAAAGCAGTTGAGATGCCCCAGAACAGAAGAAGCAGCCGGGATCAGCCCAGTGGCGGCGGAGTCCTGGAATGGGTCGGTTAACTACACACCACGCATAAAAATTTAATTGTCTTAAAAAACGTTCCAGATAACCATCCTTCCCGGTAATTCAGGGATTGGCTGTTTAATCCGAACCAACACCAGCATTGGGTTGGCTAAATCGGACCGTATAAAAGGAGTTAAGGGTACTCCTTATGACAAACCCCTTTTTGTTCTGGTTTTTTTCTCTGGAGAAAACCTCATTTCATTCGAACATTTTTCTATCATTGAACCATAGCAATTGCATTATGGGACATGCCAGGATCGTGCAGACGCGGAAGATTTGGCTAAAAAACTCTAAAAGATCGTAACGAAAATGTCTCTTAAACATTTAAAGAGGCCGTTTTTTTAGAGATTTCGCCATTCCGCCCCTTCACCTGATCCCATTCAAACGATCATTTCCTCGGCAGTAACGGCGAAACGCTTAATAATCCACCGCTCCTTTAAAATATAGTACATTCGACCAGTCCTTCGCTGGGAGGATGGGGACGACACTGTGGGTGATCTGGTGCGTCCCGGTATCGGGAGTTGAACATCATGAATAGAGTGTTGAACAAAGACTTCGCTTCGGAGTCTTATCTGAATTCTGCGCTGATATCCTTTTCTGATGTTTTTCACCCTGCATCCTGTATGCAGAGTTGTCATGTAAGAGAATCGAAAGGGTCAACCCTAAACTCTTTTGGAATGTTTTTTTCTCCAGCATGCCACATCTGCATCCCACGCCGGGGAATCGATGAGGAGTAGTAACGCATGTTGAATGACCTGATGGAAAAAAGAAAGAAAATTCTCGCCGAATCTGAAGAACACAAAAACCGCCGCAACGAACTCAATGCCTCTGCAAGCAAGTTCGCCCGTGAACGTAATACCCTCAACAACCAGACACGGGAGTTTGTGGAAGAGGCGCAAAAGAACAAAGATCTCCGGGATAAATACAACCAGGATGTCCTTGACTTAAAAGCACAGCGCAACGAGTTAAATGACAAGGCAAATGTCCTGTTTGAAGAGATCGAAGGGTTCAAAAAAGAGCACGGTACGCTGAAGAACCGGGGTGTCAAGGAGCTCCAGAAACAGATTGAATTCATGGAGTACCGGCAGCAGACCGAGGTCTTCACAACTGATAAAGAGCGGGAACTGATCGAAAAAATCAAGCAGATGATGGGCCAGGTGCGGGAGCAGGAAGCCGAGCTTGAGCAGAACAAGGAGATGCGCACCAAGATCACAGAAGCTCGCGATTTTCGGAAACTTGCATCTGATCTTCATGCAAAGGTAACTGAGTTCGCTGAGCTTGCCCAGAAGCACCATGACCTCATGGTTGAGTCCTATAGAAAGGCAGACAAATCGCGCGAGGCTGCGGATGCCGCACACAAGAGTTTTGTCGAGGCTCAGGAATCTGCAGACTCCGAACATAAGTTCTTTATTGCATGCCAGAAAGAACTTCGCGATTACGACAAGGTAATTTCCGGCCTCCGAAAGAAGACTAAAAAGGTTAAGGTCACAAAAGAACAAAAAGCGGTACGCAAAGAGGCAGAGAGTCTCTTTAAGAACTTCAGGGCAGGAGAAAAACTCACAACTGATGACATATTGCTCCTCCAGCGCTCAAAACTTATCTGATTCCCTTTTTTTTACCGTCAGTAATAATTTAATAGGTTCACCGCAATTTTATACTAATAATGACTTTGGGTCGTACGTTAGTACTCAGTGTTGATCGGGACGATGATATCGGGTGGAAGGCAAAAGTCGAAAGCCCGGCCATCGGCCGCGCTGCCTGCCTGAAGGCTGCAAATTCGTTAGCACTAGCAGACCCTGAGGATTCTGATGTCAACGCCATATTTTCTGCGGTAAAGATCTACGATGAACTGACTGAGAAAGGAGAAGAGACTGCAATTGCAGTGATTGCTGGTAACCATCTCCACATGATTGAAGGAGATCGCAGGATCGCAACTTCACTTGAACAGGTAATCAAAGAGACCCAGGCAACCAATTGCATTCTTGTGACTGATGGCGCAGAAGACGAGTACGTGATTCCCATCATCCAATCCCAAATTCCGGTTTCCAGCATCCGCAGGGTCATTGTAAACCAGATGCCCAATCTTGAAGGAACCTACTACATCCTGAAAAAATTTTTAGATGACCCGAAGATCTCTCGCATGATCTTCATCCCTCTTGGCCTGGCGATGCTCCTGTATGCGATGGCCTACCTGTTTGATGTTCCGGGAATTGCAACGATTATTGTGATCGGGGTTATCGGCTCGTACATGCTCTATAAAGGATTCGGATTTGATGAGATTGTCCACAGTATTATCGATGCACTCCGCATATCACTCTCACGAGGGCGATTCTCGTTTGTCACGTATGCAACAACTATTCTTCTTATCATCATTGGATTTACGGTAGGGTTTATTAATGTCCTGAAATTTTACTCTACTGATGGTAGTTTAGGACTTCTTCTTTATCTTATGACCTTCATCTATGGTTCAATTGAATGGTTTATCATTGCAGGACTTGTAACATCCGTTGGTCTTATCATAGATGTTTACGCAAATGAACGTGAGGCACTTGGAAAGGTGATTGTTTTTCCCTTTTTTGTCATTGCCCTTGGGTTCATCCTCTATGCTGCCAGTGTTTATATCATCTCGGTAAGTGGAGTTCCCGATTTTCCCCTCACACAAGATGAAGCAGCAAAAAATATTCTTTATTCCACCATTATCGGCATTAGCTCTGCGATTATCGGTGTAATCACGCAATTTTTTGTTAATAGAAGGATGGCGGAACTTCGCAAGCAGGAAATTATTGAAGTCATATAAAAAATTTTTCGGTACATTTTGACTTTTTTTGTGTTGTCCTTTCCATGAGGTGATACAAGGGAGAGGAAAAACAGGTATGCAGATGCCACATGAAATAACTTGATTGAATGGCTAAAGGAGGCTGGGCACTATCGTAACTTCCCCCTTTCCTGAGGCTGAAGTGGTTGTTCCTCCATTCACAAATCTCCATTTCGACGACGTAAAAGGAAAGGTCTTTTGACCTGCTGCGGTGATATCCTGAAAAAATACGCTCTAGAGAATTCCATTTTTGGGCGATACTTTTAAATTACATTTGCTATAAAGGAGTGGACAGTACCTGTCCCGCTTACTGGTCGAGACGAACTGCAATGATGGCGTATTCTCTGTTTTTGGGGTTAATGCATTCAGGGATCTGAAGGGAAGGAGGAAAAAATCCCTGTTGTGCCTTAAAGTTTAATTTAACATTTTTACAGAGTAAAAAAAATTATTCCAAGATCTTTTTCTTTATCTAAAATCTTATTGTTTTTCGTTTGGTGGCATACCTTGAGTGGCTGTCGTAAAATAACCCATTCCACTGGGAAATTCTTTGGTCATCGTGAAGTTCCGGGTTACCTGCGGTGTCTTAACGGAAAGCTTGGGAATTACTACATTGAAATCGTGTGACGGGTACCAGAATATCCCATTACCATACGAGACCGATGCATCTTCAACAGTAAAATCGGCGCTTGAGAGATCGATACGATTCATCTGGGCATCCTCATAATTGAGAATTTTCATCAGCTTGTTCTTGAGATCCTGTTTACCCAGGATAAAAAAGATAAAACGCGTTCCTTCATCCACCTTATAATTCACGTGGATGGTAGCCTGTCCGTCGTTGAGTTTGATCTGAACATCCTGTACTGTTATGTAGCTGTAGCGATCCTCATTTGCAGCCATCACAGGAACCGCCATGCTGAGTGTAAGAAGGAGTAGCAACACGACAGCATAAGCTCGCATAGAATAGTACATTCAACAATGCCACTTAAATCGTTTTGGGTTATAACAGCTGATTATTCGTCATATTTTCCCTATATGAACTTGAAATTTCCAAAAAAACGATTTTTAAAAAAAAAGATTATTTGTTGTTGGCCAGAACAATTTCGATGGAAGAAACGTTGGTCTTGCCTGAATCAGTGTCAATAACCTCAGTTGATATATTAATCTCTTTTTTTGTTACGCCTTCTAAGAATCGGTTGAGAGCAATCTCTGCCGTATCAACTGCTCGGGAGATTGCCTTACCTCTTGCTTTGATTGCCACCTCTTCAGCTCCATTGTTAAACTGCGTGATGACGGCAAGCACGTAGTTCATGACGGGCTTGTTACCGACGAATACTGTGTTCTCTTTTGGTTGCATCCTTAAGTCTCCGTGTCAGAGATATTTCTTCTTGGTAATCAGTTCTGCATTCAGTACACTTGCACCAGCGGCGCCTCGAATAGTGTTATGCCCCATTGCAACAAAGCGGATCCCCTCCCGGAGCCTGCCTACCGATACTGTCATACCGTTCCCCCGCATCCGGTCCAGACGAGGTTGCGGGCGGTCCTTCTCTTCTTCAAAGAAATGCACGGATTCCTCAGGTTGTGTAGGAAGACCTTTAATCAGGGGTTTGTATTCACGGAAAGCAGTTTTCAGTTTTTCCACCGGTTCTTTGATATCGACCCAGACTGCCATAGTATGACCGTCAATCACTGGAACACGATGACAACTGGCACTTACCTTAAATGAGGCATTTGCTACCTTGTTGCCCATCAGGGTACCCATGATCTTAAGTGTTTCAGTCTCCATCTTTTCCTCTTCCTGACCGATATAGGGTATGACGTTATCGTAGATTGCCATCGCCGCTACACCGGCAAACCCGGCACCAGAGATAGCCTGCATCGTTGCCACCCTGACATCAGAAAATTTGAATTTCCTCAAGGGGGCAAGGGCGGTCACCATCACGATAGTGGAGCAGTTGGGGTTGGTCACGATAAATCCGTCTCTGCCGGAATCACGCTGGACATCAATAAGGCCAAGGTGCTCAGGGTTCACTTCCGGAACAACGAGTGGAATAGCAGGTTCCATCCGGTGGGAACTTGCATTGCTGCAGACTGCTATCCCCGCGTCGGCAAATGTATTCTCTACGTCTGTTGCGATATCTGCAGGAAGAGCGGAGAAGACCAAATCAACATCCTTCATCGCTTTTGGTGATGTGGGCACCACTTTAATTTTAGCGATTTTTTCGGGAAATGGCGTGTCGAGACGCCAGTTCACGATCTTCCCATAAGGCTGTCCCGCACTGCGTTCAGATGCGGCAAGCGTCGATAAATTGAACCATGGGTGATCCGCTAACAGTTCAACAAATCGCTGGCCAACCGCACCCGTAGCTCCGAGCACTCCAACATTGATCATGTGTGTCAGGTCCTGTGTGTAATGTTTCCCGTTAAAATATGGCGGGTTATAAAATCCCATTTCTCCTGTGATAATAAAAACGTTGTTTTTTACATTTTCATCCTCATGACAAATTGCTTCGATAGCAAGCAATTACAAAAACCCGGGTTTAATGATTAAAATCCAAAATAAAGACACAACTTGAGATTAATAATTCCGAATGGTGAGGGGTGAGATTCTTCTGTATCCCCAAAAAATGTCTGAAAATAAAGGTAATTCTTGACCTGATAAAAAATATCCGGCCTCATTCCATGTGAATAGCTTCAGAAGGGCAGACGTCAACACAGGTTTCGCAGTCTACACACATATCCTTATCGACTTTCGCCTTTTCGTTCTCTAGTGCGATCGCCAACGCTGGGCACTCACTGACACAGGTCTCACACCCGGTGCATTTATCCTTGTCTACTACTGCTACCATAATGTTCACTCCACGAGTATTGCTTCAGAAGGGCAGACGTCAACACAGGTCTGGCAGTCTACACACAAGTCCTTGTCCACCTTGGCTTTTTCGTTCTCTAGTGCGATTGCTGATGCGGGACATTCATCGACGCAGGTTTCGCATCCGGTACATTTACTGGTGTCAACGATTGCAACCAACTTTTTCACTCCATCGTATATGTTAAACAAAAGATAAAAAATAGGTTTCGATAGTACCCTTCAATAAAAACGTTATAATCGGCATTTTTTTGTTTTTTTTACCGTGTGTCATATACGATTGATAAGAACTTTTAATTTAGTTCTCAGGGTAGTGGTTCATCATGACGTGACACACCCTAAATTTAAAAAACTGAATGGCAACAAAATCCGACATGGGATTATTACAAAAAAAATGATTATTTTCCCAGGTTGAGCACATCACTCATACCATATATGCCGGGCTTTTTACCGACCACCCAACGGGTGGCATGAAGTGCACCGGTCGCAAAGACCGACCGGTCGTATGCCCGGTGGGAGAGTTCGATGGTCTCAAAATTCTTCGAGAACATAACCTTGTGGTCGCCGACAATGTCGCCGCCCCGTATGACATGAACACCGATCTCATTTGAGCGTTCCATCATTCCCTCACGACCGTACATCTTTTTTCGGGACCCGACTTCATCATCAAGGATCTGCAGGATTGTTTTTGCAGTGCCACTGGGTGCATCCTTCTTGTTCCGGTGATGAGCTTCGATCACTTCAATATCGTAATCTTTCAGGAGCTTTCCTGCCTCCCGCAGAAGCTGCCAGAAGATATTAACGCCCATCGAGAAGTTACTGGAGATTACCGCCGGGACATTACCATGAATTGCTTTTTCCATCTCTGCCCGCTGTTCGTTGGTAAACCCGGTAGTACCTACGACCAGTGCTACCTTGTTGCGGGCAGCCATCTTTACATTCCCGACTGCGGCATGTGCTATCGTGAAATCAATAAGCACGTCAGGTCTGGTTTTCTGTAAAAGGGATTCAGCATTTTTTGATTCTACAATATCGATACCGAAAAATGAACCTGGTTTGAGGTTGATACCCCCCACCAGTTCAAGATCGGAAGATTCGTTGATCATGCGGCCGATTGTCTGCCCCATGCGGCCGGAGGCGCCACATACTACCACCTTTATCATAATTCAGGTCACCGCGCCCGTTTTTTTGTTGATGGTTTTGGCTTCCCGGCTATGGGTTTTACTGGTTTCTTTAGTGAGGCAGAGGGTTTTGCTTCACTTTTTTTTGGTATCGTGGCAAGAATTTTTTTGAGCTGTTCGGTCTTCTTCTCATCAAGATCGTCAAGCGGGAGCCTGACCGGCCCACCCGCCATGCCAAGAAGCTCGACTGCCTTTTTAACGGGAATCGGATTTGTATCAATGAACATCGCCCGTAAGAGAGGCGATAGCGCATAGTGGAGAACAAGTGCTTTCTGATAGTCTCCATGTTTCATGGCCTCGTACAAGGCCACCATACGTTTTGGGTCGACATTTGCCGCAACTGAGATGACACCGGCGCCACCCAGCGCCATGATGGGGAGGGTTATGTTGTCATCACCGGAAATCACCACAAAGTCATCATCCTGTGTTTCTTCAATGATCCGCGAGATCTGCCCGATATTGCCACTCGCTTCCTTGATTGCAACAATATTCGGGTGCCGGGCAAGCTCTGCCACAAGATCCGGTTCGAGGTTCTGTCCGGTCCGTCCCGGGACATTATACATGACAACAGGTATATCAAGGTCGGCAAGTTTTGTGTAATGCTTGATGAGCCCTGAACGGTTTGGTTTGTTATAATACGGACTTATAACAAGAACACCGTCAGCACCGATGTCCTTTGCAGCCTTCGTGAGCCGTACCGCCTCTGCCGTGTTGTTGGAACCTGAGCCGGCCAGCACAGGGATCCTGCCGTTCACCTTATCGACGGCAATCTCAATGACTTTTTCATGCTCTTCGAACGTAAGTGTAGCAGATTCACCAGTAGATCCGCAGGGCACAATCCCGTGGATACCACAGGAAAGGAGAAACCCGATGTTGCGCTCAAGACCTTGGACGTCAAGGCCCATCGCAGAGTTTCTTTTAAAAGGGGTTATGATTGCTGGAAGGACACCTTCGAACATGAATAAGGTTATGAGCGTCTCTTGGTATTTATTTTTCTCGTGATATACCCGGCAACGCGGTTCCGGACACGCTTGCTTCCAATTACTGCAGATTTACCAAGCTGCTGCTTGTTTTCATCGAAGCTGCTGGAAAAATAGTCCCGCTGCTTGGCCAGAAGTTCAGTACCGAGAGATTTGATGTATGACGGTTTGATTCCCATGTGCATTTCCTCAAAGTTCTATATTTATAATGCGGTTCGATATCATAATAATATTGTTCGTCACGTCGATTGGATCTTCACCAAAAAAACGGATTATGGCTTCTTTTCCCCTCCCCCCGTAATCATAGCACACGTCAGGTACTCCCTCTTTGCAGCAGGATGCAACTCCCCAGTCCATGGTACTGATCCCGGGTGGTTCTGATGCGGGGTCAAACGAGGTGCACTCAAGGAGAAGGCTCTCTAGGACCATAAGTATATTTCGGGAAAAACGCAGGGCCGCCACACATCGCATGTTCGGATCAAATTTCATCACCGTGAGCACAATTCGCGCGACATCCTCATCCGCGCCAAAAGCACATGAACCTGCGGAATGTAGCTTTCCGTGTTTCTGGATAATCCCGCCCTGGACTTCCGCAACACCATTTTTGTCCCGTGCGCCGTGGATAGCATATGCCAGCCTAGCCCCATTTTTTGGGATGAGCCGGATATCCATGGATCGTTCGAGCAGTGCGGCTGCCGCTGTAAGTTTTTCAAGCACGTCACTGCGTTCCCAGCTCGGATCTTTCATAACCGTACCAATGATCGACAGGGCTGATATTAAGAGTGTCTCTTACATTCATGCACGAGCCGGCTCGTTCGGATATACATATATCCTTTTACGGCGAAGATTCCGGTAATGGATGCACGACTTCTTGATGTGATCATTGGCTTCTCAGGTTTTCTTGTCCTGATTGTAATGCTCGCTGTACTACCCATGATAATGGTTTCAGGAATAGCCTACCTTGCAGCTATTGTGATCTTTATTCTCTTCCTTTCTGGGGCCGGAATTCTGGTTAATGAGAAAATTATCTAGCTGGATCTGTGGGGATTATTTGTAGTTGAGTGCCCTTCTTTTTTATGTTTTGAGTGAATATTTCTTTTTTTGCCGGTAATAATTCAACGGATGATTCACGTACTCACATATTTTATCCCGGTTAACGCAGAGTCCGGTTGTCTTCATTGCAGCACATGCCGGCGCTGTGTATTCCGTACCTGATCCTCCCCGTCCGGTGATGTGCTCTACCTGGTACATTGTTTTTTCCGGATCAAAATCCGGTGATCTCGCATACATCTGGGCAATCTCTGTAACATTCATACCTACAGAATGAATAAATGTGGTGAGGGTGAAGCGTCCGGCATGAGAGAGGTTGGTCCCGGCCGTCAGCGCTAAAACCAGTGCCTGTATGCAGGGGGGAAAGGCACTTTCGTCAATGGCACCGAACTGCTGGAGCATCTGCTCCTGGTATACTTTTTTTATCGATGCAACTTTCGGCGCAAGCTGTTCACAGAGAGAAGACGGTACTTTATGAGGGAGATCATGCCGCATGATCAAACGTGTTCGTTCCCGTAATAATTCATACCGCTCCTCTTTTTTGATCTCAACAAAACCCCTGGCCACACGACGATTCACGAGCTTGAACCGATCTTCATGCAGGGGAGAGACCAGCTCCACATAATCGGTAAGCGGCATCCGGTCCTGGGTGATCTGGATGCCCAGTTCGTTTGCAAGAGTAATACATAGCCGGGAATAACCAGTATCTTCCAGTTTGTAATTCTGGTTCCACTCTTCTTCATTAACTAAAAAATAATACACCCGTTCAGCCTCATACCGGGTCAATCGGTCAATGAGCTGTTTGTCATTCACACAGGAAACAATAATCCGGGCAAGCGCATATGCGGCAATCTCATCATCAACCGAATCAGAAATCTCCGGGGCAAATATTTTTTTTGGGGATATGACTTCCTTGATGCGTTCAATGGCACGAGAGATCAATGCCTCACCCTTGGGGTCTTTTAAGAGAGAATCGAGCGAGGAGAATCTTGTCTTGATATGATCCTGGGCTTTTTTTAAAAAGGGAAAATGGGAAAGTTCCTTTGTTGATGGCACAACATCCATCAGTCAGCCTCTATCCGGGGTGCGAGGAGATACTCCACATGCCCGTTGCCTCCGGCAATAATAAAGGAAAACCTGACCGGATGGTCAATACCCAGATAGATTTCGATCTCTGCGGCCTTACTCATGACCTTACCCATATCTTTTAAATAATCAAGGGAAAAGAGCGATCGGGCCTCTACCGGGGTGAGAGATTTTAGTTCGTCTTTGCCAAACTCGCGCCGGATTGTATCAGTATCACCCTCAGCAATGAGATAGAACGTCTGATCCTTTGGGTTGATTCCAAGAGCAATTTTATCAGATATCACTGCTGCCGCTTTCATGGCATTGTTGAAATCATCGCCGGTAATTACAATCTTGCCCGGGAGGTTGATAGTGGGAGGATTGGGATCCTTCCTGATCGTGTTGGTATCCAGAAGGGTGATGGAATAATGATACCCGTGGGCTGAGATGGACATCTTCTGGGCGTTATCGGCAAGTTCGAGGCTGATGAGATCGCCCTTGCCTGCCATGCCGAAAATATTTTTCATCTTGGAAATATCAATACCCAGCTGGCTTTTTGTCGCCTTAAAAGAATCGAATGCCTCTTTTTTTAGCTCGATTCCGATCATCGCCACATTAGCTGTGTCTACGGCTCTTGTGGAGATACCATTTTCATCTATATGCAGCCGGCACTCAGGGACGAGAGCCGAAATCGCATCGATAAATTCCCTGAACATGTCTGCATCAATCGTTGCTTTTAACATCGCTTTTCTCACTTCTCCTCTTTTTGACCGTGCTTTAAAAAACTACCTTTGTTGTCTCAACCCTTACTTTACCTTTCCCCGATAATCACTATTTTAGGGTCGCACAATGTACGGTTTAACCGTTCTACGTTACGTTATTTATTACACCATAATAATTTAACTATAGTCTTTTTGTTTTGCTAACGATTCACTTTCAGGATATGACTTTTTACCCCCCAATCGGGTCGTACCATGTCGACTGAAAATGCTGTATATCTATTAAAACCCTGATTAAATGAGGTAATAATATCCCAATCCCGCAATGCAGATAGCACAAAACACGATCACCAGAACAATGGTGATAGTGTGTTCCTTCCGGGACATTACAAACCACTCGTTTTTCTGTTTCTTTGCAACAAATCCGATGAGAAGACCGATGCCCGTCCCGGCTAAGGCACCGAGTGCCACCATCATCAGGATCTCAAACGTATTCGCATACATACGGGCGCTCTCTTTCCGGTTGCCAATTCATCTATATAAAACACCATGCGATTCCCCAAGCTGCCGGTATTTTTCCTTTATAAACGGGTGATCGTTTGCAATTTTGCACTTTTCACTATTCTCTACGCAAATACCTGATAACCAGGAGAATCGTGATAAAACCCGCAATCGGGATTGCAGGGGCGGGTCCTGCTGCTCGTAACGTATCCACAAGGGGCGGTGAAGCGGGGAGAAGTGAGATAGTGATCTGCGCAGTCCGGTCCTCGACCACCGTTACCCTTTGTTCAGCAGTAACATATCCCTCTTTTACTACGGTAAGCGTATGGTTTCCAACCGTCACGTTGGGGAGCGAGACCGGCGTTATACCCAGACTAATAGTATCGAGCAGGATTCGGGCCCCTGCGGGACTTGTTGTTATGTCGAGCGACCCTGTTAACGGGATGAGCGCCCCGCTTACTTCTGTTGTTTTCCCCGACTCTACTCGAACGGGAGTAAATAGTTGCGCATACCCAAACCGTGAAAATGTTACCCCATAGGTTCCGGGTTCGATCCTCTCAATGATCAGAGGAGTGCTCCCACGATATATATCGTCGATGAGCACTGACGCGCCTTCAGGTGAAGTATTGAGTATAAGAGCCCCAGGAGTTACAGGAGAATTGACCTTTAGTCTCGGTGTCCCCAGCCTTATGGAGATAGTACTGTAATCCGCTTTTGCGAGCTGGGAACGGTCATTTGGCCTGTTTACAACCCACACGGTATAGGTTCCTGCGTCAAGTCGCCCGCTAATTGCGTTCGTGGCCCACGGGTATTCCCAGTGATCATTGCCATCAACGCTCACCTCAGTGAAATGCCCTTCATCCGCCCGGGCTGTGATATCATTGAGGGCCACACCATTTACGGGAAGATTAGGGCCGGTTAAAAAGAGATACACTGTGGGGCTCCCGTATGAATAACCTGATAGGGGGATCGTATCTCCGATATATGCAGCAATCTCCCCGGATGCAGACACGCAGGTGGTGAGAACAAGACAGCCGATTATAATGAGGATGGCGGTTTGAGCACTGCAGAGAATGTTCATATGCACTGGTTATGTGTATGATCCATGGTCTTTTGATTCTTATGGGTCAGGAGTGAATTTTTTAGATCTCTACATAAAAGTTAGATCCTATTCATTTCAATAAACTGGTATTTTGTAAAATCTGTAATTTCGGTATGCGGCCCAATATGTGCGGTGAAGTCTGGAATTAGATTCACTATCTTACCGATCCGGCACTACTTCATTACGGGTCATTAATTCCCGATTTCATATCGATATCCTGCAATCAGCCTTTTATTAATTTTTTTTTATGGTTCGTTTTTGATATCTATACTCTCTCCCGGCATCAGTACTTTTACTCTGATATCTGTTGTGCGCTCAATTGCATTCTTGAACTGGAGTGGATCTGCTCTGATCTTATCCCACGTATTGTAGTGAATGGGTATTACTGTTTTAGCACCGATGAAATGTGCAGCCATCATCGCTTCTGCGGGGCCCATCGTGTATCGCCCGCCAATCGGGAGCAGTGCGACATCGGGATGGTAGAGTTCTCCAATGAGTTTCATATCGGAAAAAAGCGCCGTGTCACCGGCGTGGTAGATCTTCACTCCATCAATCCCGATTACGAACCCTGCCGCAGTGCCACCATAACACCCGATGCCTGCCTCCTCTATCCATGACGAGTGCACGGCAGGAGTCATCGTAAATGACACGCCGTCAATAATCGTGGTTCCCCCAATGTTCATCCCTTCAACAGGCAGACCCTTTGTCATGAGGTACTTTGCGATCTCGGTAATAGCGATGGTTTTTTTACCGAGCGCCACTGTTTCGCCCATATGATCTTCGTGCCCGTGGGTAACGGCAACAATATCCGGGTTAGTGCCAAGAATACTACCGCCTTCGATGAAAGGATCGATAAGGATCTTTTTTGATCCGGTGAGGAGTACGCATGCATGCCCGAGCCAGGTAAGTTGCATATATGCAGATATCTCTCTGCAGGGATGAAATTTACCATCTGTACGCAGGAATCATGTAGCCCGAGAGCGTAGGTTCACTAAAAAAATGTGTCTGATGCATATTAGGGGGGTACCCTTATATCACATCAACCAGTTCAGCTTCTGTAATATCGATGGAATCCCCAAGACTATCTGCAGTTGCACTTCGGGTCATCTGCTCGGATAAGTCCCTGTCTTCCATCACGTCCCGGACCCTGTTGATGTACGGGTCAATGGTGGGATCTTCCTGCTCCTCAATCACGTGCCGGTATTCTCGGAGTGTCGATGGACTGATGCCAAGTTCCTCTGAAACCTCTTTCATGGTCTTACCGGACTCGATCAGTTTTTCCATCTTCACCTTATCAAAAGGCATCTTGAAATCGAGCTCACGGAAGAGCTTGAGCCTTACGCGTGCACGTGCGACGGTCTTGCTGAGTTTCTCATCCCCAAGTTGGCGGGCAATTTCAGTGTCATTCTTACCCGCGTAAAACAAGGTGACAAGTTTTGCAAGCTGGATCGGTTTTAAGGAGGTTTTGAAAATTCCCTGTTCTGTGATCTCTCTCATTACTAGAGCAACCTCGCGTTCGATCGCGTCGCTATCTCTCAAAGTACCATGAATATTCTTCATCGGCTCGACAATCTTTGTCTTGCCGGATATGGAACTGAAGAGTTTTAGAAGCTGTACCTTGCGTTTGTCTTCGGTCATTGCATACCCCGTCATGGGATTAGGATATACAATACTTCGCCTTATATTTAATGCTATCTTTAAGCATCGTTTGACCAAAAGACCTTTAAATTGACACAGGATCACATCTGCTACGGGGTGATCTGTTTTTAAAAAAAACTACATTTTTTATTTTAAAAAAATTATTAAAACAGATCTGACGACGATCCATTAAGGCACTCGACCTCATTATTTTTGATAAATTCACCCAATATGTTCCTTATATTGCAATAGGGGCCTTTTTCATATGCAGTCAGACTGATAATGTGATAATTATTATCTGCAGGATCAGGTTCCTCCTTATAGTCTTTCACGGAAAATGACGGATTTTGGCTAAGAATAGCGGATAAAACACGAGATTTTAACTCCATATCATCTTTCACCCGAAGTATAAAATAGCTCATTAATACGCCTCTATGTAATTGTTTGATACTGGGAAACAATAATTCTATTCTTTTTTAACAGAGTGCATTTTTTCATTATTACAATGCGGTTTTTCATCGGATTAAATAACGATAGATTGGAGAAAATTGAATGTTTCACGAGAACTTTTTATCATCCGAGAACTGCAGGCAGAAGCAGGGATCCTGGCTAAAGTGCTATGCCAATTCCCCCTATTTTCACCTTGCTGTGACGAGAGTTATAATATCAGCGAGGGATAATTGAATTAGACAATTTGAAAAAAGAAGTGGTAACCAGTGATACAGGGTTCTAACGATGTTTTTGAGAACGTAATGGAACTTGCCAAACGCCGCGGATTTATCTGGCCTACATCAGAATGCTATGGTGCTGTGGCGGGATTCATCGATTACGGTCCTCTCGGCGCGATGATGAAGCGGCGGGTCGAGAATATCTGGCGGGATTTTTATGTCCTCCAGGAAGGTTATTACGAGATCGAATGTCCCACCATTGCGCAAGAGGCAGTTTTTATCGCATCCGGACATGTGAAAGGTTTTTCTGACAAGATGTGCCAGTGCCCGCACTGCAAGGAATATCTGCGTGCTGACCATGTTGCTGAGGGGGGAAACATGCGCAATGCATCGATCATGAAGAACGAAGACCTCGCTTCAGCGATAAGCTCCTGCAAATGCCTTGCCTGCGAAGCGGTTCTCGGCACGGTTACGGTATTTAATTTCAACCTTATGTTTTCGACTTCCATAGGTCCTGGCTCGCAGCGGATTGGTTACCTGCGTCCCGAGACCGCCCAGGGAATGTTTGTCGACTTTGCGCGCCTGCTTAGGTTCTACCGCGACAAGCTCCCCTTTGGGGCAGTGCAGATTGGCAAATCCTACCGGAACGAGATATCACCCCGTCAAGGAATGATCCGGCTCCGCGAGTTCTCGCAGGCAGAAGCAGAAATTTTTGTCCACCCCAATGAGAAGAACCATCACCCCTCGTTCAAACGCTATGCGGAATACCCGGTACCTCTGCTCACGTATTTCCGGCAACAGAACTGTGAGGATCCTATTAAAATCCCGATGCGTAAAGCCGTTGATGAAGGTATAATCGCCAACGAGTACGTAGCCTATTATGTTGCCCTTACCCATGAGCTTCTGGTAACGATCGGCATTAAACCGGAACGACTGCGCTTCCGCCAGCATCTCCCTGAGGAGCGTGCGCACTATGCCACTGACTGCTGGGATGCAGAAATTTTTTCCCAGCGTTTTGGCTGGGTGGAAACGGTTGGTATAGCGGACAGGACTGATTATGACCTGAACGCTCATGCAACACAGAGTGGAACTCCCATGACGGTCTTCATCCAGTATGATGAACCGAAGAGAACTGAACGCCTTCGTATCATCCCGAATATGAGTGTGTTGGGTAAACAATACCGCAAAAAAGCAAAAGCGATTTTTGCTGAACTTGAAACAGCGATTCCCACCCCGGAAGGTGCCGATATTGAGGTGGGTGGTGAAAAAATCCATATTCCTGCCAGTCTTTTTGAAGTCCGCAATGAAGTGACCGATATACGCGGTGAAGATATTATCCCTCATGTGATCGAACCTTCGTACGGGATTGACCGGATGTGTTATGCGGTCCTGGAACAGGCATATGATGAGGACATTGCAGATGGTGAAACCCGGACGGTGATGCGGCTCTCACCTAACGTCGCACCGGTTCAGGTCGCTGTTTTTCCGCTTATGACCCGTGATGGTCTTGATGTCATCGCTGATGAAATTACCCGCACCTTCCATAAACGGGGGATACTCGCCGAATATGATGACAGCGGGGCTATCGGGCGCCGGTACAGGCGCCAGGACGAAATCGGTACGCCATTTGCGATTACCGTTGATTACGAAACCAAAGAGAACAATACCGTCACACTCCGGGATCGGGACACCATGAAACAGGTACGTATCCTGATCACAAAATTACCAGAGATAGTCGGGGCTCTTGTGGATGGGAGCATCACGTTCACATCACTAACACTCTAACAATACCCTATGAGCTGCATCAGTCATCCCCTAATCAAGCCTGATACCATCGAATCAAGGGAGTACCAGCTATCAATAGCGATGCGGGCGCTGGACGCAAATACGATGGTAATCCTGCCGACCGGTCTTGGCAAGACTGCCGTAGCGCTGCTCGTTGCGGCATCGCGGCTTTTTAATGAGGACGGGCGGGTGCTTATGCTCGCCCCGACAAAACCGCTCGTGGAACAACACCTCCGTTTTTTTGAACGTTATCTCCTCGTAAAGAGCCATCAGGGTTCGGAGTTATCACCCTTTGTCATGTTCACGGGCGAAGCCCCTCCGGGCGAGCGCACTGAAGACTGGAACCGTGCAACGGTAATTCTTGCAACGCCCCAGGTGGTAAAAAATGATCTTATTGCCGGACGCTACACGCTAAAAGATGTAACGCTCCTCATCGTGGACGAATGCCACCGTGCAGTAGGCAATTATGCGTATGTGTTTCTCGCGCAACGATACCTTGCTACTGCTGATAAACCCCGTATTCTCGCGATGACCGCATCCCCGGGAGGTGTGCAGGAGAAGGTGCAGGATGTCTGTATGAATCTGGGTATCGCCCATATCGAGAACCGGACTGAAAATGATCCCGATGTGCGCCCCTATGTGTTCGAGCGGGATCTTGACTATATCAGTATCGATCTCCCTCCCGTTCTTAAAACCGCAATCACGGTTATCAATGCACTTATCGAAGAGCGTCTTGCACTTCTTGCATCCCTTCACTTCACCGTACCAAAGCGCGAGAAACTAACCATGAAAGCGCTGAATGAAATCAACGCCCAGATCCAGCAGCGTATCGCAAACCGCGATCCCGTGGCATATTCAGCAGCATCGCTCTATGCCGCGTGTATGAAACTCAAACACGCAATTACTCTTGCTGAGTCCCAGGGGAGCGAAGTGCTGAAAGGATATCTTGCAAAGCTGGTCGCTGAAGGCACGGGTTCAGGTGGCAGCAAAGCAAGCCAAGGCCTAATAAAAGATCAATCCTTCCGCGAACTTTTCGAGCGATCGCTTACATGGACACAGGAACTCCATCCAAAACCTGAGATCACACTGCATCTGGTACGAGAACAGTTAGAAGCGCATCCAGACAGCCGGATCATTATTTTTGCTACCTACCGGGATACTGTGCAACTCCTGGTGGATTATCTCGTGAAAAATGATATCGCGTGCGAACGGTTTGTAGGGCAGGCAACAAAAGACACCGAAAAAGGGCTCTCACAAAAAAAGCAGATCGCGGCGCTCACCCGGTTCCGTGAAGGCGAGTTTAAGGTGTTGATTGCGACTTCTGTTGGCGAGGAAGGTCTTGATGTTCCCTCTACGGATATGGTTATTTTTTATGAAGCAGTGCCATCAGAAATCCGTTCTATCCAGCGTAAGGGTAGAACGGGCAGGTCGCGGGCTGGCAGGGTAGTTGTGCTTGTGACCAAGGGCACGTCGGACGAAGTGTTCCGGCATGTCAGCCAGGCAAAAGAGACGATGATGCATAAGAGCATGAAGGTGATGGGTAGCATGAATCCTCCCCTGCAAAAGGCTGTTCAAGCGGAACAGGCAAGTATCGATGAGTTCACCGTTCAGGGACCAAAGATTAGCATTGACGACCGCGAGACATCATCAAAAGTTGTTGAGGTGCTCTCAGGCCTCGGTGCCGCTATTCGTCTCGAACGACTTGCACATGGTGACTATGCTATCGGCGACCGCATCTTAATCGAGCGTAAAACAGCCCGGGATTTTGTTGATACATTGATCAACCGGGATTTACTCGGCCAGGTTAAAGCAATGGCCGAGACAGTCCCGCGCCCGGTGCTGATTATTGAAGGGGGCGATCTTTACACCCAGCGTGACGTCCATCCGAATGCGATCAAGGGAGTGCTGGCAGCACTTACCATTGATATGGGGGTCTCGCTCCTGTTCACCCGGGATGAGCAGGATACTGCACAAATGCTCTTTGTCCTCGCAAAACGCGAGGATAGTGAGCGGGGTGAGCGGAAGGTCCACCCGCATAAATCACACCGTTCCGTTCGTGAGGAACAGGAGTACATTATTTCTGCATTCCCCGAGATAGGTATGAAAAACGCACGCCTTCTGCTCTCTCACTTCGGATCTGTGCAGGCAATTGCAAATGCTGAACTCCTGGAATTAACAGCAATAAAAGGAATAGGGGAGAAGACAGCGCAAAAGATCTCTGATCTCTGCCGCCATTCTTATAACTGACACAGGATCTGAAGTGCTTCGGTACCTGCTTTCACTGCGTTCATCAGGGCAAGCACGTTATCCGGGTCCTTTTCGTTTCGTATGCGCTCACAGAGCGAAACGATGGTTATCGCAAGTTCATCGGTAAGCAATCCGCCTTCACAGGACTCTTCAGGGTGCTCACCGCAGCTGCATTCGTGACTGTGTTCGCGATGTACCTGTGCAGCCGGTGCTGTGCCGGGTTTTTCCCCTGTCGCATTCTCTGCACAGACAACACAAAACGTTTTGCCTTTGACTTCAAAGAGCGGACATCCACAGGTTTTACAGGACTTTTCGAGCATTTTCCCTCCTTTAAGGAGGTATTCTGCCATGATTTCGTCTTCCTTACGTACCGGCAAACTATCACCGTCGACTCAATATTTAACTTATATATGTC
>Ga0315274_10001495_pt1 | contig 35858 bp, 24 predicted proteins | sample YL17G02_20_MG_FD_203700 | JGI IMG/M metagenome (GOLD analysis project Ga0315274, IMG submission 203700) | Sediment microbial communities from Yellowstone Lake, YNP, Wyoming, USA - YL17G02_20 | ecosystem: Environmental > Aquatic > Freshwater > Lake > Sediment | place: USA: Wyoming | collected...
CCGATCTCGCCGCCTGGCTCGCCGGTCAGCGGCCGGACGACCACGTGGAGCGGGCCCTAGGCGAGTTGGAGGCGCGGGGGCTCGCACGGTGAGCAGCGGCCCAGCGCCGCTCTCTGTCGCCCGCTAGGGGGGGGCATCGCAAGACCGCTCGGCGTGCCACAGGGCCCCCGCAACAGGTCGTCGGCGCCCCCGGTCGGGCGTCGCTGCGCCTCAGATGTCCACTCATCCGGCTCCCCAGCCAGATTCCGCCGCGCTTGTGCCCCTCCCGGCCCTGTCGGAGACCTATCACCTGGCGCCCCGCCAGGCAGTGTTGTATGGAATAACCCGACCGGGTGTGGGCGAGAGGCAGGCATGCTCATTCCGGCGCGCCTGAGCATGAGCTCGGTCCGGGGCGAGAACCGGCCGTGCCAGAAGGGCGGGAGGAGCAGGCGGCGTCTCTGGCTCAGGCGGTACGGGGTGTTGTCGGAATGCCGGTGGTGGATGGTAGGGGATGATGGCGAAAGGATCGGCGGTCCGCCTTCTGTGGATTACGCGCTGGCTCACGATTCCCGTGGTAGGTGCGGCCGCTTGGCGATGCCTGCTCACCACTTTTCTCACCACTCTCGCTGTCTGGCAGTGGGCCCCCGCTGCACACGCCGCGCAAGGCACAGAGGAGGGCGCGGCCCCTGCGGTAGCGCAGGTGATGGCGGCCGATCCATTCAGTGACATCCCCGGCGACCACTGGGCTCACGATGAGATCCTCGCGTGTCTCCAGGCGGGACTGGTAGACGGGTACCCGGACGGGCGCTACTACCCCGACCAGCCGGTGAGCCGCGATCAGATGGCGGTCTTCATCGCGCGAGCCATCGCGGGCGGTGACCAGAATGTGCCTGCCGGACCTGCCCAAGCACCGTTCGTGGACGTGCCAGCCGACCACTGGGCAGCCAGGTACGTGGAGTTCGTGAAGCAGAACGCTATCGCCACGGGCTACCTGGACGGCTGCTTCCACCCGGATGACCTCGTGAACCGGGGCCAGATGGCGGCTTTCATTGCTCGGTCAGTGGTACAACCGATGGGGGATGCTGGAATGGCGGGCCAGGCTGCCTCCGACACGCCGAGGTTCGCTGATGTCACTCCGACCAATGAGTGGGGCTGGTGCTACGACTACGTGGACTACATCGCGTCCATGGAGATAGCCACCGGCTACCCGGACGGGCTCTACCACGCCGACCTGAACTGTACCAGGGCCGAGATGGCGGTGTTCCTCGCTCGCGCGTTCGACCTGCCCGTTCCCCGTCACTTCGATACAGTCCCAACCTCCCTGGCAGCGGTTGCGGGGGTACATCCCCGTCTGTATCTATCGCAGGCCCGCGTGACGACACTGACCTCGATGCTGCAAACCGAGCCCTATGCCGCGCTTTGGGAGGACGTCCGGCGCGTCGCCGACTACGGAGTCAGCCACGATCCCCCTGACTACTGGGTATCGGACGACCCGAACAGGGACGAGCAACTCTGGCAGCGCCAGGTGGGGGACATGATCCCTCACCTAGCGATTGCCTATGTCCTGAGTGGCGAGCGCGGGTACCTCGATGCAGCAGAACGATGGATGCTCGCCTCCGCCCAGTACCCAACATGGGGACTCGGAGACACCGACGGCCTGGATCTTGCGGCCGGGCACCAACTATATGGGCTTGCGATCGGCTACGATTGGCTTTACCGCGACCTGGACAGCGGAACGCGAGATGTGGTTCGCAACTGTCTCTACACCCGCGGCCAATACATGTACACTCACCTGCTGAACGAGCAGGTCTGGTGGCACGACGCCTATCTCCAGAACCATCAGTGGGCGAACCTGACCGGTCTCGCCACCGCGGGGCTGGCACTGTGGGGCGATGTGGATGGAGTGGATGATTGGATCCTGCTCCCCCTCCAGAAGTACCGCATCGTCATGGCATCGCTGGGACCAGACGGCGCTTCCCACGAAGGCGTGTCATACTGGTCCTACGGCCTCGAGCACATGCTCAAGTTCATCGACCTGGCGAAGGGCCTGCTGGACGAGAACCTGTTAGAGGTCAGTCCCTGGCTCCAACAGACCAGCTCCTTCCGGCTCTACTCAATGCTGCCACGGATGTCCTGGAGCGCGGATTCGGACGCGATGAACTTCGCCGACGGAACGCGGTACGATTTCTCGGGGCCCGACTACATGCTCCGAAAGCTCGCCGCCGAGTATCGGGACGGGCATGCGCAGTGGTTGGCCGACGAGGTAAGTGCGGCGCATCTTACCGGCTGGAGCGCACGCTTCCTCAACCTACTCTGGGTGGACCCGACCGTGCCGCCGGTGCCTCCCGCCGATCTGCCGCTCCTGCGGCACTTCGGTGACATGGACATGGTGTTCGACCGCTCCTCATGGGGAGGGGCGGAGGCGGTGCTGGGGTTCAAATGCGGCCCCTACATCGGCCACCAGGCTCTCTCGGCCTACTCCTATGACCCGGGTGGCGGTCATGTGCATCCCGACGCGGCGTCGTTCCTTCTGTTCGCCTACGGCGACTGGCTGATCGTTGACGATGGCAACACGCTGAAGACGACCGCGTTCCAGAACACGGCTCTGGTGAACGGCGTGGGCCAAGAAGGGGATGGGCTCCCCTTCTTCGAGGGAGACCTGCTGAGCGCCGAGCACCGTGGCCCGCAGATCGTGCGCGTCGACCCCGGCGTCGAGTACGACTACATGGTCGGCGATGCCACCCCGGCCTATCGGAGTGAAGCCGGGCTGACCAGGTTCTTCCGACATATTCTCTACCTCAAACCGGCCTGCTGGGTCATCGTCGACGAGCTGGAGGCCGATCGTCCCTCTCTGTTCGAACTCTATCTCCACGCGGATTTCGCGTTCAGACGAAGCAGCGGCAAGTCGTTCACACTGCGAGGGCCGAATGGCTCTCTCGCTATCTCCCCTCTCGAACCAGAAGACGTTCGGGGGGAGACGTTGCAGCAGCAGTTGGTCGGCAAGGACGGCGAACCGGCCGGCATCATCCAGGCGCTTAGGCTCTCCAACCGCGATGCTCGGGCCCGGGCTCTGTTTGTCACCGTCCTCGAAGCATACCCGTCCGGGGGGAGGCAGCAGATCAGCCCAAGCATCGAGGAGTCCGACCAGGGGGAGACGCTCGTGCTCGAGGCGCCGGACCGCACATGGCGCTTCGCCATCCGGCCGGACAGGCCGGACTACTCGTCTCCCATTCTGGTGGAAACCGGCTCCTGAACTACGCCCGGGTGCCGCAGGCTTCAGCCTGCCCACGGGAACGCCGCTCCCCCCGCAGGCTTCCTCAAGCCTGCGCCCACCCTGTGACGCAGCGCCTGTGGTGCAGGTGACAGCACCCGCTCGCAGAATACATCGGGACGCGGCTGCGTTCCGGTGCCCTATGTTGGGCCGCACTTGGTGTCAGCCACGAGCGACGCTCGTGACGAGGCGCCCATAGCAACTGGCTGCGCCGAAGCTGAAACTCTGATGCCATCCCGCCGGAGGCGGGCAGACGCGCCGGGGCAGGTAGGCCCGGCGCAGGCTGACCAGACGTAGGAGGGTGCGTGTATGGGAGCGGGTGTGCTGTCACTGGGCCGAGGGCGTAGGCCGTCCGGCGGGCTCGCCGGGCTTGGGTGCAGGTGCTGTGGCATAGCCACCGTATGCCTGGTCGCGGCCCTGCTGTGGGGAGCCGCTCTGGCTCACGGTGAAGAGGGTCCCCCCCAAGTCTCCGGAGACGGGCAAACCCCTGGGCAGCAGCCGGCTTCTGTGTCCCAACTCGCCGCCATTGGCGGCCTCGCAGAGTACCAGCTTCGGCTAGGCGATCGCCTGCAGGTCTCCGTGTGGGGAGAGCCTGGGCTAGCAGCCGATACCACAGTCATGCCTGACGGCAGCGTATCTGTGCCCCTACTCGGCATCATAGTCGCCGTCGGCAAGACGGTGCCCTCCCTCACCGAGGAACTGACGCGGAGGTACCAGGCTTACTACAAAGATCCCAAAGTATCGGTCTCGGCCACTCCTCGACAACCGCCACAGGTGTACGTCGAAGGCAGTGTGCGCAAGCCAGGCCCTGTCGATTACGCCGGGCATCTTCGCCTGTCACAGTACATCGGCATGGCAGGAGGGCCGGAGCCAGGCGCGGATCTGTCGCAAGTCGTTGTGTCCTCTGGCTCAGGCGCTCAGGTGACCAAGACCACGTATGATCTCCTGGCGGCGTCCTCGGCCCAGGAAGGAACACAGGACCCGGTGCTGAGGCCCGGCGATGCTGTCTGGGTGAACAGAGCGCTGCCGGTGTCAGTGGTGGGCGCGGTCAACTCGCCGGGCGCCTTCGACTACCAGCTGGGGATGCGGCTGAGCGACTACCTGGGACGCGCGGGAGGCCCAACCGATCACGCTGCCATGGATCGGGTGGTGGTGGAGTCCTCAGCGGCCGGGCAGAAGACTCCACGAGTCGTGAACATGGGCGCCTCGTCGGGTCACCTGGATGATCCGAACCTCAACCCTCCTCTCGCGCCGGGCGACGTGGTGATCGTTCCAGAGAGGTTCCTGGCTGGCACATTGGACTGGTCAGATGTCCTTCGATCCGTCACCAGCCTGTTCATCTTCTGGCACCGGTCCTGAATTTCCCCGGCCCGCGATCGGCCCGCCTGCGCCACATGCGAGCGCGGTCCGGGCGCCATGGCGACGTAGGCTAGTGCTCAGTAAAGTTTTATTTGACCAAAGCGCAGTGCCGTCTGTTCGGCAGGAGCTTGCTCCTGCCCCATGAACCGAGATGTTGGACAGTAGCACAATATTGTTTACTGAGCACTAGTCTGGCACGGGGGTGCGCGCGATCGGAGCTTCCGCCGGCGCTTCCGCTGATAGCCGCCGGATCTGAGCAATCTCAGCGCGAGTGAAGATCCGCAGCCACCGTGAGGCGACCCAGTAGCTGACCATCGCCCCCGGCGCCAGCACCCACAGGCTGTTGGTGTGCGCCCGGACCACCAGCATGACCAGGCCCATCACCAGGGCCGCGACGGCCGGCTTCGCGACCGCCGTCAGGGGACGCCCATCTCCCACGTGCTTGGTCACGAAGAACAGGCCCATCACGAACAGTGATGCCTCGGCAAGGGAGGTGCCCACGCATGCTCCGACCACACCGAAGTGCGGCACCAACGCCAGGTCCAGCGCCAAGTTCAGCGCCGTCGCGATGCCCGTGATGGCGGCCGCCAGGGTCTGGCGGTTCGCGCAGAGCAGCACGTACCAGAACAACCGGTTGGGGAACGTCAGCACGATCATCGGCGTCAGCAAGCGCAGAGCCAAGGCCGACTCACCGAATCCCGGCCCCAGCAGGAGTGGGAGCACCCGATCACCCGCCAATGCCAGGAACACCCCGACAGGAAGCCCGAGCGCTAACATCAGCTTCAGCATCTTCTGGTAGGCCAGGGCAAGGCCGTCAGCGGAGCGATGCGACAGACGCACGGCGACTGGCAGCGCCCCGCGCAGGATCATTTCGGGGAGCTCCATGAGCACTTGCACGGCGCCGTAGGCCCCGTTGAAGATGCCCACGTCGGCCTTCCCCCGAAGCCCGCCCAGCACGAAGATGTCGACCCGCGAGTACGCCCGGCTCAGCAGGTTGGAGGCGGTCACCGGGATGCCCTGCGCCACGTGGAACCGCCAGAGAGAAGGCCGCCAGGACGGCCACATGAAACGCGAGAAACTGATAAGCAGGCCGGCCGGGATCACAAGCCAGCTCCCCAGAGTAGCCGCGCCCAGCACGCCAAGCAGACCCAGGTCCATTCTCACCGCCCCCAATGTCAGCAGGACCGTGAGCGCTATGTTCGCCAGGGTGACCGCGCACTGATAGCTCAGGCGCTCATAGGCGAGGAAGATGGTGTTGGCCTGGTTCAGCAGCACCTGGCCGATCCCGTGGAAGACCATGATCCGGATTGCCCACGCTAGCTCGGGAGCGGGATGGGTGACCTGCACCGCGAGCAGGACCGGAACCGCGAGCGCTAGACACAAGGCCGCGCGCACCGCCATGAACGCGCCCAAGTGAGCTGGCGCTTCCTTCTCATCCCGTAAGCTCTCCCTCACCAGGATCACGCCCAGCCCGAATGTGGCCAGTGTCACTGCGACGTCGGTCATGGCGAACAGCAGTGCATACAGCCCGAAGCCACTTGGACCGAGGTACGGGGCCGCCAGCCGGACAAGTGCCAACCGGCCCACGAGAGCACCGAAGCGTGAGAAGAGCAGCAACCCGCTGTTCCTGGCCACGCGCACAGCCATTTAGCTGCTTCCTGCCCCCCGGCGGCTGTCCGCGATCTGAGTCCGCCGACCAGTGGCGGTGCCCGACGACCGCCGGTACGGCGATCCTGACAGCTCTCTTGCCCGGTCGTCGATCGGGCGTTGACCTGTGACGCACTCCGCTTCTGCTTGACAGCGCTTGTCTGAGAGTGCTAGCATGTGTTATCTCGCTGGCAAAGCAAGGAGACTCCTGCGTTGGATGACAGCCGGAATGCGGGAATCTCTCCCAGGTGGCATTTGAGATGCTTCATTGCCGCGAGTCATATCAGCGTGATCCGATTGGGCATCGGAGTCACGAGCGACTGCGGAGAGGCGCGTGGACCCAGGACAACCCGGTAGTAGTGCCTTGCGCAGCGCGCGTCAGACCATCCGGCGACGCAGGAAGCTCATTCTCCTAACCTTCGCACTTATCCTGCTCGGCGACATCATAGGCACCTATGCGATGACGCCGCTGTGGCGCGGTGAGGCCCGGATTCTCGTGTTGCCAGGGCCGCTGCATGAGTTCGTCCCATTCAGCACGGTCGACCGGCAACCCCCACCGGTCAAGCCCACTATCTCGACCGAGGACGCGGTCCAGCTTCTTGGCAGCAGGGAGCTCGCGGTCGAGCTGGTCAAGCGTTTCAGTTTGGATACCGCGAAGCCACCTGGCGGTCTGCGGGGCGCTCTCCAGGCGATGGGGAAAGCGACGGTGAGCGCACCGGGAAGGCTGATTGGAGTCGTCACAGGCTCGAAGCGTCTTCAGCTTGGCCCGGTGGACGAGGCGGTCGAGTCACTCCAGGACCTCGAGGACGTCAGCGAGTCGAAGGACACGAGCATCGTCAACGTCGGAGTCTACGCAGGCAGTCCCCAGCTCGCGAATTCGCTTGCCAACGCGCTCGCTGCCGCGCTGATCCGGGAGGACGGTGCTGCCAGCCGACGCGAGGCAGAACGCGCGTACCTTTTCACGGCGCGGGAACTCGAGCGCGCGGAGACACGCCTCGATGAAGCCCAGGGGAAGCTCAAGGAGTTCAAGGAGAGACAGCACTTCGCCGATCCTCAGCAGGATCTCGCGGTCATGTCCTCACGCCTGGAGGCGCTGCGCAAGGACCTCGACTCAACCAAGGCCGAGCTTGCCTCAACAGAGACCCGGCTCGGCGAGACGCGCACTCAGCTGGCCGGCCAGAAAGAGACCATCACCGCGGCGAAAGTCGTGGCGGCGAATCCAGTCGTCGCGCAGCTTCGGTCAGACCTGGTGAAACTGGAGACCGACTTGGCTGGCGAGCTCCAGCGCAAGCAAGAGGCGCATCCCGATGTGCAGAGGTTGCGTGCTCAGATCAGGCAGAACACTGAGCGGCGCCGTTCTGAGATCGAGCGGATCCTGGACACCGAGACGATCAGCATGAACCCCGTCCACCAGGAGCTGCTGCAGGAGTCCCTCACGTTCGACGCACAGGCGCAAGGGCTGCGAGCTCGGGAGCATGTGCAGACTATCGCGGTCGAGGCCGCGCGACGAGACGTGGACGGACTTGCGGCCAAGTCGGTGGAGTTCGATCGCCGCAACCGCGAGGTCGAAGCGGCCTCGGGTGTTGCGCGGGATCTCCGGGTAGGCGCACAGGAACTCGATGCGCTACGCCGGACTGACATCGGTCTCGGTGGCACCAGGATACGCCTGGCGGAGCGATCGGCGCTGCCGAACGAGGCCAGCAAGGATAGCCCCAAGTGGCTCGTCAACCTGGGTGTCGGGCTTATCGCGGGACTGTTGCTGTCACTATCGCTCGCCTTCTTCCTGGAATATTGGCGCGAGGGGCCTGAGCCGGGATATCGGGCGCAAGAGCAACAGCATTAGGGCATGAGGGTCGTGCCGCCGCACGCCTCGAGCCGGGTCTAGTTCGCGGCATGGCCGGGTTGTGGAGTAGGGGGGGGGTGCCGATGCCCGGGATGAGGCATGGGGAAAGGTACCTGGCTTGAGGCTGGCAGTAGTCGGCATTGACGGAGGCACCCTCGCCCTATTGCGCCCCATGATGGCGGTTGGGTTGCTGCCGGAGTTCGCCCGCATCAGATCGGATGGCGTTTGCGGAACCCTCCTCTCGACGCTGCCGCCAACCACGGGGCCTGCCTGGGCATCCTTCATGACCGGACGGAATCCCGGCAAGCACGGCATCTTCGATTTCTCCAAGCCTGCTGCCACGGGTCGCGAGCTGATCAGCTATCACGATCTTCGGGGCGAGACCTTGTGGTCGATGCTCAGCCGGGAAGGCCTCCGCCTCGGGGTGATCAACGTACCGGTAACCTACCCACCACCACAGGTCAACGGCTATCTTGTCTCGGGCCTTCTGACCCCGGGTGAGGCGAGCGCTTTCACCCATCCTCGGGAGCTGCGCCAGGAACTGCTGGGCGCCGTGCCAGACTACCGTATACATACCTGGTGGCGATGGCCCAGGCGGGACCCGAAGGAGCTGGTAGCGGATCTGATCCGATGTGAAAGCGCCCGCCTCAAAGCGGCGGAGTACCTGCTGGACCGGCTGCCCACCGATTTCTTCATGATGGTCGTGTCCAGCACCGATCACCTCCAGCACTACCTCTGGCACCTGCTGCCGACCGACGAGGAGGCCGCCCTTCGTCTCGCGGCAGAGGCCCGGTCTCGCCCTGGCGGTCTCTCGGCGCTCATTCTGGAGTTCTACCGCCTGGTTGACCACGTGCTCGGCCTCGTGCGGCAGAGGGTGGAGCCGGACGGCCAGCTCTTCGTCATCTCCGACCACGGCTTCGGGACTCTCGACCGGCTCATTGGGATCAACCGGTGGCTCCAGAGTCAGGGGATGTTGCGCTGGCGTCGGCCCCCGCTGCTGCCGCGGCTCCTGCGTGCTGCCGCGCGGGCCGATTTCCTCTACCTGAGGCGGCGCCTCCGCAGCCCCTCCGCGGTCAGGGGGCGCCGAAGTAGCCTCGCCACTGTCAGGGATCATCTCGACCTGTCCCGCACACTCGCCTACGCGGCCTCCGAGACCGAGCAGGGGATCTACCTCAACTCCGCTGCCGACCACGGAGAACTGGCAGAGGATATCCTCGCGCGACTTCGCGGCTGGCGCGATCCGGATGGCGAGCCAGTCGTCGGGTCGGCGCTGAGGAAGGAAGATGTCTACCATGGTGAGCACCTCGCGGCCGCGCCCGACATCATCTGCCTCGCACATGGGGAAAGCTCCGTCTTCGATCCCCGGCCCACCGCCCGACTCTTCCAGCGGCCTGGCAGGAGAGACAAGGGAACCGGCACGCATCGGCGAGAAGGCATACTGCTCGCATGCGGTCCCGGCATCGCCTCCGGTGCTCAGTCCCAGGGGGCCCGGATCTACGATCTCGTGCCTACCTTCCTCCACCTGCTGGGAGTCCCCGTCCCCGATGGTCTGGATGGGCGGATACTGACGGAACTGTTGTCGCCGGACCTTCAGGCGCGGCGGCCGGTGTCGCAGGCCAGAGCGCCTGAGCGTGACGCAGCACTGCGTGGCGAGGTAGCGGGCTACTCCGTGGACGATGCCAACGAGGTCGCCAATCGCCTGCGCGACCTGGGGTACATCGATGGGTGACTGCGGGACCCTTCGCCAGCGAGACCTCTTCCCATGAGATCGTCGCGCCTCCAGAGGTCGGTGTTGATGATCGCGCTGGCGGTAGCGCCCCTGCTGGCCGACTGCCGGGCCGCGGCGCCCACTCCGTCTGGGGCGACCTCGGCGACGCCGTTGAGCGGGTCGCCGTTCGGCCTGTTCTATGGCCTCACACCCACCGGCGCGCGCCCCACGGCGCAGTACATGGTGGACCTCGGGGCAGAGTGGTCGCGCCAGACCATGTTCTGGAACCAGATCGAACCGGCGCCAGGGCGCTTCCAGTGGGCCTTGCTGGATGGTGCGGCGGCCATCGTCGACAGAGCTGCCGGAGACGGCCATCAGATCAACCTGATGGTGACGTTGCGCACTGCTTCCTCCTGGGCAGGCAGCACGTCGGTTCAGGGCCACGCTGCCGCGCCGCCTAAGGACGTGCATGACTACTACGAGTTTGTCAATGCCGTCGTGAGGCGCGCCCGCGGTCACATCCGCTACTGGCAGATCGACAACGAGATCTATAGCCGGGGCTACTGGCAGGGCTCGGCGGACGAATACGTGCGCTTGCTGAGCACCGGGTATCGCGCGGCCAAAGACGCCGATCCGGACGCTCAGGTGGTTGTCGCCGGCATCGGGGCCTGGCTGCTGCCGATGCTTCAGGACGAGATCGCGGCAGGCCACGGCGACCGAGCACTCGCCCTCTATCTCTCCTGGGCTGAGAACAATGAACTGGCCCAGGGCTTTCCCCGTCCTGCCACCGTGCAGGACCTGCAGCGGCTGATGTCGCGAGCTGGGCGGCTGCAACGCCAGGCCGAGTTCGTGCGCCGGCTGCTGAAGAAGGACAGTGCCAGCCACTTCGACGTGCTCGACCTGCACATCCGCCACCCGTACACCATCATCCCGGCGGTGGTGGAGTGGGCCAAGAACGCCATGGCGCGTGAGGGATACTCGAGGCCGATCTGGATCAGCGAGTGCTCTGGTCCCACCTACCCCGAGCTGTGGCCCAGCGACGCAGTGGGAGAGCGCCGGCAGGCCGAGGAGGTGGTGAAGCGCTACGCTCTGGCACTCGGTTCCGGCGCGCAGCGGGTCTTCTGGACCTCTCTCGCGACCCCTCGCTCTCTGGAGACAGTCGGCGAGTACTCGCACGAAGGGCTGCTTCGACCGGATCTCTCGAAGCGCCCGGCCTATGGCACGTATCGGCTGATGACCCAGATGCTGAAGGGGGCAAGTGCAGTGCGTCGACTGGAGTTCGGCCACGGTGTCTACGGCGTTCAGTTCACGAGGCCGGAAGGTCCAGTCTACGTGCTCTGGAGTGACAACGGGGCGAGCGTCCGGCTGCGGGCAGGGCCGGGTCATTACATGATCACAGATGCGTTTGGCAGCAGGAGCGAGCGCGACGCGGCGGGCGAGGAGCTGGAACTCCAGCTCGCGTCGTGTCCGGTGTTCGTGCAATCCGCGAAGCGTTGAAATGGTATGAGAATCGGATTGGTGACTCCTGCCTGTGGAACAGGCGGGGGTATCGCAGCGTGTGTGGGATCTCTGGCGAGCCAGCTCGCGGCTGAGCACGAGGTCCACGTGTTCGCGAGCCGGTATGGTCGTGATCCGTCAGACCGGCTCGTCTTCCACCATGTGCCGACACTATCGGGGTCCTGGTCTGTCCGCCGGCTGAGCTTCTTCCTGGCCAGCGCAGTGGCAGTGCGCCGCTACCGGCCGGCGCTGGACGTCGTCCATCTGCATGCCCGTTCCCTCGCACGTTTCCCGGTGGTGACATGCCACGGGTTCCCGCGGGCCGCGCGCGACGTGGTTCCGCGGCCTGGTGGCGGCTCTGTCTCCGCGCGGCCAGGGCACTTCCGGCGCCATCGGGTGCTACGGCCGCTGCTCGAGTACAACTACAGGCCGGGCCGCCACCGCGCCCTCATCGCCGTTTCCCGCCGGCTCGGCGACGACCTGATCCGACTGTGCCATAGCGCGCCGTCAACGATGCACGTTATACCCAATGGCGTCGACACGCGGCGCTTCCATCCGGGAGGTCGACAGATCCACCGAGAGCAGCTCCGCCGCTCCCTGGGGGTCACCGAGCGCGACTTCCTGTGCCTGTTCGCTTCGTTCTCGTTCTGGCTCAAGGGCCTGCACTATCTCCTCGAAGCGGCGGCGCATCTGCCGCTCGCGCGGGTGTTGGTGGTCGGGGAAGACCGCGCATACGGCGAGCGCTTCCAGCAGCTTGCTGTTGACCTCGGCCTGGCAGAGCGCGTCCGCTTCGTGGGAGCGGTGCCGGACCTCTTGCCATACTATGCCGCCGCCGATGCTCTTGTGTTGCCCACCCAGTATGATTCATTCGGGCTTGTGATCACGGAGGCGATGGCATCCGGGTTGCCTGTGGTCTGCACCCGCGCCGCCGGTGCCTCGGAGCTCATCACCGATGGTATTGACGGCCTACTTATCGACCAGGCAAGCGATGTGTCTGCCATTTCGGAGCGTATACGCTTGCTGCATGAGGACGGCCGGTTTCGCACGGCCATGTCGGGCCACGCCCGCGCGACGGCGGAGCTCTACTGCTGGGAGAACATTGCGCAGCGCACTCTGGAGGTGTACCAGGAGGTGACACGGCAGTGAGTGGGCCGGGCGGAGCCACGCCGAAGTCGATCACCATGCTGCTTTCCCGCGGGTTCTTCCCCGACCCGCGCGTGCACAAGGAGGCGGCGGCATTATCCCAGTGCGGACACCGTGTCACCGTCCTCGCCTGGGACCGCCAGTGCCGGCTGCCGCAGCACGAGGCGCTGGACGGTTTTGCCGTCGAGCGCCTCCGGCTGCGGGCAGCGCTCGGCAAGGGTCTGGCGCAATTGCACCGCTGGCTCTGGTTCTGGTACCGGCTTGCGGCGCTTCTGCTGGCCCGCGAGTGCGACGTTATCCATGCCCACGACCTGGACACGCTGCCCGTGGGATGGCTTGCCGCGAAGCTCAGGCGCAGAAAGCTCATCTTCGATGCCCATGAGCCGAACTACTACGCCTACTGGCCCCGGTGGCAGTACCCTATGGTCATCGCTGCAAGGATGCTGGAGACGCTGCTGGCTCGCGGCGCCGACCATGTGATCGTCACGAACCCCTTCCAGCATGACAGGTACTCCCGCATGGGCGTCCGGAACGTCACTATCGTCGCGAACTACCCAACTGCCTCCATGGTAGTCGCCTCTTCTCCACCTCCGCTGGACCCGAGCGGCGAGATCGTGCTGGGGCGCGTGGGGGCGGTCTATGAGGACACGGGCATTGAGGAGACCGTCGACGCGGTCAGGCTCCTGCAGGCCGACGGCTACAACATCAAGCTGCTGCTTGCCGGCCGCGTCATCGACAGCTATCAGGAACGCCTCGCGCATCTGCTCCAGCCACTGGCAGGGAAGGTTGAGGTGACCGGAGCGTTTTCCCATGACCAGATCGCCAGCATCTATCGTCGATTCCATATATCCGTGCAGCCATACCGTCCCACCGCCTGGTTCCGCGACATCACGCCAACGAAGTTCTTCGAGTCGATGGCCCATGGCGTGCCGGTCATCGTCACCGATATCGGTGGGATAGGGGAGATCGTACGAGAAGTCGGCTGCGGACTCGTCTTGCCCGCGGTGACGCCGGAGGCGATCTCGGAGGCGGTCAAGCATCTGGTGAAGGCGCCGCAGGCGCTCCACACGATGGCAGAGAGGGGAATGGCCGCGGTGCGGCAAACGTATAATTGGGAACAGATGGTGCTCAGGCTGCGGGACGTCTACGAGTCGCTGTGACACCGCAGAGGCCGGCGCTATCTCGAGGGTGCTGTGCCACGGGTTTGCGTTATCGGCATAGACGGGGCCACGTTTGACCTTATTCGCCCGCTTGCGGCAGAGGGTAAGCTGCCGACGCTATCAGAGATAATGCGGGAGGGAGCATCCGGCCCCCTCCTCACGGTGCCAGGGCTCAACAGCGCGGCGGCCTGGAGCTCCTTCCTGACAGGCAAGAACCCGGGCAAGCACGGCATCTTCGACTTCTACCAGCCGATCCCAGGCAGCTACCGCATTCGCTTCCTGAACGGCGGGGACCGGCATGGCGAGAGTCTGTGGAGCCTCCTCAGCCGTGAGGGTCGGAAGGTCGGCGTCATCAACGTCCCGATGACGTTCCCTGCCGAGGCGGTCGATGGGTTCCTTGTGTCGGGCCTGGACGCCCCGGGGGCCAACAGCCCGGGGTTCGCCTACCCAGCCGGCCTGATGCAGGAACTCAGACGGGAAGTGGGTCAATACACTCTCCTGCCGGGCCTGGTTGGGTACATGCTGGCGGGGAAAGAGGCCGAGGGCCTGGCCAGGCTGGAGGAGTGCCTGGCCCGGCGTGTGGCCGCGACGACGTACCTGCTGAACTCGCGAGAGTGGGACTTCTTCATGGTCGTGTTCAACGCTGTGGACTCCGTGCAGCACTGCTTCTGGAAGTACGCGGATCCCTCGTTCGCGGGCCCCACCGATGAGGAACGCCAGCGCTTCGGCGGCGCCATCGCGCGCGTCTACTCGCTGGTCGACAGCGCTGTCGCGCAGATCAGGGCTCTATTGCCGGAGGACACGGTCGTCATCGTCATGTCCGACCACGGCGCCGGTCCGAGGCACCTGGCGGCACGGCAACTCAACCCCTGGTTGGAGGCCATCGGCCTGCTCTGCTATGAACCGCCGCGCCCGAGTCTGAGGAAGACGCTGGCATCGCTTGCGAAGGCGGCCTACGCTCGCCTGGAGAGGATCCCCAATCGAAGGTTGAAGGAATCTCTGCTGCGCGCCGCGCCCGGGCTGCGTGACCGGATCCGCTCCGACCTGCTGCTGTCAGGCATCGACTGGGCGAGGACTAAGGCATTCGCCGATCCGGTGGGCAGCACCATCAGGCTGAACCTCGTTGGTCGCGAGCCAGATGGCGCAGTTCACGCCGGCCCGGAGAGCGAAGAGGTACTTGAGCTGATCTCGCGGAGACTGCTGGAGTGCACCGACAGGGTCACGGGCAGCCCCGCGGTGGAGGCTGTGCAGAGGCGGGACGAGGCGTTCCGGGGCCCGCACGTATCGGACGCGCCGGAGCTGGTGATCCGCTGGAACAGCCGGACTCCCATCAACTCGCTGTCCGGCGCCGCCGCCAGCCATGGCGATTTCCCCACTGGGCAGTTTCGGGCGATCAGCGGAGATCACCGGCCGGAGGGAGTTCTGATGATGGCCGGGCCAGGTGTCGTGGCGGGAGCATCGATACGCGGAGCGCGCATCGAGGACCTGTTCCCGACTATTCTCCACCTTATGAACGTTGGCACTCCGCCGGATCTGGACGGCGAGATCCTGAACAGCATACTCTCGCCGGCGGTGGCCGGCCCATCGACCGTTGGCTCCGGCCGCCTGCAGGCCGGGGAGCGGGTCCCCACCAAGCATCGCTACACACCTCGTGAGGAAGAGCAGGTCAGGGAGCGTCTTCGCGGGCTGGGGTATCTGGAGTAGGCGCGGCGGCCGCGAGCCTCCCGTTCCGCGCACGGCCCCAGAGATCACGCGCCAAGTTACGCGTGGAGGTCGCCGGATCGAATGGTGTCCGTTGTCGTCGTCTCTACGAATGAGCGAGAACTGCTAAGGGCTTGCCTCTCATCCATCTTCGACGCGCCACCGCGAGAGTCGCTGGAGGTGATCGTTGTTGACAACGCCTGCACCGACGGCTCGGCTGGGATGGCCAAGGGCTTTTCCCCCGGTTGCCGCGTGGTAACGAACCCGCGGCGCCGCGGTTTCGCCCGGAACAACAACATTGGGCTGCGGGAAGCGCATGGGCGCTACGCCTTGCTGATCAACGCCGACGCCTGGGTCCGCCCGGGGGCGATCGACGCGCTGGTGAGCTTCCTCGATACCTATCAAGAGGTCGGCATCTGCGGGCCACGCGTGCTGAACCCGGATGGCACGCTCCAGCTCTCCTGCCGCACCTTCCCGACTGTGCGATCCGTGCTGATGCGGCGTATCCCGCTGTTCCGTTGGCTCCTGCCCAAACGCATCCTCAGAGGCCACCTGATGCAGGACTGGGACCACTCCTCCGATCGGGCAGTCGATTGGCTGCTATCCGCATGTCTGCTCGTCCGGCGGGAGGCGATCGATGCGGTAGGGCCGATGGACGACGATTACTTCCTCTACGGCGAGGATGTGGACTGGTGCTGGCGGATGTGGCAGAAGGGTTGGCAGGTCTACTTCGTACCCGAGGCGGAAGTCTTCCACCACTACCGCCGGCTGAGCGCCCGCCATTTGCTCACCAGGAAAACGCTGATTCACATCAAGAGCCTCACGCACTTCTGGCGGAAGAACCGAGTTCCGTTGTCGAAAGTATTCTGACCGCCGCGGTGCATCCCGGGTGGGGGTCAGGGAAGGATCACCTTTGGCTTCTTCGCCGGTGGTTATCATCGGAGCCGGGCTGGCGGGGCTGTCCGCTGCCTACCATCTCGAGGCCGACTACGAGATCCACGAGATGGCAAGCCGCCCTGGCGGCCTCTGCCGCTCGCTGACGTTTGACGGTTTCACCTTCGACTCGGCAGTCCACGTGCTCTACAGCAAGGACCCCTATGCATCTCTCCTGATCCGGCGCTTGCTGGGCGATGAGCTTCTGACGCTGGACCGCAGCTCGTGGGTGTTCTTCCGGGGCGTCCATACACGCTATCCCTTTCAGGCGAACACCTATGGGTTGCCGGGTCAGATCAGAGCGGACTGTATACTCGGCCTTGTCGAAGCCCAGAGGCGAGAGTTGGGGAGAACCGATCCGCCGACGAGCTTCGGGGACTGGATCATGCGCACGTTCGGCTCCGGCATCGCCGAACACTTCATGCTCCCTCTCAACCGCAAGCTGTGGGGAGTGGACCCGAGCGAGATGGGGTGGGAGTGGGTGATCGAGAGGATCCCGCAACCCCGGCTGGAGGAGGTGGTGCTCGGCGCTCTCGAGGGCCGGAGCACTCAGCACGGCCCGAACGCGGTCTTCTGGTATCCGGCACGCGGAGGCATGGAGTCGCTGGCCCGCGCCTTTCTGCCGTTCGTGCAGGGGCTCTACCTGAATTCACGGGTGGTGAAGATCAGGCCGATCGAACGCACGATCGTGCTCGCGGACGGGGCCGAGCGAAGCTATCGGCGCCTGATCTCCACCTTGCCGCTGCCGGAACTGGTGGAGATCATCGACGGCGCGCCTGAGCAGGTCCGCAGGATCGCCTCCGAGCTGCGCTGCAATCGCGTGCTCGCGGTGCATTTGGGGATAGACAGACCGGCGGTATCTGACAAGCACTGGGTGTACTACCCGGAGCTCCAGTTCGTCTTCCACCGCACCAGCTTCCCAGCGAACTTCTCCCCAGACCTTGTGCCGCGGGACGCCAGCTCGATCACCGCAGAGGTGACACTTCCCATCGGCCTGCCAAGCGATGGCATCCTGGACCGTGTTGTTGCTGATCTGCGGAAGGCCGGCGTTCTGATGGTCAGCGACCGCATCCTGGTCTCCCATGTGCAGGAACTCCATCCGGCCTACGTGGTCTATCGGCCGGACCACAAGGAGCAGGTCAGGGCTCTGCGCGGTTTCTTCGAGCCGCGGGGGATCTTCTCTTGCGGCCGGTTTGGCGAGTGGGAGTACCTGAACATGGATCACGCCATCCTCAGTGGCAAGCGAGCCGCTGAGATGGCCGTCGGCCGACCCCTTGCAGGCTGCCTTGCGAGGGGGGAAGGCTGGTGAGGCGGCATCCCGAGGCCGGTGCGGCCGCCGGCTGGAGCGCGGACCGCCCGTCAGTCCGTCAGAGTCTCCCGCAGCACCCGGCCTTCCATATGCTCCGGCACGGGCTGATCGAGCAGGTGCAGTACGGTTGGTGCGATGTCGACGAGGGAAGCTGAGACCCTCCCCCCGCCTCGGAACGCAGGGCCGGCCATGATGAGAGTGCCCTCCAGACGGTGAGTGCCGGTATGCGGGTAGTCGGAGGCCTCGATGCGGAGCTCGTCCCCGAACCACCCCTGTCCACGTCGCTCTGCTTGCTTCTTCGAGAAGTAGGCATAGTCGCGCCAGCCGATGATCAGGTCCGGGGCCAGAGTGACGTGGGGTCCGGAGTAGAGCTCCTCCTTCCTGAACACGCGAGAGACAAGCGGCTCGCCGCTCTCGGGATCCCTCAAGTTCAGCAGCTCGCGCGAGATCTGATCCAGCAGGCGATCGCACTCTCCCCCAGGTGCAACGATGCCCTCCGGCTCACGGCCCTTGAGATTGACGAATATGTTCCCGTACATCCCCTCTGAGTAGGCGCGGGTGCGAGGCCAGTCGACACCGGAGAACTCACCCAGCGAGCGGACCCGCTGCCGCAGCCCGGGGAAACGGGAACGGAGGTACGTTCGGGCGCCTGGGGGAAGAGCGCGTTTGAGTGCGGAGCGTAGGCCGCGTGCAGAGCCGGCCATCCCGGAGCTGTGGCGGGTCAGGAATCCGTGATCCTCGAGCCATTGGTCCAGGTAGAAGACCCCTCTCAGCGGTCCTGCGCCGTGATCGGACATGACGATGACGTTCGTCTGGGGACCGGCCGCCGCCACAAGACGGCCAATCATCTCATCCACCTTGCGGTAGGTATCGAGGATCAGCCGGCCCGCCTGGCCTTCGCCGCGCTCCATGTGGCGCCAGAAAAGGTGCTGGACATGGTCGGTGCTCGTGAACACCACCATGAAGAGGTGCGTCGGGCGGCGCGCCATCAGGTACAGGCTGATCTCTGTCCGGTTCAGGATGCTCCGTTCCAGGTCGGCCGCGTAGGAGTCGGGGTCAAACCGTTTGCCCACCGGGAAGGTTTCGTGCAGCAGGTACGGTCCAATCTCGCGCGCGATCTCATCATACAGCTCAGGCGGGGAGAACGCCCTCCGGTCGGAGGCCGGGGCGTCAAATCCCGACAACATGAAGCCACTCACTGGTTCGGGGGGATAGGTGAACGGGACGGCGATCACGCCGCTCCGAAGGCCGGCGTCGCTGAGATGGCGCCAGATCGTGGGGGATCGGATGGACGAGGCATTGACGAGTTGGGACTCGTAGCTGCCGGGTTTCCGTGCAGTGAAGCCGAAGACACCGTGTTCCCCCGCGTTGACCCCGGTCATAAACGTCGTCCAGGCTTGGGGGGTAATGGGATGGATGGTGGAGGCGAGCACTCCCCAGCAGCCGCGCGCCATGAGTGCCGACAAGGCGGGGAGTTCCCCTTGCTCGGCCCAGGGTCGGACCAAGTGGATCGACGCGCCGTCCAGTCCGATGATCAGCACACGAGGGCCGGTGCGCGCCGCTTCATCCCGGGCATCGTTCACTTGGTAAGCTCGACTAACCCGACGAAGGAGTACCTGCGTAGCGGAGGCAGCAACCTGGCGGCCCCGAGGTCGAGACCCCGGAGGAGCCGGGAGAGGGCCCTGCTACGGTACCTCACGACGTTCCGGTCGAGCAGCGAGAAGAAGTAGAAGCCGGTGTTGTGGACGCGCGCCCTGCCGCCGAAGGCCGCGCTGAGGTCTTCGAGATCACGAGAGGTGAGAGGGTGTTCGTGCTGAGATCCCAGCTTCACTATCCCGAATCGCCCGGCGTACCTGCGGAAAAACCTCAACACCGGGTTCCGGTCCATGGGCTCCCAGAAGACGGCCTTGCCGCCGGGCTTGAGAACGCGGTGGGCCTCCCGCGCCGCCTTCGCCACATCCACATGGTGCAGCACATGGATGCCGAACAGCAGATCGAACGACTCGGCCTGGTAGCACAGCTCCTCGAAGGCCCCCACCTGAAGCGACACTTGGTTGGCAACGCCATTCACGACGGCCCTCTTCTTGGCCAGTGACACGCGCTGCGGCGATATGTCGAAGCCCCAGACGCGAGCTCCCGAGCGCGCCCACAGCACGGCGGCCATGCCGGTTCCGCAGCCGCAGTCCAGGACGCGCATCCCCTCCGAAGGGCCCAGGTGGCATCGCGCGCGCAACACCGACAGGCTGATGCCCTGTGTGGAGTGGTGCAGGTCATCGGCCACGTGCAGATCCCGATCGGCCTCCTGCGCCGCGCGGTTGTCGTAGAACTGGCGCTCCGCTCGTTGTCTGTCGCGCCAGGTTGGGCCGGGATGTGCCATGAGCAGATCGCTTCCTGCCACCCAGTCAGAACTTACCGTTCCCGTCGGGCTAGAGGTAGCCCAGAGCCCTCAGATGGTCCTTGAGGCGATCTTCCTCTTCGTCCGTGTACGGGGATGAGTCGGTGATACGAGTCGCTTCGCTGCTCTCTCGTTGATAGCGCACAGGAAACCGGCCGAGCCATTCTGGCCGGAAACACTGAGTCATAACACGCCCTTCCATCGAGTCCGGGACTGGACAGCCCGACAGGTGCAGTATCGTGGGCGCCAAGTCAATGATGGAAGCCGTAGGCGCGGGCCCCGGTGACACCTGAGGGCCCGAGAGCACGAACACGCCGTCGAGGCGATGTGTCCCGGTCGACCTCTCGAAGAACAGGTCGGCCTGCCCGAGCTGATCTGACTGGAGACAGTCCGGGGCGGCCATGCGGAAGACGATGTCCGGCGCCTGTTCGACGAAAGGACCGCGGTAGACTTCCTCACGGCGCCAAGCGCTCGCTAGCGCCATCTCACCTGTCAGCGGATCGGGGAGACCGCGTAGCTCCGCTATCAACCTGTCACGCAGCTCTTCGTATTCCCTTCCCGGCGCGACCGTGCCATGCTGTTCCCGCCCGATGAGGTTCAGGCAGATACCCCATCGCGCTGGGTAGGCCTTGGTCCGTGCCCAGTCGATCTCGCGCTGGCGCCGCGGGAGCAACATGGATATCCGGGAGTTCCTCATCCAAGTGGGGAGTGCTGGCACAAGCCCACCCATTCCGAGGCGCGAGAGGAGCCCCGCAACAGGATAGCGGGCGCGTCCCCATCGGCGTCGCTGTGCGCCAACCGAGAGCAGGCCAAGGGCGGACAGAAAGGCGCTCGTGCTGAAGCTTCGGCGAACCGAGCCGAAGCCATGGTCCGAGAGCACGAGAACAGTTGTGTCCGCCGGCGCGGCCGCGCGGAGCTCGCCGATCATCGCGTCGACCGACTGGTAGGCCGACGTGATCTCGGTTGGCGGCTCGCCGCCATTGCCACAGTCCCGTGACGCCCAATACAGATGTTGCGCCCGATCAGTCAAGGTGTAGACGATAGCCGCGCAGTCCCACGGATGGGTTCGCAGCAGATAGAGCGCTCCTTGGTGCCGCTTCCGCTCAGCCTCCTGGAACGCCTCCAGCCAGCGGCGCTTGCCGCTTCCGATGGGCGCGTGAGTGCCTCGCACGTTCCAGTCGGGCGCGAAGCCCACTCCGTTACGTTCCAGTTCATCCTTGACCTCCGGGGGAGAGGTGAAGGTCGCTCTCGGACCAGGCACGAGCAGGCCGGAGAGCATCACGCCGTTCACGGGAGATGGCGGATAGGTCAAGGGGACGTTGACCACCACCAGCTGTCGACCGTGGTCAGATAGGATCTGCCAGAGGGTTGTCGTGGCGATGGACCGCGCGCTGTGTATGCGCGAGTCGGCGCGGCTTACGCCAGCGCGGTACGCAACGAAGTCGAAGACGCCGTGTTTGCCGGGGCCCTTGCCCGTCATGAACGATACCCATGCCGGCGCGGTGATGGGCGGGATAGTGGACAAGAGCGTTCCGTAAGCGCCATCACCCATGAGGCGAGCGAGGTTGGGAAGGCGACCACTGTCAGCCAAGGGCGAGATCAGGTCAAGAGTCCCCCCGTCAACTCCGATTATCAACAGCTTTGGCATGTGCTCTGCGGCCGACTCCCAGCGACGCGTCCCCCCAGCTCAAGGTAGAGCTGAGTCAGGCGCTCCGCCATTCGCGCTGCTGAGTACTTCGCTTCCGCGCGAGCTTTCCCCTGCTCGCCGAGATGCCGCGCCAGAGAGGGATTCCGGAGAAGGTCGAGTAGCGCGCGGGCGAGAGCACTCGAGTTACCTGGGGGTACCAGGAGCCCTGCCTGCCCATCCCCCACCACTTCGACCAGGGCGCCGACTCTCGTCGCCACAAGGGGCAGGCCAGCGGCCATCGCCTCCAGCGCGGCTATCCCGAACCCCTCCGTGTCACAGCTCAGCACGAAGATGTCCATCGCCGAAAGGAGCTGTGGCACGTCCGGCCTGTGACCGGCAAAGATGACCTGGTCGGATATCCCGAGCTGACGGGCTAGCGACTCCAGCCGAGCGCGCTCCGGGCCATCGCCAACCAACAGGAACTTCAGATCCCGTACCGCCGCAACGGCCTGCGCGGCAGCGGACAGCAGAAGCGCATGATTCCGCAGCGGCACGAGCGACCCGACAGTGCCAACGACGGGTGCAGAAGAAGAGATGCGGAGCGCTTGTCTTGTGGCCGATCGTGCGTCACCGGCGGCCTGGAAGCGACAGACATCTACGCCATTCGGTATGGTGACGATCTTCTCCGGGTTGACTCCCCGGTGCTCCAGATCGCGGGCTATTGCGTCCGAGACGGCGATCAGCCGGTCGGCAAGGCAGCTCATCTTCAGGTCGAGCAGGTGAGTCGGCTTGGTCAGCCACCACGGCACTGCCTGGTGACGACGAAGGATGTCAGGGACAAAGCCGTGGACGGTCGTGACGACCACAGGTGCACGTGCGAGACGGGCGGCGACCCGGCCATAGAGATTCGAGGTCACGCTGTGAGTATGCACGATATCCGGGGCAGCGATCCGCAGGGCCCGGGCAAGGTGGGAGGTAACGAGAAGATCGCCCCGGCCTCGCTTCGGGACAAGTTGTGTATGGAAACCTGCTTCGGCGAGACGCTCGGCGAGGTCAGTGCGGGTGAGAAGGATAGCGCTCAGGGAGATCAGATTCGGGTCTATCTGACCGGCAAGGGTCACCAGTTGCGTCGCGATACCACCACGCTCGCGGCCGCCGAGCACGTGCACCGCGCGAAGGGCTGATTGGCAGCGTTCAGGGGGCGTCGCCGGGCTCCCCTGCGCGCGGTGTGGATGCCAGTGAGGCGACGATACTGAAGGCGATGAAGATCCAGAAGGTCTGGTCTTCGACCACATTGGCAGTGCCCCCATAGAAGGCGTAGGCCAGAACGGCGCCCAGGCAGGCAAGCAGTGGCAGCCGATCCTCCCGGGTGGGAGCGCGCCGCAGAGCAGTGAGGAACTGGTAGACGGCGAACCCAAGCATCCCCAGGTAAGCCGAGATGCCAAGCAGTCCGTTCTCAGCCCAGACCTCGAGGTAGGTGTTATGGGGCAGCAGAGCCGCGGACTTCGGCGATGGCGCCGCGGCGTATTTCGGATAGTTGGGCAGCCAGTTGCCCGCTCCTACCCCGAGCAGGGGATGATCGGCGATCATGCCGAAGGCTACCGGGTAGAGTCCACGGCGTATCTCTGACGTGTAGTCCTCGCCGGTTAGCTCTGCGTACCGGAAGAGGGGGGCATGAGGCAGCAGCAGGACGATCACGCCCACTGTGACGCCGACAACGAGCAAGGCGGCCGCGGGGGCCCATTTTGGCCTCATGCCCAGACCTGCCCAGAACACGAACAGCACGATCACGAGGCCGAGCACGCCACCGCGGGAGCCAGTGGCAAGCACATTGGCGAAGAGGGCGCCGAGGAAAACTGCCAGGGCGATACGCTGCCCGAGCGACCGACTACGAAGGAACCAGGCCAAGGCCAGTGCTGTAACCGTGACCATGTAGATTCCATGGGCAGGAGCGTTCTCGAAGGTGCCGCGGATTCGCCACCATTGTCCGGCTATCACCTGAAGCTCGCTGTCGCCGTGGTATCCAACATGTGAGAGCACAGAGTCGCCAGTCACGGCCTCATAGAGCCCGATGAGGGCGATGGGCACCCCTGCCCAGAGCATCCACGCGAGCACTCGCTCCCAGTTCCGTCGGTTGCGCAGCGCTACCGCCAGAAGCAAAGCGAAGATAACCAGGCTAAAGCGCCGCCAGAGGAAGAAGAAGCCGTATCCGAGGCTGCGCGCGTTAGCGAGGCTCAGGATGTTGAAGGCAAAGAAGGCGATCATGAGCAGTGGGACCGGGTGCTGAATGAGCTTCAGCGGATACCGATCCCTGAGTATCAGTACCCGAGCGGCCCAGATCAACACCGCGAAGAGAATGAGGACCTTGGCGACGGTTACGCTTCCGTCTGGGGTGAGGTGGCCGAGCCGGTCCAGCGGGATAGTGAACAGGGCCAGCGGGAGGGTGAGGTCGGGCCGGAAGCAGAGCCCCACGAAACCCACTATGGTGCCGAGGCCGGCCAGGCCGGGAAGCGGGAGCAGTGCTACGCCTATGCCAACCACGAGGCACAGAACCAGCAAGCCGAGCGCGACCAGCAGACGCTTCCAGAGCGACACGCGGCCGAGGCGGGCGTCAACCACCATTCGGCCGCCTCCCTCCGCCGCGGATGAAACGACGGATCCCAGCGTAGTAGCTGAAAGCGCCGGTCGCCCGGGCCCGGAAACCACGTAGCGTCGTCGTGCGGAGCACCAACATGCGACGCAGATCCCACAGGTGCCCAGCCCGGCGGTTGAGACCGATCTCCAGCCCACATGCAGCCCTGTAGCCGGCCGAGCGGACGGCCGCTCGCACCTTGCTACTGGCCTCACCGTAGGGGTAGCAGAACACTTGCGCGGGCTTCCCCAGACGCGCCTCCAGGGCACTGTGCGGATCACGCAGTTCGCGGCCCAACTCCTCTTCTGCCAGCTCGACGAGCCGACGGTGGGTCAAGCCGTGAGGATAGAAGGAGAAGCCTGCCCGAGACAACTCCTCGATCTCGGCCCACGACAGCAGTCTCTCGCAACAGGCCTGTTTTGGTGTGTCCCAGGCCGCGGTAAGACCTATGTGGCCCACGGGGACGAAGACAGACGCGGTGAACCCAAGTTCAAGAAGAACCGCGGCAGCTTCCCGCCGGAAGCACCCGCAGCCATCGTCAAAGGTGAGGACGACATGTCGCGATGGAGTCGGATCCGCGCTCGCCAGCCGCGCCACCAAATCGTCCAGAGCCAGCGCCTGAAAGCCCCACTCCTTGAGCAGCTCCATCTGCTGCCGGAACGCCGAAGGCGTCACGGTTGACACAGGGCCACTATCCGCGATGTGGTGGTAGCAGAGGATTGGAACACCTTGAGGGGGGACGACACGCGCACACGCCAGCGAGGCCAGCAGCGCTGCCTCCGACAGCCTCCGTGGCCTCTCTGCTTCCGAACGCCGCGGCGGCAGCTCGCACGGCCACAGGGCGCTAGATCTCATCCGAGTCCCCCATGGAGAGCACCCAGTTGTGAGCGTCAGTGAGGAAGTCTGCTGCCAGCCGGCCATTGGCCGTCCGAGCAATGAGCTCCCGCCCTCGGCGAGGACGCGGCCAGAAACCAAACTCCCGCGTTGTCCGCCACAGCGGGTGGTGAGCGAAGACCCAGCAGTCAGCAACCGTCAGGCCTTGCGCGTGGAACTCGCCAAGCGCGTGGGTCAACAGCGCGGCGGCCACCGCCTCATCGTTGTCAATGGCGACGAGCTCGAGTATCCTGCCACGTTTCCGCCCCTTCACTGTTGCGCCTCGCAGAACAGTGAAGCCCAACACCTCGCCCTGGCGCTCCAGGGCAAAGGCCTGGCAGTTGCTCCCCGGGACATCGATATAGCGCCAGTTCAGATACGCGGAGTCGCGCCACACTGCCACGGGATAGGTGGGAGCAAGCCTCGCCCAGAGCAGGTCGTACCTGGCGCCAAAGCGCGTAATCGGCTGGATAGCAGCCCCCTTCGGCACCCGGACCCGAGGCGGCCGTGTCGCTATTCTGAAGAGGGGATCGGCGAACCGGGCAGCTATGGCGAGCCGGCGCGGCACGTATGGGATCAGCGAGAGCGGCTTGACCATTCGCGGGATCGGCGCGACCGAGGTGAACTTCATCAGCTTTGTTGACACTCTCACGGTGGTCTCAACGGCGAAGGCGAACGAGAACGCTGCACCGCTGTCGACGATCCGGCTCCAAGCGCGTCTGTAGAGATTGAGGAATACCCGGCGATGCCTGTATTGCTCATCAACTAGAATGTCGAGGGCCTGGGTGGCGATGACCGGCTCGCCGCGAACACCGACGCGGACCGGCAGGATCCCGGCCTCCCCCACAAGTTGGCCTGTCTCAGTGTCCTCCGCCACGCAGTTCATGTCTTTGCCCGCCGGGTTGGAGTCGTATTTCCAGTGCCAGAAGTCAGGCGCGCGGGAGACGCCAAACACAGACTGATGGAGGTGGCAGAGCTGCTCGGCGTCGTTCGGCTCGTAGTCTCGATATACGAGATTCGCCATCCGAGTGGGCTGACCCTCACCTTCGATACATCTTGCCCGTATCCGGGCCGGATTCCTGCATTCTCTGGGCTCGATGCTCAACTCCGGTGAGGAGCAGAGCCATTGGGAGGATTCCGATCGCGGTGGTTCATGGGGGGCTTTGGCTGGAGACCTTCCCAGCGAACGGTTGGGCGCCGGTGCTGCTCCCAGAACCAGGGTCTGGCCGCGCAGTACGGCTGATCGCGGGACGTCGGCCAGCCGCTCCGCTCCAGGCGTCTCTCTTTCAGAAAGCGCCAATGCCTCTGATCACGACCCGCACTGTCCTGAACAACACTTCGAGGTCGAACCCGGGCGAGCAGCGCTGCACGTACTCGACGTCGTAGCGAAGCCACCCCTCGAGGGGAAGGGCGCTGCGCCCCTTGATCTGCCACAGCCCTGTCATACCAGGCCGCACCTGACAGCGTGTGCGCCGCCAGTGGGTGAGCGTATCGGCCGCAATCTCGTCTGCCGCTCTCGCGATGCTTCGGGGATCCTCCAGGTCCCCGAAGACCAGTGGTCTTGGCCCGATGAGGCTCATGTCCCCACATAGCACATTGAGGAGTTGTGGCAGTTCGTCCAAGCTCGTGCGCCGTAGTATCGCGCCGAACCTCGTGGTCCGGGGCACACCTCGCTCCTTGCGGGTCGAGAACTTCTCATCCTCGACCGGGTCCGACGTCTCCCGCATGGACCGGAACTTGTACAACCTGAACGGCCTCTCGCGATATCCACCGCGGTAATGCCGGATGAAAACGGGGCCGGGCGATTCGAGCTTTATCAGGAGCGCTATGACCGGCCAGGCCGGCGCCGACATGAAGAGGCACAGAATCGCGCCCAGCGCGTCCAGACCGCGCTTCAGGAGGCAGGCGCCCCAGCGGCCGGCGTGCGGCTCGGCATGGGCCCGCGATGCGTCAACGCCGACTGCCCGGCCCAGCGCCCCGCGGGCAGCAAGGCCGAACGGCAGCGCCTCATACCCCCCTTGGCCGCGCGTCAGTTTGCTCAACCGCCGGTTCTGCGCCAATAGCCGATCCTTGCATTCCCTGCCAGCGCAAGGGGGAGCCGCTGACTCCTGAGCTGCCACCCGGCAGGCAGCCCTATGGCCTCTCAGTATGCGGGGGCTGCCTTGGCTACATTCCACAGACTCGGGCCGGATCGCGGAGAAGAAGCGCCAGCTTGGCATGGAAGGCCCGTCGTCTGGAACCACCAGCCTTCAACCGCCAGGCGGCACTGCCTCCACGCCCCGGCCGGTGAACGGCGCCCGCTCGCCCTGTGCGGAGCCAGTCACGATCAGCGGCCTGCCTGTGGCCCTCCGGAGACCGGGAACCGGGCGCGAGCCAGAACGCCTCTAGTGGCCGGCGCCTCCTGTCACGCGACCGATCACGCCCGCCTCCACATTCCAGCAGAGGCCACACAACAGGACTCCAGTTCGCCTCGGCGGCCCGCTTTCCCTTTCGCGTGCAACGCTGGCGCTGGTCGCCAGCGGCTAGGACAAGGGGGATCGAAGGGGGCGGACTGGCAGGCCTGGTCGGCGCCAGGTCGGGGCCCCTCTCTCCGCTTGCTGGGGAGAAGAGCTGGCGCTCGGAGGATAGCGCCCTGCTGGGCGGTCGGCAGTTGGCGGGAAAACGGCCACGCCCGCGGGAAGGGAAAAGCTGGACTTAGTCGTAAGAGATGCCACAGGCGAGTGGGACAACGGGGGGAGACCCAGACCCAGCAACGCGGCCGATTCAGGCTGCGATCTGTTCGCGGGCGAAAGGAGGGACTTGCCGGACAACACGCTGGACAGATGATCCTTGAGGCCGGGCAGGTGATGGCAGAACGGTAGGGGCGGCCGTTCTTCGGCCGCGGTCGCTGCCCGGTCGGTAGGCCAAGACGCACCCAGACTCGCGCCTGCCATAGGCGCCAACAATGGAGGTTGGGATGCACCACATGCTGAAGGGCGTAGCCAGGGGGGGATTGGTGCTGGCGGTCCTGCTGCTTCTGGCAGCAGCCGTCGTTTCAGCGGACCAGACCGCGCCGGGAGGGCCTGTCTACCACCCGGAGCGCGTTCTGGTCAAGTTCAACCCGAAGGTAGGCTCGGCGCAGGTTCAGCAGCTTGCTGCCACTCAGGGGCTAGTTGAGCTTCGCTCCCATCCGGGGATCGGGCTGCATGTCTACCGGGTACCGCGCAAGGCAACGGTGAAGGATACCATAGCCGCGCTGACCGCGAGCCCCGCGGTCGTCTACGCGGAGCCTGACTGGCAGGTGCATGCGGCAGACGTATTCCCCACTGATCCGCTGTTCCCCCAGCAGTGGGCGCTGCACAATATCGGACAGACGGGCGGAACCGCCGACGCCGATATCGATGCGCCCGAGGCATGGCAGATCAACCACTCGGCCTGTAGCGTCATAGTCGGTGTCATCGATACCGGGGTCGATTACACTCACCAGGACCTGGCGTGCAACATTTGGACCAACCCGGGTGAGATACCGGGCAACGGGATCGATGATGACGGCAACGGCTACGTGGACGATGTGCATGGCTATGACTGGGTCAACCTCGATGCCAACCCGATGGACGACCACGGCCACGGGACCCACGTATCCGGTTCTATCGGCGCCTGCACGGACAATGGGGTCGGTATCGCGGGAGTCACGAACTGCGTGAAGATCATGGCGCTGAAGTTCCTCGATTCGTCGGGGAGCGGCTGGACCTCCGACGCGGTTTCGGCCCTGCTCTATGCCACGTCGATGGGCGCCAAGCTGACCAGCAATAGCTGGGGCGGCGGTGGCTACTCATCGGCTCTTCGCGATGCCATCGCAGCGGCAGATGCTGCGGGCTGCCTTTTCGTGGCCGCGGCCGGCAACTCGGGGCAGAACGCCGATCTCTACCCGATGTACCCTGCTGCCTACGATCTGCCCAACATCATCTCCGTGGCAGCCACCGACTCCAACGACCAGCTCGCCGGATTCTCCAACTACGGTCCAACATCGGTGGATCTGGGAGCGCCGGGCGTGGACATCCTCAGCAGCCTGCCGGGCAATCAGTATGCTGCCTGGAGCGGCACCTCAATGGCCACCCCGCACGTCTCGGGCGCGGCCGCGCTGGTGTGGGGCGCCAACCCCTCGCTTACCCACGACTGCGTGAAGGGCCAGATCCTCAGCACGGTCGATCCTCTGCCCGCACTCGACGGCAAGACCTTGACCGGCGGGCGGCTCAACCTGAACAACGCGTTGCAGTGTGACGGAAGCGCGCTCCAGGTGCTCCCCGCCCCAGGACCGGGCTTCGACGCCGGCACGTGGAACACGCGCGAAGGCAACCCGAGTGTCATCACAGCCTACGTCACGGCCTGCTGCCCGGTGCCTGACGCTGCTGTCGCCGCCAGCTTCGACAGCGGCGACCCGGACCTCCCTATGGTCGATGATGGCGTCGCCCCGGACCTCTATGCCGGAGACGGCGTCTTCAGCGGTACCTGGACACCGAACGCGGGCGGCAGCGTCGGCGTGACCGTCGACGCGACGAAGAACGGACTGCTGCCTGGCACTGCCAGCTTCGTGGCACAGGTGCTGACGAACGTCTGCTACATGTACGATATCGTGCCGTTCGATTGGCAGGAGATAAGCGGCACGGGAACCCTACTGCCGTTGGGCTGCGATGACTGCTACACGCCCTTGCCGGCAGCGTTCGACTTCAACTTCTACGGCATCGACCGCAGCCAGGTCTGGGTGAGCGCCAACGGCGCGCTGTACTTCGAGGACCGAGCCTTGACCTGGGTGAATGGCCCACTGCCAACTGCCTCTGCAGGGACGTTGATCGCGCCGTTCTGGGACGACCTCTGGTGGCCGAACGTCTACTACGAGGTACGCGGCACTGCCCCCAACCGGGTCTTGATCCTTGAGTGGCAGAACGCCCAACACTACCCCTCGTCGCCGGGCGGGGTGACCTTTGAGGCGCTGCTCTACGAGGCCACCGGAGAGATGGTGTTCCAGTACCTGGATACCTCCTTCAGCAACTCCAGCTATGATGGTGGGGCGAGCGCCACGGTCGGCATCCAGGGCGACGGCACGCAGGCCGTTCAGTATTCGTACAACTCCCCCTCCCTCTACGACGGCCTGGCGATCAGGTTCAGTGAGTGCGGTAACTACGCCTGGCTTACTGTCGGTGGAGCCGGCCAAGGGACAGTCAAGGTTGATGGCAACGTTGTCGTGGTGCCCACAACGCTCAGGTACCCGATTGGGGCAACGGCGACCGTGGAGGCCATACCTGCTCCCGGCTGGCGATTCTGCCAGTGGACCGGCTGCGTGGCCGACCCCTCCTCGACGACGACGACGGTGACGATGAACCAGTCCACGTGTGCCTGCGCCTGCTTCACGCAATTGCAGTTCGACGACGATGATCCTGCGATTGCCTATGTCGGGAACTGGCTCTCCCGCTCACTAGGGAGCGCCACCGGCGGACACGTGAAGTACTCGGTGCAGACCAACGCCTACGCCGACTTCTCGTTCTACGGCACCGGGCTCAAGTGGCGAGTGCTGCGAGGCCCGCAGATGGGTAAGGCCCGCATCTACTTCGATGGGCACCCCGTCACGCTCATGGACCTGTACTCGCCCTCACAGCGTTTCGAGATCAAGTCGAAGCTTGGGCTGGCTTGCGGTCTCCACACCCTCCGCATCCAGGTGTCGGGACAGAAGAACCCCAGCTCCTCCAACATCGCCGTCGACGTGGACGAGTTCCAGATCGTGCCGTAGCGAGTTCGCGGTAACGCAGGTCGCCCGACCTGCAGTCACACCATGTCAAAACCGGGGTCTGCCTTTCCAGGCAGACCCCGGTTTCTCTTTCAGAAGCGAGATTCGAGAGTCGAGAGTCGGAACCCGACTGCTCACCCCCCTACGGGATCACCTCGAACCTGTCGATCGTCACCATATAGCCTGTGGACCTGGTGTTCTTCTGTCCCGATACCTCGATCCCAAGCGTGTGCGGCCCGGCTGCCAACCCGGTCTTGGGGAGTGGCTTCAGCCCCAGGGATGCCGAGTAGAGGTCCACCACTTTCGCCAACCGGCCGTCCAGGTAGACCTTCGCCTTGCCCATTGCCGGCCCTTTACCGACCCACCAGGTGATGCCTGTCCCTGTGAACGGGAAGTCCGCCCGAGCGCCAGTCTGGCTGGCACGCTTGAGGTGGCCGGCGCTGCAGCGAGGATCGTTGAGGGTGGTCCAGGGCGGACTGGTGGTGTACTGGATAGCGGGGTCATTGTCCTCGAAGAATCGGTGGTAGAAGCTGGCGTACACAGTCATGTTGTCGCACAGCACAACTTCGGACGGGTTCTCCGTGCCGGTGAAGTCTCCCGACCAGCCGGTGAACTCCCAGCCCGGGTTCGGCGTGGCGGCAATGATCCTGGGCGTGCAGCACGAGTAAGTGCCACCGCCGTCGACGCTACCGCCTTCCGGTGGAACGGGCTGCAGCGTCAGCGTGCGCGTGCCCGAACACACATAGGGGCCGGTGAGCTCGCCTGCTTCGGGCAGGCGCACCGCGTGCAGCCCGTCACCTGTCTCGAAATGATAGGTGTGCGTACCCGACCCCATTATCCTCTGGTACTGGTACAGGCAGCCGTCAGTGTAGTTGGTGTCGGACGGGTCAACCTTCGTCATCGCGTTGCCGCTAACGCTGCCATCAATGTGCACCCGGATGTAGGAGGGAGGATCGTTGTCCAGATCCGTGTAGACCACCGACCAGGTGAAAGACCCGCCGCTGGGACCGGTGTCCGGGCTGACATCTCCCTCCGTCAATGTCGGCGGGGCCACCACGTTCACCACCACATCCTGCGTGAAGCTGAGCCCCTCGCCGTCCTCGAGTGTGAGCCAGAGCGTGGTAGACCCGAGCGCCTCCGGGAGCGGCGTCACCGACAGCGTCTCGGCCACCGGGTCAAACTGCACATCGATGAGCTCGGGATCGCCGCCAGTCAGGCTCCAGGTAAGCGTCTCATCCCCCTCCGCGATATCCCACTCATGGGCCTTCAGGTTGATCTCGGCCAACGTCCTGATCTCGGCCGATGTGTTGATGTCTAGCGTCAGGTCCGGGATCGCCGGACAGATGACAGGCTGGTTCAGCGGGGGACTCGTGATTGGCCCGCTCAGGTAGGATGAGAAATCCACCACGCCCTTGGTCGAGTCGTCGAACCAGTCGTAGATCAGGCCGGGGATCACCGCGGGATCGGCCGTTCCCCACCAGCCGCCTGTCGCGAGCACGTCGGCGTTCCCGTGCGGGGTGTAGTTGTAGACCTGGTACCCGTCGTTGCCCAGTATGTTGTTGCTGCTGAGCGGGAGCTTTTGGCTGGTGGAGCTGTCGTAGGTGTACACGCCGTCCGTCGCGGCCGGGTTCGACGAAAAGTTGTCAGCCACCGTGTTGTGCGTGAAGCTGCTGCTGTATCCGACGACTACCGCACTTGCGTCGTCGCCTCTGGATGAGGCGGGGAGCAGTTTGTTCCCGATAATGGTGTTATGGCTGGCGTCGCTGGCATAGCCGTTGTACCCGCAGCCGAGGTTGCTGCTGATGATGTTGCCGGAGACGGTAGCGTACAGGGCGCCGATCCCCGCGGCCTCATTCCCATGGACAACGTTCCCGGTAGCCTGCATCGCTGTGGTGCCGGTCCAACCGTAGACAAGTAGGGCCGGGTAGTTGCTGCTGGATCGGCAGATGTTGCGCCGGAACACGTTGTCCCGTATTGTCGCGTGGCCGCTGCCACTCACGCGGAGGAAGGCACCCGGGTAAGTGCCGGCGCTATTGCCGTCTACGGTGTTGTCTTCGATCACCGGCCACCCCGAGCTGAAGTTTGCGCTGATACCGGCGCCGTCTCCCGACGACAGGTAATTGCCTCTGATGGTATTCCCCCTGATGACGGGAGACGGCGTGGTCCCGATGATGTTGATGCCACGGCTGGCAGCCTTCTCGATGGTGCATCGGTTTATGAACGGAGACGATCTGTCGATCTGGATCATGCCGACAGCCGCGGAGCCGCCTCCGCAGCTGATCTCGCAGTACTCCAAGATGCAGCCGCCCGTGTACTCGTGGGTGACCGGGTCGAATGTGGCGTCTGTGCTGGAGTCCGGGAACAGGATGTAGTCCCAGTCACCGGGCGCCGGCGTCGCCTGGTTGGACGTCAACACGATCGGCGATTCGGCGGTGCCACGCGCAACAAGGCATCCGTTGATCTGGAGCCCGAGCTGGGGGTTGAGCTTCACCACCACACCCGGTTCGATGGTGAGCGTGACGCCGGCGCTCACCAGCACACCGTTGACAGCTATGTAGGGACTCCCCGCCAGAGTCCACGTTGTGTCCACCCCGATGGTCCCGCCCACATCGGTCGCGTAGGCCGGGCAGGCAGCCACGCACATCACCACTACAGCCAACCATCCCGCAACCTTCATCTCACACCTCCCTGAAGATCCGTCTGCCGCCATAGGCGCTTCCCGCCTATAGCGCTACCTCGAAGGCGTCGATCGTCACGTTGCAGTCCGCGGACCTGGGCTGCAGATCGGCGTCGCCCACAGGGCATCCCTTGCATTGCCGTGAGTAGGCAATGCAAGGGATAGACCGCAAAGCACGGCCGCCGCCGCGGTAGGGGCACAGCATGCGGCGCCGCTACCGTTCCAGTGCAACAGACCCTCTAGGAGCTGGGGATCACCAGCAACACGTTGAAGGCCGGCGTCAGGCAGTCATTGTTCGCGTTGTGCGTCACGGCGATCGGTGTCGCTGGCCCGATGGGCTCGGAGATGGCGATGCCGTGGGTGTCGTGGAGCTGAGGCAGCGGATTCCCGTCGGCCCCGTTCCAGAAGCTATCACCGATCGTCGATCCCGGCCCGTACACCTGGGTCGCGTTCAGGAAGCCGGTCTCGAACGCGGTCCCAGGGTGGGCAGCGACGCTGCCGCCGATCTGTCCGTCCTCACCTGCCATGTCCCAGCGGACTGCAGTTCCGGTCACCGGGGACAGCAGGTTGTAGCTGAGGCTGCCCGAGAACGTCGCGCCGGCGAGGCCGGCGTCGTACAGCAGCACATTGCCCATGGCTTCGGTGTCGTTGCGGTAGATCGCCACCAGCGAGGCCCCTTCCGCGAACGGAAGCAACGCACCTCCCGCCCAGGGGTCCTCACCCGCGGTGGATCCAGTGGCGCCTGGCATCAAGGTGACCAGGTACTCTCCGGCCCCGGTCACCACAGAGGTGACGTTGGCTCGGTAGATCAAGATCGAGCCTCCGTACCAACACGGGTCAGCTCCACTGCCAACAAGAGTGCCGGTCACGGTGATGTTCCCGCCCATCGGCAGGGGGCGCAGCCGCCGTATCTGGATCTTGTTGTGCACGCCCGCGACGGGTTGATCCAGTGAGGTGAATGCCCAGTACAGAGCGGCCCCCTTCATGGTCGAACCAGCCGGGATGCCGCTGATCGTGATCGCCCCCATCGCCAGATTGCGTAGGGCGATCCCACCCGTCTGGTAGCGTGCTCCCGAGATGTTCACGACCGGGCTGACGTCCGCCAGGACCCTCACGTCCTGGGCGGCCAGGGGATTGGAATTGACCCCCTTGTCGGCCCATACTGCGCCCGAACAGAGCGCCAGCAGAAGCAACACGACAGCGAACAGCGCTGCCTTCCGACAACCAGCGAACCTGCCCAACTTCATCCTGGTATTCTCCTTCCTGCTTGGGTGTTTCGCGAGCCCTCAGGTACGGCTACGGCTTGTCTACACCAGCAAGACGACACCGACAGCTCCGAAGCCTCTCCTCCCTTCCGGCCGCTGTGGGCCCTCGTGGCCTGCCTCTGGACCATCTCTCCGGGGACCTCAAGGATACGCTGTCATATCCGCTGTCAGCGTTCCTGGGACAGAGTGGGGCCTGCCGGAGGCTGCACCTCCGGTGCTCCTGACCTGTATCCTCGCCCTGTCCGACCACCCTGGGGTAGTGTTCACGGGGGACAACTAGGGTGCGGACTGCAGGGGATTTTCGCCGAGCCAGCACCTCCTTCCTTTTGCCAGGCCAGGCATCTTCTGGTGTAGTGCGCAGATACTCATCGGGGCGTCCAAGAGAACGCCTTGCACTCGTTGGACCTTGGACTGCACCCCTGGGCGGTTTCCTTCCTCGCTGAGTCGGTGCTATCGTTCCTTCCATGAGTACCGTTTCGAGTTTCCTGTTCGCTGCTGGACATATCCTGGGCGCGGTCTGGGAACTTGCCCGCTACGCGTTCCGCTTCGGCTGCGCGCTGCTGCTGCCGAGGGCTGCGCTCGCCGCGCGCGTGCTGGCGGCCGAAAGCCAACTGGCTGTCGAGCTGAACCGATCCGGCGGAAGGAAGAGGCGACGCCGCCGGTTCACTCCCGCCTTCCGCATCCTCTGAGTCGCGCTCTCGAAGCTCCTGGAGGGCTGGGAGGAGTTGGTGCACCTGATGAAGCCAGAGACCGTGAAGCGCTGGCACACCACAGCCTTCCGTTTGTTCTGGCGCTGGCGCTCCCGGCCGGGGCGGCCACCGATCCCCAGTGAGACGCAGCAGCTCATCCGCCGCCTCAGCCGGGAGAATCCCTTGTGGGGTCCTGATCGCATCCGGGATATGTTCTTGCTGTTGGGCTACGAGGCACCCTGTGCGGAGACCATCCGCAAGTACATGGTAAAGCCCAGGAAGCCGCGGTTGCCCTCGACCACCTGGCTGGCCTTCCTCAGGAACCACCTTGGTGTCTCTTGGGCGATCGACTTCTTCACTCTCACCACGCTGGGCTTCCAGGTGCTGTA
>Ga0315274_10001497_pt1 | contig 35837 bp, 33 predicted proteins | sample YL17G02_20_MG_FD_203700 | JGI IMG/M metagenome (GOLD analysis project Ga0315274, IMG submission 203700) | Sediment microbial communities from Yellowstone Lake, YNP, Wyoming, USA - YL17G02_20 | ecosystem: Environmental > Aquatic > Freshwater > Lake > Sediment | place: USA: Wyoming | collected...
CTATCGCCAGAGTATGGCGGAGGGTACAGGCACGACTACAAACTGACAGCCGAAGGGACTGAGGAACTACAAGCTCTTGAGGAAACCAAGGCGATACGCAAACTGCGAGAGCGTCTCGAAAGCACGATCAGAAACTACATGCAGCTTCCTCTCAATGACCTGCTTGAGTATGTATACAGTAAGTATCTTCCTGGGAAAGAGAAGCTTGAGGAGATGCGGTCGTCTCTAAAGAGCCACTACAAGCAGCTCAATAATGACTGGCAGGAGCGGGAAGATTCCTTCTATCCATTATCGTGGTTTGTATTGGCAGTTCTTGAGCAGATTGTGTCAACATCATCTCAACTCGACGACCTGGAAAACGACTTGGACCGGCAAGTGTTGCTAAACGCTGCTTGCGATATCGCCGGGGCGACCATGGACCTCCTGCAGGTACTTGACAAGTACTCGTGCGAGGACATGACTAGGGATTTTCATCCGGTTTGCCGTGCTGTCCGTTCACAATTGCTCGACCTTCACCGGTTCTATGAGGCCTACGCATCCAAGCGTGGAATTCTGAAGCCTCTTTCCGAGCTTAAGCTTGAAGACGTGACCACGGAAGAAGAACGCACAAGGATTATCAGCGAGTTGCGCCAGCTTCTCTGACCGTGATAGGATGGCAGGAACGAGGGTAGTCCTTGACACTTGTGCAGTGATTCAGTTGCGAAAGTCGTCATATAACGAGTTCATCGACAAGAGTCTTTTCGAGCTTGCCGGAGGCGAGCAGAACCTGAAGGAACAACAAGTGGGTGACAAGCTCAGAGGTTGGCTTGAAAGGGCTATGGAGAAACCGGGCTGGACAGTATGCATCACGAAGGCGGCCATAATGGAGTCCGAGGGGGAGTTCAAGCAGATGATTGACAGGGTTGCAGGACACGTACACGGCAGACCCGCCACGGTGAAGTTCATGCTTGACAATCGCCGTCACACGAACTCTCTCTACAAGAGGTCTTCTGACTGTTCGAGAGTGTTGAAAGGACGAATTATCGACATCAAGGGTGCAGTCAGGTCTGCGTACCGTAAGTGGGAGAATGATACCACACGAAACTGCGTAACAAACTACGGGGTTCGGAACAAAGCGTACTTTCCTGAAAAGCAGGACATCCGCCGGCTGGCAGAATCAGTCGCCAACAAGAACGGATCGAGTAGAAGAGTCATCTTCCTGTCGAGCGATGGTCACTTTCTGTGCCATGTTTCAACTATTGACAAGGAATTTGGAGTCGAAGTCATGGATTTCAGGAATCTGTAGTTCGCGACTACGAAACTCATAGGATTCGAAGAAGAAGTGGCAGCGGTTGGTCGATTTGAACGACCGATCTCAGTGTCATGAGCCCTGCGGGATTAAGGCAGTCTTTCCCGGCAAGTTGTCCATAACTTAGATAAAGCACCTCACGTCTCATAGCTCATAGTAAAGGAGGTTGTATGGAGCAATGTCTGAAACGCCGGTAGGGCTCACTAATCTCTCCAAGTGGGCAGCACAGTTCCACGCCGCGGGAGAACTGACAAGACGGAAGTACGTAGTTGCATTCACGATGGGCAACACACCGATGACCGACCTTCTGGTGAAGTCTCCAAGTGAGAAGTTCTTCCAAGTTCAAGTGAAGGGCCAGTTCAACAGGGCTCAGTGGCTAACCGGGAAGGTTTCTGATACCAAGAGCCTCTACTACGTTCTTGTGTATTTGCCCAAGTTAGAGAGTGAAGCGCCAAGTTACTTCATAATGCCCTCTGAAGAGGTCAGAACGATAGTCGAGGCCGAGGATCGGAGAGCTAAGAGGGAACATCTGAAACCATTCGCTTCCGGAATGCCATGGCGGGCAGCAGAGCCATGGAAGGACCGGTGGAATCTTTTGCCGCCCTGATTGTAGGGCCCAGAAATGCAGTCATGCAGTCTGATTTGGGGGTGAAGGACAATGGAAACACAATGGGCACGAAAAAACGTTGAATTACGATCTATACATGCATCTGACGTCACGAAATGGTTTGGTGAGGCGGTGGGTACAGACCAATCCTCATGGTATGAGAGTACAACTTCAAACCTGTTGGCTCAGAACCCGGGCATCATATGTGGATTCCCGACGCCCGTGCCGCTGTGGGTGTGGAGAGAGCAGGAGCTCGGAGTCTACGAGGACAGAAGCACGCTTCGACCCGACTTAGTGATAGAGTCTGCGACTGATATCTGGGTCATTGAAGTGAAGTATCCAGTATCTCAGTCAGACATATTCGGGACCGGGTCTAAGGATGATTACACAATCGCGGACCAATTGGCAGATTATGGGAAGCGGATTGACAAGCTAGGCTGGTGGAGAAACAAGAGGAAGAATCTCGTGGCAGTCTGGGTGTATGAGGAGGCCACTCGAAAGAGAAGAGATGTGGCTGAAGAACACAGACTGAAGGTAGACAAGTATCTTCGCAACACGCCTCACTGAAACGCAGCATGAAAACTCGATAAAGACGGCCAGTCCATTCGTTGAACAAGTCCAGCAAGATGAAAAGCCGGGGTAAGAAATGGCAGTGAACAGTCAATATGAACGACCGATTCCGAGTTGTCTACGGGCGGTTCTTCTACATTCCCGCCCGCACTATGATGACAAGGTGATGTGGTTGAAATGAGCAACATTCGTAGTTCTAGGAGAGAGAATGCCACTGGCATAACCCTGTATCAGCTATTAGATGAATATCAAGAAGGCCTGCGACAGTATGCAAGGATTCTCTCCGACCGTGGAGATTGTATGGACAACTTGGTCAAGGAACGAAGAGCGTTCAAGGCACTCATGGAGAAGGCCACTGGAACTGCTCGGGGCTGGACAAATCCTACTTACGAGCTGTTGACAATTGAGTTTCTGAAGTGTGGTCTGAGGGACCGGATTGAGGCCGACTGGAAATTGTACAAGGAGAACAAGCATTATGCGTGGTCCGGAACGATGAAAGGAAAGCAGCTGAAAATTCTCCCGAATATGACGTTCGGCGGAATGAAGCCTGACGTGAGAGTAGCACTTGGCGAAAAGACCTTGGCCATAGTCGAAACCAAGAGCTCAATCAAGGACTCCACTTCTCTTGATGATGAAATCAATCGTCTGCGGGAAATGAGAAACGAATTGGGGAAACCTACCCGACTAGTACTTGCAGTAGTCTACTATGGAGGGCACTGGAAAGGCGGCCTTGTCAAAAACGCGGATGTGCGAACTCCGCCCGGTTTCTGTTTTGTCTGCGCTAAGATTCTCAGTGATTATGTGAAAGATAGGCTGGGAGTCGAGCCAATGGACATTCTAGACTTGATAGGCAATATCAGAGAGCTGCTTGACTGACTGCCGAACCTGTAAACGGATCTCACTGGGCGGCTCACCGAGTTGGAAAAGAGAGATGGTAGCGAGGGTCGATTTGAACGACCGATTCCAGAGACATGAGGAAGGTAGCAAACTCCATAAAGAGGCCAAAGAGATTCACTGTGGGCCTCTCAGATGCCGCGCTCTTCCAGACTCAGCTAACAGCTGTTCAGCTTATCGGCTTCTGACCATCGACAGCCCTGTTTTCGTATCTTAGCCTGTTATGCGAGCGTACCATGGGGTTGTCAAGGTTTATAGTGAGGCAACACTCTTTGTAACCCTGAGGGAAAAAGGTGGAACCTGGGAAAGTCAAGATTGAAGAGTTACTCAGGGATGCAAGCACCGGAAAGCTGGTACTTCCTGAGTTTCAAAGGTCTTTTGTGTGGTCACGAAGGGACATCGAGGAGCTACTAGTGTCTGTCGCTAACGACTACTTCATAGGCACACTACTGCTTCTTGACATAGATCCAGAGTCACCCCCTTTTGCACCGAGACTGGTAGAGGGAGTCAGTTCTGGGAGCACGAAGCCTGAAAGGATGCTTCTGGATGGCCAGCAGCGGATAACCTCACTTTACTACGCGTTCAATGAGCTTGATTTTCCACTTAGTAATACTGCCTATCCTTATCGGTTCTTCTTGAGCATTGAGAAGGCACTATCTGCCGAATGGGATGATGCAGTATTCAGTGTTCCTGTGAGGAGTGGAGAACCGGAGCCTCTTGCTTCGCCTGTTGACCAGTTCAGCGAACATATCCTGCCATTCACAGCATTACGTTCATGGAGCAAGTATGACGAATGGCAACATGATTATCGCCTATATCTAGAGAAGAACGGCAAGTACAACCCTGAGTCCTATGAGAAGTTCAGGCACCTTACCCGTGGTCTGTTGGACTATGAGGTACCCTATGTCAGACTCCCACGCAATACTGATCTTGAGAAAGTTGTGGAGGTCTTTGAGCGAATCAACAGGACTGGTACGCCGCTGTCATTGTTCGCATTAGTGTCTGCCCGATTGTACAAGGACAATGTCAAGCTCCGGGATCTGTGGGATGGCACCTATGATGAGCACCCGGAGATACGGCGTATATCTGACCAGAAGGATGAGAATTTTCCACGGATTCTGCTCCAAATAGTTTCTTTGATGCGTGGCAGGGAATGTAGAAGAAAACATTTGATAATGCTAGACCACAGAAACTTCGATACTGACTGGAGGATAGCAGCGAAGTATGCCAACAGTGCAATGGGGCGGCTATTTCATCTCGCCGAAGGGGGCTACGGTGTCCTAGACCCAAGTTGGCTGCCGTACTCGACAATCGTAGCCCCCCTCGCGGCCTTGCTTCTGGTGGCCGAAACCAAATACAAAGGAACCGCTGACGCCTATGACTGTATTCACAAGTGGTACTGGAACGCAGTGTTCAGCGAGAGATATGCAGGCTCTAGCGACACGGTTGTTCACAGTGATTACAATGAAGTGGCGAAATGGTTCTCTGCACCATCCGTTGTTCCCGAAGGAATTCGTCGGTCGCAGACTCTTGTTGAGCATCTCAATCTCGATAGAAGCAGCAGAGGCGCAGTATACAAGGGCCTGATGTGCCTCATTGCGCTTTGTGGGCCGAAGGATTTTCTGTCCGGAGACCCAATCGATTTACACGAAGTAGATGACCATCACATCTTCCCAAAGAGCCTCCTAAAAGGCAAGTATGATGACGAAACGATAAATGTGGTTCTCAATCGAACACTAATTACAAGAACGACAAACCAGGATTTGGTTCGGAACAAGAAACCCAGCGTATATCTCAGCAATATGGAAAGCAGTTTGGGCGTCGCTAGGACCAGGCAAGTGCTTAGAACACACCTTATAGACGAAAAAGCTATAGGCTATATGAGGAACGACGATTTCGAAGGTTTCTGCAAACAGAGAAAAGAAGTGATGCTGAGCGAGATTGGACGACGGTGTGGCATAGGGTAGATGGTCGCAGAAAGTCAGCAACTCAAAAACCAAACGATACCTCTAGTATGCGAACTGAAGGTCTTTCAAGAGAATTACATATAGATACGAAGTATCGAGGTCATCGGCCTTGCATATGGATGGGCAAAGCTCTATGGAGATCGCGTAACAAAGAGCAAAGTGAAGGTTAGGGGTCACCAATATCCTTCAACTCAGTACTGGCCCGAGAATGGCGAATCTGTTTGTTGATGCTGGGAATCCGACCTTGCAACACCAATACTCGACATCTGAGGAAAGTTGTAACGGGGGTCGATCTGAACGACCAATCTCACTCATTGTCTTATGTCAGGTTTGTCAGTCTTGATACGCTCAACTCACCACTCAATGATAGCTGGAGAATCTGGTTGTACACTTCCTCAAACCCCTTTGCTTCTTCTTGCACGTAGAAGAAACAGCAAGGCCACGGAAGCTGCACCAACTGCGGCACCGGTGACCATTCCAAGTCCAGCCTCCATCGGGGTGAGTCCTGAAACAACTAACGTTTCAGTCAACACCTCCGTTACAGTAATCCGCTCGGTCACAGTGACTATTTCAGTTACTGTGATGGTCACAGTTTCAGTAACCGTGACAATCACGGTCACGACTTGAGTGATGGTCACAGTCACTGTTGGCACTATCAATTCCTCGGCAATGATATCGGTATGATTCAACTGCCACGAATACTCCTGTGACTCGAACCTCGTCTGGACAAACGATATGTTGTACGTATGAACTCCTACGGTACCGTTACGAATGAATTCAATCGTCACGAAGTTGGCTCCGACATGTCCTTCATAAACTGGGTGCCGTTTCTGTAAGCGGTCAAGTTGCATTCTAGGATGGTTTCTATGTGAAAGGCAATCGTTTGATTCGAGAGCGATATCCCGTGGAATGTGATAAGGTCTGCTCCTTTCCCATACGTCCCATTCACCCAAGTTGTACCAGCATTGTCCGTCAAACGGATTGCCCAACGAAGACTCCTCATCGGAACCTGTTTGGTCCATTCAACATATCGGAGTTGGTTTGATACTGGGACAGACATATATGACAGGATGAGAGCATCCCTTCAAACACTATAGTCTGGTAATCCCCAGTGGTGGTCAGAAAATGCTCCACCTTCATTGTATAGTACTCTTCCGTAACTACAGGGCTCTGCACATGAGGCATGTCTGCCTCGACTAGCTGAACAGTTGATACTAAGGCCGCAAAGGCCATAAGTGCAGTCACTAGCGCCGTTCTCTTCAGTCTACTCACGCCGCGTCCTCCGTTGACCACTATGATTCAATAGCATCTCTGAAATATAAGTCAATTGCACGCAGTTGGCGAAAGCATATCTTTTGGTTCCCGCACATTTCCATCTTCGGTTTCCATTTCATATTCCTCCAGACTCCCTACATTCCGCTCATCTTCTCCGTGACTCTCCTTCTGTTCTCACTCGTGAGAAGCCGCGTCCCGGAAAGCATGGCTCCGGCCCGATCGTGGGCTCGTCCGGTCCTACATGAGAGTAATGTGATGTATTACTGCAGGCAAGAGTCTATGTATCTGACTCCGTGATTCGATGGAATCAGGAACGGAATCGATGCGCAGGCCATGTGAAAGGCAACTGTCTTCTCCTTGTTCGTCAATGACTTCTCACTCGCAATACGCCGCAGAATCCTTTTCGCAAGTGCCTTCAGAGTAGGTGTGTCCTTCAGCGGCAGATGTTCGAAATCCTGAAGGAATGAAATGCCCACATCCGAACCGAAGGCGGTGGCTCTAACAATATCCTGGTGGGACATCCCATAGAGCGGAGCAGTCTTCACGACAGCACGCATATACTCACCTACACTCACATGAGGGGGCTCGTATTGGGTTATGCCCGACCCATCCCAATACAGGGGCATTCTGAATGATTTCGATATATAATCCACATAGTCACTCATGAAAGCTGGAATCTGGCTACGTTCCTCATCAGTGAGTTCAATCTGGTTCAAGCTGGTGTCATCAATATGCGGAAACATCTCAACACACACGTAAAGGAATGGCTCTACTGATATGCCGTCTGGACTTCGACCGTGGAATGTCGTGATCATTCCAGCCACCAATCCCTCCTTCCTCCATTCGTCACGCTTCACAACGAACTCCCTCTGAATTGACCTGAGGAGGTTCATCTCATTGACAATACGTAACCATATCCACACAATCTGCACCCCTCTATAATCTTCTGAACCTCCCTGATTTTCTCCGCGGCTCTCTTTCTCGCTCAGAAAGGACGAGGTAATCCTATCGGGGAAACCGGCGCTGATTCTCTAAATGTCCAGTCCTTCCTGCAGGAACTACGCCGATAGCGTAGGTACCTTTCGTATGTGATATTGTCGGTTTCAGTGCGCTTGTAGTCCATTTCCGACCCGCATGTCGGGCATCGTCGCATTGGCATGAAACTCATTGCTTCGCCTCCCTATCGTGGTCGTTCTTCGTGACAGCTCCACCACGCCACTACAGCCCATCCATCCTGTCTAGGATATATGGATTCCGTCCGAGTTTCGCGAAACTGCCTGCATATTCACTCTGCATGTGGAACTTTACTACTGGGTCTGCGACTTTCTTATCCGGTTCCACCCTGTACTCTTCTGCAGAAGGCATCCTTACTCCTCGTGTCTTCCCGGTTTCTCTGATTAGCTACGACAGAGCAGAGAAGAAGTGGTAGCGGGGGTCGATTTGAACGACCGATCTCAGGGTTATGAAACCTGCAGCTTCAATGGAGTCCGTGCAAAGGTTTCGGCGTTCACCTAAGAGACGAATGTGCCACAGTCACTCCCTGAAGGCCCGAAGAGCGAAAGACATAGATACATGCTCGCGAATCGTAGTAAGGCATTGCGATTCGGGGGTGGCTGTAATCAAAGTAATTCGCATAAGGGGAGCAATCCTGTTACTCGGGATGCTGATATTCACCGCAGGAGCTCTGTCCAGTCCTGTAGGAGGTGCACAGAGAGTAGAAACAGTCGGCAGTCTAGTACCGACGCTGATCGAACCTGCTAGTATCCCTCAGAAAGGGACTGCCGTGCCTCTTGCTGATCCGGACTGGCCTTTCGATGTCTGGGTTCCTGCATTGAGCTATTACTACTTGTATGCAGAGAGGTCTACTGGCGCAGGCCTGTACGGAAGTTTCGATGTAACGTCTTCGGGAGGAATAGACTTCTTTGTCTGCGACCAGTCCAACTTCGACTTGTGGACGAGTGGCTACACGGCTTCTGTCTATGCTCTGCGACAGAATATAGGAGGCGCCAACTGGACTCTCATTGTGCCGACGACTGATACTTGGTACATCATGTACAGTAACATGGACTCAATTTTCATGCAAGCCCATGTCATTGGTACCAATCGGATTGACATAACTGCTCCATCCATCGACCTGAACCTTCAGGATCAGGCTATTTGCATGGGGACTGTGCAAATCGATGCAACCCTGACACACGAAGGATTTCCAATAGAGTCGGTCCAGCTCCGAATCGATGATGTTCTGACCGACACCGAGGATGACAGCCAGTTCAGTTATGCTTGGGACACTACCAATTGTGCCGACGGAGCACACACCATAGGACTCACAGCCAGAGACGATGTGGGCAACATTGAGTACGTGATGATCACTGTCAGAGTTTCCAATGAGAGATTCCTTGTAGCGTTTGGCATCGCCATAGGAGCAATAGCCATTGTCGCTGCTGCGGTCGTCCTTTTCAACCGGAGGAAGCACACCGGGGCGGTGGAGGTTCCGCTTCAGACACCAGTTCAGGGACCTGGGTTAGAATCACAGACTTCTGGAAGCTCACTCATGCCTGAGAGCCAGACCATTGGATTCTGTCCCCATTGCGGCACGCCTAGACAGATGCCGGGATCTCGCTTCTGCCCCAACTGCGGATACCAGTTTCAACAATGAATAGACAGCTGAAGAGGACAGTTTCGAGAAACTCTTGGACTGCATCCAGAATGGCGCAAAGCTGACATTATTCTGTAGGCCTCCTACTGAGAACGACCCGAACCATCTGACAGCTGTTGAGAAACTCGCCGGTTTAGAAGTTGAGGTCCTCAAAGACCCAGTGTTGCATGCAAGATGCTGATTATAGACCGCGAGGAGATTCTCCTTTCATCGGCCAGTCTTGTACACACATCGCAGGTCCGAAATCACGAAACCGGTACTTGGACCGAGGAAAGACAGATTATTGACGAGGCTCTTTCGTACTTGGATACTCTGAGAAAACGGATTGAGGCCGCGCACACAGAGTACTGCAGGAGATGCGGTGATAAGATTCCTATTGACCCGTCGAAACCCTATTGCCTTGAGTGCTGAAAATCCATCAGAGGGCCACAGTGAAGACGACAAAAGACACCTATCTCTTTTCACGACTCCGAAGCATGCTTGCCTCTGCTGACGGATAGTCCCGATTCTCTCTCCGACCGTCATTCACACACTAAAGAAGACTAAATAGACCATGGCCCACAGTATCAGCGCGACCATACAATTCATGCCACAGCATGATCTCCTTTCGACTACATAGACTTCTGTTCTCTTCCCACAACCGCAGCAGTCAGTAGATTCCGACGCATTCAAAGTATCACCCTCGTTCTATACAATAAGGTAAGGTCACGGACGATACTACGCCAAGAGGGTCAATATAAACAAAATGTACATGTGGTCCCTTTCTTACCACTAAACAAACACTACATCTTCTGATTCTTCCTTGACTTCTATTTGGTTCCAGAGAGCAATTCCAAGTATCAACAGCACCATACCAACGAATAGAACAGTGATAACAAGAGGAAGCGCAGCCTCATATAATGGCACAGGCATGCCACGAAGTTGAACAAAATAGAAGATGCTCAAAACTATCGTAACGGCTCCCGATGAAGTCAGCCCAATGCTGAATCCACGGATCCAAGCCGCCTTTACAATGTCATACTCATGTTCAGTCAACAGTATCTTCATTTCAAATCCCTTGGTTTCATTGTAGCCGAATCTAGGCTCGGCTGGGACCTGATATCACCTGCTTCTGTCTGGCCAACTCCTCATACTCAGCCTCTGCTTTTGCCAGTCTCTTGGGGAATCCGTACTTGATATCGTAGACTGCTGCAATCCCAATAAGGATGAACCCAATTCCGAACAACAACATCGTGCCAAGATATGATTGTATACTTGGGTATGCCAGATATATGACTAGCATCGCAATTCCGACCGGAAACCCAATCAGATACGCATATGCCGCTCTTCCACCATTCTTGATCTTATCAATCTGAATGATTTTTTCTTGTATCTTTCTCTCTATGGCTTCGCTCATTGTCTATTCCTCGCTGCTTCTCCTGCAGGCACTCCAACCACCACCAACGAGAATCTACCACTAATCACGCAATCTGTTTATTAATTCTACCCAAGTCCTGAGGTGGTGCAGTACAAGATAGCAGTGGAATCAGAAGGAGATGGTAGCGGGGGTCGATTTGAACGACCAATCTTAGAGATCCTCAACTCTGATTCATCAGGCCACAAGTCGTTCTATATTGCGAAATGGAACTCTACCGAGAGGCACAGCTGTGGTCTGTCAAGTATGTGGGACAGAGAGCCGCATCCATACTATGTGTCCTCTTGGTGTGGCTAGGAGAGTCGATACTCCAAGCCTTCTCTGAAGCCAATCTTCTACCTCTCGGCCTGCAGCTTCTTGAGATCCTTTATGACTGCCGGCACGACCTCGAACAGGTTTCCGATGACTCAGCTCAGCTGGTCCACCTTGAGCCAAGCCGAATGACCATGGGAAGATTGATAGCCAAGCCCCGCCCAACCTATGGAAGCGTTCACGTAATGGGGGATGGACTGTTGTTCACAGGCTTTTCCAAGTCTGACTTCGGTGTTTTCGAACGGAGCAAAACAATGATTGAAACCGATGAGATACGGTCGGAACGAGAGAATCTTGACAGAAAGCTCAAACTCCTTGCGGAGAATCTACAAACTGACATGCAGTCTTTAGATCCGCGATTCAGACCGTATAGAAGCCGATATCGGCTGTACAGAAGGAACCAGAGTATCACAAGCCAGCGGCTCACGTTTGCATTCGATACGCCATACACCCAGCATGCACAACTCAGCGTGGAGATCTACTACGATCATCTGATTGTGTTTCTTTACGTGCCGCCCAATGAACCATGCCGGTCCGCTCTCTCCTTGTTCCTTAAGGCCCACCCCGATTTGGCCGTGGCTCTGTTCAATCGCCTCGATGCAAAACACGCCTACGTGAATACGCTCGCAGGTCAATCCTTCACTCGCTTGAACGTGGGCATAGTTCGCGACATTGCAGAGAAACTAAGCGGATTATCCACGTGGTTTGTTATGGCTGAGCACTTCGAGAGGAGCGAATCATCGATTCATGGAAAAGCTCAGTTCGCAGAGCGTGTGATGGAAACCTTTCGCCGTCTGCTTCCTCTGTTCCTCGCGGCTGAAGGTGAAAGGTCTGTAGCGATGAAACTGGCGGCCTCTCTTTCTGAGGAGCACAGGAAACATGTTGCATCAGTCGAACCTGCCAAGAATCAGCCAGCTCTTGGCCCGATGCTATATGTGATGATAAGAGAGGCGGCGGAGAAGATTGGCGGAAGAATGACCGCGGCGCAGATATTGGAATACATATCCGACAAGTACCCGGATGCGAATCCAGAATCGATAAGGAATCTCATTCGTGCATATACAGTAAACAATCTTCGTAGAATCACACCGTACCCTGAAAACCAGAGGCCACGGATATACGATCCGCGATACGATGTTTTCTATCAACCGAAGAAAGGGGTCGGCGCGGTTGAACTCTATGACCCCCGCAGCCATGGGTACTGGGCAATTGTCGCAACTGGTACCGTCGAGAACAAGTATGGCCTTGAGGTAGTTTTTTCAGAAACCGCTCCTCCTGTTTCACTTGTACCCCGGGAGTCTTCATCTTCTGCCAGCAAGTCGGAGGTCGAAACACGGACTGTCGAGAAACCGCCACCGCCAGAGGGACTGCAGGAGCGGCTCGAGTATGATGAGCCGGTTTCCGCATTCCCCCGCAATCCAAGAGTAGTCGAGTGGGTCAATGCTGTTGAGGCGTCGAAATGCCAAATCTGTGGCAAGGCGATTGAGCTGCCTGACGGGTCAAGGTCGGTGGACATTCATCATGTCTGGCCACTGGGCTACCCTCACAATGGATATGAACTGGGCTATGACCTTGTAGATAACGTCCTCTGCCTATGTCCGAATCATCACAGAGAGATGCAATTGGGCATTTTTTACATACAACCTGATACGTATAGAATTGTATATCATGACGAATCGAACGAATTCAATGGCAGAACGATGCTTAACCATCCTCAGCACAGAATCGGCTCTAGATTCTTGGAATACCATCGGAAAACGTTCTTCGATAGGTGGTCCAGTACATGACATGAGTGATGATTGGCAGTCGTGCCGCCGTAGATTCAAGTGCTATTGACTGCTTTCTACTTCTGTGTCAGCTTGGTGACGAGCCTGATGAGTTTGTCAAGCTTCTCGTCAATGCTGCCGAGCAGCTCAGCGAGCTGGGTTGTCGCCTGCTCAACAGCTCTCGTTAGGTCGGTTTCTGCATCAAGTCCCATGAGTGTAATCACAACGAGTTTCTTTTTCAACTCTTGTACGATTATACAAACAATCATGGCAAAAAGAGAAGACGACTCTGGCAGTAGGATGAACAATGGAGTTTAGAGATTTCGTAAAGCAGATAGCGGCAATAAGAGACACTGGGCTTAAGGAAGCAGACATAGCTGGAGACCGATCACTCCACGACATGCAGTGTAGCATCAATCTCCTAGAGGTAGCGGGACTCTGGATAATGTACGGGGTTCAAGAGAAGTCCTACGCGGCGCAGAGAGAAGCTGAGAAGTGGACGAAGAAACTCACCGTTTTGACGGCAGTGCTTGTCTTCTTCACAATTATCCTAGCTGTTCTGACTGCTAGGTTGGCTCTGTGAGGTCCAGGTCGGTGGGAATCTCAAGGAAGTGGTAGTCCTTTTTGTCGCTCATTTCTCGGTCACCTGCTCCTTATCTTCTTCAGATTCCACTGCCTCATCAATTCCTGAATCTTTTCCTCTATCTCCTGAAGAGATTCATCACTCCAAACGGTGTCGCCATCAGGAAAGAAGGTGTACCGACGCCAAGCACCGTGCCACTTTATCACACCAAGAGTATAGCCCTCGCGTACGGAGACCACCTTTATCGTCTTGGTCTTCGCGTCGGGTTCATCGGTCATATCTACGAACTTTATGTACTCACCCTTCACTTGTCATTCACCCCACGTTCCCCGGTCACTCTGATACGCCCTTTGACTCCCGTTTGTCCAGCACACCCCACACCGCGCCTAGCACCTCGGCGACAACTTTCTTGTCAATTGTCACAAGCCCTGCCTCCCAAGATGCCCCGCCGGTTGACTTCGAGTAGAAGTTCATCGATGACACAATGGCAACCGCTCGGTCAATCAGTATGATCTTCGCATGCACCGCTTTGTTGTAGACAACGATGACACCGTCTTGTTTCATGTTGAGGTGATATTCCCTCTTGGTTTCTCGATACTGCTCAGGGTCGGCTTCCGGTGGCCGTGTGAGTAGAGTGACTGACACTCCCTTCATTGCCTTCTCTCTCATTATCTCGCTGAGGGCACACATATCTACAAACGGGTTAACGACCAAGACTTCTGTCTTCGATTCAGTGATAAGGTCCTTTGACAGCTCGTCCAAGTACTGGGCTGCCAAGAAGAAGTGCTTGTGTCCGAGGTCGAACGGGAGCTTTTTCAGATCTTTCCATTTCTCGATATATGAGAAGAGCTCTTCTTGGTCTTTCTCGATGAACTTCGGTGTCGCCTTTGCCTTCGGCTCTACCGAGCCCTGGAAGAAATCAGCATACTCAGAACGGAGACCTTCGTCCACACAATAAGTGCCCTTTGGATTCTGGTAGATCATGTGATCATTGTATAGTTCTCTCAGAACTCTATTCAGGGTGTTCTCCCATAGTCCGGTGAGCCCTCTTATCTCTGACCAAGAGTGTGCCCCATCAATAGCTATCGCCCTGATTACACGTCCTTTCCACGATCCCCAGTAGGTGGGTTCCTTTGACACATGACCTCTTCCATTGATGGTGATGATAGACTGAACATGACGTGGGCTTCCTAATCAGTCTATGGGGAACGGCTGCGACGGAATATCTTGGCCAAGCTTTCTGCTGAAGGAACTAGTCGAACTGACCTGCTCTCCCCTTTGCTTGTGAGATATGTGGGGCTAACGCTTTGGCAAATGGCTCACTACGTTACAATAACGGAAAGCTGCTTTGTCCATGCGCTACGACAAGCAGAAGTAGACTCACTCTTTTTGGTCAACGCGCTGAATTCTAACATGAGTCAATTTCGCACACAAATCCTTGGCTGATGGACCAGCGAGAAATCGATGAATTCAGACGATTTCACAACCTACAGTTGATGTCGTATTTCATGGTCAAGGACTGAACAAATGTAGGACGGGGTCGAGAATCGTGCCTCCCGCAGCATGTACATTACTCATCGTCAGGACCAACCTCACCATTCCAGTCCTCGCCTTCTAGATCCTCATCAAGGCCGAATTCATCAGAACCCAAATCGTCCTCATCATCTTCCTCATCATAGTAGCTCCGGAACTCGAACTCCTCTGGATCACGGTGCAGCCCTGTCGGCTCAAGAACCACCACCCAATAGCTCCCAGAGCCTCTCTTGCTTCGTATGTTCAGATGGATTCTGGCATATAGCTTGTCGGGGCCAAACAGTCTGTTTGTAGGGATGCATTCGATACATGCGCTGGAAAACCCCATCTTTCTGATATGGTCCACGTATTTGTTCAGGTATTCAAGGCGGGTGGTTAGGAGCTGGGCATACCGGGGGTTTCTCTTCTTCCAGTCCTCCATATTCTTGGGGGCAAAACCCCTTGCCCCGTTGTGTATCGCAGCTTGGACTTTCCTAGTGACAGTGACAAGGTTGTGCAGATCATTGTAGTCTTCGTCGCCATCAATGTGATGAATCGTCAAGTTTTTTGTTTCGCCAGTGACCACACACCTATGCCCATCCCGCTCAAGCGCAGCCTTTTTGCCCTCGAAGAAGCCCGTTTCTCGCAGTTTCCTGTAATGATTGCGAGCCACTAGCTTGTGGCGTGCATTCTTGAATTCCTCCTTACTCTTCAGTCCGAGCACCTTGAGGATTATATTGTTAATGAGCCTTCTCTGATATATCGCCTCGTCCCTGGGTCTGTCGTCTTCCTGCTCAAGGAAGACCAATCTACGAATCTCGTCAAGGGTATGAACATTCTCGAACATGAGCCTGATTTTGGCTTCCTTCTCTTCGTCCGACCATTGCAGGGCTTGTTCTTTCGCTTTCTCGATTTGCTTCATACGGATGGCATCCAATGCAACGCGGAATTCACTCTTATCCGCAAACCCGAGAACAGATAGGATGAGTTCAGTGGCTCCGATTCGTGGTTTGTGTGAGCCTCCGTTGACAACATCCTGTTCCAGTCGACGAAGCTCAGACATGACCAGAGGACGCATATCATACATGGAGTATCCTCGTTCAAACAGCTCTCTAATCATGTCCTCAATGCTTGGTACCATTCTTGCCACTTCTGTACGAGCTGACCTTGCCGCGTTAAAAGCCATACACTCGGATTCTCCGAGAGTGTGTCCTTGTTCATGGACGCATTATAGGTGACATGCGCAATACAGTCGATTTGAACGACCGATCTCAGGGTCATGAGCCCTGCGGGATAGCATAATCTGGATAGGCGTCTATACTGGCTTCATTCTGGTGGGTCGACTGGTCGCACTGCTGGACGCGTGGGTGGTCGCCGGACTGATAGGTCCCTGCCTAGTCGCAGCAATGTTCCTGCGCAGGGCCCAAGTGTCCTCAAGGCTCCAAGTACTGAGTTCCCATTCCTGAGACCGAGTTCGCCCGGAAGAACTCGCCCACTTAGGACAGGGGCGGAACGCTCTCAAGCCGTCATCCACGAAAGGCGAATCTAAGACCACTGCCAATGCATCAGACCTACCCGTCTTTGAAACGTACACCGACAGATGCTCGTCAACTACACATGGATGGGCTAATATGCAGGTCTGATGACAAGGAGAGTATACACGAGGCTAATTCAAATAGGAAAAGCATTTCAGGATGATATGTCGTGATTATGGGGACAGTATCGGTCGCGCGCGATTATTCGTCATAGGAGGCTCATGAAATGGAGAAATCGGCCAGTGGCACAGATATTCGGACGTATCTACTAGCGTTATTCCGTGCAAATGACAATGCTCCGATTGAAGGTCATATCATGCTCATGAAGCAATCCTTCATCCTCTTCAAGGAGATAGTTCCTACCCTATCAGAAGAGGCACACTTCTTTCCGCACCAATGGGGACCTTACAGTAATGTCGTTGCGGAACAGATCAATGCCTTTGTCAATCAGGGGTATATTCGTGTGTACAAAGAAGGACGGAGCGAGGTATTCGTTCTGACAGAGGAAGGCATGCGTTTGGCACAAGGTACTGCTCAAGGTATTCCCGGCGATATCCTTCAGGACATCTCTAGGATGAAAAGGACAACGCAAGAGATTGGCCTGAAGAGAGTCCTTCGCTTCGTGTACTCACAGTATCCTCAGTATTCGCGCCGCTCCAGAGGCAAGGATGCCTATGTCACTTGTTGAGCTTGGTGCGACTGTTGTCGTTTCGCTCGCTGGTTCCGCGGTCATGGCCGGCATGTATCTCAAACTATCTGAACAATGGCTCAGTCAGAAGACTGACCAAGTGAAGACCTTGGCTGATGACAGGTTTTTCTTGTTTGTTGAGAATCTGGATGCGGCATGCGAAGCGCGGACTCGATATAAGAAGAAGAAAGACATCACAACCGAAGACTACAATCTGCTTTTAGATTCGATAACCGCGGTAAAGGGTCCCCTTGACGAATACGAGCAGCTGAATGGTTGCCTTTTTAGAATGTCAAGAAAGCTAAGAAACGGTGCGATGCTCTGGGTCGGAGTCTTCATAATTGTAGGATTGCTCTACATCATGGCGTACACGGTCGAAGCAACCGGGTTTATCGTCGTTCTTCAGGAAACTCACCTAGACATCATCATTAGCTTCGGCTTTGCACTCATTGCAGTCGTGTTTGCACTGCTCGCTTTTCAACCGCTCTTCGCGACTCTTCGAGAACTGAACTCGATAGACAAGAGAAGTGAATCGGTAGAACGTATCAGGACTTGGGAAAAACGCGTATGACGACTTCGGTAAAGATACTCCATATGGCTGAGAACGGGCGTACTGTGAAGGTCAGTATCGGCAAGAAGGGCTTCACGACGCCGACGCGTGCAGTCACTCATCGTGAGCTCGAAAAATTCAGCTACCTGGTGGCTAACCACGTTTCCCGCCAGGACTTCGCATCCGTCGATTCGCCGCCTTGTGAGGTCCAAGAAACAGTTCTCGACTTTCATGACAGTGATGTGGCCGCGCTCACCTCTAGGAATGAAGTACTCGGTCAGAGAACCTATGCGATCTCAAGTCGGAACAGGAATGGCAACAGTCGGATCAAAATCTGTAATATCCTTTTGAGATCCCAGAACGAAGTCATTCCGGATCGAGCTATTGAGTTCATGACCATAATGCAGATCAAACCGCGTTGTCTGGATATCGTGACAGTGCCAGACCCGAATTATCGACACGCTGACCCAGACATGGTTCTCGCGGCAATTGACACAGCACAAAAGACGCTCAATGGCTATGGGTTTGACTATCTTCCCATCATGCCACATTTGGATCTGGCTACTCAACCAGTCGCTCTTCAGGCTCGACTCCAAGCACTGATTGATGCTGGATGCGATTGCATCGCTTTCAGATACAGACCGTATGCGTATGCGAGCATGGCGAAGGTGGCAGATATTCTATCCGACAAGGACATCTGGACGCACCTCAGTGATGTGCAAAAGAAACTCCCGTCTTCGCCAATCCTTCCTCAGATTCACATAATGCCCTATTTCTCGTTTGATACCATTTCCAGCTACAAATACCCCCCGGGAGCACGAGCATCAAGGCAACCTGAAGAGGTTCTTCCTATCGTCGCTGAACGCTCTGACCCAGGCGGAGGTCGAGGGGGCATAGTACGGTCAGACGATGGGCAGGTTGTCACGCCTATTCAGGATTCTAGACGCACTCTAGAAAATGAAACCCGTTTCGACTCAAGTGCGTTGGGCTTTCTCACAAGACGTCAGCATCGTCAGCTGCTCGGTGAATCTCTCAACTGCAATTGCTTTCTTTGCCGGGGACTGGATATCGACGGATTCTATGACGAGTATGGCATGATTGACGGTAGGCCTGCACGTGCGAAACTCCGATTGCATCAGGAAGTGCATGAGATTTACGCTAGTCACTCTGAGTTCAAACTTGTGCAGGAACGCTTGAAGGACTGCAGCTACACTGACTATCTCTGGGAGAAACCTGTGGTTCAAAGATACACTACGTCAATCCCGGGTATAAATGGCCAGTCTCGTCTTGATAGATTCTCACAGAGCTCAGCTTGAACCCCAGGTAGAAGAATGGTGAAGAAACAGGAAAAAGAAGTGGACGACTTGCGGTTTTCCATTTGGCACCTGATTACTGATTCAAAGGGAAATTAGAGGAAGATGGTAGCGGGGGGTCGATTTGAACGACCGATCTCAGGGTTATGAGCCCTGCGGGATGTATGGTGGACTGCAAAAGGCAGACAAGAGTGGCACTTGAAGAAGGGCCATTCCGACAGTCTTGGGGTTGTCATGTCTGCAGAGATATCTGGCATGTTATAGAACAAAAACATCCCCGACATGCAATTGAGCAGTCTGGTGAGTCGAGAGGCGTATATGGGAATACCGAGACGCAGCAGGGCCTCCAACAGCGGGAACACAGCCGGTGAAAATTAGGCCGTCAGGGTCAAACCCTGGTGACATCTATGGCTGTTTCAGAAACGTCCATGCTGGTCATCTTGAAGCCTGCCCTTCTAACAGGTGAAACTCATCAAGAACCTTGAGCACGTCATTCGCTACTGTAGCATAGTGTTTCCCTGATTTCCCTAACCTGCTAAGTTCTTTCAGTATCTCTCCGAATTCAGGATCACCCCTGTAGTGAGCGATGTTAGTCGCTGTCTTCATGGAATCCAAGCCACCTGTCCGTGATATCAGGTCTTCGAGAACCTTCTTGAACTGCATGGCAGGGATTCCCATAGATTCCTCTGCCAGAAGCTTCCGAACTCCAGCACTGTAGGCGCGAGAATACTCGTCCGGCCATACATGCCACTTTGTGGCCGCATCTACGACAGTCTTGGCGTCCAGCATCTTGCGGTCTTCTGCATAGAACAGACAGACAGCCAGTTCCATTGGCCATCTGGGAGGTGAGTCCCCGATATTGCAGGAGTCTGCGAACCCCACCTTCCGCCCATCCTTCCAGTAGTTTGATGGAAGAACGGCAAGTCGTCGCACGGTTTCCTGATTCAGCTTCCTGATTATGTCTTCAGTGAGGATGCTATAGATCTTGTACCAGTTGTCCAGAAGCTTCCAGCTGTCAATGAATGCCAATATCTCAGACTGCCAATCCGGTTTCGGATTCTCTTTCTCGAATGATGATAGTTCCGACAGGGCGTCCAAAACCTGAGCTCTTGCCTGAACCCGCACTTCCATTGGGAGTACTACCGCGAACGGTAGTGTGACACCCGTAGGTAGAGGCTCGTAGGATGCTATCTGTTCGTACGACCAGAGGAGGTCGACGACGAGGCTGCGTATATGCAGAATCGAGGTTTCGTGGACAAGCGATGACATCATATTGATGAGCGCGTCATGGCCATCACGAAAACCCATCCAATCCCCTTGCTCTGCCTGCTTGAGAAGGTCCTGCACCCGAACCCGGACAATGCTTCTGAAGTCGGTGACGGGGTATTCATTCACCTGCTGGATTCTCCTGATAGTCTTCCTTTTCGCCTCATCAGCGTCAACAACTGAAACGTACCAATTGCAGTAGGCCAAGCCGGGAATGCTCAGGAGCATGAGTCCCTTGCGATAAAGAACACAGAGAAGCGCTGCGGCGCCAAGAACAAGACCAAAGCCAGTCGTCAGTTGTGCGAACTCGGGCATGACTCTGGATGCCAGATAGATGTAGGGTATGAGAGAAATCTCTAGCCAGAAGAGATAGTAGAGGTCCTCCATGTTCTTGCTCAGAAGACTGCTTCTCAGCACGCGCTGTATCCCCTCCATCTGGCTCTTCGCGACGGTTACCTTCACTGGGTCAATTGAAGACTGCCATGGTCTCAAGAAGAGGACAGTGAAGGCCATCACGTATCTGCTCCAAGCCGCATGGGGGCTTCTACGGAGCACTGCCATGACGGAGCGGCCGATGACTATGTGTTCGAGTTCGAAGGCCCAAAGAAGAGCCGCTATGCCTGCCGAGGCAGGGATGATTATGATGGCGGTCTGTACGTCGGGAAGCAAGACCTGACCTGTAGATGTCACATACACCGTCCAGAACAACGAAGCAACCGCCACATAGACGGTGTTTGACATCCTAGATGAACCAACAACCTGCATCAGACTCAAACCGACGTTGCCTCTCCTATCACGGCGTATTGGGTGCAAAGCACATATAACCTTCGCGCCCCTATGTTCTCAGATTTGGTCCGAAGTGTGTTACGACGTGATATGCTAAGGCAAGGACAGTCCATGTTTGAAGTTCAGTCCATTGATCAGGTCAATCGATGCTAGCAGCGTGTAGAATATCCAACGGTGAAACTCATCACGAGAGTAGTCGGCAGACTGCTCTGGATTGTGGTGACGAATGTCAAACTTGTTGATGATTTGGAAGAGATTGCCATCGTCGGGCTTGGGCAATGTATACCCGCTCTTCTTCAGAAATTCCAGAACATCACCTAGTGTTCTTATTGCATCCTTTTTGTCAACGAGAGTAACACCATGTCGTCTGAACTTGGAGATTGCTCCTTGGACTCTATTATCGATATTACCTGCATCTCCAGATACGACCACTTCATCAACAAGTGTGTCTAGTCCTCGTGGTGCTAGCTGCAGAATCTCACCCTTGTCAGATAGCACGTACCCTTGTTCATAGTCCCCGAGTATCTTGTTTATTTCCTCTCTGTATCTGCGTCTACCTTCCTCTCGATCCCATGTCGTTCCATGCCACCCACAGTCTGCAAAATCATGGTACCAGCCTTCTTTACGGGCAGATACGTTGTCATGGAGGAACTCAATCATTGTGAAGAGTTGGGCCTCGTCCCAAGCATCAACGCTCTTTTCAATCGGCCAGAGTTTCTCCATTTTCAGCTTCGAGAACACGAATGCCTCTTGGTCTCTGCCCCATGTTCCGTAGACATCTCCTACATCTACGCAATGGTATCCAAGCGCTTCTTGAAAGTAGTATTCGCCACGTAGCAGTATGAAGAGATTAAGGAACATTCGCCTTAGCATGGGCAATGATGTTTTGGCGTAAGGGCCGATGCCCCCTCTTCGAGCAAAATACTCCCGTTCCGACAACGAACAATCACCGCGTCAACGGTCAAGATGAGAGTTTCACTCTTAAAGACTGCTTCACTTCGTGCGGCTACCTGCTTCGCAGCAAATCGAGCCATAGCGGAAGGAGATTCGAGCAGCGCGTTTCAAGTTCCTTCTCCTCCATCTTCGGTCCAGCTCTCTCATTGTTGTTTCTTAGAATGTAACGAATCACGACCGGAAGCACACGTTTCTCAAAGAGTTCCTTGTCACTGATGCCAGGCAAGGCGGTGTGACCCAGAAACTTCGCGAGTGCACCCACAAGATACTTCTGGTCCAGCAGGTTCGCTAGGAGCCTGAAGCAGAAGTCACCTAGTATTACCTCCTCAAGGCTTACTTCACTGACATCGATTAGGAAGGGGCTCTCGTTCCTGAAAAGCAAGAAAACCCTGCCATCATACACTGCGAAGTAAGGGCATCTCAACTCCGTTGCATAACGTGCTGCTTGACCAGAGGCTTCTCCGAGTTTTCGACCTTGCTTGTCGAGTATCCTTCGTTTGCATTCGACAAGAAGAAGACCGAGTTCGTCACGTCCGGAACCGGTAGTGACAACAAGGTCCGCTTTGTCCCGGCCTGCAGGAACCTCTGCAAGAACCCTTGCCGGTTTAGTGCTGGAGTAGTAGACATATCTTCTAATTGCATTGCTGAAACAGCAGAACAAGTGCGACCTTACGTATTCCTCACTGTCTGAGGCTCTATTGAGATGCTCACTGATCATGGAAACTGCTCCCTATCACTGACTAGCACCGTCTAGCATTTGGACTATTCGGAGAACATGTAATGCGTTTCCTATTTCGGACAGAAGGGAGCTTAGATGAAGCAGGAGAAGTGGTAGCGGGCGGTCGATCTGAACGACCGATCTCAGGGGTCTTCCCAGTTGGCCAAGATATTCGTATTGTGGCGTGTCGTGGAACAATGCCATGACAAGGGCCTGGGTGAAACGTTCAGTCTGCCTGACTGTGCTCATGTCGTCTTTACCCTTGGAGGTTGTAGAGGTTTCGAAACCAGGCTATCCATTGTTCTAGGGCGGCATCCTTGTGCGCGGCCGCAGCAGCAAGCACATCCGCATGGGTGAAGACTGAGAATCTGGGGTTGCCGGCGACTAGTTTCTGATAGGCACCAAGGGACTGGTCCAAGAATGTATTACCGGGATGCTTCACAACCGAGAAGGTCACGTGACGGTAGGGCTGGCGTTCATCCTGCTCGATGCTTAGGCCCAGCAGTTGGTTGCGCCACAACTGGTTCAGACCGCCCTGAAAAGGGCAGTGGGGATACAGAGCGTGGTTCACGAAGAAGGACCGGTTGGCCTCGGTGATGTTCCAGTAGTTGTAGCGGTTCACATCATGGTAGTAGCATACGTACTTGTCTTCCAGAATCTCCGAAAACGGCTTACTACAATCATGTCTGACCCGCCTACCCTTGCTCTTGAAACCGCCACATGAAGTGAACTCACTTTCGGTCAGCTTGTGTTCAATCAGCCAAAGACATAGCTCGTCTTGCCGGTTGTGGTAAGCGATGGCAATGTCCGCATCCGTTCCGGACGCACGGGTGTGGTCGGCCAGGTTGCCAAAAGGCTCGTCCCAATACTCGATGCGATATCCATGATCCAGTTCTGACAAGGCAAGCCGGGCGATGTCGGGCTTGAGCGCATGCAGAATGGAGTTGGCGTTGGGGTGAAGGATAAGGGGCAGGAACAGGTTGAGATTGGCGGCCTGCGAGCTGGCCATGTGATTGAAGTGAGGATGAAGACGGAAGGGGAATCTGTCCAGATGACTTCTGAACGCAGGGACAATGTTGGGGTAGAGCATAGGACACTCGCCTACATAGGCCTCCGGCAGGATGGCATCGTACGGTCTGTCATGATAGAAGCCGGGCTTCCGGGTGATGTGTGCCCATTTCCAGTCAATAAGGTGGACATACATTTCCTGTTGGAAGTCGTTGAGCCCATCGCGGAGGCGATACTCTCTTCCGTCGATTTGGAGAGTTGTCATATGAGTCGTATCCTCCCAGTGAGCAACTCCTACGTCACGCCGTGTTTGAGCAGACGAAAGCTGTGGAACATCACAATGTCATCACAACATCAAGCATCGTACGGATTGTGGCAGGTTTCATTCGGCTCTTCTCTTAAGAAGGTACGCTGTCGCGCTTTCAGAATGACTTGGATTCTGCCCTTCGTTCCCCCGAAGCAAGTTTGCCGATGGCCGCAAGAACGAGCGATTAGATAAAGGTGGTAGCGGGGGTCGATTTGAACGACCGATCTCAGGGTCATGAGCCCTGCGGGATTGTATAATCTATAGAATAATATTACATCGGAGCAGCAAGACCTAAATCATGTTTCCTGTTCCTTCCTTCACTGCAGGTTCATCGGCACCATTATCGTAGGGCAGTGGTTGGTGAAGATTGAGTGTCGATTGCGAGAGACGAACCCTTGCGTAGCCTTGAGTCTTCAAGGATCTATCAGCTTGTTAAGACGAAAGAAGCAAGGCTTGTCATTCAACATGTCTTTGACGAGGCCCGTAAACGGCTGAAGAGAGTTGACGAATTGTTCAGTGATTTCACTTCCCATGGTATTGACCATGCGGTGAGAACAGTCAACAACTTGGCATATTCCCTGGAGAAATGTGGTGCATTGAACAGACTCACTCAGGATGACCTCCTTGTTCTAATATGCGCCGCTCTCTTGCACGACATCGGTATGGGTCCCATTGACGATGACGAGATGAGTAGCTTTGTCACCAAGGGTGTGTCGTCCGACACGAAGGCGGGTTGGAGGAAAGAGCATCATGACCGAGCCCAGCGATGCATTACTACATCTACTGAGCTCGGGTTCGTACCCGACATCCTGAGAGCTAGGGTAGGACGTGTGGCGCGTGGTCACAGGGAGGTAAATCTTCTTCGTGATGACGACCTAGTGGCGCACCCAGATGATGCTTTTCTTGCGGCTTCCTTACGCCTAGCTGACCAAATGGATCTGTCACCAGCTAGAGTGGAGGAACGGTTGATAACGAAGGGCGTTCTAGACAGAATCCTTCAGGGTGCCACCTCGGAAGAAGAAAGAAAGCAGCTGCGGGAGTTCCTGAAAAGCTTTGCAGCAAAAAAGTGGGCCCTCGTTTTCTCAAACGGACCGCCGAGCATTGCACTCGTATCCGAGATTCGCCTCGACGGGCTCACTATTGCAACTTTGGATGCGCTGGAGAGCCTTGTGGACGACATAGAGGCGACGCTAGAGGAGGTGAAGGATGTGCCATTCCAAGGCAGTAAACTGCTGCCGGGTTCACTCCATCATGATTTCCACGTCCTTGGCGAGGCTTCTCCAAACCATGTCCTGAGAGCACACCTCCCACGTGTATGGGACTATCTCAACCTGTTTCTATACCCGGACCGAGATAGACCATCGATAGCAGTGAGGGAAGCTGTGGCAAACGCCATCGATGCATGTGTTGTCCAAACAAGTATCAACCCCGATTCCGATTGCTTGGTTCGCGTCCGCCATCTCAGGGACCGGGTTGTTGTCGAGGACAATGGAACAGGCATGGCCCTTAGAACGATTGAGGAGCATTTCAAAGTCCTAGGCTCAAGCTATTACGATAGTCCCTCTTTCAAGTCGAGTCCGCTAATAAGAGGGCCAGTTCCGGTGATAGGCCAATTTGGGATTGGCGTGTTTACCTATCTCATGGTGTGTGAGCACTTTGAGGCAATCACTTCGGCTGAGGGCGGGCCATGCTACCGCATTCTCATGTCCAAGAGGTTCGGAGTGACGACGGCTGAACAGAATGAAGCCCGAGGAAGAGGGACAACTTTGACTCTTCTCAGGCCCAATACCGAGGAATGGGCTCTAGACGACCCTGAGAAGCTCTATCAGATACTTGTCAGTATGTTTCCAAGACCCAGAGCCAAAGTCTTGTATGAATCAGATGGCGTTGTTCGCGAAATCGGTCTACTTAGAATGAAACTCGAGGAGGCGATTAGGACAGTTGGGGACCTTACGCAGATACGTTTTGTAGCCGAGGGTTCGAGCAACACCTTGCAATATGGAGTCCTGTTGGAGCTGCAGGCCGGTGCTTCAGCAGTTCCCAGATCGTACGACCGAGTTGTTCGTCTGTATCACTTGTTCGCCAGGGCTAGGCAATCAACTCTTTCGGATAGGCAGCCCGTAATCTCATTGTTCGAAGGAATGTCAGTTTCTACTCGCGAACTGGAGTTGCATCCGTTTCTTTATGCGCTTCTCTCACTTGCACATGCCTTTCCGGAAGCAGACTGCGAATCCATGGGTCTGGTAGTGCCCGCTGCCAAGGGAAGTGCTTGGCTCGATTTTTCGCGCAAACACGCTGAGGTAGATCTCCCTAAGAGAGAACTCACACCTGATAGCACATGTCTGGAACTAGCGCTCCGTTCTCTGGATGAAACCTGCAAGAAACTTTGCATGCAAATCATGTCAAGCAAAGTTGACTGGGTTGTCAAGGAGCGTCTGCGATGGGCGTTTCTGTACCGATTGAACGCAAGAGGACCCGGTGACTATGATATCAATTGGATGACGGACGAAAGTGTGATAGACAGCTTTGTCGCACCTCTTGTGTGTCTTGATGGCGATTCTCGTGCCTATCTCGAATTCCGGGATGTTCTCAACAGTCCTTTAGGCAGGACGATTGTTCTCTGGCCAGTAGGCAGACTACTCGATTGGGCTTTCGACGATCAACTGTGGCATCAATTCAGGCTCCTCTATTTCCTAGACCACTTTCGCAGACGGGACAGGGTGCAGTCGGTTGTCGGAAGCGAGTCGCGAAAAGCAAAGAAACAGGTTGGAAAAAACGAAGAAGACAGGCTTGTCTGCCTTGTGCCTCTTGTCGACAGCACTTTTGGTTCACCGAGGTCACTTGCCTATCTTCTCAAGAAGAATGGGCACGACCGCGTTATGACTGATCAAGTATTCTCCTACTAGGATTTACGGTCAGTTACCTTGAACCCAGCCTGCGCACAAGTGGCCCTGTATAGAGATGTCCATGGACGGTGGAAAAGGCATGTCGATTCTGGGTAATCTTCATATGGGTCGTCGTGTCTTTGATGGTGCAGCAACGGGCGTTGGATCGTCCCCTCTCTGGAACATGCAAACCTGAGAATCAGAGTGCTAGTCATTTCGTTTCCGGTTACTGGCCTTCTAGGACTCTGGGTGACGCACCGGAGCGGAAATCGACGAATTTCGGGAGTCTGTGGCTTATGCAAACAGAAGGCCCGATTTCGGTAGCCCCCTGTTGAGACGAAGCAGAAGTGCGTGATCACGGGTAATCATCAGTATGAGCATATTAGGCAAGCGAAAGACAGCCGGGTGAAGGTGCATCTGCGGCCCAAATTTGATATGGTTCGAGTGTGAAGGTGCAAGAAATGCTTGAGGTTTCTGAAAAGAAGAGGTTGCTAATTTCAGAACGACAACCGGCCTTAGACAGGATTGCTCACCTTGATACGGAGCTAGCTGACCACTTCATGACCAAGCTCCAGACTGAACCTTTTCTGACGCGTTCGATAGTCAGCTTTCAGGCCAACAAGAACAGGGCAGTATACCGCTGGTACAAGTTCAAGGAGGCTTTCTCTGCCGCTCTCGTAGACTACCTGCTGCAGAAGTATGAGGTGTTTCAGGGCAGAATGCTTGACCCATTTGCGGGAAGCGGAACTGCACTATTCGCTGCAAGTCAAATGGGTCTTGATGCTGACGGGATTGAGGTCCTGCCAGTTGGACAGGAAATCATCGCTTCTCGACTGCTTTTGGAACGAGGACTGACGGCAGATGATCTTACGAGGCTAAAGCATTGGATTAGTGCTCGTCCTTGGATGCGGTCGAAGACAAGACAGCCCTTGCCCAAAGTCAGGATTACGGAGGGCGCATATCCAAAGGACACACTTGAGGCTATTGAGAAATACATGGGCGCGTGGCAGAACGAAAACGATCACGTTCAGGCTATTCTGCGGTTCGCCCTGCTTTGCGTCTTGGAGTCCGTCAGCTACACACGGAAAGACGGTCAATATCTTCGATGGGATGACCGCTCCGGTCATCGGCTCGGAAAGAAACCGTTTTCGAAGGGTGAAATACCCAGCTTTAACACGGCGATTCACGCCAAGCTTAAGGAAATCCAGACGGACTTACAATTCGAGGAACCTGTGCTAGATGTTCGAATCCAGAACGAGCATGCCGGTTCTCAAGTTGGTGACATTCGGCTCTATAGGGGATCTTGTCTTGATGTCTTACCCACGCTGCCATCCAACTCTTATGATGTCATCATGACCTCTCCTCCGTACTGCAATCGCTATGACTACACTCGGAGCTATGCGCTCGAACTAGCACTGCTTGGAGTTGGTGAACGGGAAATCAGCAATCTCAGGCAGCAAATGGTTAGTTCTACTGTTGAGAACCGCCTCAAGGATTTGCAGACAATCAATCCGCAATGGACCGATGCAATCAAAGCAGCAGATGGGCAGGAGTTGCTTCAGTCTATTCTTTGGTATCTTGAGGATCAGAAGGACCAACACAAGCTGAACAACAATGGCATTCCTCGAATGGTTCGTGGTTACTTCTACGATATGGCTTGCGTGATTTTTGAGTGCTATCGTGTCTTGAAACCAAATGCCCTAATGTTCATGGTCAACGACAATGTTCGATACGCTGGCGCCAGTGTGTCAGTAGACATGATCCTATCCAGCTTTGCCGAAAATCTTGGATTCGTTGTCGAACGGATTCTTGTCCTGCCGAAGGGCAAAGGCAACAGCAGTCAACAAATGGGTTTACATGGGCGTGAGTCTTTGCGAAAGTGCGTATATATCTGGAGAAAGCCTCAATGCCCGCGGGGAGACCCTATGCACAACATCTGACCCGAAGCGAGGATTTAGTGACTACCTATGAGCAGACGCGTGCGGGATTTGTCGCTCTAGCTCTGGAGCGGAACGTGCGGGCAACCCCGTTCGTCGAACAAGCAAGGGCTCTGAAATCATCTGTTGCCAGAGTCGCCAGCACTGCTGAATTGGTTAGCATACCGGAGATAAGACCTGCTCTACTGGCGGCTGCCGGACTCTCTGACAAAGCGGCAGGCCATCTGGAGCCAGCAGATGAGAACGATGCGATTCAAGTACTCATTAAGCAGTACCTAGAGCCGGCAAGAGATGCTTTCAGAGAGGAATTGATCTACAGGTTTCTATTGACACGAGGAGACACGCTAGGTGGGTCCATGCGCAATGTGGGCGGTGCATTGGCACAGCAAAGATTCAGTCGCACAATTATCTCGATCCTCGATAGTCTAGGCCTTGATTACCGTTGGCTGGATTCTGATGACCAAGAGTGGAAGACAGCAGCAGGAGCAAATGTGGGTATTGAACGGCATCTAAGGGGCTTCTCCTGGTCATCAAATGAAAGGAAGCGGGTCATGCGTTTCAATCTTACAGTGCCGTTCGTAGGCAAGAATGTAGATGTCTGTCTTCTTGATGCAAAACCGACGAGTTTCAATGATCGCTACCGAAGGCGCGAGTCATACCTTGCCTTTGGAGAACTCAAAGGGGGAATAGATCCGGCGGGCGCGGATGAGCACTGGAAAACGGCTGGAACATCGCTATCGCGGATAAGAGGCAAATACTCAGGTGTCCCTATACCACACACGTTCTTCATAGGGGCTGCGATTGAGAGCGATATGGCAGGCGAGATATGGAATCAGTTGGAGAATGGCGTCCTCAGCAACGCTGCCAATCTGAACAACCAGAACCAAGTTGATTCTCTATCGGGTTGGCTATGTGGTCTTTAGGATCCTGTCATCACGTCTTCAAAGTTGGATTGCTTGGCCTGCTCCAATAGTCCTCAAGAATGTCAATCCTTGACATAGGAATCCTGAGGATTCCTATGCTTCATCATAGACAATCGCTTCGTCCTCGACCGCTTGCTTTTCAGTTCTAATCTTGCTCTCAATCTTGCTATATGGAACCCACTTGCCATGACTTGTGAGAATGTGCATCTCGGGTATCTTGATAGCTAACCCGGAGTCACCAGCCAGCACTTGAGTATTACTGGCGACTTTCCCTTGAACAAAGAACTCTGCGACTTTTCTCCGCCCTCTATCAAAGTCTAGGCCGAACTCCGACAGTACAGCAAGATTCGGCTTGACTTCCGTGATGAGTTTTGCTGCAGGGATTAGCTCCATGTGGTGCATGCTTCGAGAAGGTGCTCCAACATGTACGACTAGGAGCTTACATCCACGGAGGAACTCCTTCAGTTCCTGATAGTACTTCCCCTTGCCCGTCCAGAATCTCGTATCACCAGTAATGCCAAGTTTGAATGAACGGCTACGTGAACCAAGTTCGAACTTGAGCGCCACACCAGTGTTGTTGGTCATCCATGGTATCTCTGTGTGTATGGTACCAAGCCACTTCATTCTCATTTCTGGTTGGAGTTGCTTCCATGATCTGTCTTGAGTACTCAGTGCCTGTTTGCTATCTAGCAGGGGAGTAGTGTTCGTATGCGATTCTAGGACTACTCGCTCTGTCCCGATAGTTTCGAGTAATCTTGCGTACTTCATTACAGCCGCCTCCGATCCATAGAAAACTGGCAGTTTCACAAGATTCGAGCTTGCCCGTTGATACTTGGAGAATAGGGAGTAAATCGTTTCCACATCGTGAGAATGGTCATCATGTGCGTGCGTGACAACTATGGCGTTTATTTGTCCGAGCGTGAAACGGCCGGAGTCAAAGAACTGACGCACATAGTCATATCCTGGGTCAATCGCTATACCCGATCCTTTCCAGAATAGGAAATAACCTCCGCCCATCGCTCCAGACTCTTGAGGGTATCTACAGTCAACAGAATTCCATCTCTTGAACAGCACGAACTTGTCATCATGCTCTGGAGCATCCGGACCTTGAAGTTGCTTCTTGAGCTCCTCTTGTCTATCCGTGAAGGCCTGAGTCATGTGCTTGAAATCAGTGACTGACTGGTATTTTGTTTCAAGGAGGCCCTCCTTTCGGACTTCTTCATAGATAGAATGTACGGGTACACTCTCGTGGGCTGCTAGGTATGGCTTTTCGAGCCCATTCACTTTGTCAAAGAATCCCGGAGTTGCCTTGAACAGCTTTCTCAAACACCTACCTGCACGAGTGTCTTCCCATTCGACTTGCTCTCCTAGGGTTAGGGTTTCTTCAATATAGGAGTAAATCAAGTACCTAAGCGACTCGACTACGTCCATTTCAACCTGAGAGATCATGAAAAGGTGGTAGTAAACATCTTCTTTTGCGACTCGAAACTCCTGTTGGATTTCGAGCTGCTCAATGGCTTCAAGCGTTTCCATCGCGATGTTGCGTGCCTGTTCGTCATCACCATCATATAGAAGATCACGTACTCTGCGGAGATTTGCGCTGATTCTTGATTGCATCCCTAGTCCCCTCATAACATGCCGTTCTCTAACTAGCGACAGTAGACGGTCTGTTCCGCTTCTGGCATTGCTTGCGCAGTAATCTTCCCTATCGGTTGCCCCTTTATGCGTTATCCATGGGCGTCCGGCATAACCGAATCAGTCACCGAAACGACTGGAAGAAAGTCACGAACAGGTAAGTCGTGGAAAAGGTTGATTGTATTAGTATCTCCTTGTTCACCTGCTATCTGGTGATTCAAGGAGCCAAACCTTAGAGTCAATGTTTCTTGGGCACCAATTGAGCAGTAGATACAGGTTCGCATGAATACCGGGTCAACTATCGACAGAATGGAAAATGATAGCAGGAAGTCGATTTGAACGACCGGTGCCCAGTCCTTCCTATGAACCATCTGGCGAGGACTGAGCCGTATTATGCTGTGGTTAGTTTCATATGTGGGGCTTGGTCATTCTAAGCTCCACCTATCTAGGTCGACACAGCAGAGTGACATCAGATGTCGCAGGGCGCAGACGAAGACATAGAGACTGGAAAGATCACAAATGCGGCCTTTCGAAGACGATTCATGAAGGCATACCGCCAGAATCTACTTGGGTCATTAGACAAGGACCTTCTGAACAAGCTGGACAAATGGGTACAGGTCTCCGCTGGAGTGGCGAAGCTCATCTTGGCAGTAGCTACAATAACCATTGGTCTGTCTATTCTAGGCGGCGCCGCCGCATTCTCATTATCGTTTGTCACAGCGTTGACTGGTCTCTTTGTCGCTATGATACTGGAGATTGGGTACAAGTATGCAGATCTGGCTGATGCAGTTGACTTGCGAGTCTTATGTTTCTCACTCTCTGCCTACGCTCTGCTGTACAGTTTGCTATACTTCTCCATGCTCATTGTTCAAGTCCTGGTGCCGCATGACTTCTTTGTCTATGCTGTAGTCATACTCTTTGTTGGATGGCTCGTCCTCTTATGGGAAATGATGCCGCGGGTTTCTCGCTTCGCGCGGCACCGAATAGAGTCGGTAGTCACAAAAAAGATGGAGAAGTTCAAGTCGATAATCGCGGTTTCTTCTACGGGGACCGCTATGGCGGCTTCTCCTGTTTCGAACCTGATGGCTGTTATCATGTACTTTCCTCTGGCCGTTTACTATCAAGTGTTCCCAGTGTCACCCGACTGGGCACTGCCCACGGCCATATCTTTCATAGGAATAGCCATTGTTTTGATGGTTGTATGGGTTAAGTTCATACTTCCTTATTCAATTCTCCATTCAGTTTTGGTGACAGGAGAGGGTCCTGCACTTGACTTGGCAGCCTACTGTGCATTCCTAGCTGACCGACTGACGGAGCTGGACATAGAGGATTACGAGGTTCTGCAATCTTCTCGTCCATGCGAGAAAGCCCGGGATGCAGTCAACATCTTCGGTCGACAAGCGTTCATGTTTACCTTCGAGTTTCAGCCAATAGGATTCGAGCCAGTTACACTGCTCATGCGTTCAGACCACTCTTTCGACCTAAATCAGGTTCAGCAAGCCTTGGGTGAGAAATGGGTTTCCGGCTATGCTCTGTACGGTGCCTCCAAATCGGTTGTCGAAAAAGGTGAATTCGCCTTGCCCAGCCTGAGTCCACTTCTGAGAACAGTGGGTCGCTTGATCATAGACTGCGCAGTGTTCGTAGATGATCGTGTCATCTTTGCATCCGGAAGACCTTGCATTGGGATTGTGATGAAGAGCGAGGACTTGCCCAAGCTGAAGCCGAGCCTTGTGACAAGATTCGCCGAACCCGTACTCTGAGAGCGTCAGCCACTGCAGAAACACCGTAGCTCGGGACTGCCAGCAAACAGATGTCTAGTGAGTGCCTATCTAGCGCACCGCAAGCGGCGGTTAAGAAGTGGTAGCGGGGGGTCGATTTGAACGACCGATCTCAGGGTTCCTCAGACCTCCATCTATTAGATTAGAGGTTCATATGAGCCCTGCGGGATAGGCCTTTGAAGCCGTCAGAGCACGTCAAACGGAGGCTTCCCAACCCCGCTGCAGCGGGACAAATCGCGTCGGACCTTTAAGTGTTTTCATGTAGATTGCCGCTTCGACCGCTTCTCCTGGTAACGAACTCCTTTCCTCTCTCCAAGCTTCTCCTCTTTCTCCATGTCTTCAGTCATTCGAGTGTGTAGCGCCTCTCTCCTTGCTGCCCACTCCTCAAGTTTCTCCTCTTGGTGTTTGAATTCCGGTGTCTTCTCGTATTCCGGAATCAGGCGAATCCACTTGGTATTCTCATCATCCTCAAAGGCCCAATAGCAGTCGACAAGCCCGTCTATCCATAGCAGTTTCAACTCCTGTTCTCCAAATCCCTGATTGGCCAGCTCTACTCTTGCATCTTTTTCTCTCATCTCCCCGATGCACTTAGGCTCGTTTTGCTGCCAAAGTAGTTTCACGAGAGCCAAGTGAACAGGTTTCAAGTCTTGGCTGCTTCTTGCAGACTTGGGCGAAAGCTTCCTGTAGTGCCAAACATGACTGTCCTCCGGGAAGCCCCACTTTCTCAAAGGATAGTCTACAACCAACTCAATGAGATAGTTGTCGAGTGCGTATTCGATGGCATGCCTGCAGTCATCTTGTGAGGACTTCTCGGCAAGTACGCTTTCAACGACCGACTTGGGTACACCTGCCGCAGGCCTCTGCAACAGACTGAGGAGTTCCCTCAGGACTGGATCAGTCGTTTCAGTCAATTCTGTAGTCCTCCCATCTCTCATCAATCTTCAACCCCTCTTCTTCAAGCTGTGCTTTTATCTCCCTCACTTTTCGGGGATGCTGTCGAATAAGCTCCGTTACTCTTTTTAGTTTCCGAGGGTGGTCTGTAGGAGCTATTAGTGACCAACGAATGCTGTCATCTATGGTTCTCGTATAGGCAACCGACACCACAGAAACCCTTCCTGTCTTCTTGTAGAGAACAACTGAACGCGGACCGGACCGCATCTGTATTCCAAGTGGTATGATGATTTTATGGACCTCATCATAGAGAAGCCTATTCGGATTTGACTCGACAGTATACAGAAGCTTCTGAGCTGCTGCAGAAACCAACCGGTCTTCAGACTCGACCAGATTGCGTAATCCTCTCATAGTGAGTTTGACCCTGTCGTTCGGGCCGTATCCAATGCTCGGCGGCATCGGCTTGCCGAATGTCCTCACTATTCCAATCTCTTCTGTTGACAATTCCGGCACGTGATCAACTAGGTTCCGGTAAGCATCTATCTTCTTACCTGCGTGAATTGCGTGATCACGCGTGATTTGGTATCTACTGCGGCTGATGCATCCGTCTTGTGCAATCAATTCTGGAAGATAGTGTTTCCTTATTTCCAGTGGCTCGTTGACAATGCACGCATGCAACCCGCGGTTATGAATCGCCTTGTCCCCTTCCGGTACGCCCCATTTCTTCATTAGCGCCCCTATCACCATGGGGAGTTCAACTCTGATTTCCGTTCTATCACCATGTGGCCCCCGGTACTCTTTAAACTTGAAATCACCAAACTTACGAAACTGGTCGACGATCTGCATACATCTGTCTCTCTCCTCTTCGTATACTCTCAGTTGCCCTTTTGGTGACAGGCTCCCATCGCTCTCGATGATAGCAACAGTCCTCATCCTCCACTCATGAATCTCAGGAAACTGCGGGTTGTAGATCCGCCCTCTCTCGCTGATGCCCATAGTTTTGACGCGTGACTTGATGTCGCCGATTGACAGCCCCAGCGTGTCAGCTATCAGATGCATCGCCTCCCCGTCGGTGTACTGCCTGATATAGTACCGCCGGGTCCTGTTCCAAGCCACGTTCTCCAGTCTGCTGAGCTGATGGATGAGTTCGTTGGTATAGTAGTCGGCCACGTCGGGTCCCCCGCGGATATGCAGATGCTTCCCGACCTGGTCCAGCACCTCGACCATGTCTGCCTTCGTTCGCCAGTACATCTTCTGATTGTCAAGCCCGTTCTCCCACCTGTCAAGGCCCGTGTCCTTGGTCCACGTGTACAACCTGCTGTCCACGACGGCGATCCTCACCTCTCTCTTGGACTCCTTACCCAGCCCAAGCCTCTCGTTGAGCTCCTTTTCGATGGCCGCCCGATTCTCTCTGATGGCCTCGGCAATGTCACGGAACCTGTCGTCGGCCAGACCCACTCCCTGCTGGTACAGTTCCGAGTAATGCACACGGACTCTCTCATGGTCCGGACTTGCCCTGTACAGCCTCTCCACGACATCTGCCAGTTCCACAACCTCTGGTTTCTTGGGGTTCCGCACGTCCGTGAGCACCCGCCTCACGGCTTCTGGGTCGACTCGATGTATGAGCACCTCCTCAGGGATGTTCCTCTCATGCTCGATGCGTCTGACCTCTTGTCGCTCTAAGTGGGAGATCAGCCGTGGCATCTCACCCCTGAGCGCTCTATCGGGCTGCTCACGCACCTTCTTACAGAGTTCCACCGCCTCCTTGTATCGCTCGTCGCTCAGAGTCTTCTCAAGATGGACGTGCTGACGTATGGCC